>Ga0181523_10000213_pt1 | contig 64069 bp, 56 predicted proteins | sample PEATcosm2014_Bin_43_FD_119752 | JGI IMG/M metagenome (GOLD analysis project Ga0181523, IMG submission 119752) | Peatland microbial communities from MTU Mesocosm Facility, Houghton, MI, USA - PEATcosm2014_Bin05_30_metaG | ecosystem: Environmental > Terrestrial > Soil > Wetlands > Peat | place... | reverse complement strand
TCCCCCCGGGCGCCCCACATCCTGCCCCTATCGCCAAAGGGAAAGGCCATTCGTACAAGCTCGGGCCGGCCGCCTCAAGCGGATGGGACATGGCATTGGCCCCGCTGGTGCTGATCCTGGTGGGCCTGCTCATGGCACTCGGGCTCTTCGCCCGTCGCCTCTCGCGAATCTTCGGGAGAGAAGGTCGCTGGCTCATCCTGGTCCCCATCTGGCTCGCACTCCTGCTCGCACTCTTCGAGACCTTGACGAACTTCTTGCCCGCTTCCGTCTGACGCCGGTCGGCTTCGTCATGCGCGGTGCAGGAAGCCTTCAGGCAAGGCCGATCGGTTGGATCAGCGGCTCAAAGGACGTGGCGCCGTGCTCTGGGCAGGTATGGGCGCAGAAGGCGTCGGTTCTGACACCGTGAGCGTCTTGCGGAGTTGCTCGAGCTCGGCGGCGAGAATGCGGTTGGCGGCGGTGAACTCGTCAAGGGCTGCACTGAGCACCTTGACGACCTCAGGAGAGATCGGAGGCGGTGACTGCGCAGCGACGTCGATCACCTGCTGTCTGGCCCTCTCAACGATCGAGGCCGCATGGGCCCGAGCGGCTTGGGTTACGGTCTGCGCCACATGCTCTGCTTCGTCGACGGTCTTGTCGGCGAACTGCTGGGCCTGCACGAGGATGTGGCCGATCTCGACCTCAGGGTCCGGCCCAGCCGGCTCCGCGTCGACGTGCAATGAAAGGGGTCTGGCTACCTTCCGCCCATTCGGGGCCTGCGGGGCCACGACGACAGGGGGGACCGTGTCATCGTCAAGCGCAAATGCCATGGCTTGGGTACCCTCCGGGACGTGTCGTGGACGGCGAGCCCTGGTTGGCCAACCGACAGACCGTGCGAGCTGATCACAGACATTGTACCGGCCTGTCGAAGTGTCGACTACGCCGGCTTCCATGAATTCCCAGCGTGCAGAGAGTAAACACAAGGTGAACGCGTGGCGAGCCCTGACCGTTGCATGCATCCTCCTCGTGAGCGCCGAGGTCACAACAGATGGGCACACCCATTGGGAATCTCTGTACTGTGCCGACAGGCAACGATCGAGCCGGTTCGGCTCCGGGCCTTGCCTCTCTTCGGTGACGGCGCAGTTGCCACGCCGGCAATGGGACATCGATCTCGTGAGTTCTGGCGGAGCGACCGGACCAGGCGAGACGGGTATTTGCTGCCTGGTACATGCAATGAACACGATTCGTCCTTATCGGGTGCTGTTAACGGTAAGTTCACCTTTATTTCGTGCAGAATTGCCTCTATTGCGAAGCGTGTCGCGCTCCATTGGAGACGCAAGTCATCGTGGGTATACTTCAATAGTGGGCCGGGTGCGCAATCAACTCAACTGGGCTGTCAGAGCGCGCTCACGTGCGCAGGTCCCACCGGGGCAGCACCCAGGTCCGGACGCATCACCTGGATCAGCTGCCAGGTCAATGACTGCATCTTGTCACTCTCAAGCAGCCGGACGCTCACTACCTGCGTCGCCTGGATCTCTTCCGGGTCCGGCGCTCACCCGCAGATGACGATCGTCACCGATCGGTCAGGGGCACATGCACCTCAGCCCTATGCCAGCTTCGATCAGGGGCTTTCGAACGTAGCTCCGAAGTCGGTCAGGCACAGCCGCCTCAAGAGATTCGCCCGGAGGATCTTCTCCGAAGGCGGGCTGGTGACGGTGCTCACCTTCGCCCTGTATCTCGTGGTGGGCGTCCTCCTCGACTTCCACTATCTGTCATTCAACGGAGACGCATTTTCCCGAATGGCCAATGGCTTTTATGTGCTCTATTCGCGCGACCCGCACCTGGCGGCGATCGGGTTCGTGTGGAACCCTGGAACGTCAATCGCGGACCTCGTGCCATTGCTCTTGTACCACCTGTGGACGCCGTTTGCGAGCCACATGTTCGCGGCCAGCCTTGTCAGTGCCGCGAGCATGGCCGGGGCCGTTTACCAGGTCCGATGCACGCTGGCCGAGTGGGGAGTGTCCAGAGCGCCGAGGCTGGTCCTCGTGGCCGTACTCGCCCTCAACGCGATGATCGTCTACTACGGCGGGAACGGGATGAGTGAGGGGCTCTATCTCTTTACGTTGGTGGCCTCCTGCCGGTATCTCTTGCGGTGGCTCCGCGATGACGACCTCCGTTCGATGACCTACGCCGCCGTCGCGCTCGGTGCTTGCTATCTGGTTCGAAGCGAGGCGGTGGCGCCGGCCATCTTTGCCGGCGTCGTGGTGGTCGGCGTCAGCTTTTCCCGTAAGTCCTCCACAAGGCTCTTAAGGACATCAACCCCACGCTCCGTTCGTGTTTGGGGGGCTCTAACCGATCTGGCAATCTTCGAATTTCCGTTCGTGACCACCTTCCTGGGGTGGGCAGCCGTCAGCTATGTGATCACCGGGTCACCGTTCGAACAGTTCACCTCGATTTACGGTAACGCATCGCAGGAAAGACTGTTGAGTCACCTGGCGCTCCACGCCCGGATCGCAACTGACGTCCGCGATGTCAACTACCTGGCACCGACAATTGTCATTGTTCTCGTCGTCGCCATCTACCTGGCCGCGCGCAGACGTGATGTCGGTTTGCTGGCGCCGCTGGCCGTGGTCGGGGGTGGATTGGCGTTCGACCTGCTGAGCTATGCCGCTAACACCATCCAACCGTTCTTCCGCTATTTCATTACAGCCGTACCGTTGGAGGTGCTACTTGTCGGCAGCCTCTTCGCCACTGCGCCCGCACTGATTGGGTCCGAGCGCTCGAGAACGGCTTCGAAGGGCGCCGCCAGACGCAGAGTCATGGGTGCAGTGGCCGTCGTGGTGGCTCTTGCGCTTCTGCTTCCGGCTGCGGTGACCACTGTCCGCGGTATGGGGAACTCCAAAGTCGGAATCGAGGAAGTCGAGTTCCTCGGATTCATCTTCCACAAGCACCCATCCGCGGCCGATGAGGAGGCTCGATCTCAGTACGCGGCGATGCTGACCATCACCAACTACCTGGTTGGAAAGCGCTTGGCCGACGGACAAGTTGTGGTCGACAACTTCAGTGGTTGCATTCCAATGATCATTGCCATGAGCCCCAACCCTGACATCTTCGTGATTCCGAACGACCGTGACTTCCAGCGGGTGCTGGACGATCCCCTCACCTTTCACGCCCATTACATCCTTGACGCCGATCCCAGTGGTGCGGGTGGGCTTACCGCTCCGAACATTACGTTCCCGACCCTTTGGCAGAGGGGAGGCGGATTCTCCACCGACCTACATACCTTCCCCGCATCCGGATTGTGTGCCGAGTTCAAACTGTTCAAGGTGACCGGCCATCCCAACCAGGCAACAGGCTAGGCAGGCTGATGCGGGAGTCGGAGCGAGGAGTGGAGGCGATGAGTGACAAGTCGAAGTCCACTCTCCGACTCGCAGTGGGACGATCGTGACAGATCCCTCCGAGGTTCCGAGTTCGACCCCTTCGATGTCGGTCAATTGGTCGGAGGAACTCGAGGAGTTCCACGAGGAGTCGAGTCGGGATCACTCTCTTGAAGTGCTGACGCGCCGTGTCATGCTGGACCGGCTCGGCGTCCTGCCGGCATCACCAATCGTTGTCGACCTGGGCTGCTCGACCGGTTATCTCCTCGAAGACCTTCACCGTGTATTGCCCGATGGACGCCTCGTCGGTATCGATCTGGTCATGTCCGGTTTGAAGAAGGCATCCCAGCTCGTACCGGCAGCCATCGCCGTCCAAGGCGACGCATGCCGCCTTCCGGTCCCCGATGGCAGCGTGGATGCCCTGGTCAGCGCCAACTTGCTTGAGCACGTGCCCGATGACGTAGCGGCGTTGCGTGAAATCTTCCGTGTCCTCCGCCCCGGTGCGCCCGCCGTGATCGTGGTCCCTGCCAGTCCCGGGTTGTACGACTACTACGACCGTTTCCTCCATCATGAGCGCCGCTACGGCCGAAATGAGCTCGCCCGAAAGGCGTTCTCGGTTGGCCTGGCGGTCGAAGAGGACACTCACATAGGAGCTTCTGTCTTTCCGGCGTTCTGGGTAGTCAAGAAGCGCAACCGGTTTCGGTTCGATCATCTCGAGGGCAAGGCCCTTGAGGAAAGGGTTCGAGCAGACTATGCGGGCACCCAGGACTCCTGGCCGTTCAGAACTGCATGCCGACTTGATGAATGGCTTCTCCGCCACCACCATCGGATGCCGGCAGGTATCCGGGGCCTGACTGTGCTCAGGCGACCAGAGTCGACGTGAGCTGAGTGGAACGCATGCAGGGGTCACGCTGCCTGTGAAGGAGCCGGATCATCCGAGTCGAGCTGCTCAGAACTCTCGGTCCTGGAACGCTCGGCACGGATGTGGTTCCGGAAGACCACCTCCCGCAGCAGCACGAAACGCACGCAAGAGGCGGCCACGATCCCCCCGACGATCGCCACTGCTTCTGCAGTCGGAGACGTGCTGCCCATTAGGAATGCAGCGGCGAGGGCCGTGCTGGTGAGCCCGATGCCCACCGCGAACGAGAGAGCGCCGACAGTGACGGCACGCCGGGCCTGCCCAGCCTGCTTGGTCCTGAATGTGAAAAGCACGTGGGCGAGCGTGTTGCCGATCGACGTCGCCGCTGCAGCCACCACGTTGGCCGCGAACATGCCCAGCGTGTTCCTCAAGATGAAGAAGAGCACTAGGTAGGCGATCGTGCTGACGATGCCGACGCTTGTGTACCGTGCCAGGGCGCCGTGCTCCTTGAAGGCGGATGAGCTCGCCATGGGCGACTTGCCGGATGCCACGCTGTTGCCGTCGTGGCGCTGCCGTGCGAGCCGCCATACTCCCCGGAGGTCGTCCCGCATCGCACCCCCGATGTTCACTCGGGAGTCAGGGTCGTCGATCCAGTCCACCGAGACCTCGTGGATCCGCAGTCCGCTCCGTTCGGCTTGCATCAGCAGTTCGGTGTCGAAGAACCAGTGCTGGTCCTCGATCAGATGGAGAAGGGGCTCCACCGCGTCGCGTCGCATCGCTTTGAACCCGCACTGGGCGTCCGAGAAGTGGCATCGGAGTGCGCCTCGGAGCATCAGGTTGTACGTCCTCGAGATGAACTCGCGTTTGCCCCCGCGCAACACCCGTGCCCCGGGGCCGATGCGGGAGCCGATTGCCACTTGGCTGTGACCGGACAGCAGAGGGGCCACCAGGGGCAGCAGTCCGTCGAGATGGGTCGAGAGATCCGCATCCATGTAGGCGACGATCGGAGATTGGCTGGCCGTCCACGCGGCGCGGATAGCGCGTCCCTTTCCTTTTTGGTCGAGGTGGATGGCGCTCACGCCGGGCAGTTCGGTGCACAGCTTCGTGACGATCTTCCAGGTCCGATCCACGCTGGCATTGTCGACGATGACGATCGATGCGTTGAACGGGAAGGACTCGTCGAGGTACGAGCGCAGCCGGCGGATGCTTGTCTCGATCACTTCCTCCTCGTTGTAGACCGGAATGGCGATCTCTACCAGCGGGACGCTCTGCCGGGCCTCGGACTCTGCCTGAGAGGCCAGGTCGTCCTTGCGGCGGCGGGGGTGGCCTGCGTCGGTCGACGGGAGCTGGAGGGTCTCGGTCATGACCCTTTAGTTCTGCCATCTCCGCCCCGGCCGTTCAAGCGGGAATCGGCAATTGCGCAAAGAAATAACCTTCGGGTTACCACCCCGTAGCGCCCTCGTCGCTTCGGGAACATTTGAGCCTCGCGAACAGGTGTTTTGATGAATCCGCGATTACGCCGTCTACGCGACCCGGAGCCCCGTCAGAGCGGCCTTCCGGGGCGACGAAGAGGTGGGATCCGGAAGTCCAGGATTGCGCCGCAACCGCCGTTGCCGATCCTCCGCACGGGGGCTGAGCCTTCAGGCCTCGACGGGTACCCGGGCGACGACGCCCGTGATGCCCGCACCTCTGTCTGCACACTCTGGAGAGCCTGGGGGAGGCCGATCGAACCTCTGGCCTGTGCCGATCGTGTCGACCGAGCCTGTCCAGCTGGTTGCGCGCAGGTCGGCGGTGCGCCGCCTGCCGACCGAGGGTCGGTTCCGCCTGTGGTCAGGCCGGGCGTTGGGATTGCTGTGGCTCGATCCAGCCTGCGGCGAGGGCGGCGCGCAATTGAGCGAGTTCCCCGACGAGTTCCTCGTTCGAGCGGGCGAACCTGTCGATGGTGCCACAGAGGTCGGCAACGTCGTCACGTGGCACCATCGGCTGGTGCTGGCTGGCGATCGAAGACGCGTGGAGCTCGGCTTCCCTGACGATGCGCGCCGCATGTGCCTGGGCGTTTTGCACCGTGGTCTGGGCCCGGTTCTGTGCCTCGATGGCAGTGACCTCGGCGAAACGCTGAGCTTTCAGGATGATGTCACCGATGTCGTCTTCGTGCTTGTCGACGGCGTCAACCGGCTGGTGGACCGATCCGCCAAGCTGGCCGGTGACGCTCGCCCGCTTGCCGTTGCCGTGCTTGTCGACGCCGTCAACCGGCTGGTCGACCGATCCACCAAGCTGGTCGGGGACGCTTGCTCGGCTGCCGTTGCCGTCTTCGTGCATCTCGGGCACGTCGACCGGCTGGTCGACGTGCTGATCGACCGATCCACCACGTTGGTCGGTGACGGTCGTTCGGTCAATGAAGGTCGGTCCTCCGTGGCGGTCCGCCTCGTCGTTGAAGGCGTCGTACTCGAAAGCTGGGCTCATCGGTTCACTGCCTCCGGAGCGGATGGTATCCAGCAGGCTCTCTGACCACTCGCCTGCGGGTGTCGGGCCATCGGTCTGGGTTCAGGCTATCAGGTGAGTTCGCGAATCTGGGTCACCAATGGAGCGAAATCCCAGCGCACAAGGGGTGAACATAGCGTCAACGAGTGTCCGAATGGTGACGTGAGAGTGACGAGGCAGGACGGCGCCTTGTCCGTCGGATCGGTGCGACCCACGGCGGTGGAAGGCACACCAACCCTGCCCGTACGCACACGCAGGCCTCGTCCGCCCGATCCTCTGGCTGCTCGTCTCCATCAGCGGCGGGAGCGTGACCGTGCCGATCGAAATGACCCGGTCGCCTCTGTCGACACGTCTGCAGCCGACTCGCGCCCTTTCGGCGGTCGAGTCGGCTCGCCTCACCGGACCGGCTCAGGTTCCGCGGATCGGCGCCCCCGTCCTTCGGGCCGACACCGGCCCCTTCAGGAAGTCCGCTTCACCAGGGTGAGCGCCAGACGCGGGCAGCTGATGGCGGCCCGCTCGGCATGGCCGAGGAGCTCCACGGGGATCTCGCCGGACTCGAGGATGGGGAACCCCCACGGATCGAGGCGGATGCACTCCGGCAGCAGCTCGGCGCACACCCCGTGGCCGTCGCAGGCGATCGGGTTGATCACCAGGGAGAACCGGGGCCGCTTCACCGCGCACCCTGCCTCGGGGCGGTCCGGGGGATGGGAAGGAACGGGGAAGCGGACGTATGGCAGGGGCCCCGCTGGAGGTGGAGCCCGGCATGGTCGCCGTAGACGCGCAGGGCGGTGCGCACGAAGCGGGCCACCCCGTCGGGATGCCGGCATGCCCCGCGGCCCTCCACCAGTCCGCACAGCGACGGGATGGCGGCCACGCCGCCTCGCAGCGCGTTGGGCCGGTGGGCCAGCTGGCTCACGGCGTTGGCCAGGACGGCCAGGCCGTTGACGCAGGGGCCGCACTGCCCGGCACCCTGGCCTTCGAGGTAGGTGACCACCCGGCTCACCTCCGAGAGAGGGCAGACGTTGGTCGGCAGCAGGGCGACCACCCCGGCCCCGATCGAGGACCCGTACTGGCGTGCCGCCTCCTCGGTGAGGGGCATGGCCAGCGCCTCTTTCGGAGTGACCCACCCGCCGCCATAGCCGCCGAGCAGCACCCCCTGGAACGACCTGGCGTCGCCGAGGCCCAGCTGGAGGATCTCTCCGAGCGGCACGCCGAGCGGCGCTTCGACGATCCGTGGCTCGGCCCACCGACCGGTCACCGTGAGGAGCACCGTGCCCGGCGACTGCGATGTGCCGACCCGCCGGAACCACTCGGCACCGAACCGGGCGATGAGCGCGGCGTGGGCGAGCGACTCCACGTTCTGGACGAGCGTGGGCCGGCCGCCGACCCCCTGCTCGCGGACGGGCTTGAGTCCCACGAAGGTCGGTGTGGCCGGCTTGCGGCCGATGATGGTGGCCACCGCCGCAGTCTCCTGTCCGGCGAGGAACCGGTCCGGTGCCACGACGACCTCGATGTCGCACGGGTCGAGGCCGGCCTGCCGCCTCTCCTCGATGGCCCGGCTCACCGCGGGCACCGCGCCCGACGGCACGTGCACGTAGACGCGTCCGGCACCGACGGTGGCGGCGGCGAGTACGGCGCCGTCGAGCACCAGGTGGGGGAGTTGCTGGACCAGGACGCGGTCCTTGCCGCTGGCCGGCTCCCCCTCGGCCCCGTTGGCCACCACGACCGGGCTCCGCAGCCCGGCCTTGCGGACCGAGCGCCATTTGGTCCCCACCGGGAACCAGGCGCCACCGTGCCCCCGCAGGCCGCTCGCGTCCAGCTCGTCGAGGAAGGCCGTTCCCCTCCATGTGGGGACGGATCCCCACCGGTCGAGATGCTCGGCGAGGCCCACTGCTGCGCCCTGGGTGCCCACGCCGCCCAGCAGGCGCTCCGCCCCTGCCGGTGGCTGGACGGCCGGTCGCCCGGACCCGGCGCTCGAACGGGCTGTGCTGGTCGGTGCCGCGGAGTTCATCATCTCTGCGACCCCACGGACGTGCCGGTGACCGTCCCCGACAGCGCACCCGAGTTCTGGTTGACGTTGAGCTGCATGGTCAACACGAGCGGGTTCGGCGCCGAAACGGTCGCCGCCACCGTGCCGCCATTGAGGCCGGTCACCACGCCGTGGTAGGGGCCGAACGTCACCGAGCCCGACGAGAGCGAGACGCCGCCACCGCCGGCTGCACTCCCGTCGAGGACCACCGTCAGAGGTGTGCCCGAGGTGTTCTGCAGCTGCATGGTCAGGGTGACCTGCACCGCACCCTGACCGTTGGGATTGGTGGTCGTCTGCGAGCCGGTCAGAGGGACGGTGAAGGGCGCGGTGGGCACGCCGGCCGAGCCCGATGCGGTGGCGGGCGCGTTGGTCGCGGTGGACTGGGTGCCGACCCCCGCGGTGGCGCCGGCCGCGGTGGCGGCGTTCTTCCGGGCCAGCTGGGCGAGGAGCGCCGCCGAGGTCCCCGCCCGATGGGACCAACCCGCGCGCAAGGGCCCTGCAAAAGCGAACACTGCGATGCCCACGGCGACGACCACCGTGGCCACGGCGGCGCCCGCCCGTGCCCCGGGGGTGAAGGTGCGGCCGGTGGACAGTCGCCAGGCCACGGTCCCGAAGACCGCGGCGGCGCAGACCACGTCCACGAAGAGGACGATCGGGAGAGCGGAGTCCGAACCGCTCCCGAGCCCGTGGAGCATTGCGATGGGCCAGCACAGATAGGCCAGCCAGTGCACGAAGCGCCACGAGGCGAAGCCGATCCGGTGGCGGAGGGCGCTGGTGATCAGCACCGCCAGCAGGAGGTCGAAGGTCAGCGCCCCCAACCCCACCCACAGGGGACGGTACGGCGTGCGGAAGGGGATGAAGGCGTCGGCGATCCCGATGGGCACGTAGCCGTCGCCCACCGTGGTGATCACGTGGACGGCGACGAAGCCGACGCAGAACAGCGAAAGGTTCCGGTGGACGTGCTGGGAGAGGAAGCGGGGCCAGCGCTGCGTGGTCCAGCCCACCGATGCCACCACCCCGACCACGACGGTGGCGGTCAACAGGATGAGCGCCACCAGCCCGGTGGACCGGGTGAGGTACCACAGCGCCTTGGAGCTGGCGCCGCTGACCGCCAGCAGGGAGGTGGAGGTCATGGTCGGCCGGCCTCCCCGTCGTGGTCGGGTGTCTCGGCCGGCCACCCGGCCACGGTCATCGTCGAGCCGTCCGGTCGGACCAGCCGGGCGGGGAGCCGTCGGCTCTCCAGCCATGCGGGAGCGGCGTTGCCCTTGACCATCGCCGCGGTCGACGCCGTGTTGGCGTCGACGCAGGTGGCGGCGGCCACCGACACCGTCTTCCACACGGGTCGCACCGGCAGCCCGGTCGTCGGGTCGACCAGGTGGTGGACCGGGTGGCCGCCCAGCGACCAGTGCCGGTTGCCCACGCCGGAGGTGGCCAGTCCTCCCGACGAGACGGCCACCGCCAGGGTCGACGAGGTGTCGCCGCAGATGTCGGCGAGCCCGACGCCGAAGCCGCCCTCCGGCGCCCCCTGCACGGAGAGGTCACCGCCGAGGGAGACCAGCACCCCGCACCCCAGCAGGGACCGGATGGCACCGGCAGCCCGGTCGGCCGCCCAGGCCTTGGCGGTGGCCCCGAGGTCGAGCATGATGCCGGCGGGCATGGCTACGGTCGAGCGCTCGGAGTCCACGGTGACCGATTGCCAACCCGGTACGGGGGCCGGCTCCGGCAGCGAGCCTTCGACGCCTGCGGCCACCAGGGGGAAGTCGCGGTCGTAGCCCAGGCGGCACAGGGCCGTGCCCACGGTCGGGTCGACGGCGCCGCCGGTCAGCACTGCCGCCCGGAGGGCCAGCGAGATCGCCTCGAGCAGCTCCGGGGAGACCTGCATCTCGTGGCCGGCGTCCGCGGCGCGCCCGAGAGCGCTGATCTCCGAGTCGGGTCGGAATCGGCTGGCCACCCGGTCGACGTGGTCGAGCTCCTGGCGGAGGATCACGGTGGCGGCCACGACCAGGGCAGGGTCGGTCACCACCAGGTCGACCCTGGTCGACCAGATCGAGGTGCGGTAGACAGCCTGGCCGGTCGTTCGTTCGGGGGTACCTGCGAGTGTGCTCAACTCGAGCCGCTCACCACGGGGGCAGGTTGCTGGGTCTGGACCGGGGCGCTGTAGGGAGGCGAGACGCTGCCCGACGAGTAGCCGCCCGACGATTGGCCACCGGAAGCGGCTCCGGCTGACGACTGGCCCCCGGAAGCGGATCCGGCCGTGGTCACGGCGGGGGTGGAGGTGTGGCCGGGCAGGGCATGGCTGAGATAGACCCCGAAGGCGGCCACCGCGGCCACCGAGGCGACCCCGATGGTCTTGGTGATCGAACCGGCGCGGTCGAAGGCGGCGTCACGCTGGATGCGGGCGGCCCGGGTGGGATCGGGCGCCCGTGCGGTGCCACGTGCGGTGCCCCGTGACGTCCGTGGTGCGGGCTGTCGGGTGCTGATCACAGTGTCAGGTTACGGATCGATCCTGAAGCCAGGATGAAACAATTGTAAGAAGAACTGAAGAAACCCGCTGGTCAGTGCTTCGACCGGCGGCGTGCCCCGTCCCGGCTGCGACCGGCTACCCGGCGGTCTCGGCGCCGGCCCCGGCCTGGCCCGGCTGGTGGGAGGGGGCCGCTGCGTGCCACGAGACCGCCATGCGCGTCCCGCCCAGCGGGGAGGTGCCGATCGACCACGACCCCCCGGTGGTGCGCACCACCGCGTCGGCGATGGCGAGGCCCAGACCGGTCCCCCCGGGCCGGTCGTCGGCGCGGTGGAACCGGTCGAACACGAGCTCCCGGTGCTCCTCGGGGATGCCCGGGCCGGAGTCGTCGACGGTCAGCGTCACCCGACCGCCGGCGTGGGCGACCCCGAGCTCGACCGACCCGCCGGGGCCCGCGTAGCGGCAGGCGTTGTCGAGCAGCACGCTGACCAACCGGTCGATCGCCTCGGCGTCGGCTCGGATCACCGACGTGCCCCGGGGGTCGCCGCCGCGGGCCAGCGTGATCGATGCGGCATCGGCCACCGCTTTGAACCGCTCCACGCACGATTCGCCGACCACGGTGAGGTCGACGCACTCCTCGGTCCGGCTGTCGGGGACGTCACCGTCGGCACGGGCCAGCCAAAGCAGGTCGTCGACGATGGACCGCAATCGGCCGCTCTCCGAGGAGATCCGCTTGAGGGTGGTCTGGTAGCTCTCGGGGTTCCGCTGTCTGCTCAGCGCCAGGTCCACCTCCGCCTCGATGACGCTCAACGGGGTCCGGAGCTCGTGGGACGCGTCGGCGGTGAACTCCGCCTGGCGTTTGCGGATCTGTTCGATCGGGGCCGAGGCGCGCAGGCCGACCACGAAGGAGCCGGTGAACGTCACCAGTAGCAGGAGGGCACCGAGCACGGCTTCGACGAGGAGCAGGTCCCCCCGGGCCTGGGTGACCTTCGAGATGCTCTCGCCGGCGATCAGCCACCCGTCTGATGTGGCTTCCGCGTCGTAGCGGAACGTGCTCCCCGCCGTCGCCAGCGTGGCGGTCCCCGCGGTCCACCGGCGTCGGGGGAGCTGCGGGGCGCCGGCCGTCAGTGCGGTGGCCGACCCGGAGGCGTCCACCTTCCACACGAAGGTGGGCACGTCGTCGAGGTCGCCCTCGTGCTGGGCGCCGGCCTGGATGATCAACGGCTCGACGGTGCCCTGGGAGGCACTGGTCAGGTGCTCGGACAGCCGGGCGTCCACCTCGTTCCCGAGGCGGTCGACGATCATCAGGTTGACCACCAGGGCGACCACCACGGCCAGTGCCGCCACCACGGCGGTGGCCACCAGGGCGACCCTCGCCGCGTGCGCCCACCGGGTGCCCCCCTGTCTCATCCGGGCACCATCCGGTAGCCGATGCCGCGGACGGTCTCGATCCGCGCTTCTGCGTCGGCCAGCTTCGCCCGGAGACGGCCCACGTGGACGTCGATGGTGTTCGATCCCACTGCATCCGCCTCGTCGTCCCACACCTGGACGGCGATGGTCCGTCGGCTGACCACCGCCGGCGCCTTGCGCATGAGGAGCTCGATCATCCCGGTCTCGATGGAGGTGAGCACGATCGGCTCGTCGTTGCGGGTCACCATGCGGGTGGCCGGGTCGAACACCAGGTCCCCGCAGCTGAGCACCGGGTCGAGGGTCAGGGCCGGGCGCCGCTGGAGGGCGGTGAGCCTGGCCACCAGCTCGGCGAAGGAGAACGGCTTCACCAGGTAGTCGTCGGCCCCCCGGTTGAGCCCCTCGACACGGTCCTCGGTGGCGTCCCGGGCGGTCAGCATCAGCACCGGGGTCCTGTCCCCGCGCCCTCGCATCTCGGCCACGACCTCGATGCCGGTCTGCCTGGGCATCCGCCAGTCGAGGACGGCCACCTCGTAGGTGTACGAGCGGAGGTAGGAGAGCGCCTCGGCGCCGTCGACCACGGCGTCGACGACGTACCCTTGCTCGCGCAACCCGCGCTCGAGCACCGAGCGGAGCCCGGGGTCGTCCTCGGCGACGAGCACTCTCATGGTCTGTAGTCCTCACTCATCGGTCCCAGCGTGCCCGACCGGAGGACGCTGGCGGCGTCACGTGCTGTGCCGCCGACGTGTAGGGGCGCGCGTCCGGTGACTGCCCCCGCTTCTGTCCCCCGACTGTGTCGGGGCAACCTGACGGAGGGATGACACGACCTCGGGCCCCGCGACACGGCCTCGGGCCCTCGCCCGGTCACGCTCCGTGGCCCCCGTGTTGCGCTCCGATGAATGTGGTGGAATTGTCATAGCGAACGATTGACCCTCTGGGCGGCCGGGCATACCATGAGCCAACCAGGCAGTGGGCCGTCACCTCGTGTGCCGGTACTGTGCCAGGTCGGGCACCGAGGGGGAGAAGGGGTTGGCGCGCACGGGGAAGGGATCGACGGCGACCCGGGGAGCGGAGGAGCATCCGCACAGGCCATCGGTCCGGCCGGATCCGTACCTCACCGGAGTAGTTCGTGTACCGTTTGACGCGCAGGCGTTGTTCGTCACCGAGTTGCATCAGTTCCCCTCAGTTCCGGAGGTACCAAGTCGAGGTTGCGAACGAGACGGGTAGGTTCGCAACCCATCATCGCCGGGTCCCCCGACGCTGGCTGCCCCCCTGCCCCTCGTGGTAGTCGGCGCCGGGGACCCGGTGATTTCTCACCGTCCGGTCGGGGCCGGCGGCGCGACGTCTAGCGGGTCGTGGGGAGCCAGGCAGGCCTGCGCGTCTCATAGGCCTCGATCTCGTCCTCGTAGCGCAGGGTCAGGCCGATGTCGTCCCAGCCGTTGAGCAGGCGGGTCCGGGTGAACTCGTCGAGGGGGAAGTGCGCCTCGATGCCCGCGGCAGGCGCGTCGAGTGTGCCGCGCTCGACGTCGATGGTGATCTCGAGGCCCGGGTCGGCCTGCAGCGCGCCGAGCAGGGCACGCCCCACCGAGGGGTCCACCTGCACCGGCACCAGTCCGGCCTTGGTGCAGTTGTTGCGGAAGATGTCGGCGAAGCCGGGCGACACCACCGCCTCGAACCCGTAGTCCTGAAGAGCCCACACCGCGTGCTCCCTCGACGAGCCGGTACCGAAGTTCGGGCCGGCCACCAGGATGGTGGCGCCGGCGTACTCCTCTTTGTTGAGGACGAAGTCGCGGTCGTCGCGCCACTCGCTGAAGAGGCCCGCGCCGAACCCCGTCCGCTCGACCCGCTTCAGCCAGTCGGAGGGGATGATCTGGTCGGTGTCGACGTCGGACCGGTCGAGCGGGACCGCCCGGCCGGTCACCACCCGCACAGCCCGCATCAGGACAGCTCCTCGGGTGTGGCGAGCCGTCCGGCCACCGCGGTGGCCGCGGCCACGGCGGGGGACACCAGATGGGTGCGACCGCCACGGCCCTGGCGGCCCTCGAAGTTACGGTTGGAGGTCGACGCCGCCCGCTCGCCCGGCGACAGCTTGTCGGGGTTCATGGCCAGGCACATCGAGCAGCCCGGCTCGCGCCAGTCGAAGCCGGCCGCGGTGAACACCGCGTCCAGGCCTTCCGCCTCGGCCTGGGCTTTGACCCGGTGGGATCCGGGCACCACCAGCGCCCGCATCCCCGGGCGGACCGTCCGGCCCTCGAGGACGCCGGCCGCGGCACGGAGGTCCTCGATGCGCCCGTTGGTGCACGACCCGATGAAGACGGTGTCGACGGCGATGTCGCGGATCGGGGTGCCGCCCGCCAGCCCCATGTACTCGAGCGCCCGGGCGGCTGTCTCCCGGTCGACCGGGTCCTCGAAGGAGGATGGCTCGGGGACGGTGCCGTCGATGCGGGCCACCTGGGCCGGGTTGGTGCCCCAGGTGACGAAGGGGGCCAGCGAGGCGGCTTCCAGCACGACCTCCTTGTCGAAGGCGGCACCGGCGTCGGTGGGGAGGTCGTGCCAGTCGGCGAGTGCTTCCTCCCATGCCGCGCCCTTGGGTGCATGGTCACGTCCCTCGAGGTAGGCGAAGGTGGTGTCGTCGGGGGCGATCATCCCGGCCCGGGCCCCTGCCTCGATCGACATGTTGCAGACCGTCATCCGCCCCTCCATCGAGAGCCCGCGCACGGCCGAGCCCCGGTACTCGATGATGTGCCCGCTGCCGCCCCCCGTCCCGATCCGGCCGATGACGGCCAGCACCAGGTCTTTGGCCGTCACCCCGGGGGGGAGCTCGCCGTCGACGTTCACCGCCATGGTGGCTGGGCGCTTCTGGGGCAGGGTCTGGGTGGCGAGCACGTGCTCCACCTCGCTGGTGCCGATCCCGAAGGCCAGGGCGCCGAAGGCACCGTGGGTGGAGGTGTGGCTGTCGCCGCAGACGATGGTCATTCCCGGCTGGGTGAGGCCCTGTTCGGGCCCGATGATGTGGACGATGCCCTGGTTGGCGTCGCCCATGGGGTAGCAGGTGATGCCGAATTCGGCGCAGTTGGCGTCCAGGACGGCGAGCTGCCGGGCCGACACCGGGTCGGCGACCGGCTTGTCGATGTCGACGGTCGGGACGTTGTGGTCGGCGGTGGCGATGGTGAGGTCGGGCCGGTGGACGCCCCGGCCGGCCAGCCGGAGCCCGTCGAAGGCCTGAGGGGAGGTCACCTCGTGCACCAGGTGGAGGTCGATGAACAGCACGTCGGGCTCGTCCGCGGTGCCGCGATGGACCACGTGGCGATCCCAGACCTTCTCGGACAGGGTGCGGGCGAAGTCGGTCATCGGTGTCAGCTTCCTATCTCCACGATCTCGACCCGGAGGGTGCCGCCGGGGGCGGCGTACTCCACCACGTCGCCCACGGCATGGCCGGCCAGGGCCTGGCCGAGCGGCGAGCCGGGGGACACCACCGTGAGGCCCCCCTGGCGCTCTTCGATCGAGCCGACGAAGAAGTCGGTGGTGTCGTCATCGTCGTCGCCCTCGTAGCGCAGGGTGACCACCGAGCCGTGGCCGACCGTCCCGTCCGCGGTGGCCTCCGCGTCCACCACGGTGGCGGTCTTCAACAGGCGCTGGAGCTGGCGGATCCGCGACTCCATCTTCCCCTGGGCGTCCTTGGCGGCGTGGTAGTCGCCGTTCTCCGACAGGTCCCCGAGGGCCCGGGCCGATTCGATGGCCGCGGCGATCTCCACCCGGCCGCGGGTGGTGAGGTCGGCGAGCTCGGCCTGGAGCCGGTCGTAGGTGTCGCGGGTCAGTTGTGCTGGGGAGGTGTCGCTCACGGACAACCAGGCTAACGGCTGGGGATCGGGGTTCCGCACGGGCGGCCGACCGTGGCTCCTCGTGCTCCCCCGCCCGGGTCGCTGCGTTCCCCGGGATGCCCGGTGACGACCGCCCGTGGAATGATCGTGGCCGACCGGTGCGATCGGGAGGGACAGGGCGTGGCCGACATCAAGGGGAATTGGGACCGACGGTTCGAGGGCGTGACCACCGCGCTGGCGGCCAGCCTGGAGGCCGGCACGGACGTGGGGGCGTCGGTGGCCGTCCTCCTGGGCGGCGAGCCGGTGGTGGACATCTGGGGAGGGTTCGTCGACGAGTCGCACTCGGCGCCGTGGGGAAAGGACACCCTGACCAACGTGTGGTCGACGACCAAGACCATGACCTTCCTGTGCGCACTGATGCTGGCCGACCGCGGTGACCTCGACTTCCACGCCCCGGTGGCCAGGTACTGGCCGGAGTTCGCAGCGGCCGGCAAGGACCGGGTCGAGGTCCGCCATCTGATGGGCCACACCGCCGGGCTGCCGGGGTGGGCAGAGAAGCTCGAACCGGAGGACCTGACCGACTGGGAGAAGTGCACCTCGCTGCTGGCCGCACAGGAGCCCTGGTGGGAGCCGGGCACCGCGTCCGGCTACCACGCCGTCACCCAGGGCTATCTGGTCGGCGAGGTGGTGAAGCGGATCACCGGGGTGTCCATCGGGACCTGGTTCGCCGACGAGGTGGCCGGTCCACTGGAGGCGGACTTCTTCATCGGGCTGCCCGCCTCCGAGGACGACCGGGTGTCCCTGGTGATCCCCCCGCCCCCGTTGGACCTGGAAGCGCTCAACCCGTCCGAGCTGGTCATCCGGGCCATGACCAATCCTCCGCTCGACGCGACCTATCCCCGGCACGAGTGGTGGCGCAGGGCGGAGATCCCCGCGGCCAACGGGCACGGCAACGCCCGCTCGGTGGCCCTGATCCAGTCGATCATCGCCGGGCGCGGCGAAGCCCGGGGGGTGCGCCTGCTCTCCGAGCAGGGATGCGAACCCATCTTCGAGCAGCAGGCCGACGGGGTGGACCTGATCCTCGGCACGCCCATCAGGTTCGGCATGGGCTACGGGTTGAGCACCGAGGTGATGCCGATCGGTCCCCGGGCCTGTTACTGGGGCGGCTACGGGGGATCGCTCATCATCATGGACCAGGAGATCGGGTTGACCGTGTGCTACGTGATGAACCGCATGGAGGGCGGGCTGCAGGGGGACCTCCGGGCGGCGAACATCGTGCTGGCTGCGGTCGCGGGCCTGGCAGAGGGCTGAGCGGCCGGGCCATGAGCCGTGGGTGACCCCGAGCGGTGGAGACCGATCCCGTGAGCGACGCGCCGGGCCCTGCCGGGGATCCGAGATCCCGCTCGTTCGAGGCGCAGTTCGAGGAGCAGCAGGAGCGGCCGTTCCCGTGGAAGGCCGTGGTCAAGCGCTCCATCGTGGTCGGCATCTCGGGGATTGCCCTCTACCTCGTGGCACCCAGCGTGCTGGCCGTGTTCAACGCGTGGCCCAAACTGGCCACGCTCAACCTGCTCTGGTTCATCCCGGCGCTGGTGGCCGAGGTGACCCACTTCTTCTGCACCTTCTCGCTCCAGCGCATCGCCCTGCGGACCAAGGCGTGGTTCTCGGTGATCACCGCCCAGTTGGCGGGCAACGCCATCTCGCTGATCGTGCCCGGAGGGGCGGCGGCCGGCGCCGCGGTGCAGTTCCGCATGCTGGCCGTGAGCGGGATGGACGCCGGCGACGCGGTCGGCGGCCTGACCGCCTTCTCCTTCCTCGGCATCGGGGGCCTGCTGGCCCTGCCGCTGTTCGTGCTTCCGGCGGTCGTGTTCGGATCGCCGGTGGCATCGGGCCTCTCCGATGCGGCCATCATCGGCGCCGTCGGCTTCGTCCTCTTCGCCGGGTTCGGTGCCGTGGTCATGGCCTTCGACGCACCGCTCCGCTACGCAGGCCTGGCCGCCCAGTACCTCCGCAACTGCCTGCTCCGGAAGCGGAAGCCGATCAGCGGGCTCCCCGAGCGCTTGCTCGAGCAGCGCAACCTCATCCGGGCCGTCCTCGGCCAGAAGTGGCTGGAGGCGACCCTGCTCTCGGCCGGCCGGCTGGTCTTCGACTACCTCTGCCTCTACTTCTGCGTCCGGGCGGTGGGGAGCCATCCTCGGCCGTCGCTGATCCTGCTGGCCTACGCGGTGGCCGGCGTGATCGGCCTGGTACCCATCACGCCCGGCGGGCTCGGCATCGTCGAGGCCAGCCTGAGCGGGTTCCTGGTGCTGGCCGGGATGAACGGCGCCGAGGCGGTGCTGGCCACGCTGGCCTACCGCCTGGCCTCCTACTGGCTCCCGATGATGGCGGGGCCGTTCGCGTATGCAGCCTTCAGGCACCGCTACCAGGAGCCCAACGCTCCACCGCCGAGGTCGGTGCAGCCGTCGCCCACCTGATCGGTGGCGCCGGGCGGCCTACCGCAGGTCTATCTCGCCGTCGGCCCGCAGGGTGCCGAGCCGCCCGCACCCCTCCTCGGTGACCAGGACGGCCAGATGGTCGGGTTCGGTGACGTTGGCCCAGGCGCGCCGCCCCTCGGGTGTGCGGCAGGCCACGACGGCCCGCTCCGGCGACCCTTCCCGCCCGTAGGCGACCGAGTAGGTCTCGACGGTCACCTCTCCCTGGGCGTCGGCGTCCGGTGAGCACTGGGGGAGACAGCCCACCGCGGCCTGGGGGTCGGCCCACGAGAACCCGCCGGCCGACTCCACGACGGTGCCGTCGGGCAGCCGGGCCGCGTCCGGGCCGGTCCCCGGCAGCGGGCCCGGGTCGGTGCCGAAGATCCCGATGCTGTGGGTGGACATGTACCAGCCGAGTCCGGTGGCCAGGCCGAGGGAGCCCGGATCGGCCCGGAGGGTGCCCACCATGGCGGCCAGGGCATGGGTCCCGTAGTTGTTGCCGGGGCCGCCGCCGAAGGTGAGCCCGCCGGTCACCGTCAGGGGCCGGGCCGGATCGTCGTCGGGCAGGCCGAGCTCGGCGGCGGCGATCTGCACGGCCGAGGGGAAGCACGAGTAGAGGTCGAGGTGGGCCACCTGGTCGATGGTCACGCCGGCCAGCGACAGTGCGGAGGATCCGCCCAGGCGGATGGCGGGCGACGAGTGGAAGTCGGCCCGGTGGGAGAGGAACCAGTGGTCCTCGGTGTCGGCGCCGGCCAGCGGAAAGATCCACCGGTCGCGGGGGACCCCGGCGGCCTCGGCCGCCGAGGCCGAGCAGAGGATGACGGCGGCACCCTGGTCGACCTGCATGTTGGCCGTGAGCAGCTTCGTGTAGGGGTAATCGATCATCCGGTTGGCCGCCGACGCGGTGGCCACCTCGTCGGCGGTGCGCGCCTCGCGGAGCCAGGCATGGGGGTTGCCCGCCGCCACCTCGGAGAAGCGCGACCACAGACTCCCGATGTGCAGGCGGTGCCCCTCGAGGCTGCGCCCGGCCTCGGCCCGGAGGGCGTTCTCGAAGAGGGGGAAGGTGTGGATGGGCAGGTCGAGGCCCCGTTCCTCCTCTGCGTCGGTGCTCCCGCGGCGGTCGGTGCCGAAGCTCAGTGCCGGCCCGGTGTCGGCGGGCTGCACCGTCCACGGCAGCACCGGCCGGTCCGGGTGCCGGCGTGCCGCGGCCTGGGTGTAGACGCAGTCGGCACCGACCAGCACGGCCACGTCCAACTCACCACGGCCGATGGCCAGTGCGGTGGCATTGACCATGCGCTGCGGATTGTTGCCGCCGGTGGTCGTCACCATCACCTGGGCGGGCTCGATCCCCAGCGCCTCGGCGACGAGGTCGCCGGGGTTGGCGTAGTGCCAGCTCAGGGGGTTGGCCACCCGCAGCGACTCGGCGCGGCCGGCCAGAGCCCGTCCTGCCGGGGCGGCCCCGCCGGCGGCGACACCGTCGCAGTCCTCGATGGCCGCCTCGACGGCCTCGATCATCAGGCCGATCGGCTCGGGCCGGTCGGCCAGGGAGCCCTCGCCCTCGCTGTGCGGCAGGTTGCTGACCTGGCCGACGCCCACGACGACGGGGGTGTTGGGGTCGAACTTCATGGAGCACACGAGCCTACCGGGGCGCACCCAGGCCCGATGCGCCCTCGGTACACTCGGTGGCATGCGGATCGCTGTCGGCTCGGACCACGCGGGGTATGCCCTCAAGTCGGCCCTGATCGAGCACGTGGGAGACGCCGGGCACCAGGTCATCGACCTGGGGACGGACTCCTCCGAGGTGTCGGTCGACTACCCCCTGTACGGGCTGGCGGTGGGCCGGGCGGTGGCCGAGGGCCGGGCCGAGCGGGGGATCTGCGTCTGCGGCACCGGCATCGGCATCGGCATCGCCGCCAACAAGGTCGACGGCATCCGCGCCGCTCTGGTCCACGACGTGACGACCGCCGAGCTGTCCCGGCGCCACAACGACGCCAACGTCATCTGCCTCGGGGGGAGGACCACCGGAACCGCCGAGGCCCTCGATGCGGTGGACGCCTTCTTCTCGACGGAGTACGAAGGCGGCCGCCACCAGCACCGGCTGGACGAGATCTCCGAGTACGAGTCGACCGGCCACGCAGACCCCCCATCCGGCGCCGCTACCGACGACCACGAAAGGCAGTTGCCGACACCATGAGCAGCCCCTCGACCGCTTCTCCCTTCGATGCCTGGCTGGTCGACGACCCGGAGGTCAGGCGCCTGCTGGGTGACGAGGCCGAGCGCCAGTCCACGACGCTGCAGCTGATCGCCTCGGAGAACTTCGCCTCCCCGGCGGTGCTGGCGGCCACCGGCTCGATCCTCACCAACAAGTACGCCGAGGGCTACCCGGGCCGCCGCTACTACGGGGGAAACCAGGTCATCGACGAGGTCGAGAACCTGGCCCGCGACCGCCTGGTCGCGCTCTTCGGGGCGGAGCACGCCAACGTGCAGCCCCATGCCGGGGCCAACGCCAACCTCGCCGCCTACCAGGCCCTGTTGGACCCGGGCGACACCGTTCTGGCCATGCGCCTCGACCACGGGGGGCACCTGACCCACGGCTCACCGGCCAGCATCACCTCCAAGATCTGGCGCTTCGTCTCCTACGGGGTGTCGCCGGCCACCGGCGACCCGGACAAGCCGGGCGAGACCATCGACTTCGACCAGGTGGCCGACGTGGCCCGGCGTGAGCGCCCCAAGCTGATCGTGGCCGGGTCCACCGCCTACTCCCGCATCATCGACCCACTGCCGTTCCGAGAGATCGCCGACTCGGTCGGCGCACGCTTCCTGTTCGACGCGGCCCATCCGGCCGGCCTGATCGCCGGCGGGACCCACCCCTCGCCGGTCGGGGTGGCCGACGTGGTCACCTTCACCACCCACAAGACGCTGCGCGGGCCACGGGGGGGCGCCATCCTCTGCTCGGAAGAGCTGGCCAAGGCGGTGGACAGCGCCGTCTTCCCCGGGCTGCAGGGCGGCCCCCTCGAGCACGTCATCGCGGCCAAGGCGGTGGCGTTCGCCGAGGCGTCCCGCCCCGAGTTCCGCACCTACGCCGCCCAGGTGGTGGCCAACGCCGCCGCGCTCGGCGGGGCGATGATCGAGGCGGGCTTCCGGCTGGTGTCAGGCGGGACCGAGAACCACCAGGTCCTGGTCGACCTGCGCACCTTCGACGCCGAGCTGACCGGCAAGGTGGCCCAGGAGGTCCTCGACCGGGCCGGCATCACCTGCAACCGCAACACCGTCCCCGACGATCCCCGCTCGCCGTTCATCACGTCGGGCCTGCGCCTGGGGTCGGCGGCGCTGACCACCACCGGCATGGGCGAGCCCGAGATGTGGGCCATCGGCGTGCTGATCGGCCGGACCCTGCGCGACCGCGAGGACGACGCCGCCCTCGCTCAGGTGCGGGCCGAGGTGCGCGAGCTGTGCCTGGCCTTCCCGCCGTACCCGACACTGGCAGGGACTTGACGCCGGGGGGGAAGGGGGCCGGGTGAACGGGACGGTTCCGCTCAACTGGTACGGCGTCTTGTTGATCGTGGCCGCGCTGTCCTCGTGGATCCTCACCTTCCCGGCCCGCCGCATCGCCGTTCGGATCGGCTACGTGGCCCAGCCCGACGACCGCAAGGTGCACCAGAGGGTGACGCCCGAGGCCGGCGGCGTGGCCATGTTCGTGGCCATGCTGATCACCTGGGCGGTGGCTGCGTCGATCCCCGCGCTCGGTGATCTGTTCCGCGGTTCGACGGAGCCGCTCGGGCTCATCCTCGGGGCGGCGGCGATCTTCGTGGTGGGGATCATCGACGACTTCCGGGACATGTCGGCCCCGGCCAAGGTGGCCGGCCAGGTCCTGGCGGCCACCATCTTGTACTTCATGGGCGTGACCTGGTTTCAGTTCAAGGTCCCCCTGGCCGGGCTGGTGCAGCTGTCGCCCGAGTGGACCCCGCTGCTCACCGCGCTGTGGGTGATCGCCATCACCAACGCGGTGAACCTGATCGACGGGCTCGACGGCCTGGCCGCCGGCGTGGTGGCCATCGCCTCGGGGGCGCTCGCCGTCTACGGCCTCCACCTCCAGCACCTGGGCAACCTGCCCACCGACAACATCGGCCCGCTCATCGCCGTGATCACCTGTGGCATCTGCCTCGGGTTCCTGCCCCACAACTTCCACCCGGCCAAGATCTTCATGGGGGACGCGGGGGCCCTGCTGCTGGGGCTGCTGATGGCCGCCTCCACCATGCTCATCGGGGGCCGGTCGGCCGGCACGGTCGGCGGGGTGGCGGCGCGAAGCGGCGAGACCTACTTCTTCTTCGCCCCCCTGTTCATCCCCTTCTTCATCCTCGGGGTTCCCATGGTCGACATGGCGTTCGCCTTCGTGCGGCGGACGGCCAACCGGACCGGGTTCTCCACCCCGGACAAGAACCACCTCCACCACCGCCTGCTCCGCCTGGGGCACGGACACCGCCGGAGCGTCCTCATCCTGTGGGCGTGGACCGCCCTGCTGTCCGGGTTCATCCTCTTTCCGCTCTACGTCTCGAGCGTGAACGCCATCATCCCCTTCGGCGCCCTGGCCCTCGGGGTGGTCCTCTACACGCTGTTCCACCCGGGACTCCGTAAGCAGGCCGCCGGCCCCGGGCCGGAGGGGGAGCTCCCCCTGGAGGAGGACGTGCCGCCCGGGAACGACGGGGACGGGGCGGCCGGCGGGGCGTTGCCCGAGCCGGGCCCTGCGGTCCCGGTCGGGGTCCCGGCAGCCACGGCCCTCCCGTCGGCAGAACCGTGAACGGCGTGTTTCGGGCGTTTTGCCGCCACCGGCGCGAAAGTGCGATGATGCACCCCGTGAATTGCAGGCCTCTCGCCCCTTCGGAGGGCACCCGTTCGGCGGATCGGCCGTCCGGCAACCGCAATCGAACCACTGCGTGAATTCGGGAACAGTTCGTGAAGCACCCGCTCCCCATGGCTACTGACGCGGAACGGCCCGAGCATGGACGACGCCACCCCTCCTCCCCATCCGGACCCGGCGTCGGGCTCCTCGCAGCCCGATCAGCGGCTGGAGCCGGGTGCTGTGGCCTTCCTGACGATGGGGGTTGCGGTGGCTCTCTCCCTGGTGCTCGGCGGGCTTCTCGGGTACCTCGTCGATGGGTGGGCGCACACCAGCCCGGTCTTCACGCTGGTCGGGCTGGCCTTCGGCGTGGCGGTCGCCGTGCTGCTGATCGTGACGCGTGTGCGCAAGTACCTGTGACCCGTGCTTCCCGACTGGGTGCCACCGCGGCACCGGGGGCCCGGTAGCCCACATGTTCGCCCACTTCTCGCTGCCGGACGTGCCCGCCGTCGCCCGCCGGACGGTGTCGGCGGCCCTGGTATTCGGCGTTGCCGCCCTGGTCGGTTGCATCGCCTTCGGGCACTCGCTGCTCGGGGTGGGGGCCTGCATCGGCCTGGCGCTCGGCACGTTCAACTTCCGGATGATCGGCAACTCGGTGGCCAGGGTCTCGGCCCGCGACGAGGAGAACAAGCGGCGCCCCCTGGCGCTCAACACCCTCGGCCGGATGGGGATCATCACCGTGGTCGTCATCGGCCTGCTGTTCGTCTCGCCCAGCCTCGGGTTCGGGGTCCTCGGCGGGCTGGCCGTGTTCCAGGTGATCCTGCTGGCCAATGTGGCCCGCTCGATGGCCAAGGCGGGTCCGATGACCTCGGTGGACGACGTGATCAACGCCAACGTGGTCGAGGACAACACCGAGCAGGGAAGCGCCCGACCCGCCATCGACCCGCCGGACGACCACCGGGGAGGTGCCTGAAACCGTGGGCATCGGCACGCACCTGCTGAGCGTTCCCCTGCTGGCGGACATCTCCGTCGGCGACCACGTCCAGCGCCAGGTCTTCGGGCTGACCATCGACATGGACACCGTGTGGGCCACGATCATCGCCGGCGTGATCGTCATCCTCCTGGGGTTGATCATGCGGGCGCAGGTCACCAGCGGGGTGCCCGGCAAGTTCCAGCTGCTGTGGGAGATGGCGGTCGGCGCGGTCCAAAAGCAGGTGGACGACTCCATCGGGCCCCGGGGCGCCAAAGTGGTACCGCTGGCCCTGACCCTGTTCATCTTCATCTTCACCTGCAACCTGTTCGAGGTCATCGGCATCGGCAGCCACTTCGAGGTGCTGCCCGCCCCGACCAGCGACATCAACCTGCCACTGGCCATGGCGCTCTACGTGATCGTGCTGGTCCACGCGGCGGCCATCAAGAACCGCGGGTTGGGCGGCTACTTCAAGCACTACCTCAACCGGCCGTTCCCCATCTGGCTGTTCCCGGTCAACCTGTTCATGAACGTGGTCGACGAGATCGCCAAGCCCCTCACCCTGGCCCTCCGTCTCTTCGGTAACCTGCTGGCCGGCGGCCTGATGCTGTCGCTGCTGGCCGCCCTGGTGATCTGGAAGATCGGGCCCGCCCCCCTGGGTGCCCTCCTCACCGTCCCCCTCACCGTGGTGTGGAAGCTCTTCGACATGGCCATCGGCGCCATCCAGGCCTTCATCTTCGCCCTGCTGACCATCTTGTACTTCGACACCGCAATGGCACCGGACCTGGCCCACTAGCGCCGTCGCCGGGCTCCGACGCCGGAGTCACCACCGTTTCATCAACAACATGACAAAGGAGAAGCACTCATGGCAGACGCCTCGATGGCGGACGCAGTAAGGATCGCCGGCGCCATGGTCGGCGGCGGTTTGGCACTGGGTGGCGGCGCGGTCGGCGCGGCCATCGGTGACGGCCTCGCCGGTAGCCAGACCATTGCCGGCGTGGCACGCCAGCCGGAGGCCCAGGGCCGCCTGACCACGATCATGTTCCTCACCGTGGGACTGTGCGAGGCCGCCTACTTCATCAACCTGGCCTTCACCGCCCTATTCATCTTCTCGCTCTACAAGAAGTAGGCCCATGCCGTCGGTGGTCCGGTGCCGGTGCGTGTCGTGCTTCGGCGTGTGCACCGATCGGCCGTCCGGCGACCCCTTCGGAACGACAACACAAGGATGACGGCAATGCCCATTGCAGCCAGCAACTTCCTGGTCCCCAACGGGACGTTCATCGTCGTGCTCATCGCGTTCATCCTCGTGCTCGGCGTCATCGCCAAGTACGTGCTGCCGCCGTTGAACAAGGCGCTTACCGAGCGACAGGACCAGATCCGCGGCGAGCTCGAGGCCGCCGACAAGGCCAAGGCCGACGCCCAGGAGGCCGACGCCGAGCGCCGGGCCGTGCTCGATCAGGCCCGGGTCCAAGCACGCGAGATCGTGGCCCAGGCTTCCACCTCGGCCGATCAGATCAAGCTCAAGGCCGAGGCCGACGGCCAGGCCATCCACGACCGCATCGTGCAGGCCGCCGACGCCGAGGTGGTCATCGCCCGTCAGGCGGCGGTCGAACAGGTGACCTCCCGGGTCGGAGAGATCGTGCTGGCCGCCGCCGAGCGGGTGATCGGCCGCGAGATCCGGTCCGCCGACCACCGGGACCTCATCGACGAGGCCATCGCCGCCGTGCGGGCCGAGACGTCCGGTGCCGGCGCCGGTGCCGCCGGGGTTGGTCGGTGAACCCAGCCCTCCAGGGCTATCTGGCCGCGATGGAGGAGTCGCTGGCCGCGAGCGGCGGGCTCGCCGATGCCGGTGCCGAGCTGGCCTCGGTCGCCTCGATCGTCGACGGCAACAACGATCTCACCCTGGCCGTCAACGACGGTTCGGTCCCGGTGTCCGCTCGCCGGGCCGTGCTCGACGCCCTCCTCGAGGGGAAGGTCTGCCCCGAGGTCCGGAGCTTGGTCCACCAGACGGTCACCGTGGTGCCGGCCGGCGAAGTGACCACCTCGTTCCACTGGGTGGCCAACCGGATGACCTTCGCGGCAACCCGCGCGCCGGCAACGCCGGCCGAGCCGTTCGACGAAGAGGTGCTCGGCCGCATGGGCTCTCGGAACCGGGTGTCGGGCTATGCGGCCGCCGTCTTCGAGACGGTCACCGTCGCCGAGCTCGAGGAGATCGAGGACCAGCTGTTCCGCTTCGCCCGCACGGTGGAGTCCAACCGCCGGTTGCGCGGCGCCCTGGGCGACCGGGATCTCCCGGTCGTCGTCCGCCAGGAGGTCATCGCCCAACTGCTCGGTGGCAAGGCGCTGCCGGCCACCGCGCGGCTGGCTGCCTACGCGGTGCGGGGTGGTCGCGCCCGCGACATCGTCGCCACCCTCGACGCGCTGGTGGAGGACGCGGCCCGTGCACGCGGGTGGCGGGTGGCCCGGGTGCAGGCCGCCGACACAGTCGGCGACTCCCAGCGCCAGGACTTGAGCGAGGCCCTGGCCCGACTGGCCGGCAACCCGGTCGATCTCCAGGTGACCATCGACCCCCGTCTGCTGGGGGGCGTGGTGGTCCAGGTGGGTGATCTGCTGGTCGACAGCAGCACCCGTCACCGGCTGAACGAACTGAAGGAGCACCTCCTCGCCTCCGAGGAGGACTACCGGATCCCAGGAATTCCAACACGAAGGGAAGCAACCGATGGCTGAGTTGACCATCAACGCCGACGAGATCACCGCCGCTCTCAAGCGGTACGTCGACGACTACACGCCCGAGGTCGGTACCGAGCAGGTCGGCCGCATCGTCGAGGTCGGTGACGGCATCGCCCGGGTCACCGGGCTCCCCGGCGCCGCGGTGAACGAGATCCTCGAATTCGCGGACGGCACCGAGGGCCTGGCTCTCAACCTCGACGAGGAGACCATCGGCGCGGTCATCCTGGGCGAGGACACCGGCCTCGAGGAGGAGCAGCTGGTCAAGGCCACCGGACGCATCCTCTCGGTCCGGGTCGGTGACGCCCTGCTCGGCCGGGTGGTCAACGCCCTGGGCGAGCCCGTCGACGGCAAGGGCCCGATCCACACGGACGCCACCCGTCGCCTCGAGGTGCAGGCCCCGGGCATCGTGAAGCGCCAACCGGTGTTCGAACCGCTGCAGACCGGCATCAAGGCCATCGACGCCATGACTCCGATCGGCCGGGGCCAGCGCGAGCTGATCATCGGCGACCGCAAGACGGGCAAGACCACGGTGGCCGTCGACACCATCCTCAACCAGAAGGGACTGGGGGTGAAGTGCATCTACGTGGCCATCGGCCAGAAGGAGTCCTCGGTGGCCCAGACCGTCGCCACCTTCGAGCGCTACGGCGCCCTCGAGTACACGGTGGTGGTGCTGGCCGGTGCCGCCGACCCGGCCCCGTTCAAGTACCTCGCCCCCTATGCGGGCTGTGCCATGGGCCAGCACTGGATGGACAACGGCGAGCACGCCCTCATCGTCTATGACGACCTCTCCAAGCAGGCCGAGGCCTACCGCCAGATGTCGCTGCTGCTGCGCCGCCCGCCGGGCCGCGAGGCCTACCCGGGCGATGTCTTCTACCTGCACAGCCGGTTGCTCGAGCGGGCGGCCAAGCTGTCCGACGAAGCCGGCGGCGGCTCACTGACCGCACTGCCGATCATCGAGACCAAGGCGGGCGACGTGTCCGCCTACATCCCGACCAACGTCATCTCGATCACCGACGGCCAGGTCTTCCTCGAGAGCGAGCTCTTCTATGCCGGCGTGCGCCCTGCCATCAACGTGGGCATCTCGGTCAGCCGGGTGGGGAGCGCCGCGCAGATCAAGGCAATGAAGTCGGTGGCCGGAACCCTGAAGATCGACCTGGCCCAGTTCCGTGAGCTCGAGGCCTTCTCCACCTTCGGCTCCGAGCTCGACAAGGTGTCCCAGGCCCAGCTCGACCGGGGCTATCGCCTCACCGAGCTGCTCAAGCAGGGACTCAACGCCCCGGTGCCGGTGGAGGAGCAGGTGCTGGTCATCTACGCCGGCTCGGAGGGCTACGTCGACAATGTCCCCGTCTCGGAGGTGCAGCGCTACGAGTCCGAGGTGCGCGCCTACTTCCGGGCCAACCACGCCGGACTGTTCGAGGAGATCCGCACGTCCGGCAAGCTGCCCGAGGGCGACGAGCTGGCCACGTCGCTCCGGTCCTTCACCGATGCGTTCGATGCCGGCAGGGACGGCTGATCGATGGCCGGCGGTCAGGAGCGGATCCTTCGTCGACGGATCAAGAGCATCACGTCGACGCAGAAGATCACCAGGGCGATGGAGCTGATCGCCGCGTCGCAGATCGTGCGTGCCCAGAGCCGCATCGCCGCGTCCCGCCCGTACCATCAGGGAATGACCCGCATCGTGCTCGAGACCGCCCTCGGCGACCCCGTTGCCGCCGGCCGCCTGCTCGGCACACCGGCGACGATATCCAAGGTGGCAGTCCTCAGCGTGGTGGCAGACCGAGGCCTGTGCGGCGGGTACAACACGTCGGTCTTCCGGGCCACCGAGCGCCTGCTGGCCGCCGACGACGCCTCCGGCGTCGAGTTCCGCCTGTTCACCGTGGGCAAGAAGGCCCAGGGATACTTCCGCTTCCGCGGCCAGCGGGTCGAGCGGTCGTTCACGGGGATGAGCGAGCGGCCGAGCTTCGCCCATGCACGCGAGGTGGCCGCAGCCGTCCTCACCCCCTTCGTCAACGGGGAGGTCGACCAGGTGATGATCGTGTCCACCCGCTTCCTGTCGGCCGGCAGCCAGCGGGTCGAGGCCCGCCAGCTGCTCCCCCTGGTCGATCCGCGTGATGCCGAACAGAGGGCCCCGCACGAGGACGAGCCGGGTAGCTGGTCGACCGCGCCCGAGGACGGCGACAAGAAGGCCGGCTACACCGAGTTCGAGCCGGACGCCGCCATCCTGCTCGGGACCCTCGGGCCGCGAGCCGCGGAGACCGAGATCTTCGCCGCGCTCCTCCAGGCCACGGCATCCGAGCTCACCGCCCGCCAGCGGGCCATGGCCGCCGCCACCGACAACGCCGGCGAGCTCATCAAGAAGTACTCGCGGATCATGAACCGGGCCCGACAGGACACCATCACCACGGAGATCATGGAGATCGTCAGCGGGGCCGAGGCGCTCCGGGCCGGGACCGGCGACGACCAGGGTGGCCTGGTCATCGAGACCAGGGTCTGAACCGTGCACATGCCGACCGCCACCGACCGCTGCCACACCATTCGACCCCATCGTGCCGTAATGGACAACATCAAGGGAGCCCGACGCTCATGACCACCACCGCACCCCGACACAGGGAATCCCGCACGCTGGCCACCGGCCGGGTGGTGGCCATTGCCGGACCGGTCATCGACGTGGAGTTCCCACCCCACGCCCTGCCGGAGATCAACGGCGCCGTCGAGGTGGACAGCGAGCTCGAGGGCAACAAGGACGTCATCACCGCCGAGGTGGCCCAGCAGATCGGTGACGGCCGGGTCCGCTGCATCTGCCTGAAGGCCACCGACGGCCTGACCCGCGGTGCCGTGGTGCGCAACCTCGGGCGTGGCCTGCAGGTGCCCGTGGGTGATGCCGTGCTCGGCCACGTGTTCAACGTGCTGGGCGAGCCGCTCGACACCGACTCGATCGGGGAGGCGGAGGACCACTGGGAGATCCACCGGTCCGCTCCCAACTTCGACACCCTGGAGCCCCGGGCCGTCATGTTCGAGACGGGCATCAAGGTCATCGACCTGCTCGAGCCCTACGTGCAGGGCGGCAAGATCGGCCTGTTCGGCGGCGCCGGTGTGGGCAAGACCGTGCTCATCCAGGAGATGATCAACCGGGTGGCCCTCGAGCACGGCGGCGTCTCGGTCTTCGCCGGGGTGGGGGAGCGCACCCGAGAGGGCACCGACCTGTGGATCGAGATGCAGGAGTCGGGCGTCATCGAGAAGGCCGCTCTGGTCTACGGCCAGATGGACGAGCCCCCGGGTGTGCGCCTCCGGGTGGCGCTGGCCGCCCTCACCATGGCCGAGTACTTCCGCGACGTGAAGAACCAGGACGTGCTGCTGTTCGTGGACAACATCTTCCGGTTCGTCCAGGCCGGCTCCGAGGTGTCGACCCTGCTGGGCCGGATGCCCTCGGCGGTGGGCTACCAGCCCACCCTGGCCGACGAGATGGGCCAGCTGCAGGAGCGGATCACCTCCACCCGCGGGCGCTCGATCACCTCGCTGCAGGCGGTCTACGTGCCGGCCGACGACTACACCGACCCGGCGCCGTTCACCACGTTCACCCACCTCGATGCCACCACCGAGCTTTCCCGTGACATCGCCTCGCTGGGCATCTACCCGGCGGTCGACCCGTTGTCGTCCACGTCCAACATCCTGGCCCCCGAGATCGTCGGCGACCGCCACTACACCGTGGCCCGGAGGGTGCAGGGCGTGCTCCAGCGCTACAAGGAGCTCCAGGACATCATCGCCATCCTCGGCCTCGACGAGCTGTCCGAGGAGGACCGGGTCACCGTGTCCCGGGCCCGCAAGGTCCAGCGGTTCCTCTCCCAGCCGTTCAACGTCGGCGAAGTGTTCACCGGCCTCAAGGGCGTGACCGTTCCCGTCGACGAGACCGTCGAGTCGTTCGAGGCCCTGGTCAACGGCGACCTCGACGAGGTCCCCGAGCAGGCGTTCCTCAACGTCGGCGGGGCCGAGTCGGTGCTGGCCAAGGCACACGCCCTCGAGAACGACTGACCGGGGCGGTACGGCTCATGGCTGACGACAACCCCTTCCAGATCGAACTGGTCACCCCGGAGCGCATCCTGCTCACCGGGTCGGCCTCCGAGGTGATCCTGCGCACCGGCGAGGGCGACGTCACTTTCCTGGCCGGCCACACTCCGCTGGTGGGCACGGTGGAGCCCGGCGTGGTGCGGGTGGCCCGCCCCGAGGGGGAGGTGGTCAAGGTGGCGGTCCACGGGGGCTTCGTGCAGGTGGAACAGGGTGTCCCCGCCGAGTCCGACGCTGCGGGCGAGGGTGCCGGGTCCACGGGCACCCGGGTCACCGTGCTGGCCGGGGTGGCCGAGCTGGCGGACGAGATCGACACCGAACGGGCCCGCGTCGCCCTCGAGGGGGCGGAGTCGCGGGTCGCCGAGCTGGGGGGAAGCGCCAGGTCGAGCGGCGAGGGGGACGGGCCCGATGCCGAGCTGGTCGAGGTCGAGTCCGCACTTCGCCGGGCCCAGGTGCGGCTCGAGGCCACCGAAGCGACCGCCACCGCCGGTGCCTGAGCGGTCCGTCCGGGCGGTCCGGCCCCGGCGGATGGTCCGGACGGAGGGCCCGGCCCGATCGGTGACCTAACCGAATTCGATGGCGCTGTACTCGGCCAGCTTTTGCAGCGGGTGGCGCGCGTCGATCAGGCGCACCGTGCCCGACTTGGAGCGCATGACCAGTGACTGGGTGTGGGCCCCGAACCCGTCGTAACGGACGCCGGCGAGCAGCTCCCCGTCGGTGATCCCGGTGGCGGCGAAGAAGCAGTTGTCGCCGCGGACCAGGTCGTTGGTGTGGAGGACCGCATCGAGGTCGTAGCCGAGGTCGAGGGCGGTCCGGCGCTCACCCTCGTCGCGGGGCCAGAGGCGGCCTTGGATCTCCCCACCCATCGACTTGAGGGCGGCGGCGGAGATGACCCCCTCGGGTGTCCCCCCGATGCCCACCAGGAGGTCCACCCCGGTGTCGGGCCAGGAGGTGGCGATGGCTGCGGCCACGTCGCCGTCGGTGATGAGCCGGATGCGGGCCCCCGAGGCCCGCACACGAGCGATGAGGTCGTCGTGGCGCGGCCGGTCGAGGATGACCACGGTCAGGTCCCGGACCGTGGTCTCCTTGGCCCTGGCCACCTTCTTCAGGTTCTCCTCGATGGGCGCGGTGATGTCGATGGCCCCCACGGCGAGCGGCCCGACGGCCAGCTTCTCCATGTAGACGCACGGACCGGGGTCGAACATGGTGCCCCGACCGGAGACGGCGATCACTGCCAGGGCCCCGCCCCGGCCCAGGGCGGTGGAGGTGGTCCCGTCGACGGGGTCCACGGCGATGTCGGTCCTGGGTGGGTTGCCGTCCCCGATGCGCTCGCCGTTGAACAGCATGGGCGCGTTGTCCTTCTCGCCCTCGCCGATCACCACCAGCCCGTCCATGGAGATGGAGGACAGCACGATCCGCATGGCGTTGACCGCGGCGTCGTCGGCCCCCTCCTTGTCGCCTCGGCCCATCCAGCGCGATGCGGCCAGCGCCGCGGCCTCGGTGACCCGTACCAGCTCCATTGCCAAGTTGCGATCGGGTGCCTGCGTATGGGGAGTCACGGACCCCGACGATAGTGGCTGGCGGCCGGGAGAACCGGCGGAACCGCCTCCGGGCGGTGCACCACGGGCAGCCCCGTCCCGGGTGACCGCGGGCCGGGGCTGCCATGGTGGCTCGAACCTACCTATGCTGGCCCGGTGAGCCCACGAGAGGAACCCCAGGCCGTGGGTGGATTCGCAGAGTGGCAGGATGCCTACGACGACGCCACCCTCCGGGACGCCGACTTCGAGACGATGTCGGGGGTCCCCCTCGATCCGGTCTACGGCCCGCGGCCGGCGGCCGGCGTGGCGGCCGGATCCGGCGCGGGGGCACCCGGCGAGTGGCCGGGCGTCTTCCCTTACACGCGGGGGCCGTACGCCTCGATGTACCGCTCCAAGCTGTGGACCATGCGGATGTTCGCCGGGTTCGGGACGGCCGAGGACACCAACGCCCGCTTCCACGACATCCTCCGCGCCGGTGGGGACGGCCTGTCGGTGGCCTACGACCTCCCCACCCTGATGGGCCGCGACTCCGATGACCCGCTGTGCGAGGGCGAGGTGGGTCGGTGCGGCGTGGCGGTGGACACGCTGGCCGATGCCGAGGACCTCTTCGCCGGCATCGACCTCGGGTCCACCACCACGTCGATGACCATCAACTCGCCGGCGGCCATGTGCTTCGCCATGTACGTGTCGGCGGCCGAGGCGGCGGGTACCGAGCGCAAGCGCCTCGGCGGTACCCTCCAGAACGACATCTTGAAGGAGTACCAGGCCCAGAAGGAGTACATCTTCCCGCCCCGGCCGTCACTGCGGCTGGTCACCGACATCATCCGCTACTGCGCGGCGGAGATGCCCCGGTTCCACCCGGTGTCGGTGTCCGGCTACCACATCCGTGAGGCCGGCTCGACGGCGGCACACGAGCTGGCCTTCACCCTGGCCAACGGGTTCGCCTACGTGGAGGCGGCCAGTGCGGCCGGCCTGGGAGTCGACGAGTTCGCCCCGCGCCTGTCCTTCTTCTTCAACGCCCACATCGACTTCTTCGAGGAGATCGCCAAGTACCGGGCGGCCCGCCGGATCTGGGCCACCTGGATGCGCGACCGCTACGGCGCCGAGGAGCCGCGCTCGCTGATCTGCCGGTTCCACACCCAGACCGCCGGGGTCTCGTTGACGGCCCAGCAGCCGGAGCTCAACATCGTGCGGACGGCCATCGAGGCGCTGGCCGGGGTGCTCGGTGGCACCCAGAGCCTGCACACCAACTCGATGGACGAGGTGCTGGCCCTGCCCACCGAGAAGGCGGCCCGCATCGCCCTGCGCACCCAGCAGGTACTAGCCAGCGAGACCGGGGTGGCCAACGTGGCCGACCCCCTGGGAGGGTCGTGGTTCGTCGAGGCTCTCACCGACGAGATGGAGGCACAGGCCGAGGCCGTCTTCGCCCACCTCGACGAGCTGGGTGACGGGTCGATCCTCGACGGGGTGATCGCCGGCATCGAGACCAACTGGTTCCAGGGCGAGATCGCGGATGCCGCCTACCGATTCCAGCGCAAGGTCTCGGCCGACCGGATGGTCATCGTGGGCGTGAACGGCTTCACCGGGGGGAACGGGGATTCGGAGCTGCCGACCCTCCACATCGGCCCCGAGGTGGAGGAGGCCCAGCGCAAGCGGCTGGCCGAGGTCAAGCACCACCGTTCCGGGGCGGCGGTGGCCGCGGCGCTGGCCCGCCTGGTGGACGATGCGGGGCACGCGGAGCGCAACCTGATGCCGGCCATCTTCGAGGCCGTGCGGGCCTACGCCACCGTGGGCGAGATGGTCAACGCCCTGGCCGGCGTGTTCGGCCGGTGGGAGGAGCACGCGGTTATCTGAACCCTGCCTGCCGGATCGGTGGGCGCCCCTTCCGGGGCACGATCCGTCGGCCCGGGGGCGGGTCCCGGGGCGGGAGGCGGACAGGCCGCCGTTCCACGGGGGTGCCGGCCCGGGCGGGCCATACTGGTTGGGTGGATCGCTTCGTCGTCAGCCCGGCCGGGCCGCTCTCGGGGACCGTCCGGGCCGGTGGGGCCAAGAACTCGGTCCTGAAACTGATGGCGGCCTGCCTGCTGGCCGAGGGCCGCCACGTCCTGACCAACGTCCCCCGGATCGCCGATGTGGACATCATGGGCGAGGTGCTCGGGGCCATGGGGGTGGACGTGCGCCGGGGCCGGACGCCGGACGAGCTGGTGGTGACCACCCCGGCCGATGTGGCCCCCGAGCCCCCTTACGATCTGGTGGACAAGATGCGGGCCTCGGTGGTCGTGCTCGGCCCGCTGCTGACCCGCCACGGGTGGGCGACGGTGCCGATGCCGGGGGGCGACGACTTCGGTCCCCGTCCCATCGAGATGCACGTGCACGCGCTCGAGACGATGGGCGCGGTGTTCGCGTCGTCCCACGGCAACGTGGAGGCCAGGGTCGAGTCCACCGTCGGCGGGGTGCCGCGGCTCGTCGGCGACCGGGTGGTCCTCGAGTACCCCAGCCACACCGGGACCGACAACGTGCTGATGGCGGCCACCCTGGCCAAGGGGACCACCATCATCGAAAACGCGGCCCGCGAGCCCGAGGTGAGCGACCTGGCCGACTTCCTCAACGCCATGGGGGCCCGGATCACCGGCGCCGGTACCTCGCGCATCGAGGTCGAAGGGGTCGACGCCCTGCACCCGACCATGCATGCCGTCATCCCCGACCGATTGGTGGTGGCCACCTTTCTGGTGGCGGCCGGCCTCGCCGGCGGCGACGTGGTGGTCGAGGACGGCCGGCCGGACCACATGGACATGCTGATCCGTAAGCTTGCGGCCATGGGCGTCGAGATCACCATGGACCCCGACGGACTTCGTGCACGCAGGGACCTCTCGGTTCCGTTGCACTCGGTCGACGTGGCCACACTGCCCTATCCGGGCTTCGCCACCGACTACAAGCCGCTGATGGTCACCCTGCTCACCGTGGCCGACGGCGTTGGCATCGTCACCGAGAACCTCTTCTTCGGCCGGTTCCGCTACGTGGAGGAGCTGCGACGGATGGGGGCGGACATCCGGACCGAGGGCCACCACGCCGTCGTCCGCGGCGTCGAGCGCCTCTCGGGCGCCCCGGTCCGGGCCTTCGACGTGCGCGCCGGTGCCGCATTGGTGCTGGCCGGCCTGGTGGCCGACGGGGAGACGGTGATCACCGACGCCCATCACGTCGACCGGGGCTACGAGAACCTCGACGGCAAGCTGGCCTCGCTCGGTGCGCATGTCGTCCGGGCCTGACTGGCCGCCTCCGCCCCGTATACGCTCGTCACCTCATGTCGAAGTCCCGCATCTCCGATCCGTCGGCGCTCCTCGAGGCGGCCCGCGACGGGGACCGTGTGGCCCTGGCGCGCCTACTGTCTTTGGTGGAGCGGGGCGGCGACGGGTCCCGCTCCGTGGCCGAGTTGGCCTACAAGACGGTCGACCAGGCCTACACGGTCGGCGTCACCGGGGCGCCCGGCGCCGGCAAGTCCACGCTGACCGACCGTCTCATCACCCTGGGCCGCGAGCAGGGCCTCGAGGGGCCGGACCAGCTGGCCGTGCTGGCGATCGACCCCTCGTCCCCGTACTCCGGAGGTGCCATCCTCGGCGACCGGGTGCGCATGCAGAGCCACGCCCTCGACGACGGGGTCTTCATCCGGTCGATGGCCACCCGGGGCCACCTCGGGGGCCTGGCGGTCGCCGTCCCCGACGCCGTGCGCCTGCTGTCGGCGGTGGGGATACCCCTGGTCCTGCTCGAGACGGTGGGCGTCGGACAGCAGGAAGTGGAGGTGGCCGCGGCCACTGACACCACCATCGTCGTGGTCAATCCCGGGTGGGGGGATGCCATCCAGGCCAACAAGGCGGGGCTGCTCGAGATCGCCGACCTGTTCGTCATCAACAAGGCCGACCGACCGGGTGCCCGCGAGACGCGGCGCGACCTCGAGCTGATGCTGGACCTCACCGATCTCGGGACGTGGCGCCCCGAGATCCTGGAGACGGTTGCCTCGGCGGGCGAAGGGGTCGAGGAGCTGTGGGCGGCGATCGGACGACACCGCCGCCAGCTCATCGAGGGGGGGACCCTCGACGAGCAGCGCCGCCGGCGGCTCACCCGCGAGTTCCACCAGATCCTGATGGCCCGCCTAGAGCACGACATCGACCGGCTGTTGGCAGCCGACCGGTTCGCCGGCATCACCTCGGCCATGGCGGCCGGCGAGCTCGATCCCTACGAGGCGGCCGACCGACTCCTGTCGGGGATGATGCCGGACCCCGACGGCCCCACGCCCGACAGCTGAGTCCGTGGGTGCGGCCGGCCGGCATGGCCGGCAGAGTGGGCATGACCGGCATGGTGGGCATGTCCACCTCGGGTAGCGTGCGCACGTGATCGCTACATCTGATCCGGGAGGTCGGGCCGCGTCCCCACGGGTGACAACGATCGGCCGGCTGTCCAAGGAGCTGGGCGCGCCGAGCGCGCCGCTCCCGCCACCGGAGGAGGACGAGCTCTGGTTCCAGAGCGCCGTCTTCTACGAGGTCTTCATCCGCGGCTTCTTCGACGGCAACAACGACGGCGTGGGGGACATCCCCGGGCTCATCGCCAAGCTCGACTATCTCCAGTGGCTGGGCGTCGACTGCCTGTGGCTGCTCCCCTTCTACCCGTCCCCGCTCCGCGACGGCGGCTACGACATCAGTGACTACTTCTCGGTGCACCCCGAGTGCGGCACGGTCGAGGACCTCTCGAGGCTGCTCGTCGAGGCGCACGCCCGCGGCATCCGTGTCATCGCCGACCTGGTGATCAACCACACCAGCGACCAGCACCCCTGGTTCGTCGAGTCACGTCAGAGCCGCGACAACCCCAAGGCCGACTGGTACGTCTGGAACGACGACGACCAGCGGTGGCCCGAGGCCCGGGTGGTCTTCATCGACGCGGAGCGGTCCAACTGGGCCTACGACTCGCCACGCGAGCAGTACTACTGGCATCGCTTCTACTCCCACCAGCCCGACCTCAACTACGACAACCCCGAAGTGGCCGAGGCCATGCTCGAGGTGGTGCGCTTCTGGCTCGACCTCGGCCTCGACGGCTTCCGGCTCGACGCGGTCCCGTTCCTCTTCCAGCGGGACGGGACGGCGGGGGAGAACCTCCCCGAGACACACGCCTTCATCCGCCGGGTCCGGGCCGAGTTGGATGCGAATTACCCCGGCCGCATCCTGCTGGCCGAGGCCAACGGCTGGCCGTCCGACGTCGCCGACTATTTCGGCGACGACGACGAGTGCCACCTCTGCTTCAACTTCCCGTTGATGCCGCGGCTGTTCATGGCGGTGCGACGCGAGCAGAGCCTTCCGATCACCGAAATACTGGCCCAGACCCCAGCGGCGCCCGAACGGGCCCAGTGGGCGATCTTCCTGCGCAACCACGACGAGTTGACCCTCGAGATGGTGACCGACGAGGAGCGTGACTACCTCTTCGCCGAGTACGCCAAGGACCCGCGCATGAAGCGCCACATGGGCATCGGCCGCCGCCTGGCCCCGCTCCTCGAACGCGACCGGCGCCTGTCGGAGCTGCTCTACTACCTGCTGTTCACCCTTCCGGGCAGCCCGGTCCTCTACTACGGGGACGAGATCCAGATGGGGGACAATCTGTACCTGGGCGACCGCGACTCGGTGCGCACCCCCATGCAGTGGACCCCCGACCGCAACGGCGGCTTCAGCCGGGCCGACTTCGCCCAGCTCTACCTCCCGCCCCTGATGGACCCGGTCTACGGGTACGCCGCCGTCAACGTCGAGGCCCAGCAGCGCAACACGAGCTCCTTCCTCCACTGGATGCGCCGGATCCTGGCCGTACGCCGCCAGTTCCCCATCCTGGGAACGGGGAGGATCGAAGTGGTCTCCTCGGCCAGTCCGTCAGTGCTGGCCTTCGTCCGCTCGTCCCAGACACACGAGGGCCCCGAACCGGTCAACCCGCTCGAACCGGTCAACCCGGTCTTGTGCGTCCACAACCTGAGCCGGCTGGCCCAACCAGCGGAGATCCACGTCGAGAAGTGGATCGGGGCCCAGCCCATCGAGTTGTTGGGGCGGGTCGCCTTTCCTCTGGTGGGCGCCGATCCGTACCCGGTCACCCTGGGCCCCTACGGCTCGCTCTGCTTCGAGCTCGCGTAGTTCCGGCACTCCCCACCGCCTGGAGCCGCCCCGCATGGCGGCCCCCGGCGGGCCCCGGCGGGCCCCGAGGATTCAGCCGCCGTGGCCGACCGGCACCCTGACCACGAGCTGCTCTGCGGCCTCCTCGGGGTTCACGATGTTGATCAGCACGCCGGTGCCCAGCTCGAAGCCGGCCACCGTGGTCAGCTTGGGAACGACGTGGACGTGCCAGTGGTAGGGCTCGGGTGCCCGATAGGGAGCCGAGTGGAACACCAGGTTGTAGGCGACGTCACCGAGCACGTCCCGCAGGCTGCCCAGGGCGATCTTGAGGGCTTTGCCCACCGCGACCAGGTCGGTCGGTGGACTGTGGTGGAGGTGGGGCCCGTGGGCCCGGGGGATGACCAGCATCTCGTAGGGCGCCCCGCTCCAGAACGGGCAGATCACCAATACCTGCTCGTCGGAGTAGATGACCCGATGTCCCACGTTCTCCTCGGCGTCGACGGTCGTGCACAACAGGCAGCGCCCGGCGAACCGGGCAAAACCGGCCTGCTCCTCGACCAGCTCGCGGGGGACGAACGACATGCCGAGCAGCTGGCCGTGCGGATGCTCGATCGACGCGCCCGCCTCGCGGCCGGCGTTGACGATGGCCTGGCTGTAGCGCAGGCCCGGGATCGAGGAGTGCTCCTCCATGCGGCCACTGATGGCCCGCATGACGACCGCGGTCTGCTCGTCGCTCAGCATCGACCACGAGTCCTGATGGTTGGGGGAGAGCACCAGCACCTCGTGGATGCCGCCCGCAGTGGCCTGAGTGAAGACCGGTCCGCGATTGGTGACGACGAAGGGGGCGTTTCCCTCGAAGGCGGGGTAGAGGTTGGGGACGACCCGGACCTGCCACTTGCCGTCCGGGCCCCTGGTCTCGAGAGTGGGGGAGGTGGTCTCCTCGTTGCCCGGGCAGAAGGGGCACGGGTGGGAGGTGTCCGCCTGGATCGGAGCCAGCCGGGGAGCGAACGCCTTGGGGCGGATGGCACGGTCGGTGCTCACCACCACCCAGCGACCGGTCAACGGGTCAAGTCGAAGTTGGTTCATCAGCTATGCGTGCTGCCCCTTGGTGTCTGCCTGATCTGTGCACACCCTGGTAGCCACCTCAATCCCATCACGATGGCGGACCCGCACGCGAATCCCGGGGCTGGCGGAAGCCCTGCCACTAACGTAGCAATACCGGGAAGGGTGTCGGTGACATGACACGGCGTGGCCCCCGGAGAGCGGAGTGCCAGACTCGGTCGGATGACCTACGTGCCCACGGCAGTGGCAGCGGCCCACCACGCACGCACGATCGCCTACGACATCGTTGTGCTCGCCCACGTGCTGTCCGCCCTGGTCGGGCTCGGCACCGTGGCGGTGGCCGGCGCCTACGCCTGGGCCCTCCTCCGGTCCGCTCCGCAGTCGGCGTCGGAGTCGGTGCGGCGCTACTACCGTCCCGGTGTGAACTGGGCGGGCCGTGTCCTCGTGCTCGTGCCGGTGCTCGGCATCGCGCTGCTCGCCATGAGCCAGGGCGACTGGTCGTTCTCCGATGGCTGGGTCGTGGCCGGCCTGATGCTCTGGACGGTCGCCGTGGCGGTGGCCGAGGGAGCCCTGTGGCCCGCCGAGCGTCGCCTCCAGGCTGTGGTGGCCGACCCGTCGTCGGGCACCGACGTCCGGGGAACCTGCTTGCAGGTCGTGGGGACGGCCGGCGGAGTGGTCGTCGTGCTGGTGGTGGCCATGGTGGTGATGGTGGCCAAGCCGTAGGCCCGGGCACCGGAGCGGTCAGCCGCTCACGCCGGTGTGAACCGGCACGGTAGGTGCTTGATCCCGTTGATGAAGGGGGACCGCAGCCGGTCGGGTTCTGCGGTGGCCTCGATGTCGGGCAGTCGGACCAGCAGCTTGCGGAGCATTACGTCGATCTCCCGTCGGGCCAGGTGTGCGCCGAGGCAGAAGTGGGGGCCGGCCGCACCGAATCCCACGTGGGGATTGGGGTTGCGGCGGACATCGAAGCGGAAGGGATCCTCGAACACGTCCTCGTCCCGGTTGGCGGAGTTGTAGAAGAGGAGCACCTTTTCCCCGGTGCGCAGCTCCTCTCCCGACAGGACGGTGTCCTCGGTAAGGGTGCGGCGCATCCAGATGACCGGGGTCCCCCACCGCACGATCTCGTCGACGCCGGTGGTGGCGACGGTGGCGGGATCCGCCTGCCACAGGGCCCGCTGGTCCGGGTGCTCGGTGAACGCCCACAACCCGTGGGTGATGGCGTTGCGGGTGGTTTCGTTGCCGGCGGTGAGCAGAAGGATGAAGAACGATGCCAGCTCGGCCTGGGTGAGCGACTCGCCGTCGATATTGGTGGTGATCAACGCTGTGGTCAGGTCGTCGGTGGGATGGTCGGCCCGGTGGGCGCTGAGCTCGTGCATCAGGCCGGTCAGCTGCTGGCCCGCTTCGAGGCCGGCCAGCACCGGGTCGGACCCTTCGGGGATGTACTCGGGGTCGCCGCTCGACAGGATCACGTTGGAGCTGTGGAAGACCGTGCCGTACTCCGAGGGTGGCACGCCCATCATGTCGCAGATGATCTCGAGGGGGAGCGCGGCGGCGATCTCGGTGACGAAGTCGCACTCGCCGAGGCCGGAAGCCCGGTCGATGACCCGGTCGGCGACCTCTTCGATGCTGTTCTCGATACTCAGGATCCGGCGTGGGTTGAAGGCGGCCGACACGATCCGGCGGAGGCGGGCGTGGCGGGGATTGTCGGTCGAGATCATGCCGGCGAAGTACTCCACCATCTCCTCGGGGAGGTCGAAGATGCTGACGGCCCCCTGCCCCGAGCAGTAGATCTCCGGATGGCGGCTGATCTCGGTCACGTCGGCATGGCGGGTGACCGCCCGGTACCCGGCCCCGGGCGGCGGACCGATCGGTGAAAGGAGCGCCATGTCGGGCTCTTCGAAGTGGGCCAGGGGGCGCTCGCTCCGAAGCAGTGCGAAAGCGCCCTCGCGCTCCGCCCACGGTCGTTCCCAGAAGGCGAGGTCCGAAAGGTCGATCTCGTCGAGGCTGAGGACCGAGCGGGGATTCATCGACCTCACCCTATCCATCCGGCCCCGCCGGCCGGACGCCACCGGTCCCGTCGGTCCGACCCGGGGACCCGCAGAGGCCGAGCAGCACCGCCCGTGCCTCCTGCAGGCGGCCGGCCTCGACGAGGGGGACGATCTGGTGGTCGAGGACGGTGGCCCAGTCGACCGACCCGGTGGACCTGCCGGCGCGCTGCAGGGCATGTCGGGCCTCCTCGAGCAGGGCGGCGAGGGTGGCCAGGTCCGTTCCCAGCGAGGAGGCGATCCGGTCCCGGAGCCATCGGGCCAGTGCCGGGCTCGATCCGCCCGTCGAGACGGCCACGGTGACCGGACCGGAGCGGAGGACCGAGGGGAGGCGGACCGTGCCCGGGCTGTTCCCGTCGGCGCTGTTGACCAGCACGCCGGCAGCCAGGGCGTCGGCGACGACCAGGCGGTCGACGTCGGGCACCCCGGTGGCGGTGATCACCAGGTCGTACCCTCCCGCCTCGCCGGCCCGGTACGGGCGGGCCTCGATGGCGAGTGCCGGCCACCGTCCGCCGGCTCGCCCCGGGGCCGGCTCGCCGGCGGTCGTGCCGGGTGCCTGCGGGCGGACGGACAGGGTTCGGATGGACCTGCCCACCTCGGGCGCCACCACGGTGACCTGTGCCCCCGACCGGAGGAGGCCGCCCACCTTGCCGGCGGCCACCGGGCCACCGCCGACCACCAGACACCGCCTGCCGGACACGGACAGCACGACCGGGTAGTCGGGGTACCCACCCGGGGGTGCGTGGTCGGACGCCTGATCGGCCTGTTCGTTCATCGGTTCGTTCATCGGTTCGTTCATCGGTTCGGTGGGGGGCTCGGCAGGGGAGCCGCGACGGGCAGGACACCGGTCACGGCATGCCCCAGTCTTGCCCTGATCCAGCCGTGGCATGGGTTGGCGGCATTTCCTACCGGTATTCTTCCAAAACTTGACCAACTTGGTCATGTATAGTCGTGTCCGGGTGATGCGGGCCCGGACGCCCATGGGCGCCCGGGGAAGCGACGGGTCACCGGAGGGCCGGTCGGGTGACGGACCGTTGCCCGGCAGTCCGCACATTCGTACGTCGAGACAGGAAGTGCCCCGGGCACGGTGGGGACGACCACCGGGGTCCAGGGGACGGAGCATCGGATCGGGAAGTGCATGGCGCCTCCCGGGCCCCGATCCGGAACGTTGGAGGAGAACTGTGAAACTGAGCGTCGTGGACGACGGGACGAGAGTGGCCCAACTGCGACAGGAGATGGCCGAGCAGTCGGGCCGCTTCGAGTCGGCTCCTGCCGGGTCGATCGTGGCGTGGGCCGTCGAGAGGTTCGGCACCAGGCTGGCCCTGGCGTGCTCCTTCCAGGAGGTGGTCCTCATCGACATCGCGGTCAAGGTTGACCCGCGCATCGAGGTCGTCTTCCTCGACACCGGCTCCCACTTCCCCGAGACTCTCGAGTACGTGGAGACCGTCCGTGCCCGCTACGACCTGAACCTCACCGTCACCACCCCGGTGGCCGGGTCCGAGGACCATCCGTGCGGCACTCCCCTGTGCTGCGAGTTCCGCAAGGTGCGGCCCCTGAAGGAGTCCCTGGTGGGCAAGGACGCCTGGCTGACCGGCCTCAAGCGGGTCGACGCGCCGACCCGCCGCTCGGCCCCCGTCGTCGCCTACGACGACATCTGGGGACGGGTCAAGGTCAATCCCATGGCCACCTGGACCGAGCAGGACATCGCCGGCTACGCGGCCGAGCACGGTCTCCCCACCCATCCGCTGGTGGCCAAGGGGTACCTCTCCATCGGCTGCGCGCCGACCACCCGTCCGGTGGCCGAGGGCGAGGATCCCCGTGCCGGCCGCTGGTCCGACTCCGACAAGGTCGAGTGCGGACTGCACGTCTAGCATGACCAAGGACCGGGACGAGCTCTACGGGCTCCATCTTCGTGGGACCGACCGGCCGATGCCTTTCGTCAACCCCTACCGGACCGTTGGTGAGCTCAACGAGATAGAGCGGTGGAAGCTCGAGCGGCACCCGCTGGAGGTCGCCGATGCCGTCATCGACACCTACTCCAAGGACGGCCCGGCCGGCATCGCCAATGTGCCCGGCGAGGTGGAGCGGCTGAAGTGGGTCGGCATCTACCCCCAGAAGCAGGGGGGAGACGCCTTCATGATGCGGGTGAAAGTCCCGGGGGGATTCCTCACCGCACCCCAGATCCGCGAGATCGGCGTGGTCGCCGACGCCTTCGGGGAGGGGCCGGACGGCACCGAGAGCCGGATGTTCGGATCGCGCTACGCCGACCTGACCACCCGCCAGACCGTGCAGATCCACTGGTTGCGGATCGAGGACATCCCCCGCATCTGGCGGAGGTTCGCCGCCGTGGGGCTGACCACGGTGCAGGCCTGCGGTGACTCGGCCCGCAACGTGCTGTGCTGCCCGGTGTCCGGCGTCGACGCCGGCGAGGTCTTCGACGCCCTGCCCATCGCTCGGGCCGTCTCGGACTTCTTCACCGGCAATCGCGAGTACGCCAACCTGCCCCGCAAGTTCAAGATGTCGGTCAGCGGGTGCGTCGAGGACTGCGCCATGGCCGAGATCAACGACATCGGCCTGTGGCCGGCCCGGGCCGCGGACGGCACGCTGGGCTTCAACCTGTTGGTGGGCGGGGGGCTCTCCGACGGCGAGCGCCTGGCCTCGGACATCGACGTCTTCGTCGGCCGCGACCAGGCCGTCGAGGTCACCAGAGCCATCGCCCAGCTCTTCGGCGAGCTCGGCAACCGCGAGAACCGCGGGCAGGCCCGCATGCGCTACCTCGTCCAGGAGCTCGGTCCCGAGGGATTCCGCGAGGAGCTTGCCGCCCGGGCCCGCTTCGACCTGGTCGCCGCGGGCGAGGAGCTGACCCGCCGGTACCGGGGCGACCACGTCGGGGTCCACCCCCAGAAGGCGGACGGGTTGTTCTACGTGGGCTGCTCGGTGCCGGTGGGCCGGATGAACGGGCTCGAGCTGGTGGAGGCGGCCCGGCTGGCCGAGACCTACGGGGACGGGTCGGTCCGCATCGGCACCGACCAGAACATCACCTTCACCGGAGTGCCGGGGGACCGGGTCAGCGCTCTGGTCTCCGAGGACCTCCTCGAGAAGTACTCGCCCACTCCGGGCCCGTTCACCCGCGGGGTGGTGGCCTGCACCGGGTCCGAGTTCTGCCGGTACGCCATCGTCGAGACCAAGGAGCGGGCGGTCAAGTGGGCCCGGTTCCTCGACGAGCAGCTGGCCGGCGAGCCGGTGGGCGCCACCCCGGTCCCGGGTGGGCTCCCAGGGGTCCCCGAGGACGCCGGCATCATCCGAATGCACTTCTCGGGCTGCTCGGCCAGTTGCGCCCAGCCCCAGATCGCCGACATCGGCTTCCGCGGCGAGGTGGCCCATGTGGGGAACCACCTGGCCGAGGCGGTCGACATCGGCCTGGGCGGGTCGCTGGGTGCCGACGCCGGTTTCATCGACTGGATCGAGCATGCCCGGCCGGTCAACGACGTGCCCGATGCCCTGTTGCGGGTGGTCCGCCGGTACCAGGCGGAGCGTCGGGACGACGAGCCGTTCCACAACTGGGCGCGGCGGGTGCCCAACGACGACCTGCGCCGCACCCTGGCCGAGGAGGGCACCGGCACCCCGGTGGCGTTGACGTCGAAGCGGGCGAGGAGTGTCGGATGAAGGGCTACCGGCTGCGCCAGGAGATGAACGGCATCGAGGAGCCGCCCGGCAAGACCTGGTTCTGGGAGCTGCAGGCCGGGGTCATCGACGCCGGGCGGTGCATCCAGTGCGGGACCTGCATTGCCGCCTGCCCGTCCAACTCGATCGGGATCGACGAGGACACCGACCTCCCCGAACTGGTCAAGATGTGCACCGGCTGCTCGCTGTGCTGGGACTTCTGCCCCCGCGGCGGGCTCCGCTACGAGGCCCTGTGGCCCCCGTCGACCATCGCCGAGGCCGCTGACGGCCCGGTGGCGGCGGAGGGTGCCGTGGTGCGGGCGGACGCAGCCGACACCTACTGGAAGATCACCGGCGGGCCCCCGGGTGACGGCCTCGGCGCGGTGATCGACTCCTACGCCGTCCGGGCGGGGAATCGCCCCGACGGCGCCCAGGACGGCGGCGTGGTCACGGCCCTGCTGATCGCCGCCCTGGCCGGCGGGGAGATCGACGGCGCCCTGGTGACCAGGCCGAGCGACGATCCCGACGAGCCGTGGAAGGGGGTGGCCCATCTGGCCACCACGGCGAAGGAGATCACCGACGCGGCCGGCAGCTACTACAACCAGACCATGGCCCTGGCCGAGCTGGACCTCTCCCGCTACGACCTCCCGCCCAAGCCGCGCATCGCCGTGGTGGGCACCCCGTGCGAGATCCAGGGCATCCGCGCCATGCAGTCCAGGCGTTGGCCCACCGGGGCCCACCGGATCGACGCGGTGGTGCTGACCATCGCCCTGCTCTGCACCAAGAGCTTCGACTACAGGGGGCTGATGCTCCAGCTGCTGGCCGAGGACCGGTCGATCGACATCGAGCGGGTCAGCAAGGTGGATGTGATCCGGGGCCGGATGATCGTCGAGTACCGCGACGGCGAGGTGGCCGTCGACGAGCCGGTCAAGAACTTCCACGGCGCCGCCCTCAAGGGGTGCGACGAGTGTGCGGACTTCCTGGGCAGGAGCGCCGACCTGTCGGTGGGGAGCGTGGGCTCCATGGACGGCTGGAGCAGTGTGCTGGTCCGCTCCGAGCGGGGCCGCAGAGCGCTCGACAACGCCCGGGGACGGCTCGACTTCCGGGAGCTCGACACTCCCGAGGCGCTGTTCAGGCTGGACGCCTTCGACAAGCGGATCGCCTTCGACAGCCTGCGCCGCTCGTTCGATCCCGATGCGCCTCTGTTCATCGACTACGCCCAGCACGTGGCGGACTACGAGGGCACCGACCGGGCCCCGGTGGTGCTCGACCGGTGACCCCGGTACAGGGGCGCCGGCCACGCCCGCCAGCGCTCAACGGGCCCGATGAGTGGCCCCGACATTCGACGATCACTATGGATAAGGTGGGTCTGTGAGAATCTTCGAGGTGGACGGTGGACCACGGTTGGAGCTTCCCGAGGAGCCCCTGGAGCTCAGGGCCGGCCTCCGCGAGGCACTCCTCGAGGGCCGGAAGTGGCAGGACGGGTTCAGTGACGACATCTGCATCGGCCTGTGGCTGTGGGGGCGGTGGCAGCCGGCCCTCGAGCCCTGCGGGTTCAGCCGCGAGGACTTCGTGGACGCGGTGATCGGCTACCGGCGCGAGCTGTGGCTGTGGTTGAGCGGGGACCGGCAGTGGTCCCAGTTCGTGACCGGTCTCGCCGGGAGAGTGGCCCGGCGCCTGCCGGTAGCCGCCGATTCGTGAGCGCTGCAGGCTCTCCGGACCGCGCCAAGCCCGTCGGGCCCGTGCCATGCCGCGATATCCGCCGATGAGCAGGGGGGAGGACCGATGCCACGCGTCACCGTGCCGGTCGGCAAGGACCCGCTGGTCTACGTCTGGACCGAGCTGGCCCCACCGCTGACCGCGGCGGCCGCCGGTTTCAGCAGCGCCGTCTACGAGAAGTCGACACTCTCACTGCGGGAGTTCGAGGCGGCCCGCACCACCATGGCCCGCATCAACCAGTGCGCACTGTGCCTCGACTGGCGCACGGCCCGCGACGTACCGGGCCGGTCGGCCGACCCCGGGACGATCCCCGAGTCCTTCTACGACGAGGTCGGGACGCAGCGGAACTGGGAGCATCTGAGCGTCCGCGAGCAGTTGGCCGCCGAGTTCGCCGAGCGCTATGCCACCGATCATCTGGGGATGGACGAGTGCTTCTGGGAGCGGCTCCACCAGCAGTTCACCGATGACGAGCTGGTCGACCTGGCGCTGTGCGTGGGGTCGTGGCTGGCGCTCGGCCGGTTCAACCAGGTGTTCGATATCGACGGCGCGTGCCGGGCCGCCGCCGCCCCGCACTGAACCGGGGCGGACCGGCCGATGGAGAAGCTCATCTACCTGGTGTGGGGCGACGGCGGTGCCGAGTCGGGTGACGACCTGCGCATCCGGATGCTGGAGGACACCGCCCCCCGACTGGTGGCAGCGGGCGTCCGGGGGCTGGCCGTCAACGTCCACGACAGCGACGCCGCCCCGGCGCCATCTCCCGCCCCCGCCCCCGAGGGCGAGGAGCCCCACGTGGCCCAGGTGTCGCTTTGGCTGGACAGCTACGAGCGGCGGGGCGAGGTGGAGGCGGCCATCGCGGCGCTCGGCCACCGCTTCGCCGGCTATCTGGTCGTCGAGACCCTCTACGACGACTACGGGACCACCCCCTACGCACCGCCGAGGGACTGGGAGGACGGCACCCGGTCGCCGGGCGTCCTGACGGTGGCGCTCATTCATCGGCCCAAAGGGCTCGGATACCGCGAGTGGATCACCCGATGGCACGGCACCCAGTCTCCCGTCTCGGCCGAGTTGCAGCCCCGCACCCGCTATGTGCGCAACGAGGTGGTGCGGTCCCTCACCGAGGGCGCGCCGGAGGTCGACGGGATCGTCGAGGAGGGGTGGCCCTCGACCGGGCACGTGGCCGACCCGATGCTCTTCTTCAACGCCACGACGGCCGAGGAGCTGAACGCCAACGTGACGCGGATGATCGCCAGCGTCGACGCCTGCCTCGACCTGGCCCGGCTGCGCAGCGCGACCATGAGCGAGTACCTGCTCGTGCCGGTGATGTGACCGGGGGCCCGGGGCACAGCGGCTGGCCACCGTGTGGCGGCCCGGTCGGGGCAACGCGTCCTGACCCCGTCGGGGATCACCTACGCTCTCCGGTTGGCCCACCGCCGGCCCGTGGCCCGCTGCGACATCGGAGGAAGCACCCGTGGGACTGTCCATCGGCATCGTCGGTCTACCCAACGTGGGGAAGTCCACCCTGTTCAACGCCCTGACCCGCAACCAGGTGCTGGCGGCCAACTATCCCTTTGCCACCATCGAGCCCAATGTGGGGGTGGTGGCAGTTCCCGACGCCCGCCTCGAGCGGCTGGCCGCCCTGTTCGAGAGCAAGGAGATCGTGCCGGCCACTGTCTCCTTCGTGGACATCGCCGGCATCGTCAAGGGAGCGTCGGAGGGTGAGGGCCTGGGCAACAAGTTCCTGGCCGCCATCCGCGAGAGCGATGCCATCTGCCAGGTGGTACGGGTGTTCACCGACCCGGACGTGATCCATGTCGAAGGGCAGATCGCCCCCGGCGACGACATCGAAACGATCAACACCGAGCTGATCCTGGCCGACCTCCAGACCGTGGACAACCGGCTGGTCAAGCTGGCCAAGGAGTCGCGCAAGCAGCCCGAGCTGGTGCCCGCCCTGCGCGAAGCAGAGCGGGCACGGACCATCCTCGACCGCGGGCGGACCATCGCCGACGCGGCCACCGCCGGCGAGATCGACGTCGCGCTGCTCGCCGACCTCCATCTGTTGAGCGCCAAGCCGTTCATCTACGTGTTCAACGTCGACGACGGTGCCCTCGGCGACCAGGCGGTCCGCTCGGAGCTCGAGGCGCTGGTGGCACCGGCCGAGGCCGTGGTGGTGTGCGCGCAGATCGAGGCCGAGGTGGCCGCCCTCGATCCCGAGGATGCGGCCGAGCTCCTGGCCGGCTACGGACAGGAGGAGTCGGGGCTGGTCCAACTGGTACACGTGGGGTTCCGCACGCTGGGCCTGCAGACCTTCCTCACCGCCGGCCCGAAGGAGTCGCGAGCGTGGACCATCCACATCGGGGAGACCGCACCGCAGGCGGCGGGCACCATCCACACCGACTTCGAGCGGGGCTTCATCAAGGCCGAGATCGTCGGTTACGACGACCTGATGGAGGCCGGCTCGCTGGCCGCAGTGCGCGCCGCCGGCAAGGCCCGGGTCGAGGGCAAGGAGTACGTGATGCAGGACGGCGACGTGGTCGAGTTCCGCTTCAACGTGTAACCAAGGTCGTTTGCCGAGGTCAGAGGCTCAGAAGGCATCCACAATCCGCACTCAGTCCACGAAGATCCTGCGGCGGGGGAAAGAGCCTCGGTCGGCATCGCCTCTGCTGCCTTGCGGGTCCGTTCTTCAGCAGTGGGCCACCGGCGCGAGTGGGTGTTGAGCGTCGTCGTCGCATCGGCGTGTCCCAATGCTCTCTGTACCGTCACCACATCGCACCCGGAGGCAATCAGCCCGCTGGCGAAGAAGTGCCGCAGTTCGTGCAACTTCATACCACCCCCAGCCCTGGTGAGCGGCCGCCTAAGGTTTCGCAGATGGGGCGCTCACGTTCACGCATCGTCGCCAGTGTCCTCGTTCTCTTGGTGATGGGGACTCTTGATGCGGCCTGCGGGTCATCATCGGACACGGCACGGTCGCAGGGCTCGACCGTGCCGTCCAAGACGTCCAAGACGTCCAAGACGTCCACGACGTCCACTACGTCCACTACGTCCACGACGTCCACTACGTCCAAGACGTCCAAGACGTCCACGACGTCCACGACGGCGCCGACAGTGCTCGGCGGGTGCGTGATAAGGCCAAATACGTCCTGTCCTGGGGCCGACTTGACCGGCGTCAACTTGAGCGGCGCCAATCTGGGAGGAGCCAAATTGGTCCGCGCCAAACTGAGTGGTGCCACCTTGACCGACGCCAATCTGACCGGCGCCAATCTGACCGGCGCCAACTTGCAAGATGCCAACCTGACCAACGCCAACCTGAGAGGTGCCAAATTGGCCCACACGAACTTGACCAATGCCACTCTCACCGCCACCAACTTGCAGGGTGCCAACCTGTCCCACTCGAACTTGACCGACACCAACCTGACCAACTCAAATTTGAACGACGCCTTCCTTGGCGCCGCCAACCTGACCGGCGCCACCACGGATCAAACGACGAAATGCCCCAACGGCACCCAGGGCCCCTGCAACTTCAGCGGCTAGTTGTCCCCCCGCCCAAATCCCCCCCAAACCCCGAACGGGGCACATGCTCGATCATGTGCCGAGTGGTGATGTTCTGGGGGGGGTGACCTCAGGCGTGCCAACGCATGACTTGGATAGCTGCAAACCTAAGGTCCGCCGACAACCGCACGAAACTGCTCGGTGATGGCGCAAGCCCAAACGGCGCGGCCCGAGCCGGGCCCTCTAGGACGACTCGCTCTCCCGGCGCATGAAGAATGCGTCCGGCCCAGGGAAGAACATGGTCTCGTGCCCATCGTGATCCCACCGAACCAGATAAGGCGGGGTTCTATCAGGCTGGCGAACATCCAGGATGATCCCAATTCGGTCACACTCACCCGCCCTACGGCCGCCGATCACGACACGATCGCCTACTTCTGCATACATCGCCGACCCCCATTTCTCCCCATCGACGAGGGCAATGTTGCCTTCGGCAATTTCCGGCGTCAAGTGTCTCGAATGCCCACCCAGGGCGGGTCCCATCACCAGTCGGTCAGATTGTTGCGGTGCTTCGGCGCAGGATAAGAGCGTTCGGCTCAGGGAAGAACAACTCCTCGTGCCCGTCGTCGAACCAGCGAACCAGGTAAGGCGGACTTCCGTCTGTCTTCCTGACCTCCAAGACTTGGCCGACTCGGTCCCGTCTCTCCGCCAGGAGACTGGCGACAACAATCCGATCCCCAACTTCTGCATGCATCGCCTACCCGCCAATCCGCCCCTCCGCCTGGCCAAAGCCTCGCGCAAATGGCGCGAGGACTCGTGGATGCCAAGTCCCCCCCCGGGGGACGGGTCCTTTGACCAGGGAGTTTGGGCTTGCTGACCTGACCCATTTCGCTCGCCACGAAAGTCACAGCAGGGCAGGCACACCCCGGGGGGCGGGTTTGACCACCTGTTGTCAGCTCCGACTGAGCTACCCCCCCTAGGTGGTGGAGGCCACCGCAGAGGCCCTCTCCCACCTGGGTGTCGGAGCGCTTCGGCACATCACCGGCAGGATGGCAGGAGTCCGATCGAAGCCGTGATGTTCTCGGCCCTTGGAACATGGAGCTGAACTCCAGAGCGCCAAAATGCGGCGGATGGAGACCGCGAGGCATGCAGACCCGTCGATTTGCTAGCGTGCGTGACTACCGGGGTCGGACGCGGGGCCGGTACCAGCCGGCCGCGGTTTCGGGTTTCAAGCAAGAGGGGGTTCAGGCGCATCAACCGTGTTAAGGGAACGTCTTTGCTTTTGGCTGGTGGCTTGATTCTCGGTGGATTTGCTGTGCCTGCGACCAGCGGGGCAGCACCGGTGATCACCAACTGGTATCGGCTTCCGGCAGCTCGTGGTGCCCACGGTCATGTCCGATCCGGCTGGTTCTCGTCGAACTGGTCGGGTTATGCAGAGACCGGGCACTTCACCTCGATCTCCAGCAGTTGGACCGTTCCCAGTGTGACGGCCGGAGCGAGCACCTCGAACGCCGCCTGGTTCTCGTCCACCTGGGTCGGCATCGACGGATTCAACGACACACATCTGATCCAGACAGGCACGGAGCAAGACGTCTACGGGGGGTCCGCTCACTACAGTGCCTGGTGGGAAATCTTGCCGAAAGCCGAGTCAACGATCTCGTACCCCGTATCACCGGGAGATTCCATGAGTGCCACGATCACGCAAACCTCGACGGCGGTCATACGGGCGAAGCGAAAGAAGCCGAAGATCGTCACGAAGTACTGGACCATTGGTTTGCAGGACCATACGGAGGACTGGAGCTTCGTGACAACCCAGGTGTACAAGGGTCCCGGAGATTCTGCCGAGTTCATCGAGGAGGCACCGCTCGTAGGTCGCTCGGTCGCGACGATGGCCAACTACAACTTCGGCTCGGGGTCTGCCTTGAATGGAGACCTCAATTCCGCATTGGTCGCCACGACGATCGGCGGCGCGGCCATCGGGGCCGGCCTCAGTTACCCCAACGACGCCGGCACACTCTTCCAGAACGGTGTTCAGGTGTCGACGCCCGGTCCACAGGACTCCGCCGCCACGGCATTCAACTCTTCTTATGGCGCTACCGAGCCGGCGGCACCGGTGAACTGAATGCAACCGCCCGGATGGCACTCCTGAGGCCATCAAATAGGCCAGCTCCACCGCACCGTTCCCATTTGCCCTGACGAAACCTGCGGCCCCTGCACCTTCGGTAGCTTGCGGATAGTCCCCACAGTGCCTGAGCCACAGCGACCTCACGGGAGTAGTCACACCGCCCGCGCCCCACGTCGAGCCCCGTCGGGGTCCGGGCGTCGCCCAGTTGAGCGCAGAAGACAGCCAGGTCGTGGCCCGTCTGCCCTGCTCCGTCATTGACCAACCCAGTTCTCGCGCATGGTGCGGGCCGTCTGCACCGCCGTCGAGTAGTGCTGGCACGCCTTCACGCCGGAACTACATCAAATTTGGCGATGGTGAATTTTCGACTTTGGGCTTACGGGACCGCTGATGCGTGCTGCGTGCGGGGCTTGCGCATCGGCGGGCCGTTCCCCTGCGTGAAAGGAAGGAATTCACATGAAAAGACGGATGGGGAATTGGCGAGCCGGTCCCTCGGTCCTCGGAATACTGGTGTTGACGGGGGCAGTGGGGCTCGGGGTGACGGGCATCTCGACCTCTGTCAGCGGGGCAGCAAGTGCCAAGAAGATAACCGGCATTCCCAACTACCGAAACACACTGGCGGGCAATACAAAGGGTTGGTGCCCGATTACAGCGCCGGCGAATCTACCTTGTGACGGCGCGCCCGGCGACTACGGCACGATCCACGTGCTCAAGTCCACCTTCACCAATTACGGTGGGTACGCTTCGGCCGTTCCCGGCCCGAATGGCGTGAAGAAGTACGCTCGGGTTTCGGGCGGCCAGGACGGCGGCGTCCCAACCGTCAACGGTTGTAGCGTCCCTGGGAACGAGGACTTCTCTGGACCGTACACAAAGTTCGGGAGCACCGTTCACCACGCCATCTTCCCGGCGGGCGGTTTCACCACGTCGATCCAGCTGTACATCGACGCCAGCTGGGCGGGTGCCCATCCGGGCAACGTGGTCGACTGGGATGTGGCGTTGCGCGACAATACCGGCGCGTTCCTTGAGGACAATGCGTTCAATCTTTGCTCAACGAGCAACGCCGGCGGAGGGTTCTACGCCAGCACCAGCTTCGGTGCTGGCGGGTGCAGCACCGGTCCCACCGAGTTGTCGGTGAGCGGCTGGTACACGTTCAACCTCACATTCACTTCGGCGGGTGGCCAGGTCGTCGACACGAACTCGGTGCTGAACTCGGCAGCCAGCCCGGTCTTCAGCGATACGGTTCCGACTGGGAACGCCACGACTGGCGTAGGTGGGCCTGACTACGGCTGGCTCCCGAACGAGGATGTCCTCGGCCTTCCGGTCTCGCACGTGTCTCTGAGCCTGCTCTGATCCGCTGAACACGGTTCCGACGCGGGCGGATCGCCGTCTGCGTGGGAACCTGGAAGCGGTCTGTCGGCATCCGATCGTGACGACAACAGCAGCCCGCCTCTCGGGTTCGGATCCCTGGGTCCGGCTTCGGGGGCGGGCCTGCTGGCATCACGAGCATTGCCGTGTAGGCGGGCGCCAAGATGAATGTGCCGATTCCGCTCACCGTTCGCCGCCTGCACAATCCTCGGTGAGCACTGCGCGTAGCCCATTCTGGCTTCCCTCAAGCGCTGCTCCGATCCGGTTGCGCAACGCAGTTGCCTCGCTGTTGTGCCTTCGCCAGTCCGTCGAGCGAACAGCCACTCAATTCTCTCACCATGCGCCAGCAGTCCCCAGTATCGGTTCGGACGGGGTAGGAGTAGTGGTCCTGATGATCCACGCGCCCAGGGTGCGGCTGGGGTGCGACAGGCTTCGTTTCCTTCGTTTCCTCTCCGGTACTCACCGTTCCGGATGGAGGCGGGCAAATCGTCATGAGTCGTTCAGGCTGGGCCGCTACCCTGTTAGTGCTGGAACCGTCATACTCGAAAGAATCGCCGACTCCTGTCCGGATCCTGGTGGGAACCATGCAGTCGATGGACGGTCGAAAAGGGCAAAGTGATCAAGAACTGGGCACGGGGAATGAAACAGTGGGCACAGTGGGTGGTTGGCGAGTCGCCGATGCCCCACCTGCGGCAGCGAGCCATGTTGGCCGCGACGTTGACGGTTGCGCTTCTCCTGGTGGCGGGTATGGGAGCGGCATACAGAGCGACCAATTCTGTCTCCCCTGGCTCGCAGAATACGACTGGTACTACCCAAGCTGCCGCTTCCAATCTGTTGACACCGACGCCGGCAGGAGCTACCAACTCCAGCCCTTCGACGGCGACCACGACGGCGACCACGACGGCGACAGGCACCGGATCCAAAGGCTCCCACTCCGGTGCAATCACGGGCGGAGCCAAGGCCAAGGGCAAAGCCGTCAAATCAAGGAGAAATGCCAGAGGAAGCACGACCACGACGACAACGGTCGTTGCCCGTCAACCGGTCCACTCCGTCAACCCTGCTCCCACGTTCCCAAAATCCAGACCGTAACCGCTCGGTCGCCTGAACAGCCGCCAACAGGCCCCTCGGATGGCGTTGGCGCAGCGGTCCATGGAGGTGACAGCACCGAGAGGGCGTCATCACCGTTCCCGTCACGCCTCGTGGGTATCGTCGAGAGCATGGTCAGACCCGACGATGCGAAGGACGTCCTCGCTGTCATTGGTCTGTACGAGGATGGCGACGAAGACTGCAACAACGCCCTCATCGACCTCGAGTCGGGCCTGAACCCAGCCACCGTGGATGAGGTGCTCGACTATTTGTGGAAGTCGGTTCAGATCGAGGGGATCATGACACCCGGAGGTCGGAATCCTTCACTGGTCGGGATCCTTCGGCTGCTGCCGGACAAGGAACGACAGTGGGGGGACGATGGGGGGGCATCGGCCTCGTCCATAAGGTTCAGGGGGTCTTGGGTTCACGGCACACGGACAGTTTCGATGTCGGTCCGCGTCTAGTTCGCGAAAAGTCCGCGAAACAATCACGAACGGTCAACCACGGTCAACGATAGTCAGAGGCAGAAATCCAGGTGAGACCGCATTCCCAGCGATTGTCGACTGTTGCCATCCGTGCCTGGGACGTTCCGCTTCAAGGTGTAGGCGGCCGGCTCCCGCCACCGACGTCAGTCTCAGCCACATCGGCGGTCCCGCCATGCTCATCGAGTTCGCTGGATGGCGAATCCTGACGGACCCCACATTCGACTCGGCTGGCCGTTGGCCGCTGCCGGCGCGGACCGCCGCTGAGTCGCCCGCCCACCGGCGACGTCGATCGGGCCGAACTGCGCCGGGAAGGCCGGGAGCACGGCGAGCTGTGGATCTCCGGCGGCACTGTGCTCTGCGACGGCGACCGGGAAGTTGCCCGGCGTGTGGATGTCGGTCCCGCGGTCGTGCACCAAGGCGGCGTCCGGTTTCCGATCTCCGGCCCGCTCCACCACACGATCACCGCTGAGCAGGCCGCAGCGTTCCGCGGGCTCGTGGGCCCCCGGACAGTCTTGCCGGCCCACTACGAAGGACGGACGCACGTTCGTCAGGGGAGCGATGCCGCCGAGCAGGCATTCGCGGAAGCGCCCGGCGGCATTGCGGCGAGGGTGCCGCAGCCCAGAGACGGTGCCCGTCGATCGGTGGGCAACCACCTATATTGCATGGACGCCATGCGCCTCCGCCCACCTGACCCCATCCCGGCCCCCGCGTCGCATGGTTCGCCACCGCCCGCCGCCCATCCGGTGAGCGATGAGCGCACGGTGCCTTCTCCTAGCAAGCGGGACAAGCGAGGTCTTGCCGCCGCGTTGCTCATCGGCGCGGTCGCCTTGGCCTCGTGCGGTACCAGTGCAGCGGCGAAGCACGCCCCCCCGACCACCACGGCGCCCGCTCCGACCACCACGGCGGTCCCCATTCTGGCACCGCTGACCGGGCTTCCGGTGGCCAGCGCGGCGGTAGTGGCGCGACCTGCGGTGATCGTGAAGATCGACAACGCGTCCGCTGCGTGGCCCCAGAGCGGCATCGACCAGGCCGACGTCGTGTACGAAGAGGTGGTCGAGGGTGGGACCACACGGTACCTGGCGGTGTTCCAGTCCCAGGATGCCAACCCGGTCGGCCCGGTTCGTTCGGTGCGCGAGACGGATGCGGACATCGTCCGTCCCATCGGAGGGCTCTTCGGCTATTCGGGAGGCATTGCGTACTTCGTCAACCTGATCGACCGCTCCGGGATCACCGATGTGGGGGCCGATGCCGACGGAGGGGCGTACTACCGATCGAACTACCGAGCCGCGCCCCACAACCTGTACACGTCGACCACCGTCCTGCGCCAGAGGACGCCGGCCGGCGCAGGGCCACCGCCGGCGCTGTTCGACTTCGCGGGCACGCAGGGGTTCTCGGAGCCAGGGGAGCAGACCGTCTCCCGGGTGGTGGTCCCGATGAGTGGGGCCACGGTTGCCACCTGGTCCTACGACGCGACCACAAGCCTGTGGGACCGCTCCACGAACGGTGTCCCCCAGACCGCCGCGGTGGGGACGTCGCTGAAGCCCGGTCCTCCAGTGGCCTTCACCAACGTCATCGTGGAGATGGTCCCGTATGTCAACACCGGATTCGTCGATCCTGCCGGCAACCCCGTCCCTGACGCCGACACCGTTGGTACCGGAACGGCCGTTGTCCTGTCGACCGGCGAGCTCGTCCACGCCACCTGGTCGAAGCCCACCGCATCCTCCATCACCACGTACCAGGCGTCGGACGGGTCGCCCATCCGCATCCTGCCGGGGACGACCTGGGTGATGCTGGCACCGACGAAAGCGGCGATCACCTCGAGTTGACGGGTCGATGCTGCGGGCCGACGGCGGGGCCTTCGCCGAGGCTCCCGGGAGGCCCACCTCGGGCCCTGCGGGTCCACAGGGTGTGCTGTTCCGGCCCGTCCGGCGCGGTTGACCGCTACCTCAGGGGGGTGCAAGGCTGGCCGCCGGGGGCAGTCATCTGCAGTCATCTGGGGCACGAAGGGGGAACTCATGTCGAAGAGCGGGAAATTCCGGATGATCGTCGGCGTTGCGCTTGCGTCGATGCTGTTGATCGGCGTCGCACCGGCCGCCCAGGCGTCCGCCGGTACCACGAAGCCGGCGCCCACCTACCTCGCCCTCGGCGACTCGCTGTCCTACGGCTATCACGCCGCGCAGTTCGCCAGCGAGTATCCGAACATCAACCCGGCGTCGTTCGATGCCGGCTTCGTCGACGATTTCGGCGCCGCGCTGAAGTTCTTCAACCCGAACCTGCAGATCGTCAACGACGGGTGCCCCGGTGAGACAAGCGACACGTTCATCAACGGTTCGGGTGTGCCCGGCTACTGTGCCGGCGGCCCGACGGGCACTCCGTTCCCCTACATCTGGCTCCACCATCCCTACGGCGCCAGCTCGCAACTGGCCGATGCGCTGTCGATCCTGAGCACGAACCACGCCGTCAGCGTGATCACGTTCGACATCGGCGCCAACGACGTGCTTCAGTTCCTCGAGCACACGTGCGGGTTCCCGGCGACCTTCACCTGCGGGGCCGCCCAGATCGGTGCTGAGTTCACGCACGTCGTGGAGAATGTCGGCTTCATCCTCGGGCAGCTGCACGCGGCGGCGCCGCATGCGAAGATCGTGGAGCTCGGGCTGTACAACCCCTATCCGGCCGTCCTCCCGGCGCCCGGCGGGGACCAGTTGGTGGCCCAGCTCAACACTGCGTTGGCCGGCGTTGCCGCAGAGGTGCCCGGTGTGAGCTTCGCCAACCCCGAGCCGGTGTTCAACCCGGCGGGCTACCACGGCAAGGCGGAGACCGGTGACATTCCGACCATCTGCCTGCTCACCGCGATGTGCCCGGGTGGAACGTACAACCCACTGAGCCCGAGCGCCGACATCCATCCGACCACGCTCGGCTACGGCGTGCTGGCAACCGTGATCGGGCTGACCTACCTGACCCATTGACCGCTTTCGACCGCCGGGCCGGCTGGTCCACCGACCACCGGCCCGGACCGGTCGAACGAGGGATGGCGGAAGTCCGGCAGACCCGGCCGGGACCGGAGCATCGGAGCAGGCCTACGCCTCCAGGGTCCGGGTGAGCGCACATCCCCGAAGATCGCCGACGACTGCCGTCATCGCCCCGCACATTCACCGGCAACGCATGAGCGACCGACGGTGATGGCCGACGACCGACCGACGGCCGCCCCGGTCTTCCGCCTCGAGGGTGTCTCGGTGGTGCGCAACGGGACCGCGCTCCTCGACGACATCTGGTGGGAGGTGGGTGCCGGGCAACGATGGGCCCTCCTCGGGCCCAACGGCTCGGGCAAGACCACGCTGTTGCGGGTGGTCGGGTCCTCCCTGTGGCCGACTCGCGGGGTGGTCGAGCTGCTCGGTGAGCGTCTGGGACGGGTGGACATGCGAGAGCTCCGGCGACGGATCGCCGTGGTCAGCGCCTCGATCGGCCGGACCCTGCGCCCGGAGCTCCCCGCAGTCGATGTCGTGCTCACCGGCCGCCACGCCGCCCTCGAGACGTGGTGGCACGAGTACACCGATGGCGATCGGAGCCGGGCCGCCTCCCTCCTGGCCGATGCCGGGTTCGGCGAACGGGGGTTCGCCGAGCGGCCGTTCGGGCTGCTGTCCGAGGGCGAACGTCAGCAGGTCCTTCTCGCCCGGGCCCTGATGGGCAGCCCCGAGCTGGTGCTCATGGACGAGCCGGCCGCCGGCCTCGACCTCGGTGCCCGCGAGCGGCTGCTCGACCGGCTCGCCTCCCTGGCCGGCGACCCGTCGGTGCCGCCGCTGGTGCTGGTGACCCACCACCTGGAGGAGATCCCGCCTGGTGTGACCCACGCCGCGCTGATGCGGGGTGGGCGCCTGGTGGCAGCGGGCCCGGTCGGAGACGTCCTCACCGGAGAGGCGGTCTCTTCTGCTTTCGGTGTGGAGGTGTTGGTGGAGAGGTGGGACGGCCGGTGGGCGGCCCGCTCCCGCCGGTCGACGTCAGGCTCCTGAGGCCGGGCCGCGCTTCAACCGGGCGGGTGCGCCCGGGGATCGGTCAGGGAACCAGGACGATCTTGCCGTGGGTGTGGCCCGAGGCCAGGGCGCGATGGGCGGCCGCCGCCTCGGCGAGCGGGTAGGTGGCGGCCACCAGGACCTTGAGCTTGCCGGCCTCGGCCAGGCGCACGAGCTCCAGGCGGGCGGCGGCACGGACCTCGGTGCCCGGGTCGCCACCCGGCACCCCGCCGAGCACCTTGATCCCGAGCTCGAAGCCTCGCTGGAAGCCGGCGATGGTGGCGATCCGGTTGCGATCGGCCACCAGGGCGATCGACGTGTCGAGCGCCTCGTCGGTGCCCGCTGCGTCGATGGCCGCGTCGACCCCGCCGGGGGCCAGCGCTCGAATGCGCTCGATCAGCCCGTCTCCGTAGACCACCGGCTCGGCGCCCAGCGTGCGCAGGTAGTCGTGACGGCTCTCGCCGGCGGTGGCGATCACCCTCGCCCCCGCGTCGACCGCCAACTGCACCGCCATCAGGCCGACGCCGCCCGACGCGCCGTGGACGACCACCGTGTCGCCCGGTCCCACGCCGGTGACCTTCAACGCATGCACAGCGGTGGATCCGGTCAGCATCAGGCCGCTGGCCTCTTCGAAGGTGAGTGTCGACGGCTTGGGCACCACGCTGGAGACCGGGACCACGACCTGGGAGGCGTAGGCGCCCTCGATCGGGTAGAGGACGACCTCGTCACCGGGGTGGATGGGCCCGGCGGGTCCCTCTGCCGCGTCGCCCACCGCGGTGACCACCCCGGCGGCCTCCGAGCCCAGGGCAATCGGCAGCTGACCGGGGTCGTGGCCGAAGGAACCGCTGTAGAGCTTGTAGTCGATCGGGTTGGTGCCCACCGCTCGGACGGCCACCGACACCTGACCAGGGCCCGGCGCTGCGATCGGACGGTCGACGACGGAGAGGGCCTCGGGGCCGCCGAAGGCAGTGGCGACAACGGTGGTCGTGCTGTCGGTGTTGGCCATGGGAGGTGCAACCGGTAGGCGTTACCCGCTATTCCGGGCCGCCCGCCGACCCCTCCGCACACGCTGATCTCGTGAAGACCGACTTCTTGTTCCCGAACATCGCCGCCCGGGGGCTCGGGAGCGCCCTGGCCGCGACCTGACCGGGGGCGGCGCGGCGCGACGGGGAGTGGCCCGGTCCCTCAACCCGGGGCCTGGCAGCACGAACCGCCACCGGGCAGCCCCTGGAGCAGGCGTGCGAGCTGGGAGAGCTGGTCCTCCATCAGCGAGATGGCCTCGAGCTCCTGGGGCGGAAGCGTGAGGTGGGCCAGGCTGATGGATGTGGTCCGTTCCGGCTGGGGTGGCGTGTGGTCACCGTGGGCCGGTGCGTCGACCCATGCACGGTCCGGACGTACCCGCGCGGGGGCGACCACGGCGGGCGCGGGGGAGAAGGTGCCGAGGTAGGTGTGGCTGTGGTTGCCGGTGGTCCAGATCAGTTCGGTACCGGACGGATTGAAGTAGAACTCGGGGACCACCTGGTCCAGGTCGGTCAGCCGGCGGATGGCGTGCGTGCCGAGGTCGAGCTCGTAGAGGTCCGTGCGGAATTTCGGGTCGAGGACGGTGAGGACGAAGAACGGCCCGAACACCTCGTTCTCCAAGGGTGGGTCATAGCCTGCCGACTGGGCGCCCGTGACGACCGTCTGGTACCACGTAGGCGTACCCCGGCTCGACATCCAGATGACGTCCTTCATGTCGGGTGTGAACACCGCCTGCTCGTCCCATCCGGGACTCCCGTCGGTCAGGTGCGTCACCTGTGGATGGGCGGGAGTGGCGCCATCGCCGTAGAGCCGCATGAAGTAGAGCTCCGAGTTGAGCCAGCCGATGCGCTTGTCGCCGTCCGAACTGAACGACGTGTAGAGGATGCCGCTGCCGTCCGGGGACCACACCTGTGTCTCGTAGGCGTGGTCGCCGCCGGGGGCCATGACGGTCACATCGGCCAGGTGCGGGGTCCCGTCCCTGTCCACCACGAGGGTGGACAAGAGGATCGTCCACTGCGTCCCACCCTGTGCCAGCGGGTCGTAGGCGACGTGCGTCCAGATGAGGTGTCGGCCGTCGGGCGACCAGTAGGGGTGGTAGTTGTCGTAGGGGGCGGTTCCGGATTCGAACGGGGAGTCAGGACCGGTCAGCCGGGTGAGACGGCTTCCGTCGGGTCGCATGGCGTAGAGATCGCTTCCGATCCCTCCGAGGCATGGGGCACCGAAGGTCATCTGCTGCCCGCGGAACGAGCAGAAGAGGATCCAGTCCCCTTGGGGCCGTTCCTGGGGGAACCCGTTGGGCCCCGGTTCGCCGCAGGTCAGGCACGACATCTCGGTGCCGTCGAGGCGTGACACGTAGATCTGGGACACCCCGGACGGGTCGTCCTCGTTGGAGAGGACCCGTCCGTCCGCTGTCCACGACGGGTCCTGACCGAACGTGGAATGGTTGGCGTGGGCGGTGAATCGCGCGGTGAAGAACGGGTTGGCGGCAGCGGGCGCCGAGGTGGTAGCAGGTGACCCGGAGCATCCTGCGAGCAGTCCCGCCATCGCCACGACGGCGCACAGGGTGACCCGGGCCGACCCGGTGCGGCCGTGTCCGGTGAGGCGATTGTCCTCCGCGTCCTCCCGTGCCTCCACGTCGCCATCCTCGCATCCGGGCGGCCAACCGGGCACCGGGGGCCCGCCCGGCACGGGCAGGACCTTGTCCTCTACCGTTCACCGCCTCATCCGGGGACGATTGAGGGAGAGCGAGGTGGCCCACAGGGGCCACGGAGGCGGAGTGTGGACCAGCGTGGGAACGACGAGATGCGCCCGGGTCGAGCTGGCCGGGTTGGAGGCGAGATGACCGGTACAGGCGATGCAGGGTCTTCGGGCGGGGCGGTCGGCGGGCCACCTGCGGTGGAGGACCGTCCACCACCGCACGGCGGCGGCACCATGAAGGCCAGCGAGTTCCGCGCCCGTACTGTCCGCATCCACGGCCACGACGTCAGCTACCGCATGGCCGGCGAGGGGCCGACGGTACTGCTGGTGCACGGGATCGCCGGCAGTTCGACGACCTGGCGGGCGGTGATGCCGGCCCTGGCCGAGCACTACACGGTGATCGCTCCGGACCTGCTCGGCCACGGGCAGTCGGCCAAGCCCCGAGGTGACTACTCGCTGGGCGCCTACGCCAGCGGCATCCGGGACCTCCTGACCGTGCTGGACAAGGAGCGGGTGACCCTGGTGGGCCATTCGCTGGGCGGTGGCGTGGCCATGCAGTTCGCCTACCAGTTCCCCGAGTGGGCCGAGCGGCTGGTGCTGGTGGCGTCCGGCGGGCTCGGAAAAGAGGTCAGCCCGCTGCTCAAGGCGGTGACCCTGCCCGGCGCCGAGTACGTGCTCCCGCTGCTGCTCCACCCGAGGATCCGGGAGGCTGCCGAGTGGCCCGGAGGCGTGGCCAAGCGGGTGGGCTGGCGTCCGAGCATCAACCTGACCGAGGTGTGGCGCAGCTATACGACCCTGACCGACCGGCACGGCCAGATGGCCTTCGTGAACACCGTGCGCTCGGTGATCGACATCGCCGGCCAGCGGGTGAGCGCCCATGACCGGCTGTACCTGGCTGCGGCGGTTCCGACCCTCATCGTCTGGGGCGACCGTGACCGGATCATCCCGGTGGAACACGCCTACCGTGCCGCCGAGGCCATCCCGGGGGCCCGGCTCGAGGTCCTCAAGGGCGCCGGGCACTTCCTGCCGTGGCGGGACGCCGACCGGTTCCTCCCTGTGCTCGAGGACTTCCTCAAGTCGACCACGCCGGCCAACGTGCCCGAAGAGCAGTGGCGGAAGCTCCTGACCAGCGCGCCACCCGACGACGAGTTGGAATAGCGG
>Ga0181523_10000212_pt1 | contig 64115 bp, 54 predicted proteins | sample PEATcosm2014_Bin_43_FD_119752 | JGI IMG/M metagenome (GOLD analysis project Ga0181523, IMG submission 119752) | Peatland microbial communities from MTU Mesocosm Facility, Houghton, MI, USA - PEATcosm2014_Bin05_30_metaG | ecosystem: Environmental > Terrestrial > Soil > Wetlands > Peat | place... | reverse complement strand
CCCCGGACGCGCGCCTGACGATCCAAGCCTTCCCGCAGCAGAATCTTGATGTAGGTCTGGTAGCCGATCCCTTTGCGGGACGCCTGACGACGCGCGCGATCCAAATCGTCCTGCGGAATCCGCAGCATGACCTTCTGTGAGGGCGGCTTGCGCAATGCCTCCGTTTTCTTGGACAACGTGATGCCAATGCTCTTCCCGCCGACACGCACCGAGCCTTCTTTCTCGGCCTGTTCGAACAGCTTCAGCAGCCGTTCCTGATTCTCCTCGAACCAACGAGCCTCTTCCGCTTCGCTTCGAGTCTCCGACAGTTTCTTTCTAGGCATCCTGAACTCCTTTGAAGCGGCGCCACAGGACGCGCCACCTTTGATTCGGCGGGAATGCGGTCACCACGCGAATCCGTCGCCGCCGCCATGTCCACACCACCACTAGCAATCGCCCTGTAGCGGTCTGGCCCAACTCGGTGTACCGTTCCTCACCTCTCCGGTGTTCGGTCTCGATCGGCAGCGAACCGCCGGAAATGACTTGCTCGGCCTCTGCCGGCGTTACGCCGTGGCGCGCGATATGTCCTGTATTGGCTTGGTCCCAGTCGAAAGGCGGTTTCGTGGAACCGGGCATCTACTGGCGAGTGTATACCCTTTGTCCATACAAATCAAGGGGTGGAACATGTGGTGGACGGGTACGGGTACGACAAGCGCGGCGTTGCGAAGACATACGTGGCGAAGGAGCATCTTTGGTAGCGGTGGGCGGTGGAGCGCGGCCGCATCCTAATGATGTACCTTTGAAGGAGGAGTTATATTCTGCCTCTTTCGGTTGATGAGCGAACGACACTCTTTGAGCAAACGACGCCTGGGTTCCGGCTCGACTGGGAGCGCCTGAGCCCCACCGATCAAGCAGCGGTGCGACAAGCGCTCGATCGTGGTTACGCGGTGCTGCGAGACAACCGGCGGGCCTTTTTTGCCAGAGTGTAGCGTCCGCCGTCCATTCAGCTAAAGAGTGGCTTCACCTCGTCGCTCTACTCGCTGCGCGCAGGCCGCGACATCCGCATCATTATCGCGGTCGATGACGACCCGGTTTTCGGCCAGACGCTGATCACGTTGTTTCGTGTGGTTCCCCAAGACGAACTGGAGCGCAGCTTCCGTTCGATCGCGCGCGTGTTGTACCGCAATCAGATCCAGAGGACCAACGGAGCCCAGTAGTGGCCCAGACCAGTGCGCTGTTCGACGGCTGGGGTGTTATCTACGACGCGGCCAAGCGCTTGCCGAGCGCGGATCTCAAGTTGGCCTTCATCGAGGTGCTTGCCGAACTTGAGGACCACGAATGCCATCGGACTCGCAAATTCCCAAAAACGCGTCTGCATCGGGTAGTCGGCTATAAGGAGTCAGTCTACCGGGCAGACATCGGCAAGGTGTCAGGGTGGCGTATCCACCTGCAGTACGAAGATGGCCAGGTACATTTAAAAGACATCATCGACGGCCAGAAACACGACGACGTGCCGGGGCAGATCGAGGCCAAAAAGGTTCGCTACCAACGCCAGAAAGGGAAGTAGCGTCGAATAAATCCCGCGTCAGTTCACCCTCTTGCTGCCACTCCCTCCCAGCGCACCGCGGCTTTCTCGATGCGGCTCACCGCCTCCATCAAATTCTCGAGCGAATTCGCGTAGCTGAAGCGGATGTAGCCCTTGCCATAATCGCCGAACGCGCCGCCGTCCAGACACGCTACGCCAGCTTCTTGCAGCAAGAGGTCGGCCAGTTCCTTCGAGGGAATGCCGGTTTCTTCCACGTTGGCGAACGCGTAGAACGCGCCGCCTGGAGGGGCGCAGCGGAACCCCGGAACGCGGTTCAGGCCTTCGCAGATGGCGTCACGACGCCGGCGGAACTCGGCCACCATGGCGGCGACCGCGTCCTGCGGCCCCTTCAGCGCTGCGATCCCGGCCCGCTGCGTGAAGCCCGCCGTGCAGGAACAGGAGTTCACCATCAGCTTCGTGACGGCATCGACCAGCCAGGTGGGCATCACGCCGTAGCCTATGCGCCATCCGGTCATGGCGTAGGTCTTCGAGAAGCCGTCCAGGATAATGGTCTTCTCCAGCATGCCAGGAAAGCGCGCGATGGAAACCGGCGCGTCACCGTAGTAAATCCGCGAATAAATATCGTCGGAGAGCACCATCAAATCGCGGTCCCGAACGAGCTCCGCAATCCCGCGGAGATCGTCTTCCGGGATCACGCCGCCGGTGGGGTTCTGCGGCGAATTCAGCACCAGCATTTTGGTCCGGTCGCTGAGTTTGTCGCGCAGCAGGTTCAGGTCGAACGAGAAACCGCGGCTCTCGACTAGCGGGATGGGCACCGGGGTGGCGCCCAGGTACCGGATCATCGACTCGTAGATCGGAAATCCCGGGTCCGGGTAGATCACTTCGTCGCCCGGCTCCAGCAGCGCCAGCATCGGGAAAAAGACGATGGGTTTGCCGCCTGGCACGATGGATACGTGCTCGGGCCCCACGCGTATCCCGCGGCTCCGGCAAACCTCTTCCGCCACGGCTTCGCGCAACTCGGGCAAGCCCTGTGGCGGACCGTAGCGCGTCCAACCCTCGTCGAGAGCGCATTTGGCTGCCTCGACGATGTGCGCGGGAGTCGGAAAGTCCGGCTCGCCGATCTCCAGGTGGATCACGCTGTGCCCCTGGGCCTCCAGCGCGCGTGCACGCACCAGCACGTCGAACGCGGATTCCAACGACATCCGATGCATGCGTTCTGCAAGCTTCATATCGTTGCAGGCCTTTTGGCGGGACTGAAGTCCCGCTTGCAGCGAACTAAAGTTCGCTGTTGGCAGGCGGAAGCGCCTGCCCCACCACGCACATCAGCCACCCCTACGGCCAGCAAATGTTGAAAACTCGAGGGCGGGACTGAAGTCCCGCTGCAAGCTGAAGCTTGCGCCACGTGCTGCTAAGGCGTTCGTGAAGCCTTAAAATAGGGCACGCCGTCGCGGATTTCCACGCGCGCCACACGGTCGTCGATGGTAACCCGTTCGCCCAAGATGCGTCCGGTTACGCGCCCGCCGGAATCCAGCGACACGATGGCTAGCTGGTAGGGCACGTCCGGCATAAACGCCTCCGTGGCGGAGAAAACCACGGTCTCCGTGTAAATCGTTCCGGTTTCTTCGCTCATACGGTCCCCAGAATAGTCACCACGCAACTGGCGCCAGTCCCGCCCAGGTTCTGCGCCAGCCCGAGGGAATGCCGCGGGATCTGCCGTTCGCCCGCTTCGCAGCGCATCTGCAGCACGAGGTCGCAGATCTGCGCCGCGCCGGTGGCGCCCACCGGGTGGCCCTTGGATTTCAGCCCGCCGCTGGTATTGATGGGCCTCTCGCCGGTGCGCGCGGTGTGGCCTTCGGCCGTGTATGGTCCACCTTCGCCGCGCGCCACGAATCCGAGGTCTTCCAGCGCGATGATCTCGGCGATGGTGAAGCAGTCGTGGAGCTCCGCGAATTGTACATCCGCAGGCCTCACACCGGCCATGCGGTACGCTTTCTCGGACGCGCGGCGCACCGCCGGGAAAGTGGTGATGTCCGGTTTCTGGTCTAGGGCCACGAAGTCGGACGCCTGCGCGATGCCCAGGACGCGCACGGGCTTATCGGTGAACTCGCCGGCGCGCTCGACGGGGGCCAGCAGCACCGCGGCCGCGCCGTCGCTGATCAGCGAGCAGTCGTAGAGATTCAGCGGATCGGCGATGGGCTTGCCGTTCATGGCCTGTTCCATGGTGATCGCCTTGCGCATGTGCGCGTCCGGATTCAGCGCGCCATTGGCGTGGTTCTTTACTGCTACGGCGGCCAAGTGCTCGCGCCGCGTGCCGAACTGGTACATGTGCCGCCGCGCGATCATGGCGAACAGGGAGGCGAAAGTGGAACCGGCCTTGATTTCGCCGGCGCAGTCGCCCGCCGCCGCCAGAATCTCGGTGACTTTCGGGGTGGGCTGGGAAGTCATCTTCTCCACCCCCACCACCAGCACGAGGTCGAACGCGCCGCTGGCTACGCCGTTATACGCATGGAAAAAGGCCGAGCCGCTCGAGGCGCAGGCCGCCTCCACGCGCGTGGCGGGCACTCCCTGAATTCCCAAGGCGGTTGAAACGTAGGGCGCCAGGTGGTTCTGGCCGACGAACGATGGTCCCGCGAAGTTGCCTAGAAAGAACGCATCCACCTGCGATGGCGAGGCGTGCCCGTTTTTGAGGCATTTCTGGCCGGCTTCGACCGCCAGGGAGCGCAGGTCGCGATCCGCAAACGCGCCAAACGGGGTTTTGCCAATTCCGATCACGGCGACAGGTCTCATAGAATTACTTTATTGTGTTCGGCCTTCCGTCCACTCGATCACGCGAGTCATCGCCCGGCTGCCGCCTTCAGGCAGATCTCCCTGGCGATCCTGGCTCGCTTCCATACGGTCAAGCCGCGCCTTGACGCCGGCAAATTCCTGGTGCATTTCGCACCTGAGCGAATCAAACAGACCTTGGAAGAAGTCCATGACTTCGCGGTCCATACGGCTATATTGTAGCGGGTTGGCGAACGTGTAGGCCTTGGTCCGGGGTCCAATACTTACCTTATTGTGTTCGGCATTGTGTTCGGCTGTTTTCGAGTTTGCGCAGCCGCTCCTCGAGTGCATCCAGCCGGCGGTCACGCTCCGCCCATAGGCCGTCGGCGCGTTCCGTCCATTCGATCACCCTAGTCATAGCCCGCCTTGCAAGAAACCTCCCTGGCGGTCCTGGCGGGCTTCCATGCGGTCCAACCGTGCCTTGACCTGCTCAAGCTGCTCGTTGACGCGCCCGAACTCCTGGTGCATCTCGCGCTTCAGGGAGTCGAACAGCGACTGGAAAAACTCCATCGTGTCGCGGTCCATACGGCTATATTTTAGCGAGTTAACGAACGTGCAGGCCGGGCCGGGGTAAAATAGCATAGCGCCGGTTGGAAGAGCCTACCACGCTTGGATTGCACGTTTTAGGGGTTTCCACGTCATCTTGATAGAACCGTGGAAGCCGTTGTTTGCGCCCTGATGAGCGAAGCCGTCGAGCCCAGCCTGGAACTCCGGGAGCGGCAGAACCGGTTTGTTTCCGATCACTTACGCCGGATCTTCGCGCAGATTTACCGGATTGTGGGAAACGTGGCGGACGCCCAGGATCTGACCCAAGAGGCCTTCATCAAGGCGCTGCAACGGCAGGAACAGCTCAAGGACGAGCAAAAGGCGGCCCATTGGCTCTCGCGCATTGCGACGAATACGGCCATCGATTTCCTGCGGCGAAACCGGCGAGCGGCTTTCGTCGAAATGGATCCGGCTGCGGAGGGTCACGAGGAGAGCCCCGAGGATATTTTGCTGCGCTCGGAGCAGCGCGATTTTCTGGAAGACGGTTTGCGCCTGCTGACCGCGCGCGAGCGGGCGGCGCTGATGCTGCGCGATGTGGAAGGCCTGCCCGCCGAAGAAGTGGCGCGCAGGCTGGATTGTTCGAAGGCTACCGTGCGGTCCCACATCGCCAACGCGCGTATTAAGTTCCGCCGGTACATGGAGAAGAGGAAAGCATGACGCACCCCAGTCAATCCGTTCTGGCTCTTTACGCCGGCAAGGACCTCGGCTGGTTCGCCCGCTGGCGCGCCGAGCGTCACCTGGCGGGTTGCCGCCAGTGCCGCGACGAGGTGGAGACTTTCGCGTCTCTGCGCGACGACCTGGCGGGTCAGAATGAACTGCCGGCCCTATCGTGGCGCCTGGCCGCCGAGATGAAAGCCAATATCCGGCTCGGTCTGGCTGCGGGCGAATGTGTGCGCGGCGAGCAGGGCGCCGCACCGCTAGCGTGGTTGTCGGGCGGGCGCGCGCTGGCGGCTTGCGCCAGCGTGATGGCGCTGCTGGTGGCGGGGATGTTCCTGGAGCGCCCCACGCCGCCTTTGCAGCCAGTGGCCGGTGACAGCGCGGTCCTGCGGGCCACCGCCAATGGCATCGAATTGAATCAGGGCGGACAGACCTTGAGCCTGCTGCAAGGGCCTGCCGAAAAAGTGACTTATTCAGCCGGAGCGCAGGGTTCCATGAGGGCTCGTTACGTGGATTCCGATACAGGCAACGTGACGATTAATAACGTGTATGTCCAGTAAATTTGCGATTCTGTTTTTGGCGGTGGTGGCTGCGCTGTGCGCGCAAGAGACGCCGCTAGATCCCTACAACTCGGTGAAGATCAATCTGCCGGCGGATTCGCCGCTGACGTTGATATCGGCGAATCTGGGTGAATCGCACGCCAGTTTCCGGGGCAGCGCCGTGGTGCTGGATCTGAAGATGGCCCTCACGCTACGCAACTCGAGCTCCAACCGCGTCCGCGGCGTCACGCTATTGGTGGCGGCGCAGGAAGTGACCCCCGGCGGCAAGGCCTCGGTTTCGGTTCCCAGCCTGGACGTGCCTCCCGGCCAGAACTTCCCGGTCCGTATCGATTTGCGCCTGTTGCGGCCGGGGCAGATGGGCGGTCCACTGGTGCAGGTGAACCTGGATGGCGTGCTCTTCCAGGATTTCTCGTTCTACGGCCCCGACCGCCTGGATTCCCGCCGTTCGATGATCGCCTGGGAGATGGAAGCGCAACGCGACCGTAAGTACTTCAAGTCGATCCTGGCGTCGCGCGGCCTGGAAGGTCTGCAACAGGCGATGCGGGAAAGCCTCGCCCGCCAGAACGACCGGCCGCGCCTGGACGTGCAGGTTTCCCGCGGGCGCGCCGTTTCCGCCGCGGCGGTTCCGGAGCACAACGCGCAATTCGCTTTTCTGCGCTTCCCCGATGCGCCGGTAGAGCCGGTGGAAGGGTGGGCGGAGATCGCCGGCAACGAAGCTCGCAATCCCCGGATTGACGTGAAAAATCTTTCCTCCAGGCAGGTGCGCTACGTGGAAATCGGCTGGATCGTCACCGACCGGCAGGGTAAGCAGTTCATGGCCGCTTCGGTGCCTGCCTCAGGTCTCGAGTTCAACCTGAAGCCTGGCAGCAAGAGCCGGGTCTTGCAGGACACGGCACTGCGTTTCTCCAAGGATCGCGGCGAGCCGGTATTTATCGACAAGATGACCGCCTTTGTCAGCCAGGTCGAATACGCCGACGGCAAAATCTGGATTCCCAATCGCGAATCGCTCGCCAACGCCCAACTTCTGGGCATCCTGGCGCCTTCACCCGAAGAACAGCGCTTGACGGACCTCTACCTCAAGAAGGGGCCCAAGGCGCTGGCGGACGAGCTGGGTAAGTTCTAAGTCTAGGTTGACAGACGAAAGCGTCTGTCCCAGCTCTACCTCGAGAAGGGCGCCCAGGGTGCTAGCGGATGAGATGAGTAAGTTCTAGCCCCCCTACAGACGGATTGACAGACGAAAGTGTCTGTCCCACCACTGCAAGTACCCCAGCAGTACGGATAGGACTTGGTGTTCCGCCCGGCACGCCGTCAAAATCGGATTAGCGCTTGAAGGCGCGCCATGTGACTGCTGATTTCCAATTTTCCAGACGGCCAACGGTGGCCCGGCTGATACAGACGAGCTTGTTGCTGGTGGTAAGCGCGTCCGCCATCCTGCTGCTGGCCGCCAAGCGTGGTAATCAGGTTGTACTGGGATTGGTGGCGTTGGCCGCGATTCCGGTTCCGGCGCTCTATTACATCGTTGCACGCTGGCGCTATCGCGCCCGGCGGAAAAGGACCGAAACAGCCGCCTTCAGTCACTTACGGGCGCACCTCGACGGTCAGAAATCCGAATGGCAACATCCAAGCGCCTCTGCGCGATTTCTGCCAAAGCCGCCGCGCAGGCAACTCCCTATTGTGATCCCGGCGCCGGTGGCGGCCTTTCGCGATATGGGCACCAGCGTCGCGCCATGCGTGCCGGATCCAGTTCTGGTGGTCGTTGACGCCACCTTGCCATACCGGCCGAACAGCGTCGCCGGTCCTCCGTTTCCAGTGGCAGCGCTGCCGGGGGAACTGATGTCCCAAGTTTCGACGGCGGCGGAGCCGGGATCTTCAGTTTCGGGCTAGCCGACATAGCCGCTTCGGACCTGGACGGCCGCAGGCTGCGCCGCAGTGCCACGGAGGGTGCTGCCCTCAAAGAGGAATGCCAGAAGGCCCGATTCAAGTCAATTGCAGAATTCGACACGGTTACTCGGTCAAGCGGCGCCAGTGATGCTCGTGGCTCCATAGTATGCTACTGAAGCTCGGCAACGTCAGATGTCCAAGAAACGCCAGTCTTCTTTCGTAGCTTCGTCATCTCACTCCTGCCTTTTCAAAACGCAGCGCGCCATTGCGATAGTCGATGGTCAGCTTCATCTGCCACAGCACGGGCATACCGAGAATTCCGGCGATGCCGACGCCTAACCCGTCTCCCATCGCTTCCAGGCTAGCGGCCAACACGTCAGAGTTGTCCTGGCGGAAGCCGGCGAATACCAGCGATACTCTGCTCGCTCGGGATACCTCGTCCACAGGTCCCTGCAGGCCACCCAGTCCGGAGCCGTGGTCGCGACGGACCTTGGTGTATCCCTGAGCAAGCCCGGTATCGATCAGATTCCCCCATGCCCCGGAATCGACCACAAAGAGATGCTGAGGGCCTTGGTTGACCGAGGTCTGCACGGCGAGTGCATGCCAAAATCGAAAAGCGCGCGAGAAGCCTGCGGGCACAGTGTCGGACGCGTCCGCGGGTTCATCGTCGAGCGGTTGCCCATTAGGATTTGGGACCAATGTCAACCGCAGTTTCTGAAAGTCGATATAGACCTGAAAGCGATGAAAGACATCCGTCCCTATGAAGCCGTCATAGTCGTCGGTCTTCGCCGTCTTGAAACCTTCTACGAGAAAATTGGAAAAACGCAGATCGCCCACCGCCACGGCATTGGCCAGATATGTGAAGGCGTCCTGCGGCTTATAGTCGCCGATACCGCCGACCTCGAAGCTCTTGCCGCCCAGCCTCTCCAGTCCAGCCTTTTCGGCCGCCTTGGTCGAGATTGAGATTCCCGACGCGCCTGTATCCAGGATAAGCAGCACGGGGCGCTTGTCGTTTAACCTAACGCGCAAACCAACTCCGTAAGAGTGCCGCGGGGCTATCCCGATCTGCACTAACTCGATGTCATAGACTCGATAAGGACTGCCAAGCTGTTCTAGCTTGCGGTCGCCCGCGGCTTTATCCACGGCGATGTGGGCGCTCAGCCTTCGCGCTTCGCGCGTGGCGGGGTCATAAATCGAAAGGGCGCGTTCCAGCGCGGCGATATGTTCGCCACGGCGCAATTGCTCGGCATACGCGGCGATGAGCAGTGGGTCGGCCGGCGAAGCGCAATATGCCTGCGCCATGAGTGTCTGGCCGGTCCTGAATCTCGAGACGGAGTTGTAGATCGATGCCAGGCCGCTCAAGGCATACGCGTAGTTCGGATCGATTTGCCGGGCTTTGCGAAAATACGCTTCGGCTTTTGGCAAATCGCCTCGGCGATACGCCGCCAGGCCGACTGCCGCGTAAACCTCGGCGGATTCAGCGGCATGTTGCAGGCCCTCCGCCGCCGCGGCGTATGCTTCGGGCGCGCGGTGGGCGCCAATAAGGGCGCGCACGATTCCGTAATAGCCGGGCGCCCACGCGGGATCGTCTCGCAGTAACTTCGAATAAAGCTGGGCGGCTCGATCGTACCGCGCCGCAAATAGCTCCGTTTCGGCTTCTTGCGCGGCAACCGGCTCCGACGGTATCCCAGGCGCTCGCAATGTTAGCAACGCGAGTAGCAGAAGAGCCAGCCGGCGCGTCTTCATACTCGAAGACAAAGTATCCCACGCGTGCTGGATCGAGTCAAACCGCAAACCTGCCGAAATTGAACGATAACGAGTTCAGAGTTATCTGCCGTCATTGTAAAAGGCTTCGCACGCCTCAAACTGGACCTGGCATGACGAAAGGCCATCTTCTGAACTGACCGATTGGCGGCTATGGCTTCAGGCCGATCGGATGGGCACAGAATGCCTAGAGCGACGTGTTCTATATTGCGCCCAGTCAAAGCAACCAGATTGGATGAGCGCCCGACTTCGGTAAGCCCTTGGCGATCTGGCAGGAGGACGGTGGTGTGACGGGCCTAGTCTCTAGAATCGAGTAACTAGGGTACCAACGGGAGCACTAGCGCCCGGAGCTCTTTCAGAAACGCGTCCTGCTTCGTGAACACGGCAAAATGACCGGCCCCGTCAATCGTGGCGAAAGCTTTGCGAGGAGCATGCAGTGAATTCAGGTAGGTTTTGGCCAGACTTGCCGGTGTGGTGAAATCCTCGGCACCCTGGATGACGAACACGGGCACCGCGAATTCACCTGCGAGAAGCTTCGGGTCGAGCACGGATGTCTGGGGGACGAGGCGCTCGGCGCTCACGTTTTGTCCTTCAAACCAGTCGTTGATGTCGCCCAGCGAGTACCCCGGCGCGGTTAGCGCGAACCCCAGGGTGGATGCCAGAAATACGTCCGCTCCTTCAAACAGATTCGACCATTTCCGTTGGATCGCGAAGCCCTTGCCGTCCTTATATGGCGGTGGGCCAACTTCCTTCAGTTCCCGAAGAGCCCGGGAATTGCCTTCGCGGGAGGCCCGCTCGACAAGGGCGGCGTATGCGACAGCGTAGTTTCGCGCAGGATCGGCAACCTGACCAGTGCCCACGAATGCATAGAAAAGTTCGGGCCGTGCCTTCGCCATGAAAACGCCCAGGATGGAGCCCCAGGAATGTCCGACAAGAACGATTTTGTCCTTCTGCAACCTCTGCGACAACAGTTGGGCAAGCTGGACGCCATCCTGAACCATGCGCTCGATGGTGATGGTGGAGTTGGCCGCCGCTCCGTTTCGTCCGAAGGTTCTTCCGGCGCCCCGTTGGTCCCATTGGACGACGGTGAAATACTTCAGCCAGTTGCGAAAGCCTGCGTACCCCCAGGGATTGGTGGCATCGCCGGGCCCTCCGTGTAAGAGCAGCAGTACCGGGTTCTTGCGGTCTTCGCCGCGGATGGCGATCCATTGCTCGAGTCCGCCGATCTCGACATAGCTCGCTTCGTCGATTCCGTTGGGAGTGGTGATCGCATAATCCCGCGCGTTGCGGGTGCGTAAGAACTTGAGCGCAGGGCTCAGTTTCTGGAATTCGCCGGATTCCGATCGCCCGGAGGATACTTCCTGAGCGCTCAACGAGGCGAGTGCCGCGCCCGAGATCAACACGAGGGCGGCTGTGGAGCGCAGCGTCACAGAAGGATTGACAGTCATGCTAATGGTTATACGTGCCGATCAGCGGCGCAGTGAGCAGAGAATGAACGATTGACCGCGTCCGGTTTCGGACGACTCGCGCGAGAAGCCGTAGCGTAGACCGGTGCTGAGCGAGCTCGAGTGTTGAAATGGGGAGGCCGGAAAGTAGGGAATCCAGAAGCCGGTACAGGTTGCATGGTTGAAGCGGGGGGCTGCGCGTCGACTGGTCCCAAGGAAATCGACCGGCATCGGTCCCGACCTGTTTGTGCGAAATGCCTTATGTAGTCTACGATCGGTTGAAAGGCCATGAAGAACCGGACGGCGTACTGGACACTTACCGGTCTGCTAGTCGCATGGTTAACGGCCGGCGGCTTGCTGGACATAGGGCGTGCCGGCCAGATGCGGGAGATCATGCGCACGCTCCACTATCCGGACTACATGCTTCTGATTCTAGGACCCTGCAAGTTGCTGGCAGTCATGGCTCTGCTCTATCCGAAGACGCGCGTTTTGCGTGAGTGGGCCTATGCCGGCATCACCATCGATGCGTTGGGAGCATTCGCCTCACATTGCGCCGTGCATGATACATTTTCCAGCACGGCAGCTCCGCTGCTCATGCTGGCGATTGTGGCCGGCAGTTATTTTCTGCGTCCAGGCAATCTGCGCTTTGCCGTCAAGAGAGACTAGATGAGTCGGGTTGCCGTCATCGCGAGAGATAGGATGCCATCCCTCCGGGTGCGGCGGTACATCCTGGCGAGGCGGTAACACCCGAGCAGTTAGTTTCCAGGGGCTGGCGACGGGTGCTTTTCGCGCCTGCCCATGAACTGATGCAAGGCGAAGGGGACTTCGTCGGGATGTGATGCGCACCAAGCAATGATGCGCTCGAACTTGATGGTGTCGTCGGCGATGGCGCTGATTTCCATCAGCTCGGTTTCGATGATCTCCGGGTCTCGCATAGCAGCTCCAGCATGGCACATTTGCGGCCGAACGGCACTGTGTTCGAGAGCGTGGAGGTTGTGACGGGAACGATGGTGGCGAGGTAGTCAACGCCGAGACGATCTACGCCTGGCCGAGGAGCGGAGGACCGCCCTCGGCCCTGAACACCTCGATCGCCTCCCGATGCAGCGCCTGGGCTTTGTGCAGGATCCGTTTGAACCCGGCATCGCCGCGAACCGGATCGAGCCACGGATCGGAAGCCAACTGCGGGTAACAGAAGTAGCCTTCATCGACGGTCGTGTTCAGAAGGCCGGTCGCTCGGCCGGCGTCGCTGAGATAGGCGAGCTGCCGCACCAGGTAATATTTCCCCTCCGGGTCCATGAAACCTTTAGCCATCAGCTCGTCACTGGCCTTAAGACTCGCTTCCCGGTTCCCTTCCAGCAGCGTGCGCAGAGAAAACATAAACACCTGGCCGCGCCGCTCCGGCACAAGAGGCTCCTTCTCTTTCAACATCGCGATGGCTTCCTGCACTTGCCCAAGCATCGCGAGGCGCAGCGCCGTGAAATAGCCAAAATCCCGGGATGCAGTCTGCAACGCGCCCTGGTAGTCGCCCATCGCGAAGTACGTATGGGTGACCGTGGTCTGAATGTTCGGATCGAGCCGCCGGGCCTGACGATGCGCCTCGAGCGACGCCGGGAGCAGACCACAGTAGCGGCTGGCGTGGGTGAGGCCCGCGAACAGTTCCGGATCGCTCTTGGAACTGCACAGCCGCTTGAGCAGCCGCCGAATCGCATCCAGAGCGCGGCCTTGGTCCACCTGGATGTTCGTGTACAGATTGTGCGCCAGCGGAAGATCGGGATTGAGCTCCAGCGCCCGCTCGATCGCGCTGCGGCCTTCCGCCAATTGCTCCTCCGCTCCTTCGGAAAACTTGCCGACCAGCCAGCGCGCCCGCCCCAAACGAGCCCACGCGGGTGCGTATCCGGGATCCAGCGCGACACACTGCTCATACAAGGCGATCGCTTCTGAAAACCCGCTGAATTCTCTGCCAGCTTCATTCGCGCGCAGGTACAGATCGTACGCAGTCGCACTGGCCGGCGCATCGTGCGCGAGCCGCTGCCGCTCGCCCGCTGTCAACGGCAGCGCGAGCGACTCGACGACGCCGCTCACCAGCGTGTCCTGCAGTTGAAAGATGTCGCGCAGCTCCACCTGCGACGTCTTCGACCAGATCAGGGTGCCACTCGGGGCTTCCACCAATTGAGTCGTGAGACGCAACTGCGTACCGGCGCGGAGAAGAGTCCCGGTAAGCACCGTGTCGACGTCAACCTCTTTGGCGATCTCTCTCAAATCCAGGACGGCGCCAGCGAAGCGAGCCGCCGCGAGGCTCGACCGCACCACGAGCGAACTCAAGCCGGCCAGCGAAGCCGCGATCGCGTCGGGCAGACTGAAGGCCAGAAAATCAGTCTCCGGATCGGAACGGAGCACGCGAAACGGAAGCACGACCAGCCGCTTCACTGCGCGAGTCTCCACATGCGTGCCCGAATCTTCCAGACGGATCGCGGCACGCAGCTCCGCGGCCATTTCATCCGCCGCAGCGAAACGGTTCGCCGGATTCTTGTCCATCGCCCGACGCACGATGCGATCGACGGCCGAAATGGCCTGCGATCCGCTGAGCGCCGGTGGCGTTTCATACAGCACGGAGTGAAAAACTTCCACCGCCGAGTTGCCCGCGAAAGCCGGTTTGCCAGCTAGCGCCTCGAAGAGAATCGCGGCAGCCGCGAACAGATCCGACCGGGCGTCCACCGGCCTTCCGGTGACTTGCTCCGGCGACGAGTACCGCGGCGTTCCGGCGATCGCTCCATGGCGGGTCAGCTCGGTCTGCGTCTTCCCGTCGCCGGAGAGAGGCGAAACCGGCTTGGCAAGCCCGAAATCCAGCAGCTTCACGCCCTGCGTCGACAGAAACACGTTCGACGGCTTCAGATCCCGATGGACGATCGACGACCTATGCAGCGCGGCCAGCGCCGACAGGATGCTCAGCGTAACCTGCAGCGCTTCGGCCAGGGGCATCGGCCCACGCTCCAAGCGTTCGGACATGGACTCCCCTTCGAGCAGTTCCATCACCAGGAACGGCCGGCCGTCTACCTCACCGATGTCGTACAGGCGGCAGATATTGGGGTGGGTGACGCGCGCGGCGACCTGCGCTTCGCGCAGAAAACGCTTCCGGCTGTCCTCGTCATCGCCCGAATCGAGGATCATTTTGACCGCAACCGGCCGGTCCAGCCGGGTGTCTTTGGCGCTGTAAACAATGCCCATTCCTCCTTCTCCCAGTTTCCCGGTGATGGTATACGGGCCGATCCGTTCCGGAAGAGCAGACATCTCCTTAAGTGTAGTCGTACGGCAAGTGTAGTCGTACGGCGTTGGGCCGTAGCCGGCCGCCATGGGTTTCCGCGGACGTGGCCCTTTCGAGCGCTCGCCACCGCTCACGTGCAAGACTGTCGATCAGCGGGCGGACATCTGGGCGTTTGGCGGCGTGCTGCATGAACTGCTCGCCGGGCGGCGCCCGTTTCCAGGCGGCAACCTAACGGAGACCATCGCCGCGGTGATTCATGAGACGCCGGACCTCAGTCAGGATTTCCTGGTCTCCCTGGCCGGCTGCCGGGATCAGAGTTTAACAGCCTGAACCTCCGCGCGGAGGGCGCCCGCGAAGTAAAATAGTTTCGTGGGGTGCGCATGTCTGTCCGAATCGTAGGGCGCTATGTGACGGCCAGCCTTCTTCTGGCGGCCGGTACGGCTTTCGCCGCTCCCAACCCGCCCATTCCGCCGCCATCCGCCGATGTTCCCCTTGCCGCGAAATCGGGAAAAGAAACAGCCGTCTTCGCCGGCGGCTGCTTTTGGGGCGTGCAGTCCGTGTTTCAGCGGGTGAAGGGTGTGTTGTCCACCGCCGCCGGATATTCCGGTGGAGATGCCAAGACCGCTTCCTATCGACAGGTGATCACCGAGACCACCGGGCATGCGGAATCGGTAGAGGTAGTCTACGATCCATCACGCATCACCTATGGCCAGTTGTTGCGCATCTTTTTTTCGGTCGCACACGATCCGACGCAGATGAACAGGCAAGGGCCGGATGTGGGAACCTCGTACCGGTCGGCGATCTTTTATACGGACGAAGAGCAGAAGCGGCTGGCGAATGCGTACATCGCGCAACTGGATGGGCAGAAAGTTTTTCCAAAACCAATCGTGACCGAAGTGACACCGCTCAAGGCGTTCTACCGCGCCGAGGGCTACCATCAGGACTACGCTTACAACAATCCCAATAATCCTTATATCCAGGTTTGCGATCGGCCGAAGATCGCCGCTTTGCAGCAGCAGTTCCCGGAACTGTTTGTCGATTACAAACCCAAGCGGTAGCGGATCGCCTGCCGAGGTGGCGCTAAGAGCCAAGCTGTAAGGACATGGGTGACGCGGCGATCCTCTTATCGGCATGCGGAGCCCTTCAATCGCGCTAGAATGACCCAGTGCACGGTGACGCTGACGCTCGCACAGGTTGTCTTGAGGCTGTTGCGAAGTTCCCGAGGCGTTCGGCAACTTGCACGGGAGAATTTGGGCCCACAGTTCGCCTGGCACGCCTGATCGCCGTTACGGCCGCAATCGCGGCCTGCATTCCGGCGTGCGCGCAGGAATCGCCTGCGTGGCCCGATACCTACGTGGCGAGGCTGCAGGCACTGGCGCTCGTTGAAACGCTCAATGCCGAGGTGCTTGCGAGCCGAAGTGCGACGCTCACGCTGGAGAGCTGGTGCCGCGACCATCAGCTTGCGAAGGACCCCACAATTGTTGCGGAGCTTGTGATGGGCGTCGTAAAGGGCTCGACGGCGGAGCAGAGACAGCGCCTTCGAGTGATGTCGGAAGCTGAAGTGAAATATCGCAGGGTTCTGCTTCGATGTGGTAACCGGGTTCTCTCCGAAGCCGATAACTGGTATGTGCCGGACCGCTTGACTCCCGACATGAATCGACTACTCGATACCACGGGCATGCCGTTCGGTAAGGTGGTGCAGCCACTGGAGCCGTATCGGCGGACATTCGCGGCCAGACTTTTGTGGTCACCGCTCCCAGATGGATGGGAGCGCGGTTCAATCCCGGCGGCCACGGCGACCGCCGGGGTTCTCGCTATCCCCGATGCGCTGTTCGAGCACCGGGCAGTTTTGTACACTCGTGGGCATAAACCGTTCGCGGAGGTGGACGAGGTCTACCAGCGGCAACTCCTGGCATTTCCCGCGCCACGCTAAACCGTGCGCGGCGCGACCACGAAGCCGCAGTCAGAAGGGAGCGTTTCGCGCGTGTTAGGCATCCTCGATTCCGCCATCATCATTATTAGTCTGGCCCTCGTGGTTGGCGCGGTTCTGCGCGCGGCGGGCAAGAAACAAACCGACGCCGAGTATTTCCTGGCCGGGCGCGACCTGCGGTGGCCCTTTATCGGCATGTCGCTGCTGGCCTCCAATATCTCAGCCGAGCATGTGGTCGGGCTGGCGGGCGACGGATACCGCGTTGGCATGGTCACCGGCGGGTTTGAATGGATGGCCGCGTGGTGCCTCATTATTCTCGCCTCTCTGTTCACACCCCTCTATCTGCGCAGCAGGATCTACACCATCCCTGAATTCCTGGAGCGCCGCTTCGGATGGGGTTTGCGCGCCTTCCTCTCCGGCAATTTGCTGGTGATGAACGTATTCACCAAGAACGCCATCGATCTTTGGGCAGGCTCGCTCCTCCTGGTTCTGCTCTTTGGTTGGAACCAGATGGCGGTCATGATCGGCCTCTCTATTTTCACGGCCCTTTACACGATGAAGGGCGGCCTGCGCGCGGTGGTCTACGCGGACATGGTGCAGGGAACGTGGCTCATCGTCAGCAGTATCGTCCTGACGATCGTCGGGCTCGTGACCGTAGGCGGATGGAGTGGCCTGACCGCACGCGTGGATCCCCAGCTCATTCATATGGTGAAGCCGCTCAATTCCGAGCTTCCCATCACCGGCTTTCTCATAGGGAACCTGTTCGGCGGAATGTTCTATTGGTGCATGGACCAGACCAACGTGCAGCGCGTCCTGGGCGCCCGTTCCGTGGACCAGGGCCAGAAAGGCGCCATCTTCGCGGGCTTTCTCAAACTGCTCATCCCCTTCATCCTGGTGCTGCCGGGGGTCATCGCCCATGCCCTCTATCCGAATCTCGCGAAGGCCGACATGGCGTATCCGCGGCTTGTCACCGACTTGCTCCCCGTCGGGCTTCGCGGGCTGGTGCTGGCCGGCCTCGTCGCCATCCTGATGTCCTCGATGAGCGCCTGCTACAACGCCAGCGCCACCCTCGTCGTCCGCGACTTTTTCATGCGCTGGAAACCCGGACTCTCCGATCGGGATCAGGTCGTCATCGGGCGCAGGATTACCGTGCTAATGGCCGCGCTCGGCGTACTCGCGGCTCCTTTAGTGGGACTCTCGGTCACCATCTGGCATTACCTGCAGATGCTCTCGGCGTATCTGGGCGTACCTTTAGGCGCGGTGATCTTCGTCGGCTTGCTCTGGAAGCGCGGGAACACCGCCGGGGCAATTGCCGGAGGCGCGGCAGGCTTCGGCCTCGGCTTGTTCCTGTTCCTCGACGAGACCCTCGGCTGGGCGCTGGTGGCGCACCCCTACCTGGTCTCGTTCCTCCACCGTTCGATCCTGGTGTGGTTCTGCGCAGCCATCACGATGATTGTGGTCAGCCTTCTGACTGCGCCGCCGCCTGAGTACAAAGTCGCGGGCAACGTGTTCGCTTCGGCTGCGGAGCACACTCAGGGAGGAACGGACTATCGGATCTGGGCTGGCGTGCTGTTCGCCTGTACGTTGATCCTATGGTGGACCTTCCGTTGAGTTCTTCGTAGTTTCTCGTGGCATCATGGTCTCGGGTGCGCCGTGAAGCCGCGGCGGCCTGCTGGCCGATACGCGGGGTCTCCGCGAGAGGCAGAGGTCCATTTTGCAGGTGAGCCGCCAGGGTTTCGCCTTCCACGTACTTCATGACCAGGAAGCCGACGCCGCGGTCGCTGCCAATGCCGTCCAGAGTGCAGATTTGAGGATGATTCAAGCTGGATATCGCGCGTGCTTCGCGTTCAAATGGTTCGCTTGCAGCGCGCGGCCGATACTTTGATGACCCCCTCGCGGCCAAGCGCTCGTCTCGGGCGCGGTACACCTCGCCCATACCGCCCGCGCCCAGGGGGCAAGGATCTCGTAGGAACCGAGTTTGTCACCAGCGGAGAGCATGCGGGGATTTCAGTTCAGCAAACAGATAGCGGCGCATCCGGAGGTAATTCAAACGCGACACGCGTGGAAGTGCCGCCCCACGAGGCCGGTACAGAAAGCCTGCCCGTTTACGGCATTATTCGTTATTGCCGGAAGCTAACCCGGCGTGGCGTCGCGGCCCCTACGACGTGCACAATCAGCGCGTCGTATTCAGAAGGATGGTCACGTTATCCGTCCCTGGGCTCGCCACCGCCAGCGATAGCTTGCCACTGCCGTCGAAATCGCCCACGGCCATAATCCCGGGGTTGTAGCCCACGGCGTATGAGCCGGCCTGATGAAAATCCTCATTTCCCAAACCGAGCAGAAAGGTCACCGCTCCGCAATCGGTGTCGGACACCGCCAGGTCCGGGAGACCATCGCCGTTGAAGTCCCCAACCGTCAGCGACATCGTTCCGCGAAACATGGTCTGGTTCACGCCGGTCTGAAAGGTCCCATCGCCATTTCCCTTCAGAGTGACAAGGTAGCCATTTCCGCCGACCGCCAGGTCCAGGATACCGTCACCGTCGAAATCCGCGGTAACCACAGGTCCCCATCCGTATGGGTAATCAGCCGTAGGACCGAACGTGCCGTCGCCATTGCCCAGCAGCACTGCCAACGTGCTTCCGCCCACCGCCAGGTCCACTTTTCCATCGCCATTGAAGTCCCCCATAGCGATTGAGTTCGGCGGGCCCGAGCCGCCTACCGGATAGATTAACGGAGCTTGGAAAGTTCCATCGCCGTTTCCCAGCAGGATGAACAGTTCGTTTGCGCCGAATACGGCATTACCCGCCGCTATGTCGAGCTTGCCGTCACCGTTGAAGTCGCCCAGCGCCACCACCGTTTCGCTGTAGCCATTGGCCACGACGGAATACGGCTGAAAGGTTCCATCGCCGTTTCCCAGAGCCACGGATATAAATCCTAGGTCGCAGCATCCGCCAGCAGTTGCCGTCACCACATCCAGGTTGCCATCCCCGTTAAGATCACCTAGGACGATAGATTCTGCCCCGCTGCCAATCTGGAAGCGGGACGGAGGCTGGAACAATCCGTTGCCTTTGCCCAATAGCACCGCGCCGTCGGCGAAAACCAGATCAATGATCCCGTCATTGTTAATGTCGCCAGCGGCGACCGCTTTCGTGCCACCAGTACCGTAAGTGGGAGCTTGCTCAAATATACCCCGCCCCCTGCCCAATAGCAGAATGATTGCCTCTGCGTTTAGGTCCGCACCCGCGATATCTATGAGGTTGTCCTGATTGAAGTGGCCGAGCGCGACCGCACTGATATAATGATTGGCATCGTAAGTCACTGCATTGCGGAACGTACCGTCTCCTTTTCCAGCCAGCACGCAGATACCATACGCACCCACTACCAGGTCCGCAACGCCATCTTTGTTTGGGTCTCCCGCTGCGACCATGTAAGGCGCGCCCGAAACGGAGTAGTTCGCGGCCGAGCCGAACCCTCCGTGACCGTTGCCGAGTAGCACCGACACATTCGCGCTACCGCTATTGGCTACCCCCAAATCGAGTGCGCCGTCTCCATTGAAGTCCGCTACGGCCACCGAAGACGGGCTCGTCCCAACAGAGTACGTGGTAGCGGGCAGAAACCTGCCATCGCCTCTGCCTAGTAGAATCGAAACGGTATTATCCTGCGAATTCGTAACCGCCAAGTCTAAGACGCGGTCGCCATTGAAATCTCCTACCGCTATGCCGACAGGGCTGTTACCTACCCCATAGGAGACCTGGGTTTGAAACGTACCGTTGCCGTTTCCAAGCAGGATAGAAACGTCATTCGAGTCGCGGTTGACAACCGCCAGATCGAGGTAGCCGTCCCGGTTGAAGTCTCCTACGGCCACCGATATCGCATCGTTTTGAGCCGAAAAACTGGTGGGAGCTTGAAACGTGCCGTCGCCGTTGCCGAGGTAGATCTCCACTGCCTGCCCATTCACGGCCGCTATATCCAGGTTACCGTCGCCGTTGAAATCGCCCACTGCCAGGTTGCCGCTGCCGCCCGCGTTCAGTGGAATCCGGTTGATCAACGCTGGCTGGAACCCCCCAGCCCCGTTTCCCAAGATGACGCAAACACAGCCGTTGTCACCCAGGCTGTAAGACAGCATCGCCAAGTCTAGCTTGCCGTCATTGTTGAAATCTGCCGCTACAAGGGCGACTGGTGTATACGACTGTGGAAAGATCTTGGACCCCACGAACGAAACCGACGGCGTGGCAGCCGCTGCGGCCAGTGCACAGGGACACAGCAGGATCAGGATGAAGCGCACGGGGGGCAGCCCTCCTGGCTACCAGACTAACATGATTGAATAGGGATTGAGCGCTATCGCATGTCGGAGATGACACTGGCCAGGAACGCGCGACTCAAGGATCTGGCGAAGCCGGTATTGACGAACAATGCCGTCGTCCGCCGATCCGAAATAGGGCCTTCCGGCGCGCGATCTGGGTTCGAGTGCCCGAAGTTTTGCCGGCCACAGGTCCGCCACCTTGCTTCGACATCATGTAACACATCGCGCCGAATTCCGGCGCCGGCAATTCCTTTCGGTCGAGAGCGGCTTGAATGTGCTCGAACATTTGAGCCTTGGATCGTCCGGCCAATATCAACTCGGTCTTCCTGATCGTTTGGGGAAGGTAGGATCGCACGGCCGGCGGGTTGAAACAGATCGGGGCCCGCAGCTTGGGATTCCAAAAATCGGGATCGTCGATTCCAGCGGTCACGATCGTTGCACGACGCATACGAAACCGTTCTTGCCTTTGACCACGGTTTTGTAACCATGTCCTCCGAGAACCATGACCTGGGCATCCAGCGAAATCGATTCCGGCGCAGCGCTTCGTGCCAGGCTAATCTCGGCGTTTCGCTCCATCAGGTATTGATCCAGCGGAGCCATACTCGGATACGATGCTTTGGTTTCCTGTGTTTGCGCCTGCTGTGCCGCGGCCAGCATGAGACCCAACGCGAAGCTCGTGAACGCAATCGTCTTGAGCGCCTTCTGCTTCATTGGTATCTCAGGAGAAATCAGTGCCCAGGTCCTTCTCTTGCATGTTGTGTCACGCTGATCCATCAGATGTGTGGGGACCACGTTGAGACCAGTTTCAAGGGTGGCCTTCTTGGTAAGATCTCTAAGCGATTGGCGGATATCGGCGTCCTGAAGCTGTGCCGTACGAAGGCAAACACATGCTCAAAACTGCGCACACAATTTTACAGTATTATCGCGCGCGGGGTGGCTCGCTCTGTGATAGGATCTAGTCTGAACGAGGGAGGTGGTTAGCGATGTCGAATTGGCACGTTGCCGCAAATCTTAGCTCTCTAACTCGAATGAGTCTGTTTGGTCTGACGGTGTCAATCGCGGCGCTGGCGCAGCCAGGCGCGATCATCATTTTTAACGTCCCCGGCGCCGGCACAGGCTTTCGTCAGGGCACTACAGCTACCAGCATCAATGCGGCCGGTGTTATCGCCGGTTACTACGTGGACTCCAGCAATATCGATCACGGTTTCATCCGCAGCCGCGATGGCGTGTTCACGGTATTCGACGCTCCCGGCGCCGTCGTGGGAACTCTTCCTTACGGCATCAACGACGCCGGCGCCGTCTCGGGGTACTACCTCGATGCCGAGTTCATCGCCCATGGCTTCGCCCGCAGCGCCGTGGGAGTCACGACCTCGTTTGATGTCCCCGTGTCTGCGGGCAGCGGAACCTACGCGTTCAGTATCAATGATGCGGGCGCGGTCGCCGGATTCTACTTTCAAAGCGGTGAAAGCTTCAGCTTCATTCGCGACCCCAACGGCGCCTTCATAACTGTCGAAGCGGGGCCCGGCGAGCCCGGCCTCAACGGCACCCGCGCCTCCAGCATCAACAATGCAAACTCAGTCACTGGCTTTTACAGCAATGCGGACCTACCCCAGCGTGGATTCGTTCGCAAGCCCTCCGGCTTCACGGGTACGTTCCGTGCGCCCGGTGCGGGACTCTCCAATTTTCAGGGCACCAATGCGACCGGCATCAATGACGCCGGAGCCATCACCGGAGACTACATCGACGGCGCAAGCAACACGCAAGGTTTTGTGCGGAGTCCTGACGGTGTGTTCACCGAGTTTGTTGCACCGGGTACCAACGCTGCGACTTTGCCGGCGAGCATCAACGACGCGGGCGCCATCGCCGGATCTTACACGATCGGGGGCTTGAGCCATGGTTTCCTGCGCAGCCCCAGTGGCGAGATTATATCGTTCGACGCCCCCGGCGCGGGCGGAGCCGCCTATGCCGGCACCTTCGGCACCGCCGTCAACGCCGCCGGCGCGGTTGCGGGATATTACATCGACGCTAATTCCGTCTATCACGGCTTTCTGCGCACGGCTGCCGCGCAATAAGCAGTGCGGGACAGAATTATGGAATGCCGCGCGCAACGCCGTGGCAGAAAAAACCACCTACCAAAACAAGCCCCGTTTGCGCACGTGCTTGTAGCGTGGCGGCGCGGTGGCGGACGAAACTCCAGAAACGATTTACTACCAGCCCCTTGCCCCGCTGGTTCCATATATGGGAACTGAGGGTGTGAGGACAATCAGCTAGCGGCGGATTCGGGAACTCGGGAAGCGGTTCGGCGCGCTGAAGGCGGACTTCGGATCCGCCGACTTCGTGGGCGATCTGACGGTGTTCAATGTGGGCGGGAACAAGTATCGTTTGATCGCGTTCGTTCATACCGTCGCCAGATCGTCTACATAAAGCATATTCTCACGCACGAGGAGTACGACGAGGGGAATGGAAGCTATGAGTATCACAATTGAAGACCTCGACCTGAAGCGGTATGGACGACTTCTGGCCCGAGCGGTTCCAAGGGTCATCAAGACTGAGGAGGAGAACGAACGCGCCCTCGCCGTTGTCGAATCCCTGATGGAGAAAGGCGAGAGGAACATGACGCCGGAGGAAGACGCGCTCCTCGAACTGCTCACGGGCCCGATTCACGATTTCGAGGAGAAGGCGTACCCTATACCGAAATCCGAGCCGCACGAGATAGTCGCCTTCCTGCTGGAAGAACGCGGGCTCGCCCCCAAAGATCTCTGGCCGGTAGTCGGCTCCAAGAGCCGGGTATCGGAGATCCTTGCCGGAAAACGGTCCATGACGAAGGAGCAGGCCAAAGAACTCGCTGAGCTCTTTCGTGTCGGCGTGGATCTGTTCATTTGAGTCGTATTCGCCTCAATGGTTGGGCGGTGCAGTCTTGGGCGCCTTCCGGGTGCCACGCCGATGCCGACAGCAGGATACATGGCACCCTTGCCGCGTGCTTTTCAGGCAATTCTGGCGCTGAAAGTGGCGCCCACTTCCGCAGCGGATTTTGAAACCTCGCAGAGCGTGCTGCGCGGGAAAGCGCGGTCTCCGTACATCGCATAATAGGAGAGATGACATCCACTCGTGTACGGCGTGTGCTTTGCTTCGCTGCCGGTCTGGCCGCGGTGATCTTGATCCAGCAGGCCGGCGCGCAACAGATCGGCCCGGAGCTTTTCAGGGATTTGCACTGGCGAAATATCGGTCCCTTCCGCGGCGGCCGCACGCGGGCCGCTGCCGGCGTACCGAGCCAGCCCAATCTGTTTTACATGGGGCAGGTGAACGGCGGCGTGTGGAAGTCGGACGATTACGGCCGTACCTGGACACCGATATTCGACAGCCAGCCGACCGGTAGCATCGGCGCCATTGCGGTTGCGCCGTCCGATCCGACCATCGTCTATGTGGCCAGCGGCGAGGGCTTGCAACGCCCCGATTTATCGGTGGGCAACGGCATCTACAAATCCGTCGACGCCGGCCAGACCTGGACACACCTGGGCCTTCGGGAGGGCCAACAGATTCCGGCGCTGGCGGTGGACCCGCGCGACGCGAACCATCTGTTCGCCGCTGTGTTGGGGCATCCCTACGGCCCGAACGAACAACGCGGCGTGTTCGTCTCCACCGACGGCGGCCAGAACTGGCAGAAGATTCTATACGTCGATGAGAACACCGGCGCTTCCGACATCGCCATGGACCCCTCGAACCCCGATGTGCTCTATGCGTCGTTATGGGAGGCGCGGCAAGGCCCGTGGGAGTTTGGCAACGAGTATAGCGGCACGCACGGCGGCATCTTTAAGTCCACCGATGGGGGCAAAAGTTGGCGCAAGCTGACGCAGGGTCTTCCTGAGGTAGAGCAGGCTTACGTGGCGATCGCGCCCAGCGACCCGCGCCGTCTCTATGCCACCATCGCCGCGGGCCGCGAGCTGGGCATCTACCGATCGGATGACGCCGGCGAAAACTGGCATCGCGCCACTACGGACGCCCGGCCCGCGAATCGCATCGGCGGCGGCGATCTGCCGGTGCCGCGCGTCGATCCGAAGAACGCCGATTCGGTCTACAGCGCGAGCATCGTCACGTGGCGCTCCACCGATGCCGGCCAAACCTGGACCGGCATTAAGGGCGCTCCCGGCGGCGACGATTACCAGAACATCTGGATCAATCCCAACAATCCCGACATTATCCTGCTGGTCGGCGACCAGGGCGCGCTGGTCAGTGTGAACCGCGGAAACACGTGGAGTTCCTGGTACAACCAGCCGACGGCCCAGTTCTACCATGCCGTGGCCGACAATGCGTTCCCCTACCGGGTTTGCGGTGGGCAGCAGGAAAGCGGCTCGGTGTGCGTCTCCAGCCGCGGCAACGATGGCGTCATTACCTTTCGGGAATGGCATCCCGTGGGAGTCATCGAATACGGCTACGTGGCGCCCGATCCTCGCGATCCGGATATCGTGTACGGCGCCGGCCGGGGCCAGGTGTCGAAATTCCATCGAAGCACGGGCCAAGTCGAAATCGTCACGCCCGGACCGCCTGCCGCCGGACAGTATCGGGCCGATCGCACGCAGCCCATCGTGTTCTCGCCGCTCGATCCGCGCGTGCTGTTCTACGCGGCCAATGTAGTCTTCAAGACTACGGATGGCGGCAATTCCTGGCAGACGATCAGCCCGGATCTGACGCGCCCGCATCCCGGCATTCCTGCAAATCTCGGCAGCATGGCCGCCAAAGACCTCAGCGCAGAGAAGCAGCGCGGCGTCATTTATTCGTTGGCGCCTTCATTTCACAACATCGACACGATCTGGGCCGGCACCGACGAGGGGCTGATCTGGAAAACCGCCGACGGCGGCAAGAACTGGAAAGAGATTACACCGCCCGCATTAACCCCGTGGAGCAAAGTCACGCAAGTGGAGGCGTCGCATTTCGACGACAAATCGGCCTACGCCTCGGTGAGCCGCTTCCGCGTGGACGACCTGACCCCCTACATTTACCGCACGCACGACGGGGGGAAAACCTGGCAGCTCATCACGGCCGGACTGCCCAACGACGCCCCTATCGACACCGTGCGTGAAGATCCGGTGCGGAAAGGCCTGCTGTTTGCCGGCAGCGAAACCAGCGTGTGGGTCTCGTTTGACGATGGCGATCATTGGCAATCGCTGCAATTGAATCTGCCGCACACTTCCATGCGCGACCTGTGGATTCATGGCGCCGACCTGATTGTGGCCACGCACGGGCGCTCGTTTTGGATTCTCGACGACATCACTCCCTTGCGGCAAATCGACGAGAAGGCGATTTCAGCGACTGCCTGGCTCTGCCGACCCGCGCCGGCATACCGTGTACGGCGCGACACCAACAGCGACACACCTTTGCCGCCGGATGAGCCGCTGGCGGATAATCCGCCGGATGGCACGGTCATCGATTATTACCTTTCTCAGCCGGCAAAGGGTCCCGTCATGCTGGAAATTCTGGATGCCGGCGGCAAGCTGGTGCGGCGCTATTCGAGCGCGGATGAACCTGAAATCACGGAGGCAGATCTGAAGACGCTGAGCATTCCGTCCCTGTGGGTGCGCCCTTCGCGGATCCTGCCGGCCACCAGCGGTCTGCACCGTTGGGTCTGGGATATGCACGGCACGCCGCCGGAATCTCTGCGGCACGGGTATCCGATTGCGGCGGTCCCGCATGACACGCCGCATCTCCCCCAGGGTCCCAGCGCATTGCCCGGCGTGTACACTGTGAAGCTGACGGTCGACGGCCAGACCTACACATCACCGCTCAGTATCAAGATGGACCCACGCGTGAAGACTCCGCCGGCGGGTCTCGAACAGCAGTACGGAGCCGAGAAGCAACTCGCCAGGGTGATGACACGCACGACGGAAGCTATCCGGGAAGCTCGTGCGGTGCAGGAACAGATCGACAGGCTGGCCCACGATGCCACTGGGACTTTGGCCGGCCATCTCACAGACCTGGGGAAGAAGATCAAGGCGGCGCTGGGGACCGGAGCAACGTTCGGGCCCGCGCCAGCAACTGCGGAGCCAGGGCTGGCGTCGGTAAATGGCGAAGCGTCCAGGCTGTACGGCGAAGTTGACAGCGCCGATGCGGCGCCCACCGTCGCGCAATCGGCAGGCGTGGCGAAGATCGCCCGCGATTATCCCGCGCTAATAGAGCGCTGGAACAAGCTAAAGGCCGCGGACATTGCGGACATCAACCGCGAGTTGAAGGCCGCCACGCTTCCCGAGATTCATTTCAGTTCGAAGCCGGCCCACGAAGAAGATAGCGACGATTTCGACGACGTAGGATAGTCCGGCAAGGCTCACCGTATGGATCGAAGGGCATTGCGCGCGCGACTTCGGGAAATGGGCACGATGCGGATGCTGCGGATCGCGAACTGCCTGATCTGGAGCGCGATCGTTCCGCTAAGGGCAGCGCCGCTTACGCGCCCGTACACCGCGGACAACTACGACGTCAGTATCCAGGCGGACCTGGCGAAACAACGCCTGTACGGAGAAGTCAGAATTCGGATTCACAGCCAGGCGGACACTGACATTTCCGCCTTGGAACTGGATGCGGGTGGACTCCAAATCACAAGCGTGGTCGAAGGGCAAGCTCCCCAGGCGTTTGAGCGAAATCACGGCATGCTGTTTGTCGTCCTGACGAATCCGCTCCGCGTGGGTGAACCCCGCACCATCACTGTGAGGTATCAAGCCGGACCGGCGCCGGGACTCAAATTCTTCTCCGATCAGATCTACACATCCGTCACCAGCGATTGGATGCCGTGCAACGACGGCCCTGGCGAGCGGGCCACGCTGCATCTAACCATTGCCGCGCCGCCGAATACCAAGGCGGCGGGCAGCGGGCAATTGAGCGCCACTCGCGCCAGTGAGGGACAAAGCATCACGGAATGGCAGCTCGATTCGCCAACCCAGCCCTCCTGGTTTGGATTCGCGCTGGGTGCCTTTGCGGAAAACACATCCGACGCCGAAGGCGTAAAGCTGCGGGTCTTGGGAGCGGGCACACAGATCTTTGCGACGACCGCCGCCGCGATGCATTATCTGGCCGAACGCACTGGCAAACACTATCCGGGCCCAACGTATACGCAGGTCTTCACCCACGGCGACGCGATCCGTTCGATGGCCGCGGGCCTGACGCTGTTGCCGGAATCGTATGCGCAAGGCTTGGAGAGGCAGCCGGACAATCTCTGGCTTCTGACGAGTGAGCTAGCGCATCAGTGGTATGGAGTTGGGATCGCTACGAATGGCTGGTCGGATCTTTGGCTGAGCGAGGGAGTCTCCGCGTTTCTGGCGGACGCTTTTCTGGGGCAGCGGTTCGGCAAGGAAAGGTATGAACGGGAGATCGAACGCTCCCGGCAGATCTACTTTCGACTCCGCGGCGAGGACAAGGATCGGGCACTTTCCGATACCGCGGGGACCACACGCCCGCAAGCCGAGGACGAACTCCCCGAGCACAAGGGAGTCTGGTTCCTCTACCTGTTGAATCGGCTGGTGGGAGACAGCGCATTTTGGGATGGGTTGCGCTTGTACACGAGCGGCCAATGGGGCCGGACGGCGGCCAGCGAAGATTTCCAGAAAGCATTCAACGCGGTAAATCCGGGCACCCCGAGCGCAGCCAAGAAAGGCGGCAAGCCGGGGCGCAAGGATAATCTCCTGATTGGTCCGAAGGCTTTGGATAACCTGTTCGACATGTGGGTTTACGGAATACTCCCCGTTACGAAGTCGAAGTCCAAGTCCAGGTAGTCTGCATAGGGCCAGGCGGCGATAAGGCATTGGCGCCTGCCGAGCCACCGCTCCCTCACGGTCGCGGCTCTGTAGGTCGAAATCGAGGCTCCGTTTCAGAGCCGCGTGCGTCAGCAAGCGGTCCCGCTCCATCGCCCACGCCGGTCTGGTAGGCCCGGCGTTGCGCTAAAACGCGGCGCTCACCAGTTTTGTAATTCGTTTAGCGAGATCGTTGGTGACACCCAGGTTCTCGCCGAAGAAGCGCACTCGCCCGGTGAGCTTTTGGTCCATCAGAACCTTGCCATCGCGCGCCGTCACCGAGGCGGTGACATCCACCCTGGTAGCGCCTAGTACGGTGGTGAGCTCGCGCTTGGTTTGACTGCCCTCCTGGAAGCCCTCCACTTTGGTGTGCAGCGTGACCAGGTCCGGGATGCCATCGGCGGCGCGATCGCCAGTACGATAGACCTTACGAAAAGCGCCGGATGCGCCGATGCGCTCCACTAAGCGCTCGTAGATGGCGAAACGGAACTCCGCTGGAATCTGAACGTCGCCGGTTTCGACAATCGCGATTTGAATCGCCGACGCAGAAATCTTCGGCTTTGCGGCAGTTTGAGCCGAGACAATCGCCGGCGCCGCCACCAGCGAACAGGAGGCAATGAGGACGAGAATCCCGCGGCTCTTCATGGCTTGCTCCTGTCGCCGGCCGGCTTCTCGGACGGACTGGTGTGCGCCCCTGCCTGGATCAATTGCGCGCGCATCTGTGCGGCTTGGCCGACCGGAAGCGCGAAAATAGCGCCGTGAAGCGCGCCTTCGGGATCGTGATACGAGACCGTGAGTATGTCGACCTTCGTACGCATCAGGATGGTCAACGCCTTCCCACTCTCGTAGGGTGCGGCCATGGCTGCGGTCTTCACGACTCTTCCGGTCTTGCCGCCGCTCTGCGTGGTTTCCGAGCCGACAAAGATATCGTCGATGGCGGAGACCGGCACCTTGTTCCCGGCCTTGCCTGTCTGGAACTCCAGGGCGCCGTTCTGAACAGTCAGCGTGCCGGTAGCGTTCCGCTTGATGGTGTCAAGGCCGATGATATGGCGGACGCTAGGGTTGGCAGCAGTTGTACCTGGGGCGCCCGACGTGGTTGTCTGCGCCGGCGCTAAGGTCGCGGTACTAAAGGCAACGATCAGGGTAGTGGTCAGCTTCACAAGTTCCCTCCCGCTCCGTCTCAGAGTCCGGTTTGTGTGCCTTGCAGTGTATCGCGGCACACGGAGGAGCGCAAGGCAACCCGCCGGTCGCACCTAGGGAAGCAGCAAGCTGTCTTAGATTAGGAGCTTGTTGAAAAACGGGCCGAGCTACCGCTCCCTCACGGTCGCGGCTCTGTAGGTTGTTGCGAAGTCGGGGCTCTGTTTGAGAGCCGCGCGCGTCAGCAAGCGGTCCCGCGCCTTTTTTCAACAAGCTCTTAAGCGAGGGCCGCTTTGTATAGAGCGAGGAGTTTGCCCCAGGCGCGCTCGGCGTCGGGCTTGTTGTAGATCGGCGTGCCATTCTGTGTGGGCATATCCGGCACGCACCAGCCGTGCAAGGCTCCGGAATACACTTCGATTTCGGCAGGAACTTTGGCGGCGGCGAAGGCTTCCTTCAGCTTGTCCTTGGCATCCGGTTGACGCGCGTCGTCGTTCGACGCTATGCCGAAATACATACGGGCCTTTATCTTGGGCGCCAGCAAGTGCGGGCTATCGGGCTTGTCGGTGACCAAGCCTCCGCCGTGAAACGACGCGCCCGCGCCAATGCGATCGGGCAGCGCCGCGGCGGTCTTCACCACCAGCGCGCCGCCCATACAGTAACCTTGGGTCCCGATCTTCTTCGACTTATCGACTTCTTTTTGCCCGTCGAGGAAGGCAACGTAAGCGGCCGCGTCCTTCTCAGCGTTGCCGGGCGCGTTTACCGATGCCATCAGTGGCCGGAGCTTCGCCATGTCGGTCGGATTCTGGAAGTTAAAATTGGAGGCATCCGTGAAAGGAGCTTTGGAAACGCGATAAAAGGGGTTGGGCACCAGGACGGAATACCCCTCGGCAGCCAGGCGCTTGGCAATGTCGCGCATCGCGGGCCGCAAACCGAATGCGTCGGGCCAGATCAGCACGCCCGGATGGGTACCGCTTTTCGGGTGGATGAACGCGGCATCGCACGTTCCATCGGGCGTCTTGATCTCGACGCTGGTCTCGACGACGTCCGGGGCTGCCGCTGCCGACCCTGCCTTGGCCGCGAGGCCCGCCGTCACTGAGAGCGCTACGAAGTCGCGCCGTGCGATATCACCGGGGTGCGCGTCATTCTGCCGTTCGTTCCTCTGATCTTCAGGCATGGGTTCTCCTTCAAGAACTGTATCACTTTTGATTCGCCGGTCGGAAAGGAGCATTCCGGAGATGCGAGAGAATGAAGGAGCCTGCTGGCGCGGACAGATATATCGGGCGGTTTGGGCGTCATGGTGGACATCTGGTACCCTATTCCCGATACGCGAAAGGCGGCTTCCGATGATCACGGAACGCGAGCGCGCGACCGCGCTGGAATTGTTGACCCGTAGCCGGCAGACTTTGCTCGACGCCGTTGAAGGCGTCACGAAGGCGCAAGCGCGCTGGAAGCCGCCGGCCGATCGTTGGACCGTCCTTGAATACGTCGAGCACCTGGCGGTTTCCGACGACGCTTTGGTTGCGCTAGTCCGCCGCAGCCTGGAATCGCCGCCGCAGGTGGAAATCGAGGATGAGCGGCGAATCCGCGAGAAGAAGATTCGCGTGACTCCGATTCCCCGGGGAGTGAATCGCGCGCCCGACCAGCTCAAGCCGGCCGGACGATTTCGATCGCTCGACGAGGCGGTGTCGCACTTCCTAGCGGCGCGCGAACGGACGATCGAATACGCGTCGAACACGCAAGCGGACCTACGGCGGCATTTTGCGCCTCATCCGGTATTGGGTCCGCTCGACGCATACCAATGGCTCGTGGGAAATGCGCGTCATGCGGAAACACACGCCGGGCATATTCGAGAAATTCGTGCGATGGATGGTTTTCCAGCAGAGCCGTGATCGTGAGGAGCGGCTGCCCTTGTCAATCTTCGCATGATCCGATTCGATGAGACCGTTTGCCGCAACCTCGCTGTAGCTGTCCGTCGAGAATGGCTGGAGACCAATGGACTGGGCGGATTCGCTTCGTCCACCATTTCCGGCCTCAACACCCGCCGTTACCACGGACTGCTGGTCGCGGCTACGAAGCCTCCGGTGGGGCGCATGGTGCTGCTCTCGAAACTTGAGGAGACTCTGGTCATCGATGGCAGACGGCACGATTTGTCAGCCAACCGCTATCCGGGCGTAGTGCATCCGCAGGGCTATCTGTACCTGAAAGAATTCCGGCAGGACCCATTTCCGGTCTTCGTTTACGACGTCGAGGGCATGGAAATCGAGAAGTCGGTCTTCATGGTCCACGGCGAAAACAGCACGGTGATTCAGTACACATGGCGCGCACCGCGGACTGCAGCCCCGGGAGTGTGCGCGCTGGAGCTGCGACCGTTGATCGCTTTCCGCGACTACCACAGCACGACGCACGAAAACGATGCGCTCGATCCGCGTCTGGAACTCGCCGGGAACTCCGTGAGGGTTGCGCCATACCAGGGCCTGCCACCGCTGTACCTGACACACTCGGGCGCTGAGGTCCATGCGGCTGGCGACTGGTACCGGAATTTCGAATACGACGTGGAGCGTGAGCGCGGCCTGGATTACCACGAGGACCTGTTCAATCCGTACGTTCTGGTTTTCGATCTGAATCGCGACGCGCAGCCCTCTGTGCTGGCTTCCATTGCGCCGGACAGCCGCTCGGCCAGCGAACTGCGCGCCGATGAGATCGTGCGCCGCGAAGCCGTGCGGGCTTACGCGCCATCGAGCGAGCCTTTGGTTCAAATGCTGACCACGGCCGCCGACCAGTTCGTCGTAAAGCGTGGCGACCAGAGCACTGTGATCGCCGGCTACCACTGGTTCAGCGACTGGGGACGCGACACGATGATTGCTCTGCCCGGCCTGACGCTCGCGACCCGGCGCTACGAGACGGCGAAGAGCATCCTGCTGGCATTCGCCGCGTATGTGGATCGCGGCATGCTGCCCAACCGCTTCCCCGATGCGGGCGAGACGCCGGAGTACAACACCGTAGATGCCACGCTTTGGTTTTTCGAAGCTGTGCGGGCCCTCATCGCATCGACCGGCGATTACGAGTTTGTCCGCGCCAACCTCTACGGCGTGCTCGCGGACATCGTCTCCTGGCATGAGCGCGGCACGCGGTATGGCATTCACGTCGATCGCGACGGCCTGCTGCGGGCCGGCGAGCCGGGCGTGCAACTCACGTGGATGGACGCCAGGATCGGCGACTGGGTGGTGACGCCGCGCCAGGGCAAGCCAGTCGAAATTCAAGCGCTGTGGTACAACGCTTTGCGGGTGATGGAAGAGCTGTCCGCCCGGTACGGTCGCGACCAGGACGCCGCGCATTACCGCGAAGCCGCCGATCGCGCGCGCGCCGGCTTTCTGGAACAGTTTTGGAACGAACAGAGCGGCTGCCTCTACGACGTCATCGACGGCTCCACGCGCGACGGCTCCATACGGCCGAACCAGATCCTGGCCGTGAGTCTGTTCCACAAAATGCTTCCCGACGATCAGGCGAAGCGGGTCGTCGAGACAGTCCAGCGGTACCTGCTGACGCCTTATGGCTTACGCACGCTCGCGCCGTCCGATCCCCGGTACCGCGGCCGTTACGAAGGCGATCCTGTCAGCCGGGACAGCGCGTATCATCAGGGCACTGTCTGGCCCTGGTTGATGGGGCCGTTCCTCTCGGCATATCTGGACGTGAACGGCCGCTCCGCGCAGGCTCGCGAACAGGCCGAACACTGGCTGGCGGAGTTCCGCCGGTACTTGGAAGAGGAAGGTCTCGGTCAGATGCCGGAGGTGTTTGACGGGGACGCGCCGCAACGGGCCGGTGGCTGTATCGCGCAAGCCTGGAGCGTCGCGGAACTGCTGCGGGCCGCTTTGGAAGCTCGTTGAAAGCGTTTCACTAGTCTGCAAACGCAGGCGGAACCGCCTGCGCCACCACGGCAGATCAGCAACTTGCAGGCTAGGTGGGGCAGGCGGTTTCGCCTGCCGGACATTGTTTCTTAACAGGTTCTTAGAGGATTTCTACGGTAAGCGCTTGCCAGGCGGAGCCTCAAGGAGACTCCGCCTGGGCCGCGTCGAACGGATTTGACCCTGTATTGAGAACTTCTTGGTCCCCTTCGCATCGGGGATTACGCTATTGTACCATAGGACGATCTAGAAGCTTGAAGTTTCAACAATTCGACGCAGAGTATGTGCGGCGGCTAACGCAGGGCGACGCCGGAGTGGAGGAGCACTTTGCGTCGTATTTCGGCGATCTGCTCTTTCTGAAGCTGCGCGCGCGGCTGCGCTCCCGCCCGTTGATCGAAGATATCCGGCAGGAGACCCTCATGCGCGTCTTGCTGATCCTGCGCACCAGGGGCGGGGTCGAGCATCCGGAGCGTTTCGGGGCATTCGTCAACGCGGTGAGCAACAACGTGATGATGGAGCTTCGGCGGGCGGAATTGCGACACGATCCCATGGACGAAACCCAGGTGGAGCCGCTCGACACTACGGTGGACCTGGACGCTCCGCTGGTCGATATCGAGACGAAGCGGCTGGTCAGGCAGGTGATGGACGAATTGCCGGAAGCGGACCGCAGAGTCCTGGAAGAGACCTATCTGGAAGAAATAGACAAAGCCGAAATCTGCCGGCGGCACAAAGTCAATGCCAATTATCTGCGGGTACTACTGCACCGGGCGAAGTGCCGTTTCCGACTGATCTATCACGATTGTGTCGGGCACGGCCCATCAGCGCCGTAGAGTGACGATGGCCTGGGCCTCGGCGGACCGGCCCTGCCCGACGGGTCCGAGTTTCTCGGCAGTCTTGAACTTGACCGAAACGTGTTCAGGAGCGAGTCCCAGCGTAGCGGCCAACTTCTCACGAATGGCTTGGCGGTAATCGCTCAATTTGGGACGTTCGATGACGATGGTGGAGTCCACGTTCACGATCTCATAGCCGCGGGCGCGCGCCAGATCGCGGGCGTGGGCCAGAAACCGCATACTGCCGGCGCCCTTCCAGCGGGGATCGGTATCGGGGAAATGCATGCCGATATCGCCCAGGGCGGCTGCGCCCAGAATGGCGTCGGTGATCGCGTGGGCCAGCACATCGGCATCGGAGTGGCCCTCCAAGCCGCGTTCGGAAGGCACTGTTACGCCGCCCAGAATGAGCGGGCGCCCCGGCGCAAGGCGGTGGGAATCCCAGCCGAGGCCCGTGCGGTATTCGCTCATAGCTCGCGGGGGGCGGCTTCTTCTTCCAGGAACAGGCGCGCCAGGTCCATATCGCTGGGCTTGGTGATTTTGATATTGCGATCGCTGCCCAGCACCACGCTGACTTCCACCTCCAGACGCTCCACCAGGCTGGATTCGTCGGTGCCGGTGAAACCGTCGTTCTGGGCGGACTCGAAGGCGCGCACCAGCAGATCGTAGCGGAAGACTTGCGGCGTCTGCGCCAGCACCAGTCTTTCGCGCGGCAGCGTGGCCCGGATCTTGGCCTTGCTGGTTTGGGCGCGGGTCACCTGCTTTACTGTATCCACCGGCACGATGCCCACGATGGCGGCGCCGCTCTCAGCCGCTTCGTCGATGACCTTGTCGATGGTCTCCAGATCGATGAACGGCCGGACGGCATCGTGCACCGCTACCAAGGCCGTATCGGGATCGAGCGCGCGCAGGGCATTCGCCACGGATTGCTGGCGGGAGTTGCCGCCTTCCACCACGCGCAGGCGCTTGCCGCGGCATTCGTGCTGGAGCAGGTCCGTTACCCAGTCCAGATCCTCGCGCCGCACGGCCACCATGATTTCGTCGATCCGCAAGGAAGCGGCGAACTTGCGGACCGTATGGAGCAGGATTGGGGAGCCGTCGAGCAGCATGAACTGCTTCCGGCTGGTCCCGGCCTTTTCGGGGGAGGGACGCCCCATGCGGGTGCCCAGCCCCGCGGCGGGCAAAATCACGGATACTTTCATAGGTGTCACGGGTGGGGGCGCAGGCGCTGCGTCCGTGGGGCGGTCCCCATGGACCGCGGCCGACGCCCGCTATGTCGGGAAGACCACTCCCTGACGGTCGTGGCTCCGATCAGAGCCGCGCGCGCTAGCAAGCTTCGAAGTCGTGTCCGAGGTGACATTGGGCGCCGCGCCCCTTTTCCGGGGATTCTACGATTCTATCGTGGTTTTCTCGGCAGTGAGCGGCTCCGGCTTGCGGGGCGCCCGTTCGTGCCTCTCGGCGCCCGCCGCCACGGCGTGCATGCGCTCGTCGAACTTACCGAAGATCATCTTGCCGGCAGTGGTCTGTAACACGCTCGTAACCGTGATATCGATGGTTTTCGAGATCATCTTCTTGGCATTGTCGACGACCACCATGGTGCCGTCGTCCAGGTAGGCGACGCCCTGGTTGTACTCCTTGCCTTCCTTCAGGATGAAGACGCGCATGGTCTCGCCAGGGAGCACGATGGGCTTGAGGGCGTTGGCCAGCTCGTTGATATTGAGCACCTGCACGCCATGTAGTTGGGCCACTTTATTCAGGTTGAAGTCGTTGGTGATGATCTTGGAGTCGTAGACCTTGGCCAGCTCGATCAGCTTCATGTCCACATCGCGGACATGCGGAAAATCGTCTTCGACAATTTGCACGTTGAGGTGGGCCATCTTCTGAATACGCTGGAGGATATCGAGACCGCGGCGCCCGCGGTTGCGTTTCATGGAATCGGCCGAATCGGCGACCAGTTGCAGTTCGCGCAGCACGAATTGGGGGATAACCAGCACGCCATCCAGGAAGCCGGTTTCCGCGATATCGGCGATGCGGCCGTCGATGATGACGCTGGTATCCAGGATTTTGAACGACTTCTTGCTGGCCTTCTCTCCGCCAAAAATGCCGCCCAAAGCGGACAGGTTGAGCATGTCGCCCTTGTTGGCGCCCACGATCAGGCCGACGTAGGTCATCCAAAGGAGCAGGCAGACCTGCAGGAATGGAATGATGTGGGAGGGATCGCCACCCTCGGGCCGCGCCCAGCGCAGCACGAGGGACATGAAGAAGGCGCCGATGATGCCGAGCACGGATCCGAAGGCCGCCCCAATCAGCCGTTTCAGGCTGACTTGTTCGAGCCGCGTCTCGAAGAAAATGATGCAGCCCCCGAGGATCAGTCCCGCCAGTGCAGCCCACGGCGAGGGAGCCGCCTGGAATGGATGCAGCAACCAGGCGGATGCAGTTAATACGAGCACGAATATGATGCGAACAATGGTTAAGTCGAACATGAGAACACCCCTTCCGGGTGAGTCCAAGAGAGGAAAGGAAAGCAATCCGTCCCCCGGCCCTGGCGCGAGCTTCAAGGGTCGCGCCAAGAGTATACCATCGAAATTGGATTTTCGTGCTGTTTGATTTAGGGCGGAGTTATCTTCTGGTAAATCAGGGCGGGGCGCCCAGCATGAGGCAGCCTTGAGCAGCGGGACACCCAAGCGGCGAACTGAAGTTCGCCGTTGGCAGGCGAAACCGCCTGCCCCACCAGCAAGCTGAAGCTTGCGCCACGGGGGGCTCATTTCTTGGGCAGCGCAAATGCCACGTAACTTCCGCCGGATGGAGAGCCCCACTTCCCGCCGCCGGCCGCGACAACGACGAACTGGCGGCCATCCACCTCGTAGGTCGCGGGCGTGGCGTTGCCCGCCGCCGGCAGGGTGGTTTCCCAGAGCAGCTTGCCGGTGGTCTTTTCGAAGGCGTGAAACTTGCGGTCGCGGTCCGTGGCAGCGATGAACAGCAGACCTCCGGCGGTCACCACGGGTCCGCCGTAATTTTCGCTGCCCGTTTGGGGCAGGCCTTTGGCGGCGAGCTCCGGATACTCGCCAAAGGGAATCTTCCAGACGATCTTGTTGGCGTTCAGGTCGATGGCGTTCAAGGTTCCCCAGGGAGGCTCGACGGCCGGATAGCCATCTGGATCCAGAAACTTGTTATAGCCGTCGTGCACGTACTTCTGATCGATCGGCCACTGGCTGGGCGGGAGGGCTGCGACTTCCAGGTTCTCTCCAGCGGCGACATAGGCGACGATGGCGGCCAAGGCATCTGGCGGCAACTGCGCGAAGGCGGGCATACGGCCGCTGCCCTGCCGGACGATCGCTCCGATCTCCGCACCCGTGCGGCGTTTCCCGATCTCCACCAAGGCGGGGAATTCCGGAGGGCTGCCGTGCAAATCTTGACGATGGCAGCCGGCGCAGCGTGCGAGATACAGGCTGCGACCAGTGGTTTTGCCGGCTTTCGGCCGCTCGATCAGCCGTAGAATCCACGGCATCTCGTTCGAATTCACGTAAAGCCAGGTGGTGGCTGGATCGAAAGCGGCGCCGCCCCATTCGCCGCCTCCATCGAACCCTGGGAAGACTACGGTGCCCTGCAGGCTGGGCGGCACAAATTGTCCGCTGCTGCGGACTTTACGCAACCGCTCGAGGACAGCGCTATGCGCCTCGGGGGTTCGGTTGGTGACGATGTCCTCGGTGAAAGCCTGCCGGGCGAAAGGCGGCGGCGCGAGCGGAAGCACTTGCATCGGGGCGGCGACTTCGCCATCGACATCGGATGCGGGCGCGTGACGGTACACCATGGGATTCAGCGGCTGGCCGGTCTCCCGGTCGAACAGGAAGACATGACCGGATTTCGTGATTTGCGCCACCGCATCGACCGGGTGGCCAAAGCGCTGGACGGTAACCAGGTTGGGCGGCGCCGGGAAATCGCGATCCCAAAGGTCATGGCGGACCGCCTGAAAATGCCACACGCGTTCGCCGGTGGCGGCCTTCAGCGCGATTAGGGTGTTCGCGAAGAGGTTGTCGCCTATGCGATTGGCTCCGTAGAAATCGAAGGCCGCCGAACCGGTCGGAACGAACACCAGGCCGCGCTTTTCGTCGAGGCTCATGCCGGCCCAGTTATTCGCCGCGCCGATGTAATTCCATGCGTCTTTGGGCCATGTTTCGTAGCCGAATTCGCCGGGGTGCGGGATGGTGTGGAAGGTCCAGCGGATCTTTCCGCTGCGGACGTCGTAGGCGCGTATGTCGCCAGGCGAGGCGGGCAGAGTCTCGCTGACGATGCTCCCCATGATGAGCAGGTCCTGGTAGACGATGCCCGGGCTGGTCGCCGAAATGGACATCTCCTCGGGCGGACGGCCGAGACCCTGCCGCATGTCCACGCGGCCGTTTTCGCCGAATCCGGGGACGAGCGTACCCGTGCGTGCGTCGAGCGCATAGAGAGAGTGGCCGGCGACAAAGAAGATGCGCTGGTCCGCGCCGCCGGACCAATACGTCACCCCGCGATTGCGCTGCTTGCCGAAGGCCGGCTCGTTTTGCCGCGGATCGAACGTCCAGCGAAGCCGGCCGGTTGCGGCATCGAGCGCGATCAGCCGCAGCTTGGGCGTGGTGGCGTAGAGCAGGCCGTTCACGACGATGGGGTTGCATTCCATTTCGGATTCGGGGAATGCGTCGCCGGTGTCGAAAGTCCAGGCGACTTCGAGTCGGGCGACATTTTCACGATTGATCTGATCGAGGGCGGAATAGCGGATGCTATCGGGACCGCCGTCGTAGACGGTCCATTCGCGATATGGTTCGGCGGCGTGGAGGGTTGCCGATAGGAGAGCTGCGCTGAACAGTGAAGTCAGTAACGATGGCTTGGCTGGAATTGGCTTCGTGTGGCCGAGGACTGTGCGTCGATTTGTTGTAAATAAAAGGGTTACGTGCATCAATTGGGTTCGCTCCGTCATTTTTGGGGTGTGAGGTCCCGGGCGGCTGGGGTCGGGCGGGCACCGGATTTTAGGGAGCAGGGTATGGATTTGGCCGCCTCAGCGGAAGGACGACGGTGTCGAAAGTGTCGAAAGTGTCGAATTTTGTCGAGTGGCTGGGACACGATTTATGAGTTTCCGGCGGCGCCTGATCGGCCCAACATGACAGTAGCACGGCGGCGGGAGTAGTTCGGAGTAGCGGTACTGGTGCGATGCGTGTTTTGTGTGGATTACAGGGTTCGATGGGTGGTGATCCGCCACGGCGCGCGGGCAGAGGGGACCGGACGCTGAGGAAGCCGATGTCGTTCTCTTTTAGGTAAACGCCTTTTGCAGGGTCTCCATCGCGATGAAGAGTTTTCTGTGATGTTCGGCGAGGGGAATGAATTCATGATGCCGGTAGAATTCTCGGGCCGCCTCATCAATCGCCTCGGCAACCACTCCGATCGAGGCGATTTGCGCCGTATTCTGCCAACTGCGATGGAGGGCATCCGTGAGCAACAACCTTCCGAACTTTTGTCCCTGGTGTTCGCGGCTGCCGGCCAACCTGCCCAGCAACGTGGCTGGAATGAGCGGGTATTTAGGAAGCTTTTTCGCGAGGCTGGGCGGCAATTCGGTCACGCGGACCCCATAGGCCGAAAGAGTGTAGAAGCCTAAACCCGGCGCGCCTGGTCGACCGTAACAAAAGGCGCCGCCACCTTCCGCCTGGCGTCTTGGCTCGCCTGAAGGCGAAAGTAATTGTCCAGTTCGAGAACACCGCAGGAGAACGAGGCTCGATCATGGTCCTTGAGAGGCTCGAACGAATAGAGAGGAGAGGAAGCGCTCACCTGCCTACGCTATTCTTATAGTGGCGCGCGGCGGCGCGCAGCACGGATCCTGGTTCGGCGGGGTTTAGCATCGCGTCCACAAAAACCTCGGTCTCGCGCGCGCTCAGGATCAGCATGGCTCGCTCTTGAATTGTCCGTTCGGCGGCAGCTTCAGCGCTGTGCAGTACGAAATCAGTCATCGTTCGGCCAGCGTCGAAGCGGTATGCTCTTGATTCTGGTGTGTTTCGTTTTCCAGCAAGGGCATGGCTCAAGGCCGAATCGCCTCCTGGAACATCAGTGTATGGAAAATATTCGTACTTGCCAAGAAAGTCCCGCGGGAGCGGCGATGCGGCTTGCAGCCGGCTCAGACCCAACCAGGGGTGGCTAGTCCGAACTGGAGTTTGCCGCGGCGCGCCGAAGCTCGGGCGGCGGGCTGCGCCAGCAGGCGACCGACTTCGCGTTGGATCTCTTCCGGCGAGCGGTCGCCATTCACCACGTGGTAGCTCGCGCTGCCGCGGTAGTGGGCGATGACCGGGCCGGTGAGTTTGTCGTAAGCTGTAAGCCGCTCGTGAAGCACCGACTCGGTGTCGTCCTGGCGGCGGATCAGCGCGGCGCCGTCCGCATCGCAGACGCCGGCCGCTTTGGGGGGCTGCCAGAGGAGATTGTAGATGCGGGAGCACTCGGGGCACTGGCGGCGCATCGCAATCCGGCGCACCAGCATGTCCGTGCGAACTTCCAGGTGAATCACGGTGGGGTCGGGAAGGCCCTCCCGGCGCAACAAGCTGTCGAGGAATTCAGCCTGAGCCAGCGTTCGCGGATAACCGTCCAGCAGGAAACCAGGCTGGCAGTCCGGTTCACCGATGCGGTTCGCCACCATCTGGTTGACGATCTCGTCGCCCACCAGACCTCCTTGCGCCAGAATCGAACAGGCCTGTTTACCGAGCGGTGTACCGGTTTTGCACTCGGCCCGAAATATTTCACCGGTCGAGATAGCGGGGATGGGATACCGGCTTGCGATGAATGAAGCTTGGGTGCCTTTGCCGGAGCCGGGTGGTCCAAAGAGGAGTACGATCACGAACACCTCCGAGCGCGGCTGGGCGTAGCGATCATGGATATCTTCCCGCCCTATCTTAGCCCCGTGGGCAAGGAATAGGACAGGCTGCTAGTCCAGTTCGGACCACTGGTCCGATTTGTCCCAGCGGTTGGTGGGGGGAAGGCTGAGCCGGCTCCAAGCCCACGACCCCGTACCTGGCCGGCAGTACCAGAGCTCACAAATGCTATGGTGATCGAGAGCGATTGGAAATGCCGACTCCTCCAGACCCGCGCGCCCTGCTGATCGAAACCTTCGGACCAGGGGGCGAGGCCGGTTTCGTGTCGGCGCCGGGGCGGGTCAACCTGATCGGGGAACATATCGACTATCACGGCTTGGCCGTTTTGCCGATGGGCCTGCGGCGCTCCATTCGGGTGGCGTTCCGCGCCCGAGCCGATGATGGCATCCGCGCGGTGAGCCCCGGCTATGGCGTGCGGGAATTCGCCTGGACCGACGCGCTCGCGCCTACAGCCGCGGGCGATTGGGAGAACTACCTGCGTGCCGCGGCCCGCGCGGTGGGCCAGAAATGGGGGACCGGTCACGGCGTGGATGCCGCCATCGTTTCCGATCTGCCGCCGGCCGCGGGACTTTCTTCCTCGTCGGCGCTGATTGTGGCGTTCAGCTTGAGCCTCCTGGGGGCGAACGGGCGGCGGCCGACTTTCGAGGAGTTGATGGAGGTTCTGCCGGAAGGGGAGCAATTCGTGGGCACGCGCGGGGGCGGCATGGACCACGCGGCTTCGCTGGCATCGCGCGAGGGTTGCGCTTCGCTGATCGAGTTCGATCCGGTGTCCGTGCGCCACGTGCCTGTGCCGGATGATTGGGCGTTCCTGGTGGCGCACAGTCTGACGGCGGCGGAGAAATCCGGCGCTGTGCGGGAGCAGTACAATGCGCGGCGGACGGCCGGCACCTCGGCTTTGATGCGGCTCGGATTCGGCAGCTACCGTGGGGTCCTCGAAGGGCGTTCGTCCGCGGATCTGGAGGCGCTGGCGGAGAAGTTGGACTTACCCGACGAGCGGGCTAGTTTTCTGCACGTGACCAGCGAGGCTCTGCGCGTGCACGCGGCGGTAGGTGCAATGGAACGGCGCGATCATGCAGCCTTCGGCGAGCTACTGGTTGCATCGCATGCCAGCCTGCGCGACGGCTTGCGGGTGAGCTGCCCTGCGCTCGACAGGCTGGTGGACGCCGCCGTGGAATCGGGAGCGTGGGGCGCGCGGCTGACCGGTGCGGGCTTCGGCGGCTGCGCGGTGGTGTTCTGCGCGAAGCAGGACCTGGCGGCCGTGCGCGGTGGGCTGATCGCGCGCTACTATGCCGGATTGGCGGAATTCAACGAGAGCAGGCACCTGATCCATGCGGAACCCGGATCAGGCGCGCTAGAGTCGATTAAGGAGCCTCATGCACCTCCACACGCTTGACTGGATCGTCGCCGCGGCCTCGATCCTCATCTGCTTCGTTCCAGCGCTCTTTTTCGCGAAGCGCTCGGGCAAGAGCACGGCCGAGTTCTTCGCTTCCGGGCGCTCCGTGCCGTGGTGGTTGGCGGGGCTCTCGATGGTGGCCACGACTTTTTCCAGCGACACGCCGAACCTGGTAGCCAACTTCGTACGCACCGAGGGAGTCGCCGGGAACTGGCAGTGGTGGGCCTTCACGCTCACTGGCGTGGCGACGGTTTTCTTCTACGCGCGGCTTTGGCGGCGTTCCGGCGTTCTCACGGACCTGGAGTTTTATGAGGTGCGTTATTCGGGAACGGCGGCCATGGCCGTGCGCGGCTTCCGCGCCGTATATCTCGGCTTTTTCTTCAATTGCATGATCATGGCCACCGTGGATCTGGCAGCCTGTAAGATCGCGGCGGTGTTGTTCGGCTTCGACCGCTGGCAGACCCTGCTGGCCGTGGGATTGTTGAACGTAGTGTTCGCCGCGCACTCCGGCCTTTGGGGCGTGCTGGTCATCGACATGATCCAGTTCTTCATCAAGATGTCAGCGGTGATTGCGGCGGCCTATTTCGCGGTAATGCTGCCGCAAGTGGGCGGAATGCACGGGCTGGTGGATAAACTATCGCACCTGCGCGGGCCAGGCGGCGTGCACTATCTCAACATGCTCCCGGATTTCTCCAGTAACTGGGACCTGGCGGTCGCGATTTTTATCATGCCGCTCGCCGTACAATGGTGGGCCGTCTGGTATCCCGGTGCGGAACCGGGCGGCGGCAGTTACATCGCGCAGCGCATGCTAGCTTCTAAGTCGGAGAAGGATGCGCTAGGCGCGACGCTGTTCTTCAACATCGCGCACTATGTGTTGCGGCCGTGGCCCTGGATTCTCGTCGGGCTGGCCTCTCTGATTGTTTATCCGCAGTTGTCCGATATACAGAAGTCGTTTCCGCATCTCGATCCCAGTCTGATTGGCCACGACATTGCTTTCCCGGCGATGCTGCGCTTCCTGCCGGTCGGGTGGATGGGACTTATGCTGGGCGGCCTGATCGCGGCTAACTCCTCCACCATACTTACACACCTGAATTGGGGCGCATCTTACTTAGTGCATGACTTCTACCGGAGGTTCCTCAATCCAGGCAAGGGCGAAAAGCATTACGTAACGGCAGGCAGGCTGGCGACTATCTTGTTGTTCGTGGCTTCTTCGGCATTGGTCTTCGCGCTGGATACGGCTAAACAGAGCTTCAACATCATCCTGCAAATCGGTGCCGGCACGGGTCTGCTGTATCTGATGCGCTGGTTCTGGTGGCGGGTGACTGCTTGGTGCGAGATCGTGGCGATGAGCAGCTCGTTCGGTGTCTCACTGCTCTTTTTGATCCTGGCCAAGAACGGCGTGAACATAGACACTTACCAGCAACTGCTGATTACCATCGCGGTTACTACTGTGTGCTGGGTTACGACGGCCTATCTCGGTCCACAGACCGATCCGGCGACGCTTGTGGAATTTTACAAAAAAGTTCACCCGTTCGGGCCGGGCTGGCGCGTCATTCGCGTGAAGGCGGGAATTTCGGAGGCGGAAGCCGCCACGTGGGCGCAACATGAGAACATTCCGCTGTCGCTGCTCGGCTGGACCACCGGATGCGTGATGATCTGGTCGGCGCTGTTCACGGTAGGCAACTTTCTCTATGGGCGGACGGGGTACACGATCGCGCTACTGGCGATTTTTGTTGTCAGTGGAACGGTTTTGATACGGGTGGTCAACAAGCTGTGGGCGTAGTGACGGGGCGCGGTCACTGATGCTCAATGCCACTTTGGGGGAGATCGTCCAGGATTTCAACGAGAGGCTCCGGGAGGGAGCACGTTGGCCACGCCGGGAGCCGCGGAATCGGTAAACGCTGCGCGACCGCATTTTATCTATCGTCAGGCCGGCCGGTTCCGCTTCTCCTCGACACTTCGGTGCTGCGACAATGGGCAGCATGGCTTTGATCGTTTTCTTCCGGGGGATCAACGTTGGAGGACACCGGGCTTTTCGTCCGAGCGTGCTCGCCAAAGAACTGGCCATCTACGATGCCGTGAACGTGGGCGCCGCAGGCACGCTGGTGGTTCGCAAACCCGGGTCGCGCGCAAAATTTCTTGCCGAATTGCGCCGGAAACTGCCGTTTGAAGCAACAATCGCTTGCTGCGACGGCAGGGATCTGATTCGACTGGAGATGGACAATCCGTTTGGAACTGAGCTGCCGTCCGCAGATGTTGTTCAATTTGTAAGCATCCTGTCGGAGGCTGGACGCCGCAGAGTTTCTCTTCCGATTGCTCTTCCCGAAGGTGGGGAGTGGCTGGTGCGAATCATCGGCTCGAAGGATCGTCTCTTATATGGGGTTTACCGCCGCCGCATGAAAACGATTGGCTATCTCGGCCAGATCGACAGGATCTTTGGGGCGCCGGCGACAACGCGCAGTTGGAGCACAATACTCTCAGTGCTACGGATTCTGAAATCCCACGAGCCTGGGAAGTAGACCGGCTGAGCTGGGAACGTGGAGAGGCAACGATACGCGATGCGGCCGCACGGGACCTTTGGCCCAACCGGAGAATCCGGCGCCCGCGCACTCGCGCCTGCGGGCGATAGGCCGCCCCAGGGTGACTACAAGCGCCTATTCCATGTTGATGGGCATTGCCTGACTGAGCTATCATCCGCATCTGGAAGTTCGCGGAGGGCCGGAGGGCCTCGACGGTCCATTCCCATGTCTGCGTCGCGCAGGCGTCCAAAACGGACGGCGGCCGGACTGGGGCGCCAGTAAGATCGACTTCTCAAAGCATCCGGAACAGTTGCTCCAGCTACTGAGGACTGGTTCGGAGATCCAGCTTCGGTGGTTGAGCGAACTGCGGCGAAAGACGAAGCACTTTCTCACTCAGCTACCACAGACGAAGACCAGGGCTGTCTGTGGTACGCGGCTGGGATGGGCCCAGGATTGACACTCACGGTCGAAATTCGGCGAGCTGAAGCTCGCCGTTGGCAGGCGAAAGCGCCTGCCGCACCCCACTGTTCAACACTGCCTCCAGGGTACTCTTTCCCTTCAGGAAGATGTAGAAACTCAAGCGGCGAGACTACACTACGGCTACGGCCCGCACGGGCGAGCCATCGCACCCTACCAATTTCAGCGGCAGCACGATGAGCTGGAAGAGATCCGCGCCGATAGCGTCGAGATTGGTCAGGTTCTCCACGATGAGCACGCCCGCGCCCAGCAGCACACGATGGGCCGTATACGGCTCCCGATCGACCGAGGGCATGTCCACGCCGACGACCTGCACGCCGCAATCGACCAGGAACCGGGCGGCCTCGCTGGAGATGCACGGATGATCGCTGAAATAGCCCGGGCTGCCCCATTGCTTCGACCAGCCGGTGTGCAGGACGGCGGCGCGCACGTGGCGGAGCGTATCGCGATGCGTCTCAATGTGCTCGCGGCGGATCGTGGCTCCCGGTGGCAGGCCGCGCAGGTCGATTAGCCGCGCGAGCCCCATGCAGCGCTCCAACCGCACTTGATCTATGGTCTCAGCGCCTGTGAAGAAGTGAAACGGCGCGTCCATGTGCGTGCCGGTGTGGACGCTCAGTTCGATGCGGCTCAGATTGACGGAACCTTCCTCAAGGATGGTGACGCGGACCGGGCCGTCTCCGGGGAAAGCCGGGGTGTCCGCGCTCACCGGCTGGCTGATGTCGACGATGCGTCCCGGGCTCATCTTATGTCTACTATGTTAGATGAGGGGGCGCGCATGCGAAAGGTTCTTCACTTCGATTCACCCACGGAAGGCTATCATGGCGATGCGGCGGTGGTTTGGTGTTATGACCATCGCTTTGAACTTGCAATTCGAAAGCTGCTGAAGCGTATTAACGTGGCGCGCTACGATGCGATCCGCATTGCGGGCGGCGCCAAGTGCCTGGCGAGTCCGGAGCAGGAATCGGAGCGCGAGTTCGTACTGGAGCAAATCCGCAAATCCATGCGCCTGCATGGCACGGATCGCGTGGTCCTTATGGTGCACTCGGATTGCGGCGCTTACGGAGGACTGGCGGCGTTCCGCGGGGATACGCAGGCCGAATCCCGGCATCATCAGGACGAGTTGCAGCGCGCGGCGGCGGCTCTCCGCGGGAGCTTTCCGGGGATCGCGGTGGAGTGCTATTTCGTTGATTTCGAGGGAGTTTGGGCAGTGGAAGAGGAGGCCGCGGCGAGGTGAAGGGGCCTTGATGACTTCCTTAGGCCCGTCTTATGCGTTCTTTATCGGGCGCAGCTTAATATGAGTTCATGATCGTCATGAAATTCGGCGGCTCCTCGTTAGAGTCCGCCAGCGCGATTCAACAGGCTGCCGCTATTGTGGCGCGGCATTTGAGCCAGAATCCGGTGGTGGTGGTTTCGGCTATGGGGAAGACCACGGACCGGCTACTGGAAGCGGCACGCTCGGCCGCACGCGGAGATTCGTACTCGGCACGGCAGCATATCGAGTCACTGCGCAGGATGCACTCCAACGAAACCCGCAGCCTCCTGGGGCAGCGGGCGGAGCCATTTCTGCGCGAATGCATTGCGCCCATGTTTCGCGAGTTACTGGGGCTGGTGGTGGAGTTGAGTGAGGGCCGCGAGTTCACGCCGGAGATCGAGGACCAGATCGTTAGCTATGGCGAGCGGATCTCCAGCTTGATGGTGGCCGAGGCTTTCCGCCAGTTGGGCATACATGCCGCACAGGTGGATGCGCGCAAGCTCATCGTCACCGACGACCAGTTCACGCATGCCACCCCGATGTATTGGGATACCTACGCGCGCCTGCGGCGGACGGTGAGCCTGGTGGCGCGGGACCGCGTGGTGGTGATGGGCGGGTTCATCGGATCGACTGCCAGCGGCCTCACAACCACGCTGGGGCGCGGCGGGTCGGACCTGACTGCATCTCTGGTGGGCGCCGGGATTTCGGCGGATGAGGTCCAGATTTGGACTGACGTGGACGGGATGCTGACTTGCGATCCGCGGGTGCTGGCGGGCGGCTGCCGGATTCGAGAGATTTCCTACGAAGAGGCGCAGGAGATGGCTCGTTGCGGCGCAAAGGTACTGTGTCCGTTGTCGATTGCGCCGGCTATGCGGCAGAGAATCCCGATCGTAATCCGAAATTCGCGCCGTCCGGAGGTGGAAGGCACGCGGGTGGTACCGCAGACGCGGACCGCGCCGGGCATCGTGAAATGTCTGACTTCGAAGACCGGGATGGCGTTGGTGCATCTCCGGGTGAAAAGCCGCGGAATGCTGTCCAGCATCACGGATGGGCTGGCGGATCTGTTCGCGAGCGAGCATGTTTCGGTCGATTTGATTCAAGCACACGAACAAGGGATTTCGTTTGCGGTGCGAAGCTGGCCGGGCCTTTCCGCGGTATTGCGGAAGGTGGACGAGAGTGTGGAAATCACAGTAGAAGAGGACCGGGCGGCGCTTTGGCTAGTAGGCGAAGGCATTGCCCAGGCGGAGGCCACGCTCGCGCGGGCCAGGCAATCCCTGGGCGCGACCGACGTGCGGCTGATCTCACAGGGGTCGTCTTCGCTGAGCTTGGGGTTTGTGGTGCCCGAGGCGGATTTGCGTGCGGCAGTGGAAGCGCTCGATCGCGAGTTCTTCGCGGCGCCGGATCTTGAGGTTTTCGCCGCGCCGGAGTTCGCTCCGTCGCGCGCCACGCAGCCCGCTAATCGGGGAAGTTATTATCGGCGGGCCGGGCAGCCGCAAGTGGCGCCCGCGCACTGACGAGCGCTTCAGTGAACCTAGCTCCGCCCTAACATAACCCTTATGAGTCTTTCACACATTCCTTAGGATCACCACGCTACGGTGGTTCACTGTCGGGAGTCCGGAAAGGAGCGAAGTGCGTTGCTTGCGCAGGGGTTTGCCGCCACGCGGGTCTCGTCTTATCGAATGATCTGATGAGGCGGATAAGCAATCCCTATGGTTTCTTTATGGCTTCCTAATGGCTTGCTTATGCTTTCGATACCAACTTTCCGCCATACTGAATCCCACGTAAGCACCTCAAGATTCGAGACACCTCCGCTCCGTTCGCGGCAATTTGAGATCCCTGTCCGCAGTTCATTTCAAGGAAAAAAGCGCAGACACATGACACTCATCAACGGCAGTCGGTTATTTCATAAGTCGATACTCGGTTTGTTCGCACTGTTGGCGGCGGCGACGCCCGGTCGGACGTTCCAGATTGCGGCGGATTTGTCCAGCGCTGCCACCGCACCGTCATTTGGCGCACTGCACGGCACTGCGAAGGACTCCCAGGGCCAAACCCTGCTAGCGGTGCAAGTGACTGTGCATAGCGTAGCGGACAAGAGCGAACGAACCGTGGTAAGCGGCAGCGATGGAGCGTTCCTGATCGCGGACCTCAAGCCGGGCGAGTACCAACTCACCGCGAGGGCGAAAGGGCTCGCCACGGCCTCTCCGTACTCCGTAGAGATTTCGCAAAACCGGGTCACGCATGCCGATGTCGAGCTCGCAAAGGCGGAACCGGCGCAGGGTGACTCCACGATAGCCGAGTCAGGGCGGCCAGTATCCGAGTCGTTGAAGGTGCGGGCTCCGGAGCCCGGGCCTCCTCCGGCGGGCGACGCAAACCCCGAAATTTTGAAAGAGCTGGCCGCCATGCGGGCGCGCATCGAGCAACTCGAGGCGGAACTGAAGAGCCGGAGTGGCCAAGCAGAGCAGGCGACGAGCCCGGCCCTGCCAGTTACTCCCGCCAAGCCGGGTGACAAGACGCTGGTCGCCTCGAACTCAACGCCGGTTACGCCTGACGCGCAAACCGCCCGCTCGGGACTTCCAGTGACCGCTCCGACGCCGACCGCGCCTCCCGCGCCAACTATTCCGGATGCCCTGCAGGCCCCTGAAGCCACCACAGGCGTGGACAACTTCACTCCATTCGCGTACGGCGACTTTACCTGGCTCAATGGCTCTTCACGCAACAAAGACACCGTGCTGGACACGAAGTTTTTTACTCCGGAGGTTCGATTCGACACTCACTACATGGAGGATTTCAACCAGCCGCTGGATCACACGATCGTGGGGGCGACCGAGTCATTCCGCTCGGGTGAAGTCCAGGTTGAGCAGATCAGCGTGGGCGGCGATTTCCACTGGCAAAACGTCCGCGGAAGAGTCTTGTACATGGATGGCCTTTTTGCGACCACCACGCCGCGCAACGACGCCAGCGCCGGCGTTGGCCAGTGGGACCTGCGCGACGCCTACAAATACGTCTCGGAAGCTTATGGCGGATACCACTTCAACGTGAATCATGGGCTTAACGTGGACGCGGGCATATTCGTCTCGTACATCGGCCTGTTCAGTTACTACAATTTCGACAACTGGACATACCAGCCGTCATACGTCTCTTCCAATACGCCCTGGTTCTTCAACGGCGTGCGCGTGCAGTGGTTCCCCACGAACAAGTTGAAAATCGAGCCCTGGTTCATCAACGGATGGCAATCCTACGCCAAATACAACGGCCATCCGGGTTTGGGAGGGCAGCTTCTATGGGAACCGAAAGAGTGGTTCAAGCTCGTCGCGAACCAGTATGGCTACGGACAGGATAACCTGGGACTTCCCAAAACGGAACGTATCCATACGGACGACAGCATCGAGGTAAGATACTTTAACAAGCCCGAGAGCCTGGGTCTCTCCAAGATGGCATTTTCCCTCACGGGCGACGCGGGATGCCAATACGGTGGCGGACTTCAGTGCACCGGCGCACCCAGCAAGGGCAAGTCGACATTTATAGGATGGATGCTCTATGACCGCATGTGGTTCCACAAGGATCTGTGGGGTCTTACACTGGGCGGCGGAGAGATGAGTAACTGGGGACGCTACCTAACGTTGCTGCCGCCGATCGACGGGGCCGACGCCGTATCGGGTACGCCTTACTTCACGGAAAACCCTGGCCAAAGAGCTCACATGTGGGATAGTACAATTACTCTCCAGTACATGCCCAGACAATACATCACTTGGTGGGCGGAGTTTGGATATCGGCACTCGGACGTGCCATACTTCGCGGGTCGAGGAGGGGTCACACCTCCGGGCGGAAACAACGGCGAGCCTCAATATTATACGTGTATGTCAGGCGCTTCCGCCGGAACGGCCAGCTTAGCGGCGGCGCAGACAGCTTGCGGCGGAGCAGGGAATGTCTGGTTCCCCGACCTTCGCCGTAGCGAATCGAAGGCCTCTGTTGGCGTGATGGTGAAGTTTTAGCCGGTGTTGCGCTTTACGGGAGCAAACCAATGCGTAGTTTTGCGATGCAATGGATCTGCCTGATGCTAGCCGCGGCTAGCCTCATGTCCGCGGATCCGGTTTGGAAGAGCAAGCCGGCCGCCCAGTGGACCGAGGAGGACGCTAAGCAGATCCTCGCCAGGTCGCCTTGGACGAAGGAGAATAGAGCCACTATCACGCGCCGGCTGACCGAGGATGAACTTAGGGCAGGGGGACAAATGGGACAACCTCGCGGCATCGGCAATGAGGGGGTGGATGCGAAGGGCAGCGGACCAAAGGTGTCGCCGAATATCTTCTCGGGCCCCGGAGGCGACGACCGGAGCGCCCGGTCCCTCCCCCAGCCCATAACATTGAAACTGCGTTGGGAGAGCGCTCTCCCGGTTCAGCTCGCGGAGTTGAAATCGCACGAGGTGGAGCCGCCCACGTTGGAGGGCGACGGCTATAAGATCGCCGTCTACGGTGTTCCCGGCGCCGGTTTCAAGGGCGATCCTACAGAATTGGGCAAGCCTCTGAAGAACCTGGCCTTCTTGAAGCGCGAAGGGAAAAAGGATGTGCGACCGGTCAGCGTGGAGGTGTTTCAGCGGGACAGCGGCTTGGTCATCGTCTATCTGTTTCCTTTGTCCGCGGAGGTCACCATGAAAGATGGGCAACTAAGATTCGAGGCGCAGATCGGCCGGATTGTCGTCGACCAGACTTTCGATCTGAGCGAGATGGAGTATATGGGCAAGCTGGAACTTTGACGGAGTGACGCGCGAACTAAACAGCGCGCCTAACTTGAAGTCAACTCCTGCGGGCTATGGCGTTCCGATCTCTATGGCTTCTCCATTCGCAACACTCTACAACCCGGAAGGCGCGCTTAAGTCCCTAGAGTGGCCAAGAGTGGGCGCGGCGCAGCAGGGTGACCGGGCGGCACAGAAGGTGAGAAGGAAGCTTGTACTCGCACTGCCCGGCGGCCTTGCTCTTGCCGGCGTGGCGGTGTGCACGTGGGTATCGTTCCGCCTGGATCAGAGCTTTGCATTCACGGGTTTTCTGCATCTCGTGATTGTAGTTTTAGCAGCCGTGAACGGCGGTTTTTGGCAGGCGACCGTGGTCTCAGTTGCCGCCGTTGCCTGCCTGAACTATTTTTTCGTTCCACCGATCTTCAGTTTTGCGAATAGCCCGGCGAACTGGGTGGCGCTTGCCGCTTTTGAGTTTACGGCTCTGGTGATCAGCCGCCTATCGCTGCGCGCCCACCAGAGAGCGATGGAGGCCAATGCGAAGCGGCGGGAAACGGAACGGCTCTACGAAACATCGCGGCGGATTCTGCTCCTGGATAGCTCCGGCGAGCCGGAGAATCATATCACGTCGCTGATCCGGGAGAGCTTCGACCTCCAGGCCGTTCGATTGTTCGACGCTCTCCCGGCTACGATGCATCAAGCTGGTGAAGGTCCGCCAGAAGCTGAACAGCGCACGCGCGACGCGTATTTTCTAAATACAGACACTTTCGATCCGCAAACGAGGAGTTGGTATTGCGTGCTGCGTCTGGGCACGCGGCCGGTGGGCGGCCTTGCATTACACGATACGGATATGACCAAGCTGGCCGCCACCGCACTAGCGTCGCTGAGTGCGATCGTGCTGGAGCGCGTGCGTACGCGCCAAAGGGAGTTCCATGCACAGGCGGCGCGCCAAGCCGAACAACTGCGCACGGCCGTGCTCGACGCTTTGGCTCACCAATTTAAGACGCCGCTGACGGTAGCTCGCACGGCCAGCTCCGGGCTTCTGGCCGTGGGCGGCATGTCCGAGCTACAGACGGACTTAGTCACCGTGATCGACGAACAGGTGACGAAAGTGGATCATCTAGCCTCGCGCCTTCTGGGAGCCGCGGCGCTGGACAGCGCGGAGTTCAAGCCCCAACATGCACCGTTGCTCTTTTCCCGGCTGATGGGCCTCGCCATACAAAGGCTCGATCAAGAGGCGGACCGGGAGCGATTTCGCATTTCCGTACCCCGCACGGAAGTGCCCGTATTCGCGGACCGGGAATTAATCCTGACCTCTGTTGCCCAGCTTGTCGACAACGCCATCAAGTACTCCGAACCCGGCTCGCCGATCGACGTCACGTTCGCGGTCGAAGACACTGCAGTGGTGCTGACGGTGCGGAGCAAAGGCCTGGTGATCGCGCCGGCGGACCGCGAACGCGTCTTCGAGCGATTCTACCGGGCCCCTGAGACTCACCACCTGCCTGCGGGCAGCGGGCTGGGACTCTCGATTGTCAAGAAGATTGTGGATGCCCACCACGGGAGAGTGTGGGCCGAGGGCTTGACGGGCTACGGGACATCGTTTTCTCTTTCTCTTCCGGCCGCGACGCTCGCGCTAACTCACTAGGATGTCTCCGCATGGCAAAATCCTGGTTACCGACGACGACCCCGAGCTGCGCCGGGTACTGAGGAGAACCTTAGCCGCATTAGGATTTGAGGTAGCCGAGTGCTGCAATGGAGAGCAGGCCGTCAAGGAAATCGAAACCCACCCATGCGAAGTGGTTCTTCTGGACGTCAATATGCCGGGCATCGGCGGACTTGAGGCCTGCCGGGAGATTCGGAAAAGAGCGCCCCGCCTTCAAATCCTCATGCTCTCAGTGCGCGATAAGGAAGCGGACCTGATTGAGGCGCTGGATGCGGGCGCGGACGACTACATTACAAAGCCATTCTCAATCCCGGAGTTGGCGGCCCGGCTGAGATCCGCGGTCCGGCGCTTCACTACGGCATTGCCTGACGCGGCCCTGCCGATCGCGATCGGAAATATCGAGCTCGATCCCACCCGGCGGACAGTGCGCAAAGCCGGCTCTGTGTTACGCCTGACTCCCAAGGAATTCGACCTGTTGCACTACTTGATGAGCCACCCTGGGGTACCTGTCTCGCACGTAAAGCTCTTGCGCGCGGTCTGGGGCGACGAGTATGGCCGGGAGTTGGAGTACCTGCGGACGTTCGTACATCAGTTACGGAAGAAGCTGGAGGACGATCCGTCGTCTCCCGAGTACCTGCTCACCGAACTTCACTTCGGCTATCGCTTTCGAGAAACGTCTTAAGAGAGATCTCCGGCGCGTCTGATAGACAGATTCTATGGAGTGGATAGCATTTTTCACTTGAACCTTATGCCATCCTCATACGGCTTGCCTTACTCTGACCAAATGGATCTCCTGTAGCGGGTTGAGCTGACTTATGAAAAGTAAAGATCTGGGCATTGCTTGTGTTCTGGTTGTCTCGTCAGTGCTGACTCTTACCGGCTGCCACGGTGCGAAGGCCGACCAGGCGGCGGAAGCGCCGCCACCCGCCAACGTCACGCCCGGCGCGGACATCAATCTCTTCGCCGTGGACCACCCGGAGCAGTTTCCACTAGCAACGGCCGTCAAGCGTCCCGCCACCTCCGAGTTGGTGGTGACAGGCTCGGTCACTCCCGACATTACCCGCAACGTCCCGGTAGTCTCGCTCGCATCCGGCCGGGTGGTTTCCATTCGTGCGCGGCTCGGGGACACGGTGAAGAAAGGCCAGTTACTCATGACGATCCGCAGCGACGACGTGTCGGGCGGATATTCGAATTACCGGATGGCCGTCGCGGATGAGATTCTCGCCAAGACACAGTATGAGCGCTCGAAGGATCTTTATGAGCACGGCGCCATAGCCCTGAACGACTTGCAAGTGGCGCTGGACACGGAAGACAAGGCCAAGATAGCGGTCGATACGGCGGCAGAACATTTGCGTTTGCTCGGCAACGATCCCGACAAGCCGGTTTTCATGGTGGATATCCTCGCACCTACTTCGGGAATACTTACCGATCAGCAAGTGACCACCGGATCGCTGGTGCAGGCGTACAATACACCGTACCCGTTTACCATCTCCGACCTGTCATCCACCTGGATTGTCTGCGACGTTTATGAGAACGACCTGGCCACTGTCCGGCTCGGCGATACGGCCGATATCAGCCTGAATGCATATCCCGATCGCGTATTCAAGGGAAGAGTCAGCAACATCGGCGCCATACTCGATCCGAATATTCGTACGGCGAAGGTGCGCATCGAAGTCTCGAATCCCGGAATCATGCGGCTGGGAATGTTCGTGAAGGCCACCTTCCGCGGCCAGACCACGGAGATGCACACGATTATCCCGGCGGCCGCGATCCTGCACATGCACGATCGCGATTTTGTGTTCGTTCCCGCGCCCGGCAATAAATTTCGCCGCGTCGAAATTGTCAGCGGGGATCTCCTGACCGACAACGTAAATTTGCAGGAGATCAAGTCGGGACTGCAGCCAGGACAACAAGTGGTCACGAACGCGCTCGTGCTGGACCACGTGTTGGCGCAGTGATCCCAGTACATCACCGGCAAGACAGGAAACAGCAATGATTCGCGCTCTCGTAGATTTTGCGCTTAACAACAAGTTCGTGGTGTTGGCCATTGGCCTCTTGTTGGCCGGTTGGGGGGCTGTCTCGTTTCACAACCTTCCGGTGGAGGCGTATCCCGATATCGCCGACAACTATGTCACGGTGATTACCCAATGGCCGGGACGCTCCGCCGAAGAGGTAGAACAGCAAGTAACGATTCCGATCGAAATTCAAATGGCCGGAATGCCGCACATGACCTTCCTGCGCTCCGAGTCGATTTTCGGTCTGTCGTTCGTGATCATGATCTTCGACGACAGCTCGGTCAACGATTGGAACCGGCAGAAGGTTCTGGAGAGGCTCACCCAGGTCAATCTCCCCAATGGACAAAACCTGCAGCCCCAAATCGGCACGGACTGGAGCACGACGGGTCAGATCTATTGGTATACGCTGCGCAGCACAAATCCCCGTTATGACCTGATGGAACTGCGGTCCATCGAAGACTGGGTGCTGCTCAAGCAATTCAAATCTGTTACCAACGTTGTGGACGTTTCCGATTTCGGCGGCACCGTACGCGAGTATCAAATTCGGGTCGATCCGAACAAGCTGGTGTCATACGGACTGAGCATCGGCCAGGTGGAGCAGCAACTCGCCAACAACAACATCAATGCCGGCGGCAGCTTCGTAGAAGAAGGCATGCAGCAGATGAACGTTCGGGCGCTCGGACTCTTCAGCGGTGTGCGCGACATCGAGCAGACCGTCCTAAAAACCCAAACGGGCACTGCGCTTCGGGTCAAAGACATCGCCAATGTGATCCAGGGGCCGAAAATCCGGTTGGGTCACATGGCCCGGGCCAACCATATGGAGGATGGGCGCATCATCGACGAGCCCGATGTGATCCAGGGCGGCGTGCTGCTGCGCAAAGGCGCGGAAGAGGAACCCACTCTCGAAGCCATTCACAAGAAGGTGGACGAACTCAACAACGGCATCCTGCCGCCGGGCGTTAAGGTCGTTCCTATGCTGGATCGCAGCGATCTACTGCATTTCACCTTGCACACGGTGATGCGTAACCTGACCGAAGGCATGATTCTGGTCAGCGTGATCCTTTTCCTGTTTCTTCTCAATTTTCGTGCAGGTCTCATTGTCGCGCTCACGATTCCGTTCTCTTTGCTCTTTGCATCCATTTGGCTGAATTTGAGCCACATTCCGGCCAATCTTCTCTCGCTGGGCGCACTGGATTTCGGAATGGTGGTGGATGGAACGGTAGTAATGGTGGAAAACATCATGCGGCATCTGGGCCACAAACCCGCTCAGACCAACGGACCTCCGAAGACCATCGCGGAGGTCATCCGCGGCGCCGTGCTCGAGGTGCGAAGACCCAGCTTCTACGCCATCATCATCATTATCACGGCGTATCTGCCTATCTTCACGTTGCAGCGAGTCGAAGGCCGGCTGTTCCGGCCGATGGCCTGGACGGTGGCTTTCGCGCTATTGGGCGCAGACCTCTTCGCGATGATGGCGGCGCCAGTCCTCGCGAGTTTTTTCTTTCACAAGGGAGTCCGCGAACGTCGCAATGTGGTGATGGATTATCTGACGGAGCGTTATCGCCGGCGGCTGCGCTGGGCCGTTCATCATCGCTGGTTTGTCGCCTGTATCGGCCTGGCCGCCCTGGTTGGAACAATCTATTTGGGCTTTAGCGGTGTCATTGGAGCGGAGTTCCTGCCGCACCTGGATGAAGGCGCTATCTGGGCGCGTGGCAGTCTGGCGAATAGCACCAGTCTTTCTGAGGGCGAAAAATTCACCACTAACGCGCGCTACGTTTTCGCATCGTTTCCGGAGGTAAGAACGGTCGTGTCGCAGGCCGGCCGTCCCGACGATGGAACGGACACGGGGGGATTCGGCAACACCGAGTACTTTGTCGATTTGAAGCCGCACGACCAATGGCGCCCTGTATTTCACAAGAGCAAAGAGGAACTGATCGCCGCCATGAACCGCGCGTTGGAAAAATACCCTGGGGCGATCTGGAACTTTTCGCAGCCCATCGAGGACAACGTCGGAGAGACTCTTACCGGCACCAAGGGTTCGCTGGCGCTGAAGATTTTCGGCGATGACTTGAAGACTCTCGAGGAAAAGGGCGAAGAAGTCACTACCCTTATGTCGGGTATCCCGGGCATGCATGACGTAAAGCTGTTGCGCGATTTCGGCCAGCCGAATCTCGACTTAACCATCGATCGCCGCCAGGCGGCCCGTTTTGGAATCAACGTGGCGGACATACAAGACGCCGTCCAGACAGCCGTGGGTGGCAACGCGGTGAGTCAAGTACTGATCGGCGAGCAGCGGTACGACGTGGTAGTGCGCTACCAGGAACCCTATCGGAATACCAAGCAGGCCATCGCCAACGTCCGTCTGCTCTCCCCTTCGGGAGAACGCGTGTCCCTGGCGCAGTTGACTAACGTTGAGGTCAAGGATGGCGCATACGATATCTTCCGGGAAGGCAACACCCGCTATGTGGCAGTAACCTTCAACGTGCGTGGCCGGGATCTGGGGACCACGGTAGAAGATGCGATCAAGAAGATCGGTCAGAAAGTAAAGATGCCACCCGGCTACACCATCGGTTGGTCGGGCGAATACGAGAGCGAAAAGCGGGCTGAGGCGCGGCTGGCTGTCATCGTTCCGCTGACCATCCTCGTCATCTTCATCATTCTCTATACCATGTTTCGATCGTTTAAGTGGTCGCTGCTCATTCTGATAAACGTAGGTCTGGCCCGCGTCGGCGGCTTCCTGGCCCTATTAGTTACAGGAACCTACCTCAGTGTGTCCTCGGGCGTCGGCATGTTGGCGCTCTTCGGCGTCTCGGTACAAACCGGCGTCATCATGCTCGAATACATTAACCAGCTCCGCTCGCGAGGCCACTCAGTGGTGGATGCAGCGGTTGAAGGGGCGGTCCTAAGGCTCCGTCCGGTCATGATGACCATGCTGGTGGCGACTCTGGGACTCCTGCCCGCGGCGCTATCGCATGATATCGGATCGGATTCGCAAAGGCCCTTCGCGATCGTCATTGTGGGCGGCCTGATTTCCGATCTGCTGCTGAGCATCGTGCTGTTGCCCACGTTTTATGTCTGGATCGCCGGGGATAAAGATGTCCTGCCGACACCGGAGGCTTCCTTAGAGGGCGCATGAGAACCAAGCGCGCGACTTTACCCATGAAAAACACCTGGATTCGTCTGTTGGGCGCTGTCGTATTCAGTTGCCTGGCGTCGCCCGATTGGTCGTTCGCCCAGGGACCGACCAAAATCACGCTGGAGGACGCGATCCAACTGGCGCTCCGGCACAACCACACTTTGCAGGCCGCCCGAACCACCATCCAACAGAACCAGGCCGCGGAAATCACCGCCAACCTGCGGCCGAATCCGACCTTCTTCACGGATTGGGAATACTTGCCCCTGTTCTCGCACCCCCAAGGGGAGTCTATTTCCGCGTACCTACAAGGCTCGACCGAGGGCGACATGGGGTTGAGCTACCTGATTGAACGCGGCCACAAGCGGGCGCGCCGCCTGGAAGCAGCCAAGGCGGCCACTGCGGTGACGCGCGCCACGGTCACGGATAACGAGCGCGGCGTCGCTTTTCAGGTGGGTTCTCTCTTTATCAATGCGCAGCTTGCGCAGTCGACTCTGGAGCTTGCCGAGAGGGATGTGCAGAGCTTTCAAAAAACGGTCGACATCAGCGAAATCCAGTACAAGGATGGCAGCATCAGCGAGAACGATTACCTCAAGATCAAGATCCAGTTGGTGCAATTTCAGACCGACGTCGAACAGGCGCTGGTCAACAAGGTCCAGGCGCTGTCGGACCTACGGCAACAGTTAGGCTATGAATCGGTGCCTGCGGATTACGACGTTGTGGGAGAATTCGAATACCGGCCGCTGGTGGTCACTATCGATGAACTGCAAGCCAAAGCGCTTCAGAACCGGCCGGACCTGCGCGCGGCGGTGTTGGGCGTGACAGCCGCCAACAGCCAATATTCGCTGGCTAAGGCGAATGGCAAACAGGATCCCACTCTCTCCGGCAACTATTCGCACGCCAACGGCATCAGCGGCGCTACCTGGTCGTTCAGCATTCCGCTCGCTATTTTCGACCGGAATCAGGGCAATATTGCGCAGACGCGTATTGCCATCCGGCAAGCCGAGGAGCAGCAGAAAGCCGCCAGCGGACAGGTGCTGACCGACGTCAAAGACGCCTACGAGGGGATGCAGGAGAGCGCGCGCGTGGCGCAGCTTTATAAATCCACTTATCTGGAGGTCGCGCAAAGGAGCCGCGACATCAGCGAGTACGCCTACCGCCGCGGCGCGGCGGCACTGCTCGATTTTCTGGACGCCGAGCGCAGCTATCGCGCCACCCAACTCGCCTATCGTCAAGCGGTAGCAGCTTATTTGACCGCCCTGGAGCAACTTCGCCAAGCGGTGGGAACCAGGGACTTGCTTTGATAATGGAACCCGCACCGCTGCCACCCGGCCGGAGTGCAGTTAAAATTCAATACGGAGAGTGGAAGCGATGAAAAAAGCGGAAGTTCGCGCCCGCATTCAAGAAACCGGCATCATTCCAGGCATTCGCGTAGCGACGCCCGAGCACGCACGTTTCGCCGCGGAAGCGGTCAACCGTTCCGGCATTCCCATCGCGGAGATCACCATGACCGTGCCCGGCGCACTGGATGTGATTGCGCATCTTGCCCACAGCCTTCCGGAAATGGTGGTAGGCGCTGGAACCGTCCTGGATATCGAAACGGCGAGCCGCTGTCTGGAGGCGGGCGCCAAGTTTTTGACCAGTACGGGCCTGGTCCCGGAAGTTGTGGAATTCGCGCTGAAGAACGATGTGGTCGTTTTTCCGGGCGCCATGACCCCCACAGACCTTATTGCGGGGTGGAAGTTGGGCGCCGACTTCATCAAGATCTACCCGTGCGGACCACTGGGCGGCCCCAATTACATCCGCGCTTTGAAGCTGCCTTTTCCGCAAGTGCCGTTGATTGCCACCGGGGGTGTAAATCAAAGAACCGCCGGCGATTTCATCCTAAACGGGGCTACCGCTCTGGGCATCGGATCGGAGCTGATCAATCCGGAGGGTCTCCCCTTGATGAAGGAAGAGCAGATTCGGGAACTGGCACGGAGATATTTGAAAATCGTGAAAGCCGCCCGGGCGCAACGGGATGGACGGTGACCACTATGACAAACAGACTGGCGATGGTTTTCGGGCTGAGCGTGCTCGGGACGATGCTCCCTTTGCCGGCCGCGGAGGGAGTCTACGAGAAAGGGCCTAAGCAGTCGTTTGAAGCAACCAACACGGAGCGGGTGCCCTTCGCGCCGGGGGGAACCATTCGTCTCAAGAACTCGTACGGCTACCTGACAGTGGAAGGTTGGGATGAACCGGAGGTTGAAATCACCGTCATCAAGTCGACCGATAGCTTCGATCAACCCAGCCAGCAGCAGCTTGCGGAACGGCCCTTCGCGGAGGTCCGCGTGGTCACTGAACGGCTGTCCAATAAGGAACTGGCGATCTCGACTATCGTTCCCGCACGGCGTCGCTTTCTGCCGAACGCGGAGCACGGCGTCACGGTTGAATACCGCATGCATGTGCCGCGCGACTCGCGGCTGATCGTCAACCACGACCACGGCTACGTATGGGTAAGCGATATGACTGGAGACCTGGATGTACGCAGCCACACCGGCGACATGATTGTGATGTTGGCGGAGCCCGGTCCATACTCGATCGACGCGAGAACCAGAATGGGCAGCGTTTCATCCGATTTTACGGGCAAGAGTCTGAGCGGTTTCAGTCAATTCCTGGTGGGTTCGCAATTCGATCGTGCAAGTCAGACCCCGAGCCGGAGGATCTACTTGCGCATGGGGCGGGGAAGCATCGAGATCCTGCAAGATCGGCCGGACCGGCCCCTGGAAAGACGGTGAGGATGTCGATCGAGTTCCGGCTTCGTGGCGCAAGCTCATGATTCGCGCGCTGGGCGCCGTACTGGTCTATTTCGTGATGCTCGGCTCTTGGGTGGCGGTAGGTTTGTTCATTGTGATTGCGCCGGGGCGTTTCGGCAACCTGGTCAACGAGAGCTTCGGACTCTTCCCAGCAGTAGGTGCGCGCGATTGGGGAAAGAAGCTGTTTCTGCGGCTGGTTGGCTTGGGATTGTTAGCGTTCGCAGCGCGCTTCGTGTGGGGTATACGGCGATTGGTATGGCCTGGGGCGTAGTGATTTGAGAGACAGGCGAGAGCTGCTAATTCAGTCTGCCGACCGGATACGTCTTGTCCGTTCGGCCTCATCCGCAATGCTCTGCAACTGAGGGTGACGGCGTACCCGGATTTCCTCTCGGCACACGCGATCCTCAGAAACCAATTGTCTGCTGACCACGTATGGCGTAAGTTCATTTCGTGAGATTGAGCAGCACCCAGACTTGGCTGCCGTCTGGAGATATGAGGTCTGGCAGGCCAGCCGTGGGTGACTGACCGTGCTGGTTTGCAAGAAGGATTTGACCCTCGCCTCCACCAGCGCCTACGGCAAACGGCGTTACGAATGTGCCATTGCCCTTGCCGAGCGCGATCCCGATGCTGCCATCCGCCGGCAGTAGGATGTCGGGTATGCCATCACCGTTCACGTCGCCTACCTGTGGCGGCAGCGGGTCCGGTCCTGGGTAGGGTATAGTCTCTGATAGCAATTTGAACTGTCCGAGGCCGTTGCCGAGGAAGATGAAGACGTCGCCATCGCCGCCGACAACGGCGTCAAGATTGCCGTCACCGTTTAAGTCGGACAACATCACCCAAAATGTAGTGGTGTAAAGCCCGATGTGCACTTTGCTGAGGTTGAAACCGCCCTGCTGATTGTTCAGCAGCACATACATATCGCAGCAGACCCCAGACTGAGTGGCCACCAGATCGGTCCAGCCGTCATTATTGACATCGCCGGCCGCTATCCAAGTAAAGCCATAGAGCGGCGGATTGGGAAGGATAGGCTGCGGAGGTTGGAAGGTGCCGTCGCCATTTCCCAGTGCGAACTGGTTCGACGAGGTCGCAACATCCGGTATGCCGTCGTGGTTGAAGTCTCCCAGCACCAGAATGTTGGCCCCGCCGAAAGGGATGACACTGGCCAACGTGAACGTGCCGTCGCCATTGCCCAGATAGACTCCCACGCCGCCCAAGCTACCGGCAGGCTGTAGTAGGTCTGCAATGCCGTCGTTGTTCAGATCTCCAGTAATTGGACAGCCAGGGCTCGATAGGGGAATGGTCGCGCCGGTGGTATACGGCGGATTGGCCTTGCCTGTGCCAAGGAGGATGACGGTTCCTGTGGTGGTCGGCACCGCCAGATCCGGTATGCCATCCCCATTGAAATCGGCGCTTGCGCCGCAATTGCCGCTGTTGGGCAAGGGGGTGGTGATGCCGTCTTCGAATTCGCCCTTGCCTTCGTTGAGCAGAACGGAAAGCGCGAAGGCGTCTCCGGTGACAATATCTAGGCGGCCGTTCTTGCGCAGGTCGGCGACGACCACGCTGTGCGGGACGCCGGCAGACTCCACAGGATAGGTTTTGGGCGGGGCGAACTGGCCGTTGCCGCGCCCGAGCGCCACTTGACCTAGGGAGCCTACCAAGTCCGGAATATGGTCGCCGTTGACGTCACCGATGGCGAACTGCGGGCCGACAGGGTTGGCTGAGACGGGCGCGAACGTTCCCTTGCCGTTATTCAAATAGACCTCGTTTCCTACCACGAGGTCAACACTGCCGTCCCCGGTCAAGTCGCCCGCGGCAAGCCAAGTGGGTGTTCCGGAGACCGCGTAACTTACTGGCGTTTGAAACGTGCCATTGCCGTTTCCGAAAGCCACCTCGAAGGCGCCGGAGATTCCGAAGGCCAGATCGAGCTTGCCATCTCCGTTGAAATCCGCGCTCACCATGCCTGTGGTATTGCTGACCGAGATGCTTAAGACTCCAGGGTCAAAGACACCACCTCCCTTACCAATGAAAATCCAGACGCCCAGTTCGGAGGCGAGAGCGGCATCTGGGATGCCATCTCCGTTGAAGTCGCCGATCATCACGAAGCCGAAGTCGTCGGCGACGGCGTAGGTAACTGGCGGCTGAAACGTGCCGTTACCGTTACCAAAGCACACGCCGATTCCGCCACTGCTACCAAGCGTGGGGCTGCCGGCAATCACCAGATCGATTTTGCCGTCGCCGTTCAGGTCTATAGGCACGACGTTGCTCAGGGCAAAGAAGCCGGGTTGATATGTCGCGCCGGATCTAAAGGTTCCGTTCCCGTTCCCCAGCAATGTGTATACATTGGACCCATCCACGTATGTCGCAACTAGGTCGGGTATACCGTCGCCGTTTATATCGGCCACGGCTACGAATCCACTCGTTCCATTGGACGAATAATCGCGCCGGGCGAAGAACTGTGGCTGATTGATCGCACCGGTGGCAACCTCGCACCATGCAATCAAGATTAAAAAAGCAGTCCTCATAAATCTGCTCCAGCCTGATGCCAGTCTTACGATGGTATCCAATTTAGGCCAGATGTGGGAGGCAGAAGTCGGCACCACCACTTGGCGTATGGCCAGAAAAGCCATGACGCGCTGAAGGCCGTGTTATAGGCGACGCGGATTTTTCCGTAGATGTTGTATAGCTCTCCGGCCGTGATGCTATTTAAGGCTTTCAAATACGCTCCGGCGCTCGCCGAGTTCCAAGTCGGCCCGGGAGTAAGCGCTTGGCTACCCACTAATTGTTGTTGTAGTAGTCGTACTACTCGAATTCCGTGGTGCTTGTACTTACGTCGCCGCAAAGCGATAACCCACCCACGGCTCCGTCAGGATGTACCTGGGCTTGGCCGGGTCGGGCTCGATCTTCTTGCGCAACTGGTT
>Ga0181523_10000211_pt1 | contig 64211 bp, 52 predicted proteins | sample PEATcosm2014_Bin_43_FD_119752 | JGI IMG/M metagenome (GOLD analysis project Ga0181523, IMG submission 119752) | Peatland microbial communities from MTU Mesocosm Facility, Houghton, MI, USA - PEATcosm2014_Bin05_30_metaG | ecosystem: Environmental > Terrestrial > Soil > Wetlands > Peat | place... | reverse complement strand
GTTCAAATCCCCCCTTCCGCACCATCATATTAGCTTCGCAGATTGACTTCGCACTGAGAGATTGTCGAATCCGAGCTTCGGCTCCTTTGGAGTTTTGTGCATGTGGGTAACGATCCTGATCACCATCGTTCATGTATTTGTTTGCTTCTTTCTGATTGCGGTCGTGTTGCTGCAGAGCGGAAAGAGCGGCGACCTGGCCGCGGCTTTCGGCGGTCAGGGTAGCCAGACGGCATTTGGCCCGCGCGGCGCGGCTTCGGTCCTCTCCCGGGCAACAACCTGGTCGGCAATCATTTTCATGGTCACTTCGATCACGCTGTCGATTTTTGCGGCGCGGCGAAGCGGACCCACGTCCGTGCTTTCAGGAGTGAAGCCCTCGCAGACGAAGTCGCAGCCAGCGACTCCTGCCGCGCCTCCGACCGTTCCGCAAAACCAGGCGCCGACACAGAAATAGACGGCTGGCGCGCCCGCGGCCTTCCATAAGTAAGTGAGATGCGTCCGGCCTTAGAACACATCTGCACTTGCGCCGCAAGCCCTTCGGCTGCGATCATCGCTGCGTTGAAATGCACCCTTAACTTCAAAGGCTCACATCATGTACAGGCATTGGCTCTCTCTGGCCGCGGCTGCCGCCATCTCTACTAGCCTGCTCGCTCAGAAGCCCGCCTGGCAGCCCGCGCCCGGCCACACGACTCTTGCCCTGTGGCCGCATGGCGCACCTGGCGCGCCGTCGAATCCGGCCCCTGAGATCGACACTACAACCGCCAAGGATAAAGTTATCGCCGGCCAGCCGGTCCTGCGTCTTGGCAACGTCTCTGCCCCGACTCTCACCGTTTACTCGCCCCAGGGCAAGAACACTGGCGCTGCGGTGGTCGTCTTTCCCGGAGGCGGCTACCGCATCCTGGCCATCGACCTCGAAGGCACCGAGGTGTGCGATTGGCTGAACTCCGCCGGCGTTACCTGCGTCCTGGTTAAGTATCGCGTGCCCGACTCCGGGCCTTATCCCAAGTCTTCTGCCGCGCTTCAGGATGCCCAGCGCGCGCTCGGAATCGTCCGCTCCCACGCCGCCGAGTGGCATATCGATCCGCATCGCATCGGCGTGCTTGGCTTCTCTGCCGGAGCTCACCTGGCTGCCGCCCTCAGCACCCACTTCGATCAGCGCCTTTACGACGCCGTCGACGCCGCCGATCAGCTCAGTTGCCGTCCCGACTTCGCGGTGATCGTCTATCCCGGCTACCTTGCTCTCGCCGAACAGAACTTCGCGCCCAATCCCGAAATCCACGTCACCGATCAGACTCCGCCTTCCTTCATTCTTCAGGCCGAAGACGATACCGTGCATGTCGAGAACTCCATCGTCTACTTTCTGGCGCTGAAGAACGCGAAGGTTCCGGCCGAAATGCATCTCTACGCCGCTGGCGGACACGGTTACGGACTCCGACGCACAGAGCTTCCCGTAACGGCGTGGCCACACCTCGTGGAAACCTGGCTGCGGACGATCCATGTTCTCGAAGCGCCTGCACCGTAGCAGTCCGTGGAGCTTGCTTCGGAATCATCCCACCAGGAAGGGATTCTCTTCTCTTTCTTCGCCGATGGTTGTCCTTGGGCCATGCCCTGGAATCACGAGCGTGTCGTCGGGCAGAGTCATGACCCGTTCATGCAGCGAGCGCATGATCTTCTCGAACGATCCTCCGGGAAGATCGGTGCGTCCGATGCTGCGGGCGAACAGCGTGTCGCCGGCGATCAGTAATTTCTCCGCCGGAAAATAAAGGCACACGCTGCCCTCGGTGTGTCCGGGAGTGTGGAGCACCTTCGCCGTCAGCCCGCCCGTCTGCAACGATTCGCCATCGGCGATGCTAGCTTCAATGGCAACTTCGCCCGGAGCGGCCATGCCCAGCCATGAAGCCTGCACGTCGAGCATCTTCAGCAGCGCATAGTCATTCTGATTGAGCAGGATGGGCGCGCCCGTCAGCGCCCGCAGCTTCATCGCTCCGCCCACGTGATCGATGTGGGCGTGGGTGATGACGATCTGCTTCACTTCGAGCTTGTACTGGCGGATGACGGCGAGCACGTCTTCAATGTCGTCGCCCGGATCGATGACCATGGCTTCGTGCGTGGTCTCATCGCCAATGATGGAGCAGTTACATTGCAGCGGGCCGACGGGCAGGATCTTGTGGATCATGCTCTGATTTTCGCTCAGCCCGCAACAATTCACCACTTCCCCAGTGCCCGCATGAAAACAGGTAGCGCCGGCATCCTGCCGGCTGTCCCGAAGGCGTCTCGCCTTCGGAGCGGCGTGCGAAGATGTTATAGCGGGTGCCCCACACATTCGCGTTCTGTGCGATTGTGGGTGAGGGCCTTACGAAAGATGTCGACGAACGTTGATGTTGCCGCGAAGCCCACTCATCGCAGAGTCCGCGATGAGTGGGGCACCCGGCCTCACTCTATTTCCTTGAGGGCAAGGCTGGGCCCGTTACTGCGCCCTGAAAGCAATCCGCCAGAACTCGATCTCGACTTTACCGTTCCTTCGACAAAAAATCCCCAATGCGTTCGATGCGGGCATAATGCGAACGATATCTGGTCAGCCACTGTGCAAAACGATAACGCAGCGAAGACAAGGCACAGAAATGCGAACGGCCACGCCAGTGTCCGGCCGTGCAGTCCGTGGATTGACAGTGCGACGGCCAGTAGCGTGAAGTTCATGACCCCGCCGCGTGCAAGCCTGATGATATGGCGATCAACGAGCACGTCGTGCACCAGTTCGTCCGAACCATGTTGAAACATCATCAACCTAGCCATCTCGTAGCGTTTTGGATCGCCGAATCGGTTGTCACGTATTCGATGCTGAAAGAAGATCTTCAAGAAGCGTTCGGAGCAGAAATTCGTGATCCAACCAACTGCATATGTCAACGCGAAGGAGGGTAGTACCAAGAGCGGCGAGGCTTCGCGTATCAGGGAGGCCAATGCTGCGATTTGGGCTGAGTTCGGCAAGGGGAGGAACGCCGCGAACAGGGTGACAAGCCAGGCTAGCGTCATCGCCCCGACGACGAGAACCTCAACGAACAGCGCCGTTGTTGGCATTCGCCTCCTGATATGCCTGGCCGCCCGTCTGGCCTCTTTCGCATAGGGCGGGCCACTTCAACCCGGCAAGTATAACGCCGCTGTTTCCAAACGTGGACACCAAATAGCCGGGGGTGCGCCACTTCTCGCGCTTTTCGAGAAGTGGCTGTCGGCGCGTGGCAGACTATCGCGTCCAGTCTACTCTGGAGGGTGCCCCGTCCAAGCTCCGCTTGGGCGGGGCCTTTGACTTTTTTCGCGAATAACACTTGACAACCCGTCTTACAATAGAACTAAAGACAAAATCAAGAAAGATACGCGCGGCCTATCCTCTTATAACTCCGCGCCAGCCGTAACCTATCCGGCAGGGAAGGATGCAATTTCCACCAACCCATGAAGAATCAAGACTTTACCTATAACTATCGTCCTTTCAAGACTTTGCCGCAGGCGCGCCGCTAAGTCGATGATTCCAATATACCGGACAACCGGGGGGGTACCCCTTACCAAGACTATCAGCCTTACCCAGGAGCAACTATGTCATCCTATGCAGCACCACGTTGCCGGCACATCAAGGTCAACGGAACTCAATGCGGTTCGCCCGCTCTCCGCAAAAAAAGTTTTTGTTTCTACCATCAGCAGAATCGTCCCCTGCCGGTCGAATGTTACTCCGAGAGCGAATGGGCGACCGGCGAAATCTTCCTGCCCGCTTTTGAAGATGCGCACTCCATTCAAACCGTCATCCGCCAGGTCGTGCAGATGGTCATGCAAAAGAGAATCGAACGGAAAACCGCCAGCCTCCTGCTCTACGCGCTCCAGATCGTCTCTTCGAATCTCAAGCGCATGGAACTCGAAAAGCCGCAACCAGAGCAGGTAGTCGTCGATCTCGAATTGGAATCGGAAACGGAACGTCCCATGGCCGTCGTTATCGAAAACGAAACCGCCCGCGAGACTTCGGATAAAAGTTCGGATAGAAGTTCGGATAAAAGTTCGGACGAGGACAGCAAGCGCCGCGAAGAAGACCTTCCCCCCGGAACGATCCAGGCCTGTTATCGGCCGGCAGAACTTCGGACGAAGACATCAAAGCGCTTGGACTGGGCAACCCGCTCGCCCGCCGGTTACGAAGCCGCCGCAACCTGTCCCGTCGTCTGATCGGAGCGGAAGCGCAGGAGCGCGGCGATGTTGCCGGCGCTGTCCAGTTCGCTGTGGTCCTTGAGATAGAACAATTCGATGTCGCGGCGAATGGCGAGGGGAATGATGGCATCGCACACGTCGGCTAGTTCGCGCGTGAGGTTTCCGCAAGCGACGCATGACGGGGCCAAGCGGGCGTCGAGGTGTCCGCAGTGCGGGCACTCGACGGCTCGCGCGGAATAGTTTTCGGTGAGGAAGATGCTCTGCACTTCACCGGTCTCCAGCGCTCGCAGGACGCGGCGAAGGCCGGTTACGCCGCGGCCGTTGGACTTGGCGAAATCCACGGCTTCGCTGGCTTTCTTGGAAGCGCGTTCCTCGATCCATCGCTTGAGCACGGCAGCAGCATGATCGCGAATCTCTTCATTCGAGACGCTGGCCACATCGGCTGAGAACCGGCCAATCAGGCGTTGTTTGACGTAAGGGTGAAGGTTCGATTCGAACTCGGACCAGCTGGCATCCTGGCATCCGACTATGAGCCGCTCCCAAATGCCTTTCTCAAAGTCGGTTCGCAGCCGTTCTGCAACTGCCTTGAAGTGCTGCAGCGCTTCCTCGGACACGCGGCGTTCGGCATGGCCGGCTTCGTAGCCGTTGAAGCCGTAGCTCGATCCGCTACGCGAGAGCATGTGGACGATGGCTCCGCGTTCGCGCAGGTCGTCGAGGCGAAGATCGAAGAAACGGGCGCGCTGGCGGTCGACCACGGCCACCGCGAGCGCGGGCTGGGCGCCCAGTAAAGCGGCCAGCGGCTTCAACTGAAAGCGCGGCTGGAGATAAATATGAGTGCCTCCGAGCTGCGGAGGCAGTTCGTACTCCTTCCAGAAATTCTGGGCCGAGCAGGCGAAGACTGCCCTTCCCCGGGCAGAGCCGCGCAGGTTCGTGGCCAGATCGAGGACGCGATCGAGGTCGGCGTGAAGCGATCCGTTCTTGCCGCTGGCAGCCGCACTTTTCAGCGCCTGCTTCACGAGATCTTTGGCGACGATCGCCTCGCGGCGATGGGAACGATCCTGTGGAGGATCGGGCTGAAAGTAAAAGCTCAGGGCGCATGCGCCTTTGGTTTCGTCGGCTTGAAAAGCCGCCAATTCACGGATTTCGTCCCGGGTCATCATCGCGACGCTCCTTAGTACTGAGATGTTTAGATTCGAGTTTTGACTAAGAGTTCCTGGTGAAACTCGCTGGCGATGGAAGGCGCGTTGCGAACGCAGTCGCGCGCCCGCTGCACGGACTCGCGCACGGCCTCCACATGCCGGCCGGTGATGGCGGCAATTTCGTCGAGGGAGAAGCCTTCGATGCCATAGAGGAGAAAGGCTTCGCGGTCGGTCCGGTCGGCGCCGCGTAGCGCGGCTTGCACCAGGGCAATCACTTCGTCGGAGTAGGCAGCCTGTTCGGGAGTGGACACGCGGCGGTCGGGGATGACGCTTTCGCGGGTCCAGCCCTCGTCGGGCTGATGGAATTGCAGTGCGACTTCGTCGGAGGCTCGCACATTCTGCTGGCGGCGACTGGCTTCGAGATGCAAATGCACGGGAGACTCCAGTTCCTGGAGGCGCGCCGTCATCTCGTTCATGGACTGCAGGGCGAGGCGGTAAAGCCAGGGTTCGAGCGACAGTTTTTCCGGGCGGTCGTGGTCGCCGAGAGCGCGGGCGATGACTTCGTTCACGACCTCGGAGGTGGAGAGACCGTCCTCCAGAATTTGCTCGTCGGCGCGGCGGAAGTGGAGTTCGCGATCCACGAAGCGTTCCAGGCGAGAGAGATTCGCATTCACATAGGAGCCGATGTCGTCGGCGGAAATGGTAGGCACGGGAACCGCAGCCAGCGTCTGCTCGAAGGGAACGCCGGGCTCGGGAGATTCCTGAGGCCCTCGGCGCCAACGACGCCATTTGTGACTGGAGCGGAGAAGTTCCTTGTGCCGGCCGATCTGCTGGATGAGCTGTTCAAAGGCGGCCTTGATGGCTGCGGTCGGGCTGGCAGCTTTCTCCTGGGCGGTCAGTTGGCCCGAGGGCAGGCGCAGATTCAGGGAGACGAGGGTTCCCTCTCGCGCCGAATTCTGATCGACAATGGCTTTCAGATGAACCAGTTCGGGCCGGAAGACATGAAGACGCTTCTCGATTTTCTCGATCTGGTGGCTGATTTCTTTTTCTATGTCGGGAGTTTTGTGGACTTTGTAACTGACGTGAACGTTCATTATCGCGCCTCGAACGCGGGATAAAGAGCCCCGTGAAGCTGCGGTCCCAATGAAGCAATTGTACACCCGATGGGAATCGGAGCTGCCTATTTCGCGCAGACCTAATCCTTCTTTTTTAACTCCTCCGGCATCGCTACCGGGAACGGCGGAAAGTCATGCGAGACGCCTTTGAATAGCGACACGGTGGCCTCGGAGCGCCGGGCGCCGTCGTGCACGGCGATCTTGTGCGGCCGCGTCGAATAGCCTTCCCACAGGGACACGCCGGCGTAGGCGCCGTCCTTGCGCAGAATGTAGTAGGTCATGTCGACGAACTTGAGCTTGCTCATGTCGTTGTTGTAATTGCGGGCGATGCGCCTGAGGGCATCCATGCCCGCTTCGAGCGGAGACATTCCGCGCCGCATATTCTCGACGATGGTGTGCGCTCCGGCGACCTTGATGTTCTCTTCTCCGCTGCCGGTCGCGCCAGCGGAACCCACGTCCTGATCGGTGTAGCAACCGGCGCCGATGATTGGCGAATCGCCGCACCGTCCGGGGAGTTTGTAGGCGAGGCCGCTGGTGGTGGTGCAGCCGGAAATTTCACCTTTGTCGTTGAGCGCGGAGCAGTGGATGGTCCCGGTCGGCGGAAACAGGACGCGCCGGACGGCGGCCATGCGGAATTCCGGTTCGATGCCCAGCCGGGCGGCTTGCTCTTCAAGGCGGCGGATGCGTTCTTCCCAGAGCTCGGATTGCGGTTCGGATTGCGGCGCCGTCGCTGGTGGTGTCGTTTGTAATGATGATGACGGCGGCTTCCAATTCGGGTCGGCCAATCCAGGCCCCCACCAGTCGTCGGTCGAGTGATACTCCTTCCACAGCAGCCAGACTTTGCGCGAGCGTTCGGTGAGCAGATTTTCACGCGGAAAACCCACGGCCACGGCAAATCGCTCCGCGCCTTCGCCCACGAGCATGACGTGGCCGGTGTGCTCCATCACGGCTTTAGAAACGAGCGAAACATTCTTAATGTTGCGGACGCCGCCGACGGATCCGGCGCGGCGCGTGGGCCCGTGCATGCAGCAGGCGTCGAGTTCGACTACGCCTTCTTCGTTGGGAAGGCCGCCGAGTCCAACGGTATCGTCGTTCGGGTCGTCTTCGGGACCTTTTACAACCCGCAAGGCGGCGTCGAGCGTGTCGCCGCCGCTTTTCAGGAAAGCGAAGGCGTCGTCGAGATAATTGAAGCCGTTGTGGGCGCTGATGATGATCGGGCGCTTGCCGGGTCCAAATGGATTGGCGGAAGCTGGATTGGCGGGGCCGTGCGCGTCGCCTTGCGATTTATCTTGCGCGTTGAGCCCGCGTGCATTCAAACCAGTGGCCAGAGATGCAGCAATTGCAGAACCCAGAAATCCGCGACGATTAAAGGACATGAATTCTCCCTGCTAGGAAACGGCGAGAAGGATAACACGAAGGGGAGCGGATCTGGCGCGGTGGATCGGATCGAAGTGGATCGGTTGTCGGATCGTCGACTACACATCCAGAACCGTTCCACCGGCTTACGCGTCGAGTAGACCTAGTCATGTCGAATAGCTACCAGAAATCATTGTCGCGCGTCTAAATTGTGTCGGATCGACTCCTTATCGTTATAACTTCCTCAGAAGACGGACTGATTAAGGTGAAATCTAAACTCGCGACATTTTCAGCGGCCAGTTTCGCAGCGGTTCTCTTGTTGCTTTTGAGCGCCGTGTCGCAGGCCCAACCTTCCCCAGACCCGAATACTCCCGAAGCCACGCTCTCACGAATTAGAGTTCATATCGAGGCATTGCTGAATAGATCTCAACCAGAACTGTTTGCGAGACATCTCAGATCCGTGCTGGCGTTGAGTGAAGAAGAAGTCTTGAAGGCGCAGTTTGCCGTAACCAAGAACGACGGGCGAGCAAAGGAGCTACTTGGATATCTGAACACCATCGAAATCGGTCTAAATGGTGACGGTGAAAAGGCCGAGCCTTATCTCGTCGAGGGCAGACGTTCTCTGACCCTCGCGCGGCTTTCGCAAAGCGATGGAACGCTTCAGTTTTATACCGTGAGTCTGCCCCCGCTTTGGGATCCGCGAAGAGCTTACCCACTGTATGTACATTTGCACGGCAGAGGTCCAGACATCCCGCTAGCTTATGTCAGCTACACATTCCAGCCGCCAAAAGAAAACGATACAAAGAACGCTGGCATGATCGCGATAGTTCCCTGGCTGCGCGGTAACGGTGAGTGGAGAAATGAGAACGGATCGGAGCCTGATGTGTGGGAGGCGATCGAGGATGTAAAGAGCTTCGCAACCGTTGACCCGAATCGTTGGTATCTGTCCGGACATTCGTGGGGAGGTGACGACGCATGGTCCATTGCCCAACGCACACCCGATCTATGGGCGGCTGTCGGAATCATGGCAGGCAACCCAGTCGGAGCTCCGGATGTCTTGGGCTTGGTGGCTAATGCAGGCCACGTGCCCTTCTATCTCTGGGTAGGCGATGAGGACAAGGAGCGGAAGTCGTCGTTTGACAACTTTCGAAGTTCGTTGAATGCGGTCGGTAATCCGCCGACGACTGTGGTGGCAGCAGGAGTCGGACACAACTATCGCGCGGAGGATGCCGTTGCGTTGGAGGCCTGGTTGCTGCAGCACACTCGGCAGATGCCCAAACATTTCTCGTTTATCGCGGATACACCCCAACATCGTGGCATCTGGGGCATTTCCATTCCTAGAATCTATCCCGATGCCTATCCGCAAGCTGAACCACGAGCAAAGTTCGAATGCTGGATTGAGGGCTCTACCATTCGCATCCGCACTTGGGACGTGAAACAGATCGAACTGAACTTCGGCCCAACCGGTTTGAACCTCACCGGGGACGTACAGTTGATCGTAAACGGGAAGTCCAGGTTTAGTGGCGCCGCGCCTGTGAAACCGCTTTCATTGAACCTCTAGCCTCTGACAGGCCAGAAGCGCGCGGAAGTATCATCTGCCACCTGCTCGGATCGCGGGTGGATGACGGGCAACCCGAAAGTTGGCTCACTACCCGCATTCAGGCTCCAACCACCTGCAGCAACCGCGAGATGCCTTCGCGAAAGCCGGACGGTTCGGTGATCAGGCTCAGCACGAGATGGCCGTCGTTTGGAAAATCGTAGAAATGGCCTGGATGGACGCTCACACTCGCCTGGCGCAACAGGCGAATCGCCAGCTCCTCGTCACTCTCGATCACAGGGACGCGAACGACGACGTACCATCCACCTTCGACTTGCAATCTTGTGCACGAGGGATGGCTGGCCAGTTGGCCATCGAGTTCCGCGAGATTTACTCGCAGACGATCGAGAAGAACGGGCTGAATCTGTTTGCGCTGTTCGAGCAGCACCGGCACGGCTAGCTGGACTGGCGCGTTCATGGAGAGATAGGTATCGGCAATGATTTCGAGACGCCCTCCCGCTTCGGCGACTATTTCTTTCGGGCCGCTCGTCGCCACCCAGGCAAGCTTCATCTGCGGCAGCGCGGAAATCTTGGAAACTCCGCTGAGCGTGAAAGTGAGCGCGTCAACGTTGGTAACAAAGCTGCCGCGCGGCGCCCCGTCATGCGCGTAATCGAGAAAAACTTCGTCGACGATCAGCGCCAAACTGTAGTCACGGCAAAAATCGTTGAGCGCCGCGGCTTCCGCCGCCGACACGTAGGAGCCGGTCGGGTTGTTGGGATGGACGAGAATAACGGCGCGCGACTGTGCGGTTGCCGCTTTGTAGAGCAAGTCGAAATCGATTTGCCATCCGTGATCGTAGAGCAGCGGATAGGGAACGAGTTTGACATCGGCGAGATCGGCGAGAAACTCGAACAGCGGGTAACTCGGTTTGGGTACAAGGACCTCGTCGCCGGGATTGCACAGCAGTCGAAAGACGTACGAGTAAGCTTCACTGGTGCTGGTGGTCAGAATCAGGCGCTCGGGATCGAGATCGAAAACTTCGTGCGACTCGCGATAGTAGCGGCACACGGCCTGGCGCGCCCGGAGCAGACCCCGAGGCTGCGGTTCGTAATGCATCGCTTCCGGATTCGCCAGCGCGGCGAGCACGATTTCAGGATCGGGGCGGACGCCAGCTTCGGTCGGGTTCGAGATCGTGAGATCGAGAATTTCGCGTCCCGCGGCACGCGCGTCCTCGATCGCGCGCGTGAGCGCGTTCGGGTTGAGACGCCATTGTGTGCGATTGGAGAACATAAACCTGTCTAATGGAGAGCCGGGCGCCCCGCCCGGCAGGACCCTTCGACTTCGCTCAGCGCAGGCTCGCGAGGACGCCCGTCGCTCCATAGTATGAAGCGAATCACTATTTTAGAAAGAATCCCAGTTGCTCGGGAGCGGGCAGAGTTTTGGTTGTCCAATACTGACTTTGGGCTTGTTGGACCACGACAATCTTCCCCTGCACCTCCGACGCCAGATTGTCGTAGCGCACCAGAACGTTGTCCAGCCAGTAAGCATGGTTCTCGCGCGCCCAGGCTTCCGCGTACAACCTACGCAGCTCGGTGATCGCGTCCCGCAGGCTCTGCAATCTGCCGTTGATGTCAACGATTTCGCCGAGGTCACTCTCCACGCGTGTTTTGTCCGTCTGATTCTGGTAAGCGTCCCAATAGAAGCGGCTGATTTCGGAGGTGAACTGGATCTTCAGACCCAGCGTGTCCAGATGCCAGGCGGCCAAGAGCATGTCGTCGAGAGTCTCGGCGTGGAGGCGAGCCTTGGCTCGATTGTGCATGAGCGATTCGGCGGCGCGCTCGGCGGCGATGCGCAGATCGTGCGTAACCGGCAGCGCCTTGGCGGCCGTGTTGGCGCCGGCTTCGCTGAATGGATCGGACCAGAAAAGCTCGTGGCTCGCACCACCCACTTTTACGCTCGCGAGAAGCGTGTGAGCGCGATCGAGATTCTCGATCACCCTGGCGAACGTGCTGTCGTCATCATTATTTCGGTAGAAAGCCCAATCGTAGCTGTTCTTGAAGTCGTCGATGCTCGACTCGCCGGGCTGCCAACTGGCGGCTGCGCCAAAGACCAGGGCCGGCCAAGTCATGTCGACGAGCGATTCACCGTCGTCGTTCCAGGTGGTATTGAGCGCGCCGAGGGCCTGATGCTTCTGGCCGTCGCGAATAAAGTTTCGAATGTTCACGAACGCGCCGTCGAGGTTAGGCCAGATCGCGCCCCAGTTGCCTGCTCCGGGCGCGACGACCACGCGCAGGCCGGCATTGGTGTATGGAGTAATGATGTTTTCGTAGCTGGGCTTCGGATCGTAGTCCCAGGGAACGGCAATCATGTCTTTGGGGAGAATGGTTAACAGTTCGGGATACTTGACCGCGATGTCTCCCCAGAACATGAGTTGTTTGTGATACGGCCGCATGATCTCGAAGACTTTCTGAAGGTGTTCGAGATAAACACGGCCGAGGCCCTCTTGGGCTGCGAGCGCTTTCGTCTGTCCGAGGCCAAGCTCGAAAGTTTCATCGGCGCCGATGTGAAAGAACGGTCCGGGAAACAGGGGAACGACCTCGCCGTAAACCTGGCGAATGAAATCGTAGGTCTTGGGATTTGTGGGAGTGAGCACGTGTCCATGCGGCGTTTCGGCAAGATCGGAATAGATTTCATACTTCAGGAATTGATGGAGATGCCCAAAGGCCTGCTGCTCGGGCAGGAGAGTGATGTAGTACTTGGCGGCGTAGTCGACGAGTTCCTTGATCTCGGCGGAAGTCAGCGCCGCGGCTTCTTTGGGCCCCGCTTCTTTCGGCGCCGATGCTTTAGGTACAACCAGCGGCTGGGTCTGGAAGTCGAAAACGTGCTCCATGTTGAAGCCGACGAGGTTGATCTTGTACTCGGCCAAAGTGCGGATCTGCATCTTCAAGTAATCGAGCGTAGGGATGGGGCCGCGGCTGATGTCGTCCGACACGCCTCGCCATTCCATGCTGGGCCAGTCGCGGATGACTAACTTAGGAATGACTAACTTAGGAATGACCAGCGCCGGGACAGCGAGCGTCTTTTCTCCAGGGCCTTCCGGGCGCAGCAACTGGCGAAGAGTCTGCACACCGTAAAACAGGCCTTGCGCGGTGCGGCCAGCGACCAGCACTCCCGAGTCGGTCACGCGAATGACGTAAGCCTGCTTGCCGAGATCTCGCGTGCCAAGATCGTCGGTGTTCACTCCCTGCGATTCGAGATACGCCCGCAAACCGCGGTCAGTCAGCCGTCCAAGCGAGATGTGTCCAATCGTTTTCGGAGCGGCGGTCGCGAGTTCGATGGACAACTTCATGCCGGTGCGGTCGTGGATTTCCTTTTGCAGCGTTTCAGCCGCAGTTCGGTCCTCGGAATTACCGATGAGTATGGTGGTCGAAGGCTTGATCACGATTCTGCCTTCTCCCATGCGTACTTCCTTGGGAGCGGGCAGAACCTTGAGCGCGCGGACGGCGTCGCTGACCTGGGCGTAAGAAGCGAGCGGCAGAAAGGCAAGGCAGGCGAAAACCCATTTAATAGTTTTCATGAGGGGGGTGAATGGCGAGAGTAGCAGGTGAGATCGGGCGCCGACAAGTTCCTGGCGGGCGGCGCTGCCGTTTGTTATGTCCACAGGATTCGGCCTGCGGAGCTTCGCTCCGCTTGGACGGGCGAGGGCGCCCGTCCCCACACAAACTAATTCTCACTTCGCGAACGCCTCTTTGTTCACCACATACGGCATCTTGGTGATCTCGCCGCCATAGGTCCCTTCCAGCACATCAATCAGTCCTTGCACGCAGCGTCCCGCCATGCCTTTATTGGGATCGGGCGACAAGCGGGTGATGCGCGCGGCGCTGGCGAAATGCGGCAGTAGGCGGCAGCGGTCGGCGATGGCGGGATCGCGCAGCGGCGAATCGGCGGGCAGAGGCTCTTCCTCGTAAACATCGAGAGCGGCGCCCGCGATCCAGTTCTCGCGCAAGGCCTGAGCCAAGGCTGTCTCGTCCACCACCGGACCGCGCGATGTGTTGACGATCATGGCGGTCGGTTTCATCAGGCGCAGCGTGGTTTCGTTGATCAGGTGATAGGTAGGCGTGGCGCTTTCGCCCTCGCGCAGCAGCGGAACGTGGAGGCTGATGAAATCCGCGGTGCTCAATGCTTCGTGCAACGTGGTGTAACGAATGGTGGCTCGCTCGCGGCTGATCCCGCGCTGGAAGCGCAGGTCCTTCACTTCTTGTATGGCCTTGATGTAGTCATGGTTCTCATAGGCCGGATCGAAGCACAGGATGTTCATGTCGAATCCGGCGCACTTTTTGATGAAGGCCAGGCCGATGCGTCCGGTGCCGATGACGGCTACGGTTTTTCCGGTAACCTCGTCGCCCAGAAATGGCAGGTAGGGATGCCAGTATCCCCAGCGATCTTCGCGCGTCAGGTGCTCGGCGGGCCAGAGTTTGCGGGCGAGCGCGCCCATCAGAAAAAAGGCAAACTCGGCGGTCGCTTCGGTCAGCACGTCGGCGGTATTGGTGAATGGGACTTTGTACCGGTTGGCGTCGGCGCGATTGATGTTGTCGAATCCGACGGCGTACTGCGCGACCACTTTGAGCGTGCCTGCTCCGGCAGCGAAAACTTCGGCGTCGATCTCGTCGCGCAGGGTGGTGATCAGGCCATCCACTCCGGACTTCACCTTTTCGACGATCACGCTTTTCGGCGGAGCTTCGGGCTGGGGATAGACTTCGAGGCCGTATCCTTTCTGGCGAAGAAGGTCGAGGGCGTCTCCGATATCGCAGGTGGCAAAAACGCGGATTCTGTGGCTCATGGGCCTGAACAGTGTATCGCAGGGCCCCGTCGGGGCGAAGAAAGATCAACGGCTTCCCCTGTGAACCCCTGTGTCCTCTGTGGTTGAGAAAGGTTTTCACCACAGAGGACACAGGGGTTCACAGCGGAAAACCTCACAGGGGGGACCTTGATCTTTAAGCTCAGGCAAGATTCTTTGCGTTTATGGTTTGCGTCTACGGTTCGCGTCTTTCCGGGCGTGGAGCGGCCGACGCTGCTTGCGCATGATGACGGACATCGGCTCCCAAAACCCAGAAGATGACGTCCTCGGAAATGTTGGTGGCATGGTCCGCGACGCGTTCTAGATTGCGAGCGACCAGAAGCGCATCTAGCGCCTGCTGAGTCACTTGCGGCTCTTCGTTCATCTTTCGCACGAGCACAATGAAAGCTTCGTCGCGCATCCGATCGACGACGTGATCCATCTCCAGCACGGCCTGGGCGAGCTCGGCTTTACCTTCCACGAACGACTCCAGCGCGCGCCGCACCATAGCGCTCACGGCGGTGGCCATGCGCGGAATATCGACGGGCAACTCGGCCGCCGGCAGTTCAATCATGTCCATAACGCGCTCGGCGATGTTTACCGCCTGATCGCCCACGCGCTCCAGGTCGGCGTTGATCTTGGTCACGGCGAGGATGAAGCGCAGATCGACGGCCGCCGGTTGCTGCGTCGCCAGAATGTCGAAGGCCATTTCGTCGATCTCGCGCTCGGCGGCGTTGATGTGGCTCTCGTTTTCGAGGACCAGTTGGCAGCGGGTGAGATCGCGTTCGGTGTAGGCCTGGCAGGCGCGATCGACGGCCAGTTCCGCAAGACCGCCCATGCGGAGCAGTTTCTCCCGCAGGTCCTCCATCTGCTGCTGAAAGCGCGTGCGCATCATCATTCTACGAGCCTCGTGAATCTCTTTCCAGGGAAGGTCAGAGTTAGAGGTCAGATTTCAGAGGTTAAAACTAATGTACGCCGTTCTTCACCTCTTCAATCTAACCTCTGACCTGATTCACCTCTACAATCTGACCTCTAACCTCGGACCTCGTTCCTATCCGAACCTGCCGGTGACGTAGTCTTCCGTCCGTTTGTCGGAGGGATTGGTGAATATCTTTTCCGTTTTGTCGAATTCGATCATCTTGCCCAGCAAGAAAAAGCCGGTGAACTCCGCCACGCGGGCCGCCTGCTGCATATTATGCGTCACAATCACGATCGTGTACTGCTCTTTTAATTGAAAAATCAGTTCTTCGATCTTGCCGGTGGAGATCGGATCGAGCGCCGAGCAGGGTTCGTCCATGAGCAGAACTTCCGGCTGGACGGCCAGAGCGCGGGCAATGCACAGGCGCTGCTGCTGGCCGCCGGAGAGGCTGGCGCCCGACTTTTTGTGGAGATGATCTTTCACTTCGTCCCACAGCGCGGAGGCGTGCAGCGATTTGTGGACGACCTCATCCAGTTGTTTGCGGTGGCGAAAGCCGTTCAGCTTAAGCCCAGCAGCCACATTGTCATAGATGGACATGGTCGGGAAGGGATTCGCCTTTTGAAACACCATGCCCACGCGGCGGCGTAGTTGCGTGGCCGAGGTTCCGTTGTAAACGCTGAGATCGCCGATGAGCACCTTGCCCTCGACCCGCGCCTCGGGAATGGTCTCGTGCATGCGGTTCAGACAGCGAATAAACGTGGATTTCCCGCAGCCCGACGGACCGATCAGCGCGGTCGCGTGGTTGGCTTGCACGGTGATGTTGATGTCGAACAACGCCTGAGTCTTGGCGTAAAACGCATTCAGATGCTCGACTGTAATTCCGACGCCCATAACTGGTTAAGCTCCTGCTAAAGTTCCGTGCCTTACTGCGATGCGAACGGCAGCGACCGCTGCGACGATTAGAACAATCAAAACCAGCGCGCCTGCCCACGCCTGCCGGTGCCATTCATCAAACGGCGAGATGGCATAGGTGAAAATCTGCAGCGACAGAGCCGCGGTCGGCTGGTCTGTCTTCCAATTCCAGAACTGGTTGCCGAAGGCGGTGAAGAGCAGCGGCGCAGTTTCTCCGGCGACGCGGGCGAAGGCCAGCATGACGCCGGTGATGACTCCGGAAGTGGCCGTGCGCAGCGTAATCGAAAGTGTGGTACGCCAGCGCGAAACACCCAGCCCGTAAGCAGCTTCGCGGATGGCCTGCGGCACCAGGAGGAGCATCTGCTCGGTGGTACGGGCGATGGTCGGAACCATCATGATGGCGAGCGCGACGCCGCCAGCCAGCGCCGAGAAATGTTTTTGGCGCATCACGACCAGCCCGTAGGCCACAATGCCGATCACGATAGAAGGGACGCCGTTCAGCACGTCGGAGATAAAACGAACTACATCCCCATAACGATTTCGTCCGTACTCAGAAAGAAAGATGCCCGCGCCAATGCCGAGCGGGACACCCAGCAGGCTGGCGATGCCAAGAATAACAATCGAGCCGGCAATCGCGTTCGCCATGCCGCCGCCGGGTTCGCCCACCGGCTTCGGAGTCTGGGTCAGGAAGGCAAGATTGATCGAGCCGATGCCCTTATAAACCAGGTAGGCGAAGATGGCGAAAAGCGGCAACAGGACGAGGGCGACGGTAAGCACGGCGACGCCCGTCATCACGTGGTCCATCACGCGCCGCCGCAAGCTGATAGGCGGCATATTGATCTGCGGAATCAAGGCCACTACCGAGTTGGAGTTCGTGTCATTCAAGTTTGTATTAGCACTTTATGTATTAGCACTTTATGTATTAGCACTTTATGTATTAGCATTTTTGTATTAGCAACTTTGTATCGGCAATCCTGTATCCAGCAATTCTGTATCTGCAATTTCGTCGCAAGCTTTCTCAACTCAGGCAATGCTTCTCGACGGCTGGCCTCGTGTGACGCTCCATACCATGAGTCGTGCCAGCGCGTTGACCACAATGGTGACAAAGAACAGCGCCAAGCCAATCTCGATCAATGCGGAAAGATACAGATCGCCGCTCGCTTCGGTGAATTCGTTGGCGAGCACGCTGGCCATGGTGTATCCGGGAGCAAACAAGGACTTCGCAATCTCCGGACGGTTCCCGATCACCATGGTGACCGCCATGGTTTCTCCGAGCGCGCGGCCTAATCCCAAAATGATAGCGCCCACGATCCCGGCCCGCGCGTTGCGCAGCACACCCATGCGAATCATTTCCCAGCGCGTCGCCCCCAGCGCCAGCACCGCTTCACGCTGGTGTTGCGGAACCACGGTGAGCACTTCGCGAGTGATCGACGAGATGATGGGAATGATCATAATGGCCAGAATGACTCCCGCCGCCAGCATGCCAATGCCGTAGGGTGGTCCGCTGAACAGGCCCGTCCAGCCCAGTGTCGTGGCCAGAAACGGCTGCACATACGCGCGCAGTACCGGCACCAGAACGAAGATTGCCCAAAGCCCGTAGACCACGCTGGGGATCGCGGCCAAAAGTTCGGTGGTAAACGAAAGCATTCCGCGCAGACTGACAGGGCACATTTCAGTAATGAAGACAGCTACACCGATGGAGAGCGGCACGGCGATGACCAGCGCCAGTAGCGAGGACACGACTGTGCCGTAGATGAACGGCAACGCGCCGTACGAATCCTCAACCGGATTCCAGTCCGACCGACCGAAGAACTTCCAGCCAAAAGCATGCCAGGAAAGCGCGGAGCCAACCATCAGTTGGTAAACGATCAAGCCCAGCAGTGCGACTACCGCCAAACCGCAAAGGCGCATCGCCCAGCCAAAAAAAATGTCGGGGACTTCGCTGACTCTTCCCTGCAACAGCGACGTCGTTCTGGCTTCGGCTTTCAGGGCGGCCTTCGCTCCCGGCTCCGGTTCGGGAGCGTTAAAGCGCGGCCGGGGCAGGGCTTGATTGGACATTCCCTTTGAGGCTAGCAGAGGGTTGTTACAAATCGATTAAAAAGCGGGCCAGCTGTCAGAATGGTGGAAAGGGTGGGCCAGCCCCCGTATGATATCGGAGAAGCAAAAAGCCAGCATGGAGATGTCGGTCGAGATGAGCGATTTGAATGCTTGTGAAGTGAAGCAGTGCTATCGCTGGGGCGGGATAGCGGCGCTGCTCTTGGCGATTGGCTACGTGGCGATTATTCCGCTTTTCGCATGGGTGGGCGCGCCTCCGGCGACCGGCGAAACATGGTTCCGCTACCTGCCAGGAAAAACGACGGCGTGGTGGGTGATTATCTGGCTCTCTGTAGTCACCGATCTGCTTTATCCGCCAGTTGCCTGGACGCTGTGGATCGCCTTGCGCAAGGCGGGAACAAATCTGATGCTGGCGGCCATAGGCTGCTTGCATCTGTTTGTCGTTCTCGATCTGGCAGTGACCTGGACACATCACGCTTCTCTGCTGGCGCTCTTCCAGAACTACTCCAGCGCCGCTGACCAGGCTCATCGCGCCAGCTATCTGGCTGCAGCCGAATATGCCTCCTCGATTTACCAGACGCCGCTGCTCACCTTTTACATCATCGTGATTCCATCCGTGGGCGTGCTGTTGGCGAGCATCGCGATGATCAAAGCAAGATTCGGAAAGGCGAGCGCCTGGACAGGAATGATCGCGGGCGTGTTCGGGCTACTGTCGTTGACGGGCTTCTTTCCTCTGGTGATGGCGAATGCGCTGGGCACAACGCTCTGGTTCTTCCTCGTCGGCGCGCGGTTACTGCGGCTTGGCAAAGCTTGCGCCGAAGGGAAAGAATAGTTGGCGCGGGCGGCTGGCTCAGCCTTTCTGGCATCTCATTCCCGCGGGTGCCCCGCTCCTGCCTCCGTGGTAGAAAACCAAATTGGGACATTACCGGGAAGCGTACAAGCTTGCGCGAATCACCCCGTGTGTGAGAATAGTGATGGTTCACCTTCGATCGTCACTCGATGCCCACCTTTGCCGCCATCGATATCGGCTCAAACTCGGTTCGTCTGAAAATTGCTCGCCTCCAAGCGGGGCGGCTGAAAGCGGTCCACGAAGACCGCGAAGTCACTCGATTGGGTGAAGGCGTCTTCGGCGGCGGACTGCTTTCGCCGGAGGCGATGACGCACACGGTGCGTGTGCTGCGGCGCTTCCATCGCGCCACACAGGAATGCGGCACCGATTCGGTGAAGGTGGTGGCAACGGCGGCGCTGCGCGATGCCCGCAACTCGCGCGCCTTTCTGGAGTGGGTACGCTCGACGACGGGCTGGACGATCGAAATCATTTCCGGGCTGGAGGAGGCACGCCTCATTCATCTCGGCATTGTCTCGAGTGGCCGCCTGGGAGCCCACAGCGTTTTGCTGGCCGACCTGGGCGGTGGCAGTTGCGAACTCACTCTTTCGCGCGAGGCACAACTCCGGGATACGATTAGCTTGCCGCTCGGGGCGGTGCGTTTGACCGGCGAATTCCTCCATCACGATCCGCCGCGCAAGAGCGAACTGCAGCGGCTTCAGGGATTTGTGGCGCGGGAAATTACGCGCATTCAGGATCGGATCAAGGCCGCGCGGGTGGGCGCGGTGATCGCGACCTCCGGCACGGCGGCCGCGCTGGTGGGCACCGCCAGCCACCTGGCGCGCTCTGGGAAGCGCCGGCCCGCGACTTACGCGACCCGCGAGATGATACGCCGCATTGCCAACCAGATTGCGCGCCTAACCTTGGAGCAGCGGCGGAGGGTCCCCGGAATCGGTCCGCGCCGGGCGGAAATCATTTGTGCCGGCGCGATAGTGTATGCCGAACTGCTGGAGCGCTGCCATCTCGCCGGCTTTCGCTACTCGGCGCTCGGGCTGCGGGACGGCATTCTGGCCCAGATGGCGGCGGAATACGATCGCAGCACCCGATCGGGCCGCGCGGTGGAATCGGAACGCTGGGAGTCGATCAAGCGCGCGGTGGAACATTACCGCGTCGACCTGCATCATGCTTTGCATGTGCGCGACTCGGCCCTGCTGCTCTTTTCCTCGCTGAAATCGGTACACCAGCTTCCCGCGGAGTATCGCGAATGGCTTTCGGCCGCAGCCATGCTGTTCGAGGTGGGCGACTACGTGAACCGCAACGGACACCACCGGCACACTTACTACATCATCGCGAACTCGGAAATTCTGGGATACACGCCAGAACAGCGCCGGATCATCGGCTCCATCGCGCGGTATCTTGGAAAATCGCGGCCAACGCCAGGCGACGGCCCGATGAACGCCCTGAGCCCCGAGGAACAGGAGAACGTGACGAAGGCGTCGGTGTTGCTCCGCATCGCACGCGCTTTGAATATGGGGAGAAGCCAATCCGTCGGAAAGGTGGGCGTCTCGGCGCGCAACGGCAGGGTGGCAATGAAATTGACTCCGCGGGGAAAAGCTAGCGTGGACCTGGAAGTATGGTCGATTGAGAAGGACCGAGCCTATTTCCGCGAGGTCTTCGGGCGCGAACTTTCCGTGGCCGCGGCGTAAAGCGCGCGCAGGATGCGCGGCGTGATGCACCAGCTCAGCGACCCGGAATTGCGCCGCATTTCGACTTTGGCGACAGCTCCCTTTTTAAGTTCGACCACAGCTTCGCATCCGCTGTCGCTGATCACTCGTCCAAGAAATTCGCGCAGATTCGGGTTGTGTCCTACCAGCAGCATGGAGTCTTGCCGGGCGTACTTTTCCAGCATCTTCTGAAAATCGGAGAAGCTTGCCTGCGGACGCAGTGCGTTTTCGATCACGAGTTTGCCTTCGTGCCCCATCTCGTTTCCCACTAAAGCCGCAGTTTGCGTGGATCGTTTCAGCGGGCTGGAGACGATGATTTCCACCTGCATGCCGAGCGCGGCCAAGGCGCGGCCGATGTATCCGCATTGCTGGATGCCGTCTTTATCGAGGCCGCGTTTTTCGTCCTTCTTGGCGCTGCTCAACTGTTCTCCGGCACTGGCGTGGCGCAAGAAATAGAGAAACATTCGGAGTGATTATTCCTTTCCGCTCGAAGTTCGACCATTCAGGGCTCGACCGACCATCGATCGACCGATCACCGATCGAGAAGCACGCCGTGGGACAGCCACGGGAATCTCCTCGGGCGTCTTCGTGCCTTCCGCCAGACCGATGAGAAAATCCTGGGCGCTGAAGGCGGCAGCGCCTCGTGGCGGCCTTTTGCTGCGCCCGCGTGGCGATTGCCAGGGACGCAGGTAGCGGCCGTCCTTTTGCAGAAACCTTGCTTTCACATTGTCCGCGAGGTAGGCGGCCAGAATTTCATGCACCACGCGGTCGCGCAGCAATGGGCTCTTCAGTGGAAAGAGAACTTCGACGCGCTCGTGCAGATTGCGCGGCATCCAATCGGCGCTGCCGAGGTAGACTTCCGGCTCGCCACCGTTCTCGAAGTAAAAGATGCGGCTGTGCTCGAGGAACCGGCCCACGATGCTGCGCACGCGGATGCGGTCGCTGGTGCCGCGAATCCCCGGCCGCAGCGAGCAAATCCCGCGCACGAGCAGATCAATATCCACGCCTGCCTGCGAAGCGCTGTACAGAGCGCGAACAACATCCTTGTCGACCAGGGAGTTGACCTTGACGATCATGCGCGCCGGGCGACCCGAGCGCGCATGCTCGGCTTCGCGCTCAATCAGGCTCATGCACTTTTCGGCCAAATCCAGCGGCGCCACCAGCAGCGGCCCGTAGTTCGGGTGTTCCGCGTAGGCCGTCAGAAAACTGAAAACGTCGTGCACCGCGCTGGTAATCTCCGGGTCGGCGGTGAGCAGGCTGAGATCGGTGTAGATGCGGGCCGTGGTGGCGTTGTAATTTCCGGTACCGAGGTGCGCGTATTGACGGGCCACGCCATCGGGATCGCGCCGCACCAGCAGACAAAGCTTGCAGTGCGTTTTGAGACCTACCAGTCCGTGAAAGACCTGCACGCCGGCGTCTTCCATTTCGCGCGCCCAGCGGATGTTCGAGGCTTCATCGAAGCGCGCTTTCAGTTCCACTACGGCGGTGACTTCCTTGTGGGCCGCGGCGGCCATCAGAGACGGAACAATCAGGGAATGCTCGCTGGTCCGGTAGAGGGTCTGCTTGATGGAGAGCACGCGCTCGTCTTCGGCAGCCGACTGAATGAAGGATATGACGGCATCGTAAGAATCGTAGGGATGGTGCAGCAGAACGTCGTGGCGGCGCAGCTCTTCAAACAAATCGTGAGACTTCGCGGTCAGGCGCAACTCTCGCGGCACGTAGCTGTGAAACTTCAAATCGGGCCGCGCCGCTTCGTCGTAAATGTTGAAGAGCCGCGACAGATTCACCGGGCCGTTGACGGGAAAAATCTGCCAGCGATCAAGCTCGAACACCGTACCAAGGCGCTCGATGATTTCGGGATCGGCCTCGGACTCGATCTCCATCCGCACCGCGTCGCCCTTGCGGCGGTTATGCAGTTCCTCGCGCACCGATTCCAGCAGGTTCCGCGATTCCTCTTCCTGTAGATAGAGGTTGCTGTTGCGGGTGACGCGGAAGGCGGCGGAAGAAACGATGTCGTAGCCCTTGTACATGCGCACGGCATGATGAACGACCAGGTCGGCCAGAAAAATGAAGTCGATGGTTCCCTGGGAGGGCAAGCGGACCAGCCGCGGAAGGGCACGCGGAACGGTAACGACTCCGGTGTAGGTAAGCGAGGAGCGACGACGACGACGCAGCAGCAGGGCCACACACAGCGCCTTGTTGATCACCCTCGGGAATGGATGAGCCGGATCGACGGTCACCGGGGTAAGCAGCGGATCGAGTTCGCGCGCGCAGTAGTTGTCGACGAAGGCCAAAGCCGCCTCATCCAGTTCCTTGATGCCGAGAACGCGAATTCCCTGCTCCGCCAGTTCCGGCCGCAGGCGCTCGTTCCAACAGGAATACTGCTCATCGACGAACTTGTGCGTCGCTTCTTTGATCAGTTCCCGCTCCTCGACCATGGTGAGACCGTCGGGAGTGGTGGAGTTGTGGCCGTCTTCGAGTTGTTGCAGCAGGCCGCCGACCCGAACCTCGAAAAACTCGTCCAGGTTGCTGGCGGAAATGGCCAGGAATTTCACACGTTCGAGCAGCGGATTGCGGAGATCCCCGGCTTCTTCGAGCACGCGCCAATTGAATTTCAACCACGATGCTTCGCGGTTCAGGAGGGGCGCGCGATTGCTCGGAGGAACCATACAGTCAAGATCGTCGAGGTGGTACGTCTAGCAGGCTGCTATGTGAATCGGGACAGTCATCGGGTCATCGGATGATCGGGTCATCCGGTCATCGAAACCCGCTGAGAACTTAGGGTTTCGATCACCCTGTCAGCGCAACCAAGACCCGGCGAGGAATCCGACGCAGAATAGTATACCAAGAAAGGGAAGGGCGCCGGTTTGCCGCCGGTGCCCTCAGGGTTGAGACCTCGGACCGCACTGAAGAATGCTATCGGCAGGCGCTCTAGTGAACCTGCTTGATGGCAACCTTCACCTTCTCCGCCACGTTCCCAGGTAACGGCGCATAGCTAAGTTGTCCCGTCATCTTCTGGCCGTCGGTGACCATCCAAGCCAGGAAATCGGCGATGATCTTGCCCTTTTTCGGGTCCTGGGACGGCACCGGGATCAACAGCCAGGTGAAACTCGATATGGGATACGCCGTCTTGCCGGGCGCATTCGTGATAGAAACGCGAAAGTCCTCGGGCATGGTTTTCACGGAGGCAGCCGCTTCTGTCACTCCCTCCAGCGTAGCCTTCACAAAAGTGCCGGCGGCGTTCCTGACCGATCCGTAGGTGATTTTGTTTTCCACGGCGTAAATCAGCTCAACGTAGCCGATGGATCCCTGCAATTGCCGAATCTGTCCCGCAACCCCTTCGTTGCCCTTGCCACCCAAGCCGACAGGCCACTTTACGGAGGCTCCCTTGCCCACCGCGGCCTCCCACTCCTTGCTGACCTTGGAGAGATAGTCGGTGAAGATGTAGGTGGTGCCGCTTCCATCCGAGCGGTGAACGACGATGATTGACTGATCGGGGAATTTGACGCCCGGATTTGCCTGAGTAATGGCAGGATCGTTCCACTTCTGGATCTTCCCGAGAAAAATTCCAGCCAGAGCCTCGGGAGTGAACTTGACTTCACCGCTGATCCCCGGAACGTTGTAGGCGGGCACGTCGGCGCCCAGCACGGTGGGAATGTGCAGAATCTTGACTTTGGATTCCTTCAATTGTTCATCGGTCATCGGGCCATCGCTGGCCCCGAAATCGACGGTGCCGTTCAAAACCTGGCGAATGCCTCCGCCGCTGCCGATCGATTGATAGTTGATCTGCACGTCCGGGTGCAGCTTGTTGTATTCGCTGAACCACTTGGAATACATGGGATACGGGAAGGTCGCGCCCGCTCCGTTCAGCGTGGTCTGCCCCATGACGGGCAGCGCTAATGCAAGACCTGCCAACAGCAACGCGATGCGATGGTTCACTAGACGAGTCCTCCTCGTGCTTGATTTAGGTATGCAGTTTTGTTTTATCGGCGAAATGTTAAGGCGAGGTTACAACGGGGTAAATTTCTGATGAACACACTTTGTTTTCCAACTACTTAGCGGCCTGTGGCGTGAGCAATCCGCAAGCCTCGTCCGACTTTCAGTGGCCGCCGTTCTTATCGAGCCGCGCCAGTTCGCGGCCAAAAAGAGTGTTGTCGGGGAAATCGCGTTGCAGCGCGAGCAGCAGCTCGCGGGCGTGAGGCAAGTCTTTCTCGCGGACATAGGCGATAGCCAGCAGGATGCGCGCAAAAGGGGCGAGCAGATGGCCTTGCGCGGCGGTCGTCTGGAGTTCGGCAATGCCACCAGCCTTATCCCCCGCAACGCCTCCGAGGCGCAGGATCCAGCGCACCGGAGCGGCCATCGATCCAATAATGTAACGGCTGACGCCGCCGGCCAGGCGAGCGTCGTAGCAATCGGGATCGACGGCGAGCAGTTGCGCTGCCCAGGTCGTGGCTTCTTTGGTGTAATGCAGCGACGCCAGATTGCGCTTTTCGATGAGCGCGGCAAAGTCGGAGCGCAGGCCGTTAGAAAGCGTCATCGCCAGGAGCGCGTCGGCGTCCCGAGCGTCCCGGCTTAGCCTGGACTTCGCCAACTCTTCAGCTCGGCTGAGTTGCTGCTCGAAACGCACGCGCTGCGCGGGGTCGGCTTCATATTTCTTCCGCGCGCCGAAGGCCGAGTCGTCCTCATAGAACTGAGCTTCCAGCACGCCGAGCCGGTCGAACTCGGAAAACAAGATGCCCGCCGCCGCGCTCACCGGCCCCATGGGATTGTCGGGGTTCAGCGTCTCCCACGACTCGAATTCCTTCTGCGCGCCGGTAAAATCCAGATCGTAGAGCCGGAGGAATCCGCGATCGAGCCCCGCCGAAGGCAGGGCCGCAGCGGCCCGAGGAACAGTCATCATCAGCACGAGAAGGGCAGTGGCTAAGACTGTGACTCGGATCCCCTCCGCACGACATTCAAGCCGGGATAAAACACGCATGAGGCGGCATCCAAACATGTGTTGCATTAGATGCGCTTTCCCCGCGTTCCGGCGGAAGCCGAGCACAAATCCGCATCTTCTGGCAAACTTCTTGGCGGTGAGGACGACCCTCTGTGAGCGATGATCCTCGGACTAATGAACTTCGTTATGCGCCGGGCTGGCCCGGCATCGAACCGCGCTGGACTTCGAGCGCCAAGACCGGCGCGGGCACTGCCCTGAACCTCCACAGCAGAGTTTGGTTCACGCTCAGTCATGGCATTCTCAATGAGATCTATTTTCCCCGGGTGGACCAGGCCTGCACCCGCGACTTCGGCCTGATTGTCACCGACGGACACGAGTTCTTCTCCGAAGAGAAACGCCATTGTACCTTTCAGAACCTTCCGTTCGAGCCCGGAGTTCCCGCCTACGAACTGACCAACACGTGCATGCAGGGCCGGTATCGGATCGAAAAGGAAGTGCTGACCGATCCTTGGCGAAACGTGGTGCTGCAGAAAATTCGCTTTGTCCCGCTGCAGGGGAATCTCGGCGACTACCGACTCTATGCGCTATTGGCGTCGCACCTGGCTAACTTCGGATATGGGAACACCGGCTGGGCGGGCGATTACAAGGGCAAGTCGATGCTCTTTGCCCAGCGCGATTCCTGCGCGCTCGCCCTCGCTTGCTCCGCGCCATTGCTGAAACGTTCCGTCGGATTTGCCGGCGTCTCGGACGGCTGGCAGGACTTGTCGCGCCATTTCCAGATGACCTGGGAGTACGAACGCGCGGAAAACGGAAACATCGCGCTGACCGCTGAAATCGACCTCGCCACCTGCAACGGCGAGTTCATCCTCGCCTTAGGCTTTGGCGGAATTTGGGCGGAAGCCGGTCAGCAAGCCCTCTCTTCCCTGCTTACTTCGTATGAAACGATCCGCAAAGACTACGTCTTTCACTGGCAGAACTGGCAGCAGACTCTGAAGAAACTCGACGAGAAGCCGCGCGAAAATGATTTGTACCGGGTCAGCATGGCGGTTCTGCGCACCCACGAATCGAAGGACTTCCTCGGCGGCATCATCGCCAGCCTCTCCGTTCCCTGGGGCTTCAACAAGGGCGACGAGGATCTCGGCGGTTACCACCTCATCTGGCCACGCGACCTGGTCGAGAATGCCGGCGGATTGCTGGCCGCGGGCGCTCACGACGACGCTCTCCGCGTGTTGCACTACCTCGAGGCCACCCAGGAAGCCGACGGACACTGGGCGCAGAACATGTGGCTGGATGGGCGTCCGTACTGGAGCGGGTCGCAGATGGATGAGACCGCGTTTCCGATTCTGCTGGTCGATCTGCTGCGCCGCGAGTCTCCTCGCTGCTACGGTGACTGCCATCGCTGGTGGCCGATGGTGCGCAAAGCAGCGGCATTCATTGCGGCCAACGGGCCGGTCACGCAGCAGGACCGCTGGGAAGAGGACGGCGGCTATTCGCCGTTCACGCTGGCCGCCGAAGTCTCGGCGCTGCTGATTGCCGCCGATCTCGCGCAGGCGATGGGGCAGTCTCAGCCCGCCGAATTTCTGCGCCAGATGGCCGACACCTGGAACGACAACATCGAACGCTGGACGTACGCGGTGAAGAGCGATCTCGCGCGGCAAATCGGCGTGGAAGGCTACTACGTGCGCATCGCGCCTCCGGACGAAGACGGAGCCGGTTCGCCCCTGCAGGGATTCGTTCCCATCAAGAATCGCGCGAGTTCGACTGCGCCGGCGGTGGAAATTGTCAGTCCGGATGCGCTGGCTCTGGTGCGCTTCGGCTTGCGCGCACCCGATGATCCGCGAATGCTGAACACGATCAAGGTCATCGACGAACTGCTGCGCGTAAACCTTCCCCGAGGGCCGGGCTGGTACCGCTACAACTGCGACGGCTACGGGGAGCACGAGGACGGGTCTCCGTTCGACGGCAGTGGCATTGGCCGTCCCTGGCCGCTCTTGGCGGGTGAACGCGCCCATTACGAACTGGCCGCTGGACGCGCTGAATCCGCCGAGGCCCTGTTAGGCGCGATGGAAGATTCGACCGGATCGAGCCGCCTGATTCCCGAGCAAGTATGGGACACGGACGATATTCCGGAGCGCGAGCTGTTCGCGGGAAAGGGATCGGGGTCGGCGTGCCCGTTGGTGTGGGCCCACTCGGAATACATCAAGCTGCGGCGATCGCTCGCCGACGAAAAGATTTTCGATCAGCCTTCGCAAACCGTGGAACGCTACCTGGCGAGAAAGTTATCGGCGGAGCATTTCAACTGGCGTTTCAACAATAAGCCGCGGACTATGCCGCGCAGCAAGAAGCTGCGCCTCCTGACCCTGGAGCCCGCCATGGTGCATTGGAGCTTTGACAACTGGCAAAGCACTCAGGACAGCAACTCCAACGACAGCGGATGGAATGTTCACCACGTCGATCTGCCGACAGAGGCTCTCGCCGCAGGGCGTCAGATCGATTTCACGTTCCACTGGAAAGACGCCGGGCGCTGGGAAGGCCGAGACTTCCAGGTGACCGTCGAGTAGCGCAGAAAAACGCAGGCTGAAGCTTGCCACGTGGGGTCTCGACGGCTTCAGTCACCGGACGCGCTGGCCGCTCGGGCGCGTGGGGCGCTCCGTCCAGTGGTTCGTGCTGCGACCAGCAGGGTGCCTCCTCTTCCGGCGGCCGACCCGAACCATACCAGCGGCAGCGCGGCAAAGGAGAAGAAGGGAGCGGATACTCCGCTGACGATCTTATCGATCAGCGTGCCACGGAGTTTCTTCTTGGTCAGAAAATCGAAGAGCACATTGGGCGTTGACAACACTGCGTTGAGCGCGCTCTGCCACCAGCCCATCAAGTCGTATTCAAACTCCTGGTGCCAGTGTGCCACTGGAACAAACTGGGTGCGATGAAGCATTCCGTCGATCGACGTAGCGGTAAAGTGATAGAGGTGACGGGGCACATCTAGATGCAGCCAGCTCGCCCCAAAGGTCTTGGACTGCAGTCCCTCAAAATCGGGTACGGCGATCAATATGAGCCCATCGTCCGCAACCAAGCGTCGAATTCTCGCAATCACCGACCAGGGATCTGGCATATGCTCGAGACTGTGCCAAAGCGTGACGCAGTCGAATGGACCCCGGCCGGCGCACTCGTCCACGCTGTTGAAGACTTCAAGTCCCAGTCGCCGGGCGGGAGCTGAATTCAGCTCGGTTCCGGTAGGCTCCCAGCCGCACTTGCGGGCAGCCTGGAGAAACGTTCCTTCGCCGCAACCAATGTCGAGAAGGCGCCTGCCTCGTCCCGGCCCTGCCATTTTGCTGACCAGGGCAATCCGGCGATGGTCACAGAGGCTGGCGGTGACCCCGTGGCGCGCGCCGTAATACTCGGCGTAGTGAGGCTGCAATTGATCTGGAGCTGGGTCGGTAACTCCGATCCCACACACCGAGCACTTCAACACGTCAAACTGCATCCCAGTCACGGGGTCGGAGACTCCGCGCAGGTGCAACTCCAGCCGGTTGGAACACACCGGGCAACTGCTGGCGCGGTGTGCAGGTTGACCCATGATTCTGATTATTTCGGAAAAGCGCACAACCGCAGAGAACAAACGTCGAAGAGCTCGTAACGAAGGTACTATGACGAATGTAAGAGTTACCGCAACCGGGCAGATTGAAGTTTGCGGACAATCCATTTGGAATCTCATTTTACGATATGCGTCCAAGCTAACCCCGTGATTCCAATAGGTCGGGAGAAGGGTGCAGAGGAAGGCTGGTAAACTCTCCATAACTCACGAATCCAATTCGAGGCACCATGCGCATTCTTAGCCCATTTGTTATGGTCGTACTCATGAGCGTCCTGACGACATCCCAGACTTTGCCCTCACCGCAGGCTATTACCGACCCGAAACAGATCACGTCCAAGCCCGATGCGCGGGTGGAGAAGAATCTTTCCATCGAGAAGCTTTACATGACTCGCCAGGTGGGCGGCGCGACCTGGTCGCCGGATGGCAAGACGGTCGCCTTCATCAGCAACCTTAGCGGCCGCAATAATCTCTGGCTGGTGCCTGCCGAAGGCGGATGGCCGATGCAACTCACGGTCAGCGATCAGCGCCAGACCAGTCCGACCTGGTCGCCCGACGGCAAGTGGATCGCGTACATGTCCGATTATGACGGCGACGAGCAATGGGATATTTTCCTCGTGTCGCCTAAGTCTGGACAAGTCGTGAACCTGACTAACACGCGTGAGATCGCGGAAGAGAGCCCTACGTGGTCGCATGATGGGCGCTATCTCGCCTACATGGTCAAGCCGAAGACGTCGTCGGTGTTCGAGATTGACGTCTACGACACGGTCATGCGCGAGGTGAAGCACCTGACCAGCGGCACCGCTAACGACCGCATGAATGTTGCGCCGATCTGGTCGGCGGACGGTAAGTTCATCGTCTACACGCAAGAGCAGTCGAAAGGGACGGACTCGAATGTGTTTCTCGTCGATGTGGAGAGTGCGCAAAGCACGCTGCTCACGCCGCATGACGGCGAGCGCACTTACTCGGCAAACGATGTTTCGCCGGACGGCAAGAGCTTGCTGATTACCTCCAATGCCGGCGACGGCTACGATAATGCCGGCTTGCTCGATATTGCTAGTAAGAAAATCCACTGGCTTACGCAGGACAAGTGGGAAGTTTCTGGCGAGCGATTCTCTCCCGATGGCAAGTTTCTGACCTACGCCGCGAACGTGGATGGCAACACCGATATTTATCTGCATGACGTAGCATCCGGAAAGGCGCGCGCCCTGCCTTTGCCCAAAGGGGTGAACTTTGTGGCGGGGACTTCACCCTTTACGCGCGATAATTCGCGGCTGCTTTATTACCACACGGGCGCGACTGCTCCCGGCGATCTGTGGGTCTACACGCTCGCCGACGGCAAGTCGCATCAGGTGACGCACTCGCTGGTGGGCGGCGTGCGCTCTGAGGATATGGTCGAACCGCACCTCGTCCACTATCCGAGCAAAGATGGTAAGTGGACGATCTCCGCGTTCGTCTATGTGCCTTACAATCTGCCGCGCAACGGCCAACATCCTGCGCTGGTCTACGTTAGCGGCGGTCCTGCGGCGCAGACGATGAATGATTTCAATCGCTTCATCCAGTACATGGCGAACCAGGGTTACATCGTGATCGCGCCTAACTATCGCGGATCGACTGGATACGGAAGAGAATTTCAGCAGGCGAATCTCTTTGATATGGGCGGCGGCGATTTGCAGGATGTGCTGGCGGCCGCCGACTGGATCAAACAGACGGGCTACGTTGACCCGAAGAAACTCATTTTGATGGGCGGCAGTTACGGTGGCTACCTGACCATGATGGGAGTTACTAAGGCTCCGGAGGTGTGGGCGGCGGGCGTTCCGATTGTGCCGTTTGTGAACTGGTTCACCGAGATTCAGAACGAAGATCCCGTGCTGCAGCAGTCGGACCTTGCGACCATGGGCGATCCCGAGAAGAACAAGGCGCTTTATGAAGACCGTTCGCCTATCAACTTCGTCGACCAGATCAAAGCGCCGCTGTATCTGCTAGCGGGCGGCAACGATCCCCGCTGCCCTAAGACGGAGGCGCAGCAGGTGGTGGATGCGGTCAAGAAGCGCGGCGGCGTTGTGGAATACAAGGTGTATGAGAACGAAGGCCACGGCTTCGCTCGCGTTGAAAATCAGATTGACGCTTACGAGCGGGTGGCTGATTTTTTGAAAGCGCACGTTCCGCCGGCGGATTGCGGGTGCTCGCTGAATGAGTAAGGAAGTACTCGGTTTCTCAGTTCAGTTCCCTGTTCTAAGTGCGGCCTCGTCGGGCTGATCGCGACGCGCTGGGTTCCCGGGCAGGGTAACTTCGCTACCGCTACTCTTAAGGTCTTAACGTTAGTGTGACGGGGATTTTTCGACAGGTATTGGCTCTACGTGAACTAGAACGGGTCGCTAGGCAGCCTCACGCTGCACTTCTGCAAGAAATCCCTCCAGACTGAACGGGAACCCGTTCTGTGCGACGCCGACCGCCATCCAGTGCAAATCCATCCTGGCCGCGACCTTGAAGGCAGTCACGCTTAGTTCTCCGCCGGTCCAAGCGGCTCGCAGCATCATTTCCAACAGACCCAACATTTGGCAACGGTAAGAGACGGCTCGAATATCCGCGCCGGGGCTGCAAAGCCGTTTCCAGATGTCCACCTCGACAGCCACCCCTTCTGGGTGCTGCGCTTTCAAGTCCTGGCAGAAAGCCCACATCACCTTTATGTCAGCCACATCCACAACGGGAACCGGTTCGCCGGCCTTGCCGAACCAGACATCGATTTTGCGCATTTCTCAACCCCCTCAACCATCATAAGCATCTACCTGACTTTTTCGTAGACACTTAACTAACCACACGGACTCGTAACATCCAGTGGTTTGTTACTTACAAGAGGAAAAGAGGCAGGAAAGTCAACGCGGGACACAAAGCGATAGTTGACGCTAACAGGAAAGTGCAAACGCCAACTCTCTTCGCAGGTTGTGAAGCCGCTCCCTTTCAAAACAAAGTCAGGGCCGAAGTTTCTTCGCAGCCGGAGACGGGCGAGCCCCGTCTCTACAGAGGGGATGTATTCGCATTCACGCACGGCGATCTATCCAGATTGCGCTGAGTGTCTTGCCGCGCCATGCTTTTTTGCGGCTTCGAGGCGCAACATCAGCATGTAGAGAACGATCAGGACGTTGACCACGATCACCAGCACTCGAAACCAGGTTGGCCGATGGATCAGATCGGCGGCTTCGAACGGGATGTAGATGGCTCCGGAGGCGAAGGCCAGCCACTCCGCCCAGGGGCGGATGTGCCACAATCCGTAGGCCTCGACGAAGCGCAGGATCACGTAAATCGACGCCACCACGGCGATCTTCCACAGGCGCACGTCGCTGACCCCGTGGGCGAGGGCAACAAAAACCCCATAGAAACGGTGGTGGTGGTGAGGACTGACGTGAAGAAAATCCAGGAAGCTTTCGGCCACTCCCCAGATATCCCGGTGGCGCATGGAGAACAGGCCGAGACCGGCTAGCACTACGATGATCCCTTTGGTGAGTTCGACGGTGGCGACGGTGCGCACGCCTTTGATGTGTCCGGGATCGTGGATTCGGGGATGCGGGATTCGGGGATGCATTTGTTGAAAAGCGATTTTCCGGTATCCAGCGCCTGACGGCAGATTCATTCTAAAGCGCGGCCCCTAAAGGGGGCATCTAATTTCGAAAATCTTGCGGTATCGCTAAAGCGATACCCTGATACGAAGCTCCCGGCGCGACGCTTATGATGCGGAACACCCGATACAGAGATTGTGTCTCGGAGATCGCGACTCGAAGCTTCGTTGCCCTAATCCTGCTGGCGGACGCTGGCGCGCAACTCCTCTACGATCTCCAACGCGGCCTTGTGAGCGGCTTCGCCCTTGGTGACGTCGAACGAGATCGCGCCTACGCGGGCGTGGCCGCCTCCGCCATAACGCTCGCAGACCCGGGCCAGATTGACGGTGGGCTCGCGTTTCGACCAGGGGTTCGACCCGACCGAAACCTTGACCCGGAATGAACTCTTGCTGAGGCCGATGCTGTAGACCGAATCGGGATGCAGATAGTAGGGGATGAACTTGTTGTAGCCTTCCTGGTCGAGGTCGGTGATGTCGAAGAAAATCGTGCCGTCTTTTTCCTGCGTGCGCTGCCTGAGAATGTCGATGGAGCGCTCATGACGTTCGAGCAGCGGCGGGAGGACGGCGGCTACGAAGGGCTCCTCTAGAATCTGGGCGAGCGGATTATAGGCGAGCAGCGGAATCAGTTTCTTGACGAAATCCAGCTCGCTGGCGGCTTCGATGGCCATGGTCAACTTCATGGCCGGAGCTTTCATTTCGACCGCCGACTTCGCGTCTTCGTACATGGCGCCGTCGACGATGTCGGTCCAGTGGATTAACTCTGCCACCGGGCGCGGATCGAAGCCGAAGTGTTCTTCCGCGATCATCGCAATAAAACTGGTGCAGGACTTGAAGGCTGGGTCGTAGAACTTGCGGCCGCTCTGATCCTGCTCGAAGTGGGAGGCGTCGGCCGGGGAAAGAAAAGCGCTTTCGTGATGATCGAACCACCATGTAATTTTGGGCGAACTGGAATATTTGAAATCTACGATGGCGTTCTCGTCGCCATCAAACTGGCTCTCGTCGAAAAGGGCGCCGGCACGATGCAGCAGGCCGGAATAATCGAAATTCACATCGCCGCGGATTCGTTCCTGGTAGAAACGCGAAAACAGGGCGGCCGACGAAGCCCCGTCAAAACACTTGTCGTGATAAAACACGCGTACTCGCAAAATTGGCTTCCCTTAACCCGGCTTTTCCGGGCGTGTAGTGAAAAACAGATAGAGTTGCTGGTTTGGAGAATTATGTCAAGGCGGATGTTCTGCAGTGTGCTCTAAATTGACCAGAATGGAACCATTTTGTAATTTTGCAATCGGGTAATTTGGCAATTTGAAAACGGGACTTCTATGGCTTTTGAATTACAAAATTATCCGATTACCAAATTACAAAATCCTATTCCTGCGATCACTTCTTCCGGTGCCGTATCTTAAAAACGAAACTGACTACTCCGTTCCAGTCGCGCAGGGCCACGATCGACATGGTCCGCGTGATGTTGTACTCCACCTGGATGATCTGCTGGTTGGAAACCGAGACGTTGGTGCTATAGGTCAGGGTGATATTGTTCGCTACCTGCTGCTCAACCGTGACCTGCGGCCCTCGAACCACGGCGGTTTCGCTGGCCAGTCCCTGGGGATCGATCTTGACGCGGCTGGCTCCGAACAGGCGCTGCAGGCGGCTGTTCACGGTGCTGTTGAGGGCTTGGTTGATCAGCAGGTTCGAGGCCTCTCCGCCTAATCCAAAGGATCCGCTGGAGGCCACGGACGCCGATTCTTCCTGGGTGCGGCCTAGCGCCAACAGGGCGATGACGTCGGCTTCGGGCAGCTGCGGCTCGGACTGCCAGGTGACTTTCAGGCCGTTGGGAACGCTGGCGTCGCCGCGAAATTGTACGGTGATGTCGTAATCGCGCACTCGCGTGGATGCCTGCAGATCGATGATGGGCTGCGTCTTGGCCGGATTCGCGAAGGTAACGTCGCCGCGATCGAGCTTGTACTTGGTCCCGTTGAAAGTGACTTCACCTTCCAGAACTTCCACCCTGCCCAGAATTGCGGGACGCTCGGCCGTGCCCCGCACCCTGAGATCAGCGTTACCAGAGAGCCGGGCGATGGCGGTTTGCATCTGAAGTTCCGGAGTCGTCACGACGTGAACGTCGAGCTTAAGGCGGCTCTGGAGACTGTCGGTTCCGGTCAGGACGGCGGTCTGTCTGCTCCTCTCGATATATGCGCCGAAATCAAATCCGGGAGTGACGGCCAGCTTGGTGACCACCACATCCCCGCTCAACACTGCGGAATTCGTGCTGCCGGTCAGGCGGACGTCCGCGTTCGCGGTCGAACTTACTCCCGGCGGATAGCGCAGGCGAACATCGTGCGCGGTCGCACCGAAATCGAGGAGAAAGGCTCCGCTCTGGTAGATCGCGGAACCGGTTAGCGCGATGGCGCCGCCGCCGGTGGTGCCGCTCAGCTTCTCGATCTGAATGCGGTTGCGATCGAACACCAGGACGCCATTCAGGTCGCTTAGGCCACTGGGAAAGTCGTTGTGACTGACGAAAGTGTTCTTCACTTCCAGACGCCCTTGCAGGACGGGATGCGCGATGGTACCGCCGGCGTTCAGGTTCACCCCCAAATTGCCGCGCGCCAGGATTTTGGGGTTGAGCAACTGGAAGAGCGTCATATTGACGGAGCCATCAAGACGGAGGTCGAGCTCTTGTGCGTCGGTCAAATGCGCCCGGCCGTGGGCGGTGAAATCGGTTCCGCTTCCCGCCAGGTGCAGATTCTCGATCAGCAGGAATTGATTCGCTATCTCGAGGCGAATGGGATCGACATTTTGTACCTGCACATTCTCGACCCCTACGCTGAAAGACTGGAGCTCGGCGGACGCCTTTAGATCGCGTGGAGTGCGCAGTGGACCGCGAACGTGGAGCGTTCCCTCCAGAGCAGAGTGTCCCGTGATCTTTCCCGGCAAGTACGTGCGCAGAAGCCAATCGGCGTTCAAATGATGGAAAGTCAGGTTCAGATCCGCCGGAAAATCATGTTCTAATCCGACGGTTCCTGCGACGGTCAGGTCGGCTTTATCGAAGTCGGAGTGGGCTTTGAGATCGAGTTGCCGTTCGTTCGTGACCGCGTCGACGTAGAAATCTCCGGCGCGCTCCTTGTCGAGGGCGAGGTCCTTGAAATGAACGTGCGCTTCGACGGACGGCTGCTTGGGAGTTCCGCTGATTCGCACCGCGAAATCGGCAGTGCCATTCGCCGTGAAGCGGCTGGTTTGCAGGCGCGGCAAACGAGCGAGATTGAGGTTATGCCCGGAGAGATTCAGGCGAAACTCGCTCTTGGCCAAATCGATCTTCGACATACTGACATTCGACGTGCTGACGGCGGCGCTTCCGGAGAGCGGAGTGCCGTAGACACTGGCATCAATGTTGTTGAACTGAAGTTCGCCGCCGCCCAGGCGAAGATCGCTTTTCAACGAAGGAACGCCCACCCCATAGGCCATTCCGTTGTGAAGCTCGAGGTGTCCATCGCCGTGAGGATTGGCGCGCGTGCCCGAAACGGTGGCCGACAGATCCAGAGTGCCGGCAAAGGGCTGAGCGACTCCGGCCAACTGAACGATCTCGGCGAGATTGGCGTTGCGCAGGTCGAAGTGCAAAGTGAAAGGATCGTTTTCCTGAAATGCAGCGTCCGTAAGTGCGGCACTGGCGTCGAAGTGCGCCGTGGTATGGCCATGAATGAGCGCTCCGTTGCGCGCCGAGAAATGATTGCTCGAGTACTGGACGGCGGTGGAGAGCGCGTCCCAGTGAATGACTCGAGAGGAGACTCGTTCCGCCGCCGGCAAGGTAGTGTCAAAGTCGTAGACTTCGAGATTTCCGCTGACGGAAAACGCAGACAGTGTGCCGCTGGCATTGCCGGCGAGGCTAGCCCAGCCGTGAACTGCGACGGGCAAGGGGCGGGACCCGTAGGCCGCTTCGAGCAGCGGCGTCCACTCTTTCAGGTTGTGGCTAGTGAACGAGAATCGCAACGATGAGTTCGCGGACAGATCGCCTGCGGCGGTGATTTCAGAGGCTGGGGTGGTCAGATGAAGTTGGCTCACTTCCAACTCGTCGCGCGATCCGCGATAGATGCCATCAATCTGGCCGCGCACTGGGACTTCGCCCGAGGCCGGCGTCTCTGGTGGCGCAACGGTAAGGGTCAGTTTAGTTTCCGCGTCCCGGATCGAGCCCACCCAGAGCATGTCGACATTGCCGCTGGCCACTCCGGAAAGGCCCAGGCTATCGAGCGGTAATCTTTTCGAGCTGAGCAATTCCAGGGCCGGCAGCAGCGGGAAGCCTGCCAATTGCAGGCGCACGGAGCCGCGCTGCAGACTGCCGGGCGGGACTCGTCCGATCACATGGCGCCCTGGAGGCGGCGACGGTTGGAGCGAAGTCTGCCAGTTCGTCACATCGGCCTCGCCCAGCAAGTTGCCGCCGAGCAGATTGGCCTTGATCGAGAAAACGCGGAAGCGGTCGGGGGTGACGGAGAAGCCTGCGTTGATGCGGGCATTCCGCATTGACAGCTTGCCGTTCGACCATTCGAGGTCTTTGGCCTGCACGCCTCCCTGCGTGGAAAAATCCTGCAGGCTCCAGGAACCTTTGCCTTCGAACTGAACCGTGCCTTTGCGAAGCTGCGGCTGTCGTGCCAGGGACGCGAGTTCGCCGAGATCGGCTACGCCATGATAATCGCCGCTCCACTGAGGGTTGTGAAAGTCCTGCAAGCTGCCCGCGAGGTGAATTTCAGATTTTCCGGAAGCCACGGTCAGGCTGCCGATGTCGACGTGTCCGCGGGCCAGAACCAGCGACGCGTCTGCGCGCCACACAAACGAGGGATATTTTTGCACGCTCGTGGTAACGCTTCCCGCGACGATATGGGCTTCGTATTGCCGATGCAGCAAGGAGTAGTTCAAGAGCAGCGCCAGATCGCGGGCTTGAAAATCGAACGGCACTTTCTTGTCTTCCCATAGAAGTTCTCCGCGCTGCACCTCGATATGTGAAACCGCAAGCGAGATGAGTTGCTCCACCCGCCCTTGGCCGGAAGAAAAGGTCGCCTGCGGAACGGGAGCGTTGGTGGTGCCATCGGGATAATCGATGATGTGAACGACGGGATGCTCGAGCACGAGGGAATGCAATCCGATGGTGGTGCTGAGGATGGAGATGATTTTCATTTCCGCCTGCAGGCGGTCAACGTGCAGGAATGGCATCTGATCGGAAGCTTCACGACCGTGGATGGTCAGGTTGCGCGCGTCGACGCGCAGGCGGAACGGGGTGGTGTGCAGTTCTCCGAGTTCGACCCGGCCGCCGGTGATTTTCTCAGCCGAGGCGATCACCCGGCGGCGGACCCGCTGTTGAAAGGAATCGGTAGTGACGTACCAGGCGAGCAGACTGAATGCAATCAGGCTGAAAACGCAGAAGGCTAGAAAGAGTTTCAACAGGATGCGCCGGCGCTCGGGAGGAACGGGCTCGGCGGGCGGTTCGGTCATTTGCTCGGTCGGCGGTTCGGTCGGCGGTTCGGTCATTTGCTCGGTCGACGGTTCGGTCGGCGGCTTCGGCTAACGATTCTGCTCACCGGCCTTGGATTCAGGAGTCGCGATGTGACTCCCAGAGCGCAGGCTGGCCAGCCACCCGGAGAGCAGTTCGTTCATCTTTTTCTCGGCCAGCAAATCTTTGATTCGGCCAAAAACCTCGGTTAACGGAGTGGCGCGACTGCCGGCCCGTTTCAGCTCGGGCAGCAACTGATCGTGGTAGTAGGTTTCGACTGCCTGCGGATCAATCTGGATCGAGGGCCGCAGCCGGTCTTCGACGAGCTTCATGAGCTGGATCTGGTCGCTCAGACGCTTCTCCAGCGAGCTTTGGGTCAGCCCATAACGCTGCAGCTTGGCTTTCCATGATTCGTCGGTGGCGCAGTCCGGATGGAGCTTGCGGACTTCGGCGACGCGGGCGGCGACCTGCTCGGCGGGAGCCGGTTCAGACGGCCGGACCTGTTCCCGCAGCAACTCCTGATCGATCAGACGATCCAGGGCTGCGCTGCGCTCGGGCGAGGTGAACGAGTCCGGATCGCGGGCATTCGAAAAGGCCTCGAAGGCGACTTCCTGCTCCCAATCGCTCTGCAAAACCACGTGGCCGTTGACGCTGGCGACTACCCGATCGACAATCTGACCGGCCACTGCGGAGAGCACCAGCGCCAGGCTCAGCGCCAGGGTGAGCGCGCACTGCCTCGCGAGTCTCCGGCGGGACGGGCGGGGACGCCCGTCGCTCCACTTGATTTCGAATTTTAGGCGGCGGAGTTTCATTCGCATCAGAACGACTGGCCCACGCTGAACGAAAAGTTGAAATGCCCGGCGCGTTGATAACCGAACTGGCCGTTCTGTTGCCCCGTCTTTGTATTGGTCACGATGTTGGTGTAGCTGGGAAAGTAGGGCGGATTTAGATTGTATCCGAAGTCGAAGCGCAACGGTCCGATTGGCGTCTGATAACGCACTCCCAAGCCAACCGCGTGCGAAGCATAGTTGTAGTTGCACTTGAGGTGCGTGACCTCCTGGAAACAGAACTGTTCGTCGGGCTGGTGAAAGCGCGCCAGGCTGGGAAGCATTTCCTGCGGCCGCGCGAAAACATTGCCCATATCGTGAAAAATCGTGAAGCCGACGTTGTCATTCAGATACGGCACCAGCACGTTTGGAAAACGCATCTCCAGACTGTTGAGGAACACGGCGCTGCCGCCGACCGGAAATCCGGTAAACGGGTCGCGTGGCCCTGCCTGATTTAACCCGAAACCGCGATTGGAGTTGCCCCCGCCGCTGTAAAAACGCTCGGGAAGCGGGATAAGAGATTGGCCGGGTTGCGGCGTTTGCGCTGGGTCCAGTAGAACCGTGCTTCCGAAGCGGTTCTCTATCCCGACAGTGGTGGAACGGGCGAAAACGAAGCCTTGCCCCGTGCTGCGATTTCGGAAAAAGGTGTAATAGGTGGAATTCTTGATCAACTGGCGGCTGAAGTCGGCCTCGGAACCAAAATAGCTGGCGGCAACGCCGCCTTCGATCGCGGTGTAGCTGCCGCGCGTGCTTTCCAAATCGTTATCGCGACGGTTGCGAATGTAGATGAAGTTAGGAGTTCCTACCCGCGTGGGCTGGGAGAGCAGCGGAATCAGGTTGCTGGTGACCTCAATATTGCTGGCCTCTACGCGGCGGTAACTGAAACGGTAAGCGAAAGTCGTCAGTTCGCGGTCCTGCATTTTGTAGAGCACTTGCAATATCTGGAAAGTCTGCTCCAGACGTTTCGAGGTAAAGGTGGAAACGTCGACGGTGTTGTCGTAAAGGCCAGTGGAGGTGAAACGAAGGTTGTCACGGTTGAGCAGTTTGGGGATGTCGTAACTGGCGAGCGCGCGCTGCTGCAGGCGGCCGAGGTTGCCCTTCAGGGTGATGGTCTGATGACGGCCACCCACGTTGATGCGGCTGACGCCGAGAGAGACCATCGGGCTGACGCCGGTCTGCCCGAGCGGCTGGTTGGTTCCGACGGAGGGTTCTCCGGTCTGGAACTCGAAACCACCGCCGTAATCGAAGGTGTAGCGATCCGCTTCGCTGGCGGTGACCAGCACGTTCTTCCGCGACTCGGTGCCGTCCGGGTTCTGGATGGCCGTATCCACCTGCTTGAAGAGGCCGAGGTCGTAGAGACGGCGCTGGCTCTCCAGCATCTCCTGCTGGCTGAACGGCGCGCCGGGTTGCACTCGCATCTCCCGCCGGGCGACTCCGGGGCGGGTGTGGCGCAGTCCATCGAGAAAGACTTGACTGACAAAAAACTGCTCGCCTTCATGAATGGAGAAGGTCACACCAACGCGCGGCAGATTGTCCGGTGACGGAACGGGAACATAGGCAACGTCGACGGTGGCATTGGGAAAACCATTGTCGAAATACTTTCCCAGAATTGTGTCGCGGTCATCCGCCAGACTCGATTCGTCAAAGCCTTGTCCTTCGGCGGTAGAGATTTCGGGGAGTTGTTCCTGCGGAAGCGTGTAAGTGCCCTCGATGCGGACCCAGGCCACGCGCGTCTGCGGGCCTTCCTTCACGGCGATTTCGATGGCCAACTGCGATGGATCACCCTGATATCCGGTAACGAGTTTGCTGGCGACTTCGGCCTGCCGGAAGCCACTCGCTCGATAGAGACTCTGGATGCTTCCGACATCCTCTTCGAGCAACACTTCGCTGTAGCGCCCGTGACTGAACAGGCGTCCGGCGGGTTCGTCCTGCATGTGGGCGCGAATCAGTTCGTCGGGAAAAAATCGATTGCCGGAAATGCGAATGGCAGCGAGCTTATGGCGGTCTCCGGGATTGACGGCGTAAACCACCTGCAAATTCTTGCCATCCGGCGCGCTGTGCTGGCTCACGCTGACGGTGGCCTCGAAGTAACCAAGGGTCTGAAGATGGTTCTGGATGTTGCGCCGGCCTTCGTTCAGGAGATCGTCGTCGACCGCGCCTTCTTCATAGATGGGCACCAGCTTTTTCAGTATGCGTTGGCTGATCTTAAAACCCTCGGCGGCGATGGTGACTACAGGGCCACGGTCTATTTTGAAGACGTAGTCCACGGTGTTGCGCTCGGAATGGTAGGTGCGATCGGCGGCTGAGACCTGGGCGAGCAGGCGGTCCTGCTTCTGATAGCGGCTGCGAATTCGCTGCAGAGCGCGCGTAATGCGGCTGTAGGCGACGGGATCGCCGGAATGCAGATTGGCGATCTCCTTGATCTCCGCGACGGAATAGCCGGCGTCGCCGTCCAGCGTGATCTCTCCGACAACGGCACGAGTCCCGCGGATGACATGAAAGGTTATGTTGACCTGGTGCTGCTGTTCGTCGCGCTGCTCTGAGACGGTCACTTTCGACTGGTGAAATCCATTTTCCTCCATCACGCGTTGGATGCCTGCCAAAGCGCGGTCGATTTTTTCCCGAGCGTAGAGTTCGCCGAGTTGTAAGCGGGTGGAGCTGGCCAGTTGGTTGGGGGACGGATTGTTGGAAACGCCTTCCATGGTCACCATGCCCACGAAATCATTGGCGACCGTCAGAAAGCCCAGCCGGACGCCGGCGGTGACGGTGCGTTCGGCTTGAGCCTGGATGTCGGAGAAACGTCCGGTCGCAAAAAGGGCCTGCATGGCGTCGTGCAGCGCTTCTCGGGTAAGAGGTTCGCCGATCTTGAGCGGCGTGGCCGCCAGCAACGCGGCCGCCTCTTCGGGCGGAACTCCCGGCAACTCGATCTCGTCGATCGTCAAGCCGAGATAGGGCGCGATGGCTCCGAATTCTGCTGCGGGCGTTGTTCCGGAATGGGCGGGGGATTCAGCGGGTCGCTGCGGGGCAGGGGGCGGAGTCTGCGCCCAGCTTGCCCGGTGCGCCAGGACTAACAAAACGACCAGCACAAATCGGACGCCGACCCCGAAGTTGCTGCGACCGCGGCGAACTGCCGAGCGCCCCCACCCCGTCAAGCCAACACCGGGCTTGACGGGGGCCCCGGTAGGCTCGGCTTGGACGGCCGGGGCGGCCGTCCCTACGCAACCTTGGCCCCTTCGACTTCGCTCAGGGCAGGCTCCTGAGGGCGACCGTCTCCACACTGGTAAAATTTTCTCCCGAAACTCAGGCTCGCTCAACATCCCATCTTTCGGGTTCGATGAATCGCTCAAGGGCACACGTTGCTCTCGCCAACCAAGTTTGACGACCGGAACCTATAATACTGGTTTGAACGCTCGGGAAAGGTAATCGCCAAGGTAATTGCTTTGGAGAGCGACGACCGGTACTCACGGCAGGTGTTGTTCAAGGAGATCGGAGCTGAGGGCCAGAAGAAGCTGGCGCAGGCCCGCGTGGTCATCGTCGGATGCGGCGCTACCGGCTCTGCCCTGGCTTCGTTGCTGGCGCGCTCGGGAGTTGGGACGCTGCGGATTCTCGACCGCGACTATGTCGAGCCCAGCAATCTTCAGCGGCAGGGTTTGTTTGACGAGAACGACGCCCGCGAATCGGTGCCCAAGGCGATTGCGGCGGCGCGGCAGATTGCGCGCTTCAATTCGCAGATCGCCGTCGAGCCCCATGTCGCCGACCTGATTCCGGCGAATGTCGATTCCCTGCTGGGCGGCTGCGACCTGATTCTGGATGGCACCGACAATTTCGAAACCCGCTATCTGATCAACGACTATGCGGTGAAAAACTCGGTGGCGTGGATTTACGCGGCAGCGGTTGGCAGCTATGGCGTAACCATGAACATCCTGCCCGGCGAAACGGCATGCCTGAGCTGCATTTTTCCGGAATCGCCGCGCGGGACGGTGGAGACCTGCGAGACTGCCGGCATTTTGAATTCCGCCGTCAACCTTGTCGCTTCGATTGCGGCTACCGAAGCGTTGAAATTTCTGGTGGGCGCGCGTTCGAAAATGCGTCGGACACTGCTGTCCTGGGATGTATGGACGAATGAACGGGCGGAGTTGGCGGCGATACGGCCGCGGGCGGGATGCCGCGCCTGCCTCGGGGACTTCGTTCATCTGGCGGGTGAAGGGCGCCCTCACATTACGATGTGTGGCAGGAATTCCGTACAGATTCACGAACGGGAGCGGCCCGTGGATTTTGCGGAACTGAGCGCGCGCCTTCAGCCTCTCGGCAACGTTCGCCACAACGAGTTTGTGCTGAAGTTCTGGCGCGAGCCGTACGAGATGACGCTGTTTCCCGACGGCCGGGCGATCATCAAGGGGACGACCGACACGGCCATTGCGCGCAGTCTGTATGCGCGTTACGTCGGCAGTTAAGAATTGCGGCTGCGCCAATCGATTGCAGGTTGTGCGCAGCAGTTTTCACCCGCCCTGCGCGCCGGCCTTGCCTGAATTTCAGTGATTTGGCCGAGAGCGCCGCGAATCTCCGGACATCCTGCCTGTCTTTGGCGCGGCGGAAACTGGCCAGCAAACTGCACTTGCAGTCCCGAGTGAGACGGGGCTAGCCCCGTCTCTACGATGGATTTGTACGTCCCCTGCGGAGGCAGTATGCGACCCTACTTGGTTCTGATGGCGGCGGTTTTGATGGCAGTAGCGGCTTTTGGGCAACAACCTCTTCCTCACCCCGGCTGCTTTTATGGATGCGGCCCGTATATCCCGATGGTGACCACGCCGGAGATATCGCTGCAAACAGTTTCCCCGAATCCAGTGGGAGCGACGAATGCCACCACGGGATTGATTGCGGGCGCGACCAACTCGACACTTTCGGAGGATCAGGGATCGACGAGTTCGGTGTACACCGTACCGGTGTGGTACCAGGGCGGCGACGCTCCGCTGACGACGCCGCTGGTTCGCCTGTGGCCCGAAACGATTGGACGCGAAGGCCACGTCATGCGCGATGCGATGCACAACCCGATGCGCGAAGAACGTCCGCGGGAAGAACATGGCCCACGCGCGGAAACAGCGCGCGGCGGCTGGATGTACTTCACGGGACGGGAGCACACCGCGAGCGCGGCGCTCACGGGGAGTGAGGCGAAGGGCGTCCGGCAGGCCGGGCACGTCTATAACAACGACGACGTCGCGCGCCAGAATGAAAAGAACGGCAATGTGAAGTACGACGGTAAGACGGAAAAGATTTAGGGGCAGCTGTCGGCTCTCAGCTCTCAGCTTTCAGTTATCAGTCTTCGGCTCTCGATCACGGCTCTTCGCTGGGATCGAGAACTGTTTTTGGGGTTGAACGATCCGCGCCGCGTCGAAAACCGGACATTCTCGAACCCAATCTGCTATCTTCGTCGGTTGATTCTCTCCACACATACTATGCAGGCGCCCGCGTGCGCCGAGGATGAGTGCCTTCATGCCTGAGCTTGCACGTCCTGAACCGTCCCGTCTCTACCGCTGGACCGTGCTGCTGTTCGTCAGCGTGGCCATGGGCGGCAACTACTACATTTACGACAGTATCAATCCGCTGGAACGAATTTTTATCGACAAGCTGGGTTTTTCCGCCACGGCGTTCGGATGGTTGAATTCTTCCTATAGCGTGGCTGCGGTTTTGACCCTGCTGATCGGCGGCATCGTCATCGATCGCATTGGCACCAAGAAGGCGATTACATTTTTTGCGGGACTCTGCCTGCTGGGAGCTGCGCTCACTGCCGCTCGCGGGCGGCCGGGCGTGATGATCGCCGGCCGCACCGTGCTTGGGCTGGGCGCCGAGTCAATGATCGTCGCGGTGACAACCGTGCTTGCCAAGTGGTTTAAGGGCAAAGAACTGAGCTTTGCCTTCGGGATCAATCTCACGATTGCTCGCCTGGCATCGGTGGCGGCGGACAACTCGCCGACCTGGGCGAATAAGGCGTTTTATCCCCATGGGCCCACTGGCGAACCTAGCTGGCAGGGACCGTTATTCATCGCTGTAGGGGCCGGAGTACTGGCCGTGCTCTGCTCGGGAATCTATTGGTTGCTCGAAAGCCGGGCAGAGGGACGCTACGAACTAGGCAAGGCGGGCTCGATCGACAAGATCGAGTTCGGGCAGAGTTTTCGTGTCCGGGGATTGTCGTTCGGGGAAGCTGTTACTAAAATCTGGGGCGCTCTCAAAGACTTTTTTCGATTTAATCCATCGTACTGGTTCGTGGTTGGGCTCTGCTTCACTTTCTATTCGGCAATCTTCCCCTTCCGGACGTTCGCCATCGATTTCTTTTCCAATAGGATTCTGGCTGCCCACCCCGGGATGACGTTATCAGAGGCCACCCAGCAGGCAGGCTTTTGCAATAGTTTGCTCCCCATTACGGCGATGATTGCTACACCGCTCTTTGGGCTGATGGTAGACAAGGTCGCCAAGCGGGCGCTGTTCATGATGCTTGGGTCCGTACTGCTGATGCCGGTTTACTTGATGTCAGCGTATCTTCCCGCCATCAGAACGGTGACATTCGCCGTTCCCTGGATCGCAGCTTGGCATTTCACGTTGTTGCACCTCACTTTTCCTCTACTTTTTCTGGTTACGATGTCGATGATGGGGGTGGTCTTTTCGCTGATTCCGGCGGTCATGTGGCCTTCGGTCGCTTATATCGTGGACCAGAACCGGCTGGGTACGGCTTACGCCTTGATGACGCTGATTCAGCAGATTGGGTTCTTTGCGCTGAACCTGCTGATTGGCAAGGCCAACGACTACTCCCACGCCGGGCTGGATAACCCGGGAGGATATGGGCTGGGGATGTGGATATTCTCGATTCTCGGATTTGTCGGTCTGGCGTTCGCCATTCTGTTGCGGGTTCGCGAGACGGGTCCGCACGGGCATGGGCTGGAGACGATCACGGCAAAGGGGTAGGGTGAGGTTGCGTAGGTTCTCAGGAGGTATCCGATTTCCTGTAGAGACGCGGCTTGCCGCGTCTCCCGATGCAGAGGTCAGACGGCGCAGGCAACACGGGGCAAGCCCCGTCTCTACAAAGGAAGTTCGGCGGCGATGAGCTGCGGTTACGAAAGTGGTCTCTGTGCCGAGTTAGCCGAGTAGTTTGGTCGGATAGATCATTCCGCCGGCTACGGTTTTTGGTATTCTGACCAGTTCAAAACGGTCGAGAGCGCTTCCGTGACTGTCTCGGCAAATTTGTACAACGAAAAGAGTTTGAAGCCGCATCTGAACCAGTGGCGGCCGGAAAAGGCGACTTGACCGACCCGAAGAAAGGCATCACCGAAGCAGAAGCGATCGAGCAGGCGAAGCAGGGCCACGAAGCAGCCTTCGAAGTCTTGTATCATCTGCACAAACGCCGCGTGTACTCGTTATGTTTGCGCATGGTCTCCAATCCCGCCCAGGCCGAAGATCTGGCCCAGGAAGCTTTTCTGCAGCTGTTTCGCAAGATCGCGACGTTTCGAGGGGAATCCGCCTTTTCGACATGGCTGCACCGCATGACGGTGAACGTGGTTTTGATGCAACTGCGCAAAAAGGGACTGCCGGTCGTGTCGCTCGAAGAGACTCTGGAATCGGACGACGAGGCGCCGCGCAAAGAATTTGGCACCAAGGATGTAAAGCTGACGGGCTCCATCGATCGCCTGCAACTGCAGCGGGCGATTGATCGTTTGCCGCCGGGCTATCGGACGGTTTTTGTGTTGCACGATATTGAAGGGTTCGAGCATAACGAAATTGCCCAAATCGTGGGATGTTCGATTGGCAACAGCAAGTCGCAGCTCCACAAGGCACGATTGAAGCTGCGGGATTATCTGAAGTTCATGAGAGCCGAAAAGGCCAAGACTGGGTAAGGGAAGTTGCGGTACTGGGGAGAGTTTGCTATGACGTGTTCAGATGTAGAGAGAGTTCTGCCGGAACTCCTGGACAACACTGCGGACGGTGCGTTTCAGCGTGGCGGCGGTGCGCTTCCAGCTGATTTCGACGCTCATTTGAAGTCCTGTCCAGCTTGCTCGGAGCTGGTCTCGGACTTGCGGCTGATCGCGAGCGAAGCGCGTCAACTGGCGGCAACGGAAGAACCGGCGCCACGGGTGTGGCTGCGCATAGCGGCGGAATTGCGCGCCGAAGGGCTGATCTCTGATCCCTTGGTCCGGGAACCCGAATCCACACCGGCCCGTGCCGTCCTTATCCCAACTCTTCCACGACGGCGATGGACCTCGACCGCTTGGTGGCTGGCGCCGGTCGCTGCGGCGCTGCTGGCGGCGGGAGCTTACGTGTTAAGCCATAAGCCGGTTCCGCAGGTTGCGAAGCAAGCTCCGGCGGCTCCGGTAACTTCGGTGGCGAAAGTCGTTCCCGAGACTCCGAGTGCAGCTACGCATCCGAACAACTCACCCTCGGCGCCCGTCGTGGCTTCCGAGAAGGCGCCGCAGAAGCCTGTGAGGCCGGCGCATACGGTAGAGCCCGCGCCGAGCGCGGAAGATCAACAGTTTCTGAGTGTGGTTTCCACACTTGGCCCTGCGACGCGGGCCACGTATGAAAACCAACTGCAGGCGGTGAATGCCGATATCCGGGAAACGCAGGCATACGTGGATCGGAATCCGGGAGACGAAGACGCGCGGCAGCACCTGATGGATGCTTATCAGCAAAAGGCACTTCTTTACCAGATCGCGTTGGATCGTATTCAATAGGGGAAGGGGCGGACCGGCGTTCCCGGCCGCAGGGGCGGGGTTCTATGGCGAGTGTTCAGAAGGCGAGTGTCCAGCAAGCTAGCGTTCACTACACCACGGTCGTAACTCTGGTGGTGGCAACCTGTCTGGCGTCGGCGGCCTTCGCCGAAAGCAAGAAGGAATATCGTTTCACGGTCGGTCCCAACGCGAATGTTTCCGTGGATACGCAGTACGGGGCGATTTCGGTAAAACCCGGCAGCGGCAATCAGGTGGTGGTGTGGGCCACGCTCAAGTCGGACAACGTGGAAGTCGACCAGCAGCAGAATGGCAACCGGATTGAAATCGCGTCACACTTGCTGGAAGGCGCGAACGAGCAAACCGGCCTAGTGGACTACGAAGTGCTGATTCCGCCCGACGCTACACTCAATCTGCATTCTTCGACCGGCCCGCTGTCGGCGGAGCGCTTGCAGGGAGACTTAACCCTGGAAGGCGCGGATGCGACGGTGAATGTGCGCAACGTCGAGAATGGCCACGTACACGTGCGGACGATGCGCGGGGCTATTATGCTTACCGATGTTCGCAACGGCCACGTGGAGATTTCTTCCATCAGCGGCGATGTGCATTTGAAGTCGGTCGCAGGGCCGCTGGTACAGGTCATCACCGGCAGTGGGAAGATTTTCTACGATGGCGATTTCGGCTCGAGCGGCAACTACAGGTTCTCCACCCACAGCGGCGATATCGAGGCCCTGGCGCCGGCGGATGTATCGGCCGACTTCAGAGCGCACTCGATGATGGGAAGGGTACGTCACGATTTTCCGCTCCGGCCCAAACATTCCCGCTTTCCGGTGGAAAACGGACGTTCCTTCATAGGTACGACCGGTCAGGCGTCATCGGAGGTCGTGCTGCGCTCTTTCAGTGGTAAAATCCGCCTCAAGCAACGCTGAACCCAAAGAGAATCAGGTGTCAGGTCTTAGGTTTCAGGTGTCAGGTCTTGGGAAGGTCTTGATTTTCTTGAGACCTGAGACCTAAGACCTAAGACCTTGATGGAGCGCCATGGGAGTGTGTGCGGTGTTTCTTGTGGGGTTCATGGGTTCCGGCAAGAGCAGCGTGGGGCAGGAACTGGCCCGGCGGCTGGGCTGGGATTTTGTGGATCTGGATACCCAAATCGAGTCCCGCGAGCGGCAAACTATTCCCGAGATTTTTCGGGACCGCGGGGAGCATGGGTTCCGGCTCGCTGAAACTAGCGCGCTTCGCGATCTGCTGGCCGAGTCTCGGCAACCGAAGCGCGTGGTCGCGCTGGGCGGCGGGGCGTTCGTTCAGGAAAGGAACCGCGAATTGCTTCGGCAGTGGCCATCGGTTTTCCTGCAAGCGGACCCATCGGAACTCTGGCGGCGAAGCTTGCTGGACGGCGTGGAACGGCCGTTGCGAGGAGATCCGGAGCAGTTCGCCCGACTGTACGGGGAACGCCTTCCCTTCTATCGCGAGGCGAGTGTGGTGGTAGAGACCACGGGCAAGCCGCTGGCTTCGATTTGCGGCGAGATCGAAGGCGCATTGCACCTTACAGGAACTCCGCAAGACGCGGGGCCGGATTTATCGCGGATTGACCAGACAAGCTTCGGGACAGGAGAATCACAGTGAAGTTGTCTTATCGGCTGCTCGCTTTCATGATGGTGTGCGTTGCGGCATGGGCCGCTCCCCTGCCAAAAGACAAAGCGAAAGAACACGAGGGGCAAAAGGTCGATTCCGGTTCCTTCGGCGTGTTCCAGAATGGGCATCGGGTTGGAACCGAGACGTTTTCGATCTATCAGACGGCCAGCGGCAGCGTTATTGATTCCGAGTTCAAGACGGAGAATTCTCCCACCCCGGACTTGCAAACCTCCGAGCTGCAGCTTACCGCCAAAGGGGATATCCAGCGCTACGAGTGGAAGGAACTGAGCCCGGACATCGCGGAATCGGTGGTCTTTCCTAACGACGATTTCCTGACGCAGAAGTGGAACACGGGGCCGGGCACGAAAGAACACGTACAGCCTTACTTGCTCCCGGTGTCGACCAGCATCCTGGACGATTATTTTTTCGTCCACCGCGAAGTGCTGGCATGGAGGTTTCTGGCCGCAGCCTGCAAACAGGAAAAAGGGCTGGTGCAGTGCCCACCGAAACAGCGCACCCAGTTCGGAACCATGAACCCCCACCAACATTCGTCGATGGCGCTCAGCGCGGAATTCATCGGGCTGGAGAAGGTGAGCTTGAAGAGCGGGGAGCAGGAGCTGATCAAGCTGGAATTCAAGACCGACGCGGGAACGTGGCAACTCTGGCTCGATGGGCACGACCAATTCAAGGTTATGCGGATGTCCGTGGTAGGAGAGAACACCGAAGTGGACCGCGATTAAACTGCAGGTCTCAGGTCTTACAGTCTCAGAAATCTCCTGTGGCGCTCGCTGAGACCTAAGACCTGAGACCTGCTTTACCGCGGCTGGGACAACTCTTGACGATTCTTGATTCACGCACGTCGCGCGTGCTGTTCACGGCTTTCCTGTTCGCCGTGGGGCTGGGATTTCTCTATGCGGCGCGGCGTACGCTGATTCTCTTCCTTTTCGCCATTTTTTTTGCCTACCTCATTAATCCCGCCGTGGAGCGGCTGGAGAAATTGGTCCGCAGCCGGGTCTGGGCGATCACGATCATTTACCTTCTGCTTCTGGTTGGTCTGGGGCTGTCCGGTCTGCTTATCGGCCCGAGAATCGCGCGGCAAAGCGCCCGCCTCGGATCGTCGCTGCCCTCACTGATGGATAAGGCCAGCAACGGCCAGCTCTCTGGCCAGATCGGCCAGCTTACGGCGCGGTTCGGAAGCCAGCACGGCTGGAGCGAAGACACTCAGAAGCGTATCCAGGGGTTCTTGTCGAGTCGCCGGGAAGACTTATCCAAACTGGCGCAACGCATCGGCATCCGCGCGGCCGAGGCGGCGCAGGATGTGTGGTTGCTCTTTCTAGTGCCTATTCTTGCCATTTTTTTCCTGCGCGACGGAGGCAGCTTCCATGAAGTGCTGGTGGCGCTGGTGCAGTCGCGCACGCAGCGCGAGTTTCTGCAGGACGTGCTCCAGGACCTTAACCAGATGCTCGCCCAATTCATACGCGCCCAATTGACCCTGGCGGCGCTGTCGCTGATGGCCTACACGTCAGTTCTGGGCGCGATGCGCGTGCCGTATGCGCTCATGCTCGGTACCGTCGGTGGCGCGCTGGAATTCGTCCCGGTAGCCGGCCCGCTGATGGCAGGCGCTGCGATGATGGTCGTCGCCATTCTGGCGGGATACCAGCACTGGGCCTTCCTGCTGCTGTTTTTGTTCGTCTGGCGAATGATTCAAGATTACGTAATCTCTCCCCGCATCATGGGAGTGAGTGTCGAATTGCACCCCCTGGCGGCGTTGTTCGGTATTCTCGCGGGCGGCGAGATCGCGGGAATCCTCGGCGTTTATCTCTCCATCCCCGTGATGGCGAGTTTGCGCATTGTCTGGCGCCGCTGGCGCATCTACGTCGAGAAACGCAAGTTCGGACCGCTCAACGAGTACTCGTTCCCGCATGAGTTGGGAAGAAGTTAGAAGACTCCGGAAGCACTGGCCTTGCCCGATCTCACTCCGCGTGGCCAGAGACGCGGCTAGCCGCGTCTCTACAGAGATATCGGGTTGTACGTGGACATCCGGGCATCCCGTCGCTCCGCCGTCATGGCCTCTACGCGGTGACGGCCTCGGCTGTTTTTTTCACGCTGTCCACATCGACTTTGCGCAGGAACTCCGCCGCCGCTTCCGGCAGCACCGTGTTGATGAACATTCCCGAGCCCAGCTCAAAGCCAGCCACTCGCGTGAGCCGCGGGATCACACTCAGATACCAGTGAAAGTACTTCACGCCGACGCTCTCGGCGGGAGCGCTTCGGATCGTAAAGTTGAAATCCGGGTCGGCCAGGCCGTGGTAGAGCTTGGCCAGAATCGAGCGCAGCATACGCGCCAGATCGTTGAGTTCGGAACTGCTCACATCTCCGAAGCTCGCCATGTGCCGCCGCGGATAGATGTGGGTGGAGAACGGAGCCGATGAGGCATAGAGTTCGAGCGCGACGAAATTCTCGGAGACCGAGACGATGCGGGTTTGTTCCTGCAATTCCTCTTCCAGCATCTGGCAGAACATGCACTCGCCAAAGTCGTCAAAGTGCCGCAGGGCCTGTTGAAAGCGCTCGCGCACCTGCAGCGAAATCACTGGCGTGGCGATGAGTTGGGAGTGCGGGTGTTCGAGGCTGGTGCCGGCGTCGATGCCGTGATTCTTGAAGATGGTAATGAGGGCGATGCGCGGGTCGAGGCTGAGCGCATCATAGCGAGACTTATAGATGCGGAGGATTTCCGTCACGTAGGAATCGGACATCAGGGCCATCACCTGAGAGTGGTCGGGCGTCTCCACGATCACATCGTGAACCCCGAAGCCATTCACCGACCGGCGCGACCGGTGCACCGTGCGCGTCGGCTGCACGTCGCGGGAAAGAGCCGCAAACTTATTCGGGATCACTCGCGCGTGCCACGGAACCTCCAACGAGGTGGGTATGCGCATAATTTCGGGTGGAGTCAGCTTCTCGTTTCCCGGACAAAAAGGGCAGTTCGCGACAAACGGCGCCGCCGGCTTCCGTTCGCTGTGGCGCGCCATTTCTTCCGGACGCCGGGCGCGCTCGGTGGCGATCACAACCCACTCCTTGGTGGCAAAATTCTGGCGTAATTCGGACATAGTCACTCCTAGGCTTAGCCTACATCCAAGCTTGAGAGTCGAACAGTCACCTAGGGTCGTATTTCCCGCCTCTGGCGCGGTGCGGACATCACTGCATCGAGTTTTACATCCGAATCAGCGACGACGCTCCCCTAGCGCACGGTTCCCTGCATGGCCTCCTTGAAGAACTCGCCTTGCGGGGTCAGCGCGTAACTATCCCATGAGCGAATTAGCGAAGGTTCCCATTCGGGATCGAACACCCAGGCCACCCAGCTGATTCCCCGGCTTTCGAGGTACTTGGTAATGGCGGGGCCATAGCCGGCATTTTCCGGGTGGGTCGCTTCGTCCGACTGGTATCCGATTTCGGTGGCAATGATCGGAAAGCGGCCGGCGGCAAACCCAAAATCCTCATCCCATTTCGGCTCCCAGGGCTTCGAACGTTTCATCGGGTAGGGGTGGGTCACGTAGCCGATGCCTTCGGCGTGAATGGGACTTTCGTGCAGCGGAGTGAGATCGTAGGCCCAGTCGAATCCGGCAACCAGCGGAATCTTCTCCCCGTCAAAGGCTCGGATTACGGCGATTAGTTCCTCATTCGTGCGCTTCCATTGTTCCCATGAAACCGGGCCCAACTGATTCACGAACGAAGTCGGCTCATTGTAGAGCTCGTAAAAAGCGACAGTGTTGTGGCCGGCAAAGTGGCGCGAGATGATGCGCCAGAAGTTGAAAGTCTCGGCCATCGAGGTCTCGTACATGGGATCTTGAAAGAGCCCAAGTTCCAGATTGCCGATGGAATGCCAGTCGATGTCGACGTACATGCCGAGTTCCGTGCACCAGCCAACGGCCTGGTCCAGCAGGGCGAGATAGCGCTGCGGCGTGCGCTCGCGCCAGGCAATCGGGTGCACCGGAATGCGTACCAGATGTGCACCCATCTGCTGCACATGAACGAACAGATCGCGATTCCAGTGTCCCTGGTTCATGATCTTGTCGGGATCGGAGATGGAGACGCCCCGGAAAAGCACCGGATCACCTTGCGGATCGACAAACCGGTTGCCGCGCACCGAGATGAGCAGCAGCTTCTTCGCATCCGGACCCTTGAGCGGCTCTCCGGGGGTCCGATCGTTCCACCAATCGTGATACTTCTTGCTTTTCGCCGTATCCGGAGTTTGGGCGGCGGCCAGGCTGCACCCGAGCAGAAGAGTTACGGCGAGCATCCATATCTTCGTCTTCATTGCTATACCTCGCATGAAATCGCATGAACTGGGAATGATTGGAACGAGCGTACGAGTATACAGCGCGGATTCTCTGGAGTCAGTGTGCCGGAATTGGAACCGTAAATGACCAGTCTCTGGAGTTTTTCGACAAGCCCAGAGCTCATTCCATAAACCGTCCCCAGGAGGGATCGGCGGCTCCGTCAGGGGCTAAAGCCCAGTGTTTATGCGGCTCAAAACGGCACGGCTGAAGCCGTGCCCTGCCCAAAACCCACCCCGAACCACTCATGAGACTCAGCCTGGGAAAAGTCGCTGGTATAAAATCACAACTTATCATGTCAAACAAACTTGCTGTGGGAATTCTCGGCGCCACTGGCATCGTCGGCCAGCGCTTTATTCAAATGCTGGAGCATCATCCGTGGTTCGAGGTGGCATGGCTGGCCGCCTCCGATCGTTCGGAAGGCCGGCCCTATGCCGAGGCTGCGCGCTGGCGTTTGAAAACTGCCATCCCGGCTGACGTCGCCAAAATGACGGTTGCGCCGGCAAAACCGCAAGGCGCCCCGAAAATTATTTTCGCCGCCCTCGATGCTTCGATCGCCCGCGAGCTGGAGCCGCAGTTCGCAGCCTCCGGTTGTGCGGTGGTCTCCAATTCGAGCGCGTTGCGCATGCAAGCCGACGTTCCGCTGGTGATTCCCGAGGTCAACGGCGATCATATCCGGCTCATCGAAGCCCAACTTTGGCGGCAACAATCCCGCGGCTTTGCTGTCACCAACCCCAATTGCTCGGCCATTGGACTGGTGCTGGCGCTCGCCCCGCTCCATCGCGCGTTCACTCTCGAGGCGGTGATGGCGGTCACCATGCAGGCGGTCAGCGGTGCTGGATATCCCGGAGTGCCGTCGCTCGATATTCTCGGCAACGTCATCCCTTACATCGCCAAAGAAGAAGAGAAGATGGAAGAGGAGACGCAAAAATTATTGGGGACGCTGAATGGGTCGCGCGTCGATCCTGCTCCGTTTGCGATGAGTGCGCAATGCAATCGCGTCGCGGTGGAAGACGGCCATACCGAGTCGGTCGCTGTCCGATTCAAGAGGAAGGCCGCACCCGAAGAGATCATTGCCGCCTGGAACGATTTTCGCGCCGAGCCGCAGCACCTGCGCCTGCCGAGCGCTCCCGACCAGCCGGTCGTGTACATGACTGCTCCGGACCGTCCGCAACCGCGCTTCGACGTTGATCTCGGCGCGGGCATGACCACCTCGGTCGGGCGCTTGCGCAAATGCAACGTGCTCGATTGGAAGTTCACCGTGCTGTCGCACAACACGATCCGCGGGGCGGCCGGCGCTGCTCTCCTGAATGCTGAACTTCTCAAGGCGAAGGGGTACTTCGGGTGATGAACAACAGTGGTCAGTGGTCGGTGGGCAGTGGGCAGTGGTTGGATAAAAGCTTGTCGGCATCGCTTTTGCTGACAACTGGCCACTGGCCACTGACCACTGACCACTCTTCTAAGGAGCACCCCCGCCCATGATTGTCATGAAGTTCGGCGGGACTTCCGTACAAGACGCGAAGGCGATTGACCGCGTCGCCCACATCGTCCAGGGACGGTTGGCGGACCGGCCCGTGGTGGTGGTCAGCGCCATGGCCAAGGTCACCGACTCCCTGCTTGCCATGGGTAAGGCTGCCGGCAGCGGCGATCGCAAGACCGCGCTCAAAATGGCGCGCGCTTTACGCGAACGCCATTATGACACCGCTGGCGAATTGCTCGGCACCGCTCTTTTCACTGAATTTCATGGCGACTTGGGCGCCGACTTCGAAGATCTGGACGAACTGCTGCGCGGCATTGGCGCGGTCGGTGAAATTACTCCTCGCACCTACGACTACGTTGCCTCGTTCGGCGAAGTGCTTTCGAGCAAGATCGTGGCTGCCGCTTTCGTTGCCCGCGGATTGCCGGGTGCGCACGTGGATTCGCGCCTTTGCCTGCTGACCGACAGCAGCTATACCCGCGCGGTACCACAGTTCGATGAGACCAACGAGCGCCTGCGCAAGCGGGTGCAGCCTCTGGTCGAGGCGGGCAAGGTTGCGGTGATGGGCGGATTCATTGGTTCGAATCGCGCCGGCATCACGACTACCATCGGCCGCGGAGGATCGGATTTTTCCGCCGCGATTTTTGGCGCCGCTCTCAACGCCGAGCGCATCGAAATCTGGACCGACGTCGACGGCATGATGACCACCGACCCGCGCCTTTGTCCCGATGCCCGCCGCATCAAGGTCATCAGCTTTGACGAGGCCGCCGAACTTGCCTACTTCGGGGCGAAGGTTCTGCATCCGGCGACCGTGCTGCCCGCGATTCAGAAAAACATTCCAGTTTATGTTCTGAACTCGCTGAACCCGACCTGCGAAGGGACGAAGGTTACGGCGCGCGCCCCGCGTTGCACGAACATCTTCAAGGCCATCGCGCTCAAGAAAAAGATCACGCTGGTCGAGGTCGCCTCGCCCCGCCGTCTGCTGGTGCATGGATATTTGAAGTCCATCTTCGAGGCCTTCGATCAGCACGACATCGCGGTGGACGTGGTTTCGACTTCTGAAGTCAGCGTCTCGGTGACGGCCGAGACTAACGAAGCCATCCCGGCTCTGGCCGCCGATCTGGCGAAGATCGCGGACGTGAAGTACGAGGGGCGGAAAGCGATTGTCTGCCTGGTGGGGGAGAATTTGCGTGATACACCCGGCATCGCGGCCAAAGTCTTTGGCATTCTTGAAGATGTGAAGATACGCATGATCTCACAAGGCGCGTCGGAGATTAATCTGACCTTCGTGATTGAAGAGGACGACGCAGCCGAAGTAGTCCGGCGCCTGCACCACGCGTTTTTCGCCGAAGCCGATCCGGAAGTGTTTGCGTGAACTCCCCCCGCCGTTAGGGAGATCCCACCATGAGCTCACAGGCGGAAGTGGAAGGCCGCGTTCGATCCGGCCAGATCACCTGGGCTGGACCCGCCATGGTGATGGTCGGCCGCAGTTTCTTCATGATCGCGGCCCAGGCGCTGGTGGCGGCCCTTTTTGCTGTGCGCGGTCATCCGTCTCCGTGGAACGCGGCGGCGCCATGGTGGTCGGTTTACGGGACGCTGGTCGACGTCGGTTGCCTGACGCTGATGGCGAAATTCACCCGCGCCGAAGGCATTCGCTTGCGCGACCTGATCGGCCAGATACGGCTTCGCCGGGGGCAAGATATTTTTCTGGGAATTGGGTGCCTCTTGCTGGCGATGGCGCTTTTCGGCGCTCCTGGGGCGCTGGCGACGAAGCTTGTGTTCGGCACCGCGCATCCGAATCTGGAATTACTGTATCCGGGATTACTTTTCGCTCGGCGGTTGCCGGTTTGGGCCGTGATCTACAGCTTCAGCCTATTCTGGCTGATCTGGTCGCCGACCGAGGAGATGACCTATAACGGCTATGTGCTGCCGCGGATTCAGGCACTGACGGGGCGCAAGTGGGCCGCCGTGCTGATAGTAGGGTTCTGGTGGGCTCTGCAGCACAGTTTTATTCCTTTTATTTGGGATTGGAAATACGTGCTGTGGCGCTTTCTTTTTTTCCTGCCGGGCGCGCTTGGGCTGACGCTGGTGTACCTTTGGATCCGTCGGCTCTCACCGCTGATTCTGGCACACTGGGCGATGGATGTCTCGGCTCAGATTTACACTATCAACTTTTGATATTGCCACTTGAGGCCGCCTTTCGGCGTTAAATCTGCGAGAATGTGATGCGCGGGAGCCTTTTCGGTTTTCTTGGCGTCTCGGCGCACTTTGCGGTTTAAGGGCTCAGCATGAATCTTCTAATTCTCGGCTGCGGCAAAACCGGATCGCTAGTCGCGGAAGTGGCGCGCGAGCGCCGGCATCATGTCCGCACCTTGGATGTCGACGAGAACGCGGATGCCTGCGCTCTCACTCCCGCTTTCCTTGCCCCCTTCGACGTCGCCATCGATTTCACCGCACCCTCCGCCGTCATCGGCAATGCCGAAGCCTGTATCCGCGCTGGAAAGAACATCGTGGTCGGGACCACCGGCTGGTACGAGCAATTGCCGCGCTTGCGCGAAATGGTGCTCTCGGCAAGAACGGGCTTTCTTTACGGATCGAATTTTTCCATCGGGGTGAACTTGTTTTTCGAGATTGCCGCAACCGCGGGAGCCGCGCTGAAGTACGATTACTCGGGTCAGATTTTCGAGCGCCATCATACAACGAAGAAAGACGCTCCTTCGGGGACTGCCATCACACTGCAGAAGATTGTGCGCGAGTCGGGAGGCCGGGAAGTTGAAATCGTCTCGTTTCGCGAGGGCGACGCGGTCGGGATGCACGAGATCACTTTCGATTCTCCCAACGACCGGATTTATCTTTGCCACGACGCCAAGTCGCGCCGCGGATTCGCTGACGGCGCGGTGCGCGCCGCCGAGTGGCTGGCGGGGAAGACCGGCTTCTTCGAGTTCCGCAACGTCTGGCGCGAGCTTTAGAGCTAATTCAGAATTGCTCTGACCACGGGCAGCTGCCGAGCTTCGCTCGGCTTGGACAGCCGAGGGCGGTTGTCCCTACACGACCTTGGACGGGCGAGGGCGCCCGTCTCTGTACTCGCAAAACCTCTCTTCATGCAAGCGCTCGCGAGAAGAGTTATCCTTATGCCATGCTACTGCGAGGCTGTGGTACCGCTCTGGTCACACCGTTCTCTCAGGACGGTGCTGTCGACGAAAACGCACTCCGTAATCTGGTTGCCTGGCAGGTCGAATCGGGCATCGATTTCCTGATTCCCTGCGGCACTACGGGAGAAACTCCCACGCTCACGCACGATGAGTGGCTGCGCGTCATCGACGTGACCATCGAAGTCGTTGCCGGACGCGTCCCGATCGTCGCCGGCGCCACCTCTAACTCTACGCAGGAGGCTGTGGCCAAAGCGAAAGAGGTGGCGGCGCGCCCCGGCGTTAACGCCATCCTCACTGCTTCTCCGTACTACAACAAGCCCACGCAGGAAGGGCAGTACCGGCATTTTCGCGCGATCGCCGAAGCGATCGACAAGCCCGTCATCCTCTACAACGTGCCGGGCCGCACCTCCGCCAATCTCGAACCCGCGACCCTGGCGAGGTTGAGCGAGGTGCCGAATATAGCGGGCGTGAAGGAAGCCAGCGGGAACATCGCGCAGATCGCGGAGATGCTGAACTCGATGCCGGAGAGTTTTCTGGTGCTGTCCGGCGACGACGTCATGACTTTGCCGGTGATCGCGCTCGGCGGCGTGGGCGTAATCTCGGTTGCGTCCAACGAAATTCCCCGCGAGATGGCGGAGATGACCCGCGCCGCTCTGAACAACGACTGGAACGCGGCGCGCGCCATCCAGCGCAAGTATCTTCCGCTGATGCTGGCCAACTTCATCGAGTCGAGTCCGCTGCCGGTGAAGGCCGTTCTGTCGATGATGGGCAGGATTGAAGAAGTCTATCGCCTGCCCTTGCTTCCCATGCGGCGCGACACGCGCTCAAAGCTGCAGAAGATCGCGACCGACGCTGGATTGATTACCCGGCCTGCGACTCCTCCGGCGGCTGCCGCCGAATTCTATATTTACGAGAATTGGGCAGCGGGCCCGCACAAAGCGATTCTGCACCGCGCGTCCTGTGGACAGTGCAGCTCCGGCAAAGGACGCCCCGCCGGACACGATCCCAATCATTCGCGCTGGCACGGACCGTACGCCAACCTGGCCGAGGCGCGCGAGGCGACTCATCAGATGCCCGGGGTGCTGATCCGCAGCGAATGCAAGTGCGTGGCGTAAAGGCAGCATTTAGCATTTGGCTCTTAGCTAAGTCCAATTACGGCTTGTCATCCTGAGCGAAGCGAAGGACCTGCTTCTTGTCTACATCAGATTCGCTGTCTCTTTTGAAGTCGGCCATTGAACGCCTCTCGATGAGCGCGACGATCGTCAACCCTGACGAAGCCCGTCCCACTTTTTTCGACTTCCGCGCTGCGCTGACTCGCGGCGAAGTTCGCGCCGCTGAGAAGGTCGGCGGACACTGGGTCGTCAATGCCTGGGTGAAGCAGGGCATTCTGCTGGGTTTCCGTCTTGGCGAGTTACAACAAATGTCGGACGGCGACGTGCTTTCCTTCATTGACAAAGACACTTTCCCAACCCGCCGTCTCACCCTTGCCGACCGCGTTCGCCTTGTGCCCGGCGGATCTTCCATCCGCGAAGGGGCGTATGTGGCGCCGTCGGTCGTCTGCATGCCTCCCATGTATATCAACGTTGGCGCCTACGTGGATGAAGGCTCGATGATTGACTCGCATGCCCTGGTCGGCTCCTGCGCGCAGATTGGCAAACGCGTACACCTGAGCGCCGCCGCGCAGGTCGGAGGCGTGTTGGAACCTATCAACGCGGCCCCGGTGATCATCGAAGACGATGTGCTGATTGGCGGGAATTGCGGAGTGTATGAAGGCACGCTGGTTCGTGCCCGCGCGGTTTTGGGGGCGGGAACGATTCTGACCCGATCCACGCCGCTCTACGATCTGGTGCGTGGCGAAATCTACCGGGCGACAGCGGAGCATCCGCTGGAAGTTCCGGAGAACGCGGTGGTCGTCCCCGGCTCGCGTGCCGTAAAAAAAGGCAAGGGCAAATCCAATTCCGAAGACTGGGGCCTCTCCCTCTACACGCCCGTGATCGTGAAGTATCGCGACGAGAAGACCGAGCGCGGGATTGAGTTGGAAGAGTGGCTCAGGTAGAAACCGAGCCGTGCTGGCTCTTGCGCTGTTCTAGGATCATTATCGAGGGGCTGGACGTGGAAGCGAACCAAGAGAACGCATTACGTGATTGGGAGACATTTGAAGAGACGCTCAAGAAGCTGCGCGCCGAGTATGGCAAGAAGCAGTCCTCACCGTTGCTGTTCCGTGGACAAGGCAACTCCGAGTGGCCACTTGCCACCACGCTCGAACGGAGCGGGCAGACAAGGATGCTCTTCCTTGACTTTTACCGACTCATCTGCGCCGGGATCGGGCCCAGAGTTGAAACCTTTACCGGCGTAGGCGTGCCTGCGTACGACTCCAAGTTTTGTGAGAAGTTTCTCGACCCTGAATTACTTCTGCCTTTTAGCAGCTTTCCTCCCGAACCTCTTTATCGATACATGATTTATTTGCGACATCATGGGTTCCCCTCACCTCTCCTCGACTGGTCCTACTCGCCATACGTTGCGGCCTTCTTCGCTTTTAGGGATGACCCACTCACGAAGCCCGAGGAGAGATCGATTTACGCGTATTGCGAAAGCCCGCAGGGAGTGAAGGGAGGGGCTGTGGGAGAACCTACCATCCGGCCCATTGGGCCGTATGTGCGGAGTCATCGCAGGCATTTCCTTCAGCAATCCGACTACACGATCTGCGGCAGCTGGGACGCGAGCTATGGATGGCGTTTTGACTCGCACCAGCATGTTTTCGATAACAGGCGTCCCAAGCAGGATTTCCTGTGGAAATTCAACCTCCCCTCCAGTGAACGGATCAAGGTTCTGCGACTACTGAACGACTACAACCTGAACTCCTTTTCTTTGTTTGATTCCGAGGAGAGTCTCCTGGAGACGATGTGGCTGCAGGAGCAAGTACTGAGAAAGGAAACCCGCGGATAGCGAGCGCGGCATGGCGCCTCACTGTGCCCCAGTTACAATGTAAAGGATGACGGAAACAACTCTTTCCGCGAAGAACCAGATCGTGATCCTGCGTGAAGCTCGCAAGGCGTTGGGCCTGAAACCCGGCGACAAAGTTCTTATCGTTGTTAGAAGTGGGAGACTGCTCGTCCTGCAAAAACCAAAGTCCCACCATGCCGCGATTCGGGGTTTAGCTCGCGGTAAATATCCAAAAGACTATCTGCAAAAGGAACGCCAGAGTTGGGATTAGAGCCCGCTCACGACGGCAACGTCGCCGATGTCGTACCGGGTAGTTGCATCTGTTCCTCCGCGAACTTGCGCCGCGCTGCGAGATGCTTCTTGCGGAAGTGCGCCCCGGCACGCTGGCCCCAGGCCCGCACGAAGTAATAGTTCAGCGCGCATCCTATGGCCGAACTGACAACGGGAATCAGGCGTCCGGCCCACTTCTCCACCACATCGGCGCCGGCCTGCACCGCGATCCGCTGGATCACTCTTGGCACGAAGCGATTGACTACTTCTTTCTCAAGCAACTCCCGGCTGATGTCGACGCCGGCGGCGCTGGCGGCTGCAATCCAGAGCTCGGCTATTTCGTCGTCGGTGTTCAACTCGAAACCATAAATCAGGCTGAGCTTCTGGATGGTGCGCATGGTGATGGCGGAAAGAATGCCGAGGTCGGGCACGATGGTGAGGATCCCGCCCAGACCGAATCCGGCTCCCTCCGCCGCTGCCAGCTTCATGCCGCCGCGGATCACCGACTCGGCCACATCGTCGAGGCGTTCCAGCGGGAGCGTGATAACGCCTTGAAATGTGGCCAGCGGTAGTCCGTGCGCCACGCGCAATTGCATCAGGAAGCGTCCGGGATCGACCTTGACCGTTTCGTAGGCGCGCGTCAGGCCGCCGCGAATCGCGCCTTCGACGCGACGGCGCAGCCAGGATTTTTTCTCGTCGGCCATCTTTCAGTATAAGTTTAGCAGCCGCGCCTAACGCCGCCTCCGACTTGCCGTTGAGACGCGGCTTGCTGCGTCTCACACATCTCATGGAGCGACTAGCGTCCCGCCCGTCCTGCCGGGCGAGGGCGCCCGGCTCTCCACCGGCAAATTCGTCCACAGCAGACGGGGCAAGCCCCGTCTCTACACGAGCCTCTCCCTGTGCTAGCATCGACTTTGATAATGCCAACAGGAAAACTGCATATTGTTCCACTAGGCGGGCTGGGCGAGTTCGGTATGAACTGCATGGCCATCCGCTATGGCGACGACATCATCGTGGTCGACGCCGGCCTCATGTTTCCCGAAGCCGAGTTGCTGGGCGTCGACATCGTTGTCCCCGACATTTCTTACCTGCTGGAGAATCGCAAGCATGTGCTGGGCATCGTGCTTACGCACGGCCATGAAGACCACATTGGAGCGTTGCCCTGGATTCTCAGCGAGCTGAATGTTCCCGTCTGGGGCACCGAGTTCACGCTGGCCTATGTCGAGGATAAGCTCGATGAACACCAACTCCTCGACGACACCGACCTGCGCGAAATCCGTCCCGGAGAACGCTTCAAGGTTGGACCTTTTACCATTCATCCGCTGCAGGTCACGCACAGCCTGGTCGATTGTGTGGCGCTCGCCATTCACACGCCGCTCGGCGTCGTGCTGCATACCGGAGACTTCAAGGTCGATCCGACGCCCACCGACAACCGCCTTTTCGACCTGCACGGCTTCGCCGAGTACGGCAAAGAAGGCGTGTTGGCGCTCTTGCAGGATTCCACCAACGTCGAGCGCAAGGGCTACACTCCGAGCGAGCGCGCGGTCCGGCGCAAGTTCGAGGAGGTGTTTGCGCGCACCCAGCGGCGTTTGTTCATCTCCTGCTTCTCGTCTTCGATTCACCGCATCAAGCTGACCGTCGACATGGCGCGCGAGCACGGCCGCAAGATTTGTTTCATTGGCCGGTCCATGAACAGTTCCTCCGAGATCGCCGAGGACCTCGGCTATGTCCAGATTCCCGAGGGCATGCTGATCCATCCCGGCGACATGAAAAACTATGCCCCGGAGAAAGTGTGCGTGCTGATCAGCGGCACCCAGGGCGAACCGATGTCGGCGCTGTCGCGGGCGGCGGTTGACAACCACAAGCACGCCAAAATCGAAAAAGGCGATACCGTCGTCCTGTCTTCGCGCATTATTCCCGGCAACGAAAAAGCCATCTTCCGCATGGTGGACCATCTCTTCCGCCGCGAGGCGCACGTTATTTATGACGACGGTTCTTATCCGCCCATCCACGTCAGCGGACACGCCAGCCAGGAAGAATTAAAGCTCATCATCAACCTGGTGCGGCCGAAGTATTTCGTCCCGATTCATGGTGAATTCCGGCAGCTCAAGTTGCATGCCGATCTGGCTGCGTCCATGCACGGCTCGGTGGGCACCGTGCTGCTGATCGAAAGTGGAGACGTTCTCGAAATCGATGAGCGCGGCGCGCGCAAGGCCGGGCGTATCAACGTGGGCCGCGTGTGCATCGATTCCGGCTCGCGCACCGACGTTGTCGAAGACATCGTCATCAAAGACCGGCGGCATCTCAGCGAAGACGGCTTCGTGATGCCGATCATCGCCATCAACAAGCTCACTGGACGCGTCGAAACGGCGCCGGAGATTGTGACGCGCGGATTCGCTCCCGGCGAAAACGGAGTGATCGAGCGCGCCCGCGAGATCGTCATGGAAACGCTCGATGCCTCGAGCGCCGAAGAGAAAGCGGACTATGGCGTGATCAAGGAGAAAATCCGCACCGACCTGAAGCGCTATATCTCGCGGCAGACGCAACGGCGGCCGCTGATTATGCCGGTGATACTGGAGATCTGAGAACTTTTCACCGCCGAGACGCCGAGAACTTCGAAGCCGTCGGGCCGAGACGGAGAATGTGGT
>Ga0181523_10000209_pt1 | contig 64432 bp, 56 predicted proteins | sample PEATcosm2014_Bin_43_FD_119752 | JGI IMG/M metagenome (GOLD analysis project Ga0181523, IMG submission 119752) | Peatland microbial communities from MTU Mesocosm Facility, Houghton, MI, USA - PEATcosm2014_Bin05_30_metaG | ecosystem: Environmental > Terrestrial > Soil > Wetlands > Peat | place... | reverse complement strand
AGGCGGGGTCATAACGCGGGTTGACGCAATGATTGTCCGTGACGCGGCCCCGGCGGGGGCATTCTTTTCCATTGCTCCACCGGGATGTCCGGCCCGGAGTGCGCTCATGGCCCCGAAGCTTTCCCGGCACCGCGGATTGGCTGCCGTGCCCCTTCTTGTCGCGCTGACCTGTTCGCGTGCCCACGCGCAGTACTACGCGACGACGGACCTGACAGCTTTGGGAGGATCGTTCAGCATTTGCTCGGCCCTCAACAACTCCGGAACAGTCGTCGGGTATGCGAATTTTGCCGGGGGATCCTTCGCCTTCAGCGATGCCGGCGGCTCGCTGGTGAACCTTGGCGCGCCGCCAACCGCGGAGGAGAGTAACGCCTTGGCCATCAATAACACGGGGACCATTGCAGGCGTTGCGACCTATGCCGGAGATCAGTGGGGTAATGACCGGTTGGTCAGCTTCAATGGAGGGACCGTCTCGTATCTCGGCTTCTCGCCTTCCGGAGGCAACATCGTTGTCACCGCTATCAACGACTCGGGGACGATAGTCGGCTACTCTTTCGACACGTCCTCGAGTCCCAAGCAGCACGCTTTCGCGTACAGCGGCGGAAGCATGACGGCCCTGGGCAACCTTCCAGGCGGAACCTACAGCCTCGCGACGGGAATCAACAACGCCGGGACCATTGTCGGCTGGGCCGATGACGCCAGCGGCCACCAAGCCGTCACCTTCTCCGGCGGGACGGTTTCACCCCTCGGCTTGAGCGCGCCCAGTTACGCCTACGCGATCAACAACGCGGGAACGGTCATCGGCAACGAGACGCTCGGCGGGCTCTTCCGCGGAGTGAGCTTCAGCAACGGCGTGATCACGGACCTTGGCACGCTGCCGGGCGGTTCCACAACCCTCCCCGCGGCCATCAACAGCGCGGGAACGATTGTCGGAACGACGGAGACGGCGGGCGGCGGCGCCCCACACGCGTTCATATACTCGAATGGGACCCTGGCCGACCTCAGTTTGCGGGTGACCATACCTGGGGTGGCCAACATTGAGCCGATCGCGATCAACGACGAGGGGCAGATCCTCGTCTACGGGGAGGACACCTCAAAAGCCTACCTGTTGACGCCCGCCGTGGTCCATTTCAGCGTCAGCGCGCCGTCGTCGGTGCAGGCGGGCTCTCAGTTCACGGTCACCGTCAGCGCGCTGGACGCGTCGGGGAACGCCGTCACGAGCTACGGCGGGACGCTCCAGCTCTCGAGCACCGACCCGGCCGCGTTGCTGCCGGGCACAGGCACCCTGCCGGGGGGAACGGGGACCTTCGTTGTCACCCTTCACACCGGCGGACCCCAGACAATAGCGGCCGCCGACATCTCTTTTCCCTCCGTTGCTGGCCTCTCGGGCGCAGTCGACGTCCTCGGCCCGCCGGTCGTCGTGACCCAGCCCACGGCCCAGTCCGTCGCTCCCGGGGCGAACGCCACATTCTCCGCGCTGGCCTCGGGAAGCCCCGCCCCGACCTATCAATGGACGTTCAATGGAGCGCCTGTTGCCGGCGCGACCGGTCCCGCGTACACGGTGTCGGCTGCGCAGGTCGCCAACTCGGGGGCCTACGCCGTGCTCGTCTCAAACCCGGACGGCACCGTTTCCAGCAATTCCGCCTTCCTGACCGTCACCGCGTCCTCGGGCGGCCCGGTTATCGGTCCGCAACCGGCCCCGTTGGTGATCAGTGCCGGGCAAACCGTGGTTCTGTTCGTATCGGCCACGGCGAACCCGGCGTCGACGATGAGCTACCAATGGTTCCGCGGCGGGGTGCCGCTCCAGGACGGCGGAGGTATCACCGGCTCGAAGACGACAACGCTCGACCTCGGTGGGGGAACGGCCGCCGCCGGCAGCTACGTTTGCCTGGTCTCGGACGCGTCGGGCTCCGTCACAAGCCAGCCCGCCTCGCTCACTCTGTCCGCTTCACCCGATGTCGGCCGGCTCATCAACGTGTCGTGCCGCGCCAATGTCGGGAGCGGCGAAAACATCCTGATCGCCGGATTTGTAATAGGCGGCAGTGGCACGTCCGGCTCCGAGGCGGTCCTTGTCCGCGGTTCCGGGCCAGCCCTCGCCCCGTTCGGCGTGCCCGGCGTCCTGCCCGATCCCGGTCTCGACGTCTACAACACCGGGGCCTCCCCGGTTCTCGTAGCCGCCAATGACGGTTGGAATGGTTCGGCCGTCATTGCCGCCGCCGCCTCGAGCGTCGGCGCCTTCGCCTGGACCAATCCCACAAGCAGCGACGCGGCCCTGCTGGAGAACCTCACGGGCGGCGCGTACACGGCCAACATCTCCGGCCGCGCCGGCGACACCGGCGTCGCGCTGGCGGAGGTCTACGACGCGACCCCCCAGGCCGCTTATGGCCCCGAATCGCCCCGGCTCGTCAACGTTTCCGCGCGTATCCAGGTTGGCACAGGCGCCAATGTCCTGATCGCGGGATTTGTAATCGGCGGCACGACCGCCAAGACCGTCCTCATTCGCGCGTCCGGACCCGCGCTTGCTCCCTTCGGGGTGTCAGGCACGCTCCAGGACCCGGAGCTTCAGCTGTTTGCGGCGGGATCGAGCAGCGTCCCTGTCGCAGCAAGCACGGGCTGGGGCGGCTCGGCCCAGATAGCCGCTGCCTCCGCCTCGGCGGGCGCCTTCTCCTGGGGAGCGTCGGCCACGCCGGACTCCGCCATTTTGCTCACCCTTCCGCCGGGAGCGTACACCGCCACGGTTTCCGGAGCCTCCGGCGACGCGGGCGTGGCTCTTGTCGAGGTTTACGACATTCCCTAGGCATCCGCGCGGTACCCGAGCCCCGGAAAGTCCCCCCGCCGTGCCCCGAGATCGGGCAACTCAGCTTTGCCTCATCGGCATTATGACGCAGATGAAGTTGTCGAGCGTCTTGAAGACGCCGGGGCTGACCTCGTCCTTGAGCTCCAGGAACACCTCGTCCTTCGTCAGTGCGCGCAGCGGGTCGATCACAAATGCCGGATTGAATGCGACCTGCAGGTCCGGCCCGCTGTAGCCGATCGCCATGGACTCGTGCGCCTCGCCGAAGTCCGGGCTCTGCGCCGTGATCTCGAGGAGGTTGCTCGTGAGCTTGATCCGGACCGAATTCGACTTCTCGGAGCAGACAAGCGCGGCGCGATGGACGCACTGGAGCAGCAGCTCGCGCTCGAGCTTGATGCGCTGGTGCGTCTCCTTGGGGATGACCTGCTGGTAGTTCGGGTAGCTCCCCTCGACGACCTTCGAGTAAAGGTAGACGCTGTCGACAAGGCCGCTCGTGTCCTTGTCCGTTGCGACCTGGAAGGCGCAGCGACGGTCATTGAAGTTGATCTTCACCTTGTCTCCCTTGTCGAGGATGCGGCCGAGCTCGTTCACGGTCCTCGCGGGCAGGATGATCGCGCCCGCGCCCGACACCGGCACCTCCATGTTCTTGGAGATAAGGGCGAGGCGGCGGCCGTCGGTCGCCACGAGCGAGAGGCTGCCGTCCTTGAAGTTGAAATAGACGCCGTTGAGCGTGTACCGCGTCTCGTCCTGCGACTGCGCGTACGAGACGCTCCGGAGCATTGAGAGAAGCTCGGACTGCTGGAGCGTGTGCGCCTTCTCGTCGCCAAACTCAGGCAGCGGCGGAAACTCGTCCTTTCCTATCCCCATGATGCGGAACGTGGATCCGCCCGAGGACAGCTTCACCTGGTGGTTGGGCGAGGCGTCGACCGAGACGTCGGAATTGGGCAGCTCGCGCACGATGCTCGCGAGGCGCTTCACCGGGAGCGTCACGGCGCCGCTCTCCTTGACGTCGGCCTTTATCTTGCAGCGTATCCCCAGGTCGAGATTCGTCGTGGTGAGCGCCAGCTGGTCCTTCTCCGCCTCGATGAGCACGTTGCTCAGGATCGGCATCGTCGCCTTCGAACCCACCACGTTGAGGACCTGGGAAAGGCCGTTGGCGAAGTGATCGCGGTTTGTCTTGAATTTCATGTGTCCGGAGCTGGCTGCCCGTGAAGGCTGGGAGATGCTAACAAAGTCTAAATGACTGCAGACTCAATCTGAATTATAGTAGTAGTCGTATAGGGTGCTCGGATCACCAGCAACCCGCCTTGTTCCCTCGGGAAACGGGCTTCCAGGGGCGGTGAGCAATTCCGGTTGGCGTGTGCGCAAGTGACCGGTTATTCGCAGGGGAGGTGTTGCTCGGAAAGAGCGCGCAGGTTCCGCACACGATCCTCGTCCATGGCCCGCGGCGCGGTCTAGCGCGGGAGCTTGGCGACCCGCGGCCTTCTGAAGTGGCGGACGAGGCCGAAGAAGATGTAGGCGAGGAAGAGGGTCAGGAGCGCGAGCTCCTTGAAGAAGATCAGCACCAAGCCGATGAGCACGAGGCAGAAGAAAAACGTCCTCAGCCGCGTGCGGGTCTGGAAGTCGATGTTCTTGCCGCTTGGATAGCGGTAGGGGCTCATCATAAGGAAGGCGATGAGCAGCATTAGGAACGGCAGCACGAGGGCGAACCAGCTGAGCGACTTGTCCGCCTCGTCGAGCTTGAGGAGGCAGAGGACAAGGGAGGCCACCGTGCCGGCGGCCGCGGGAACCGGCAGCCCCACGAAGTCCTTGCTCGACTCCTTCTGGGCCCTGTGGATCAGGGGATTGGTGATGACGTTGAAGCGCGCGAGCCGCATCGCCGCGCAAAGCAGGTAGACAAAGCCGATAAACCAGCCGACCTGCCTGAACCACGGGAACTCCTGCGACGGAGCGAGAATCAGGCAGAACATGAGGAGCGCCGGCGACAGGCCGAACGACACTACGTCCGCCAATGAGTCAAACTCGGCGCCGAAGAGGGACTCCCTTCCGCCAATGCGCGCGAGGCGGCCGTCGAGCATGTCGAAGAGCGCCGCGCCGAAGATGAAGTAGACGGCGTAGCGGTAGTGCTCGCCGGAGCTCGCGTCCTGGTACAGTCCGTTCTCGGAGGACGCGGCGAGCCTCGCGTGGATGCAGCTGACGACGGCCATGAACCCGCAGAACAGGTTGCCGGCGGTCATCAGGTTCGGAAGGATATAGATCCTGCTCGCCTGGGCCTCGTTGTACGGATCCTCGCGCGACGCGAGGTCGGCGGCCAACTGCGCGTCGTGGTTGCGTCTGTGGAATATCATTTCGTGAGGCTTTCGAGGTACTTCCAGAACTTTGAGTTCTGCTCGACCAGCTGCTGCTCGGACACGGGCAGGCCGTTGCGCAGCAGGAAGTCCTCGAGCGAGTTCATGTGGAGGATGTAGGCCACGTGGAGGATGTCGGCGGCGGCCTCGAAATAGAACCGGTGGTGGCCCGCCCGCAGGCGGTATATGGGGCGGCCGCGCCTCTGGAAGCGCCCCAGCGGCTCGCGCGGATGTTCAAGGTCGGACGCCTTGAGGCTGCTGATGGGCCCGACCAACTCGAGCTGCGCCAGCGTCTCGAGCTTGTTCAGTTCCCGCATGGCTTGCTCTGAGAAGGTAACCTGATACATCGGTCGTTTTGGGTGTAGACGCGCCCGGAACGCCCGCAACGCTATTCCTTGCAAAACGATGGCTGAAGAGACCGTTGACCTGGATGACATCAGGGCGGCACGGCGGCGCATAAGCGGGGGCGTCATCCTTACGCCCTGCCGCGATTCGATTCCCCTTGGCGAAATCACTGGCGCGCGGGTTGTTTGCAAACTCGACAACTTCCAGCGCACGGGTTCGTTCAAGGAGAGGGGGGCGCGCAACGCCCTCCTCAGGCTGGCGGGGGCCGGCCGCCAGCGCGGGGTTGTCGCCGCATCCGCCGGGAACCACGCGCTCGGGCTGGCCTACCACGGCCAGCTGCTCGGCATACCCGTGACGGTGGTCATGCCCGATTTCGCGCCGCTGATAAAGATAACGACCTGCCAGCGCCTCGGCGCGCGAGTGGTCCTCCACGGCCGCGATTTCGCCGAGGCGCGCGCCGAGGCGGACCGGATCGTCGCCGAGGAGGGAGCCACCTACGTCCACGGATTCGACGCGCCGGACATCATCAGCGGCCAGGGGACCCTCGGCCTCGAGATCCTGGAGCAGGTCCCCGACGTCGAGGCGATCGTCTGCCCCGTGGGCGGAGGCGGGCTGCTGGCCGGGATCAGCGTCGCGGTGAAGTCCCTGAGGCCCCGCGTCCAGATCATCGCCGTGGAGAGCGTCGCCACGGGGAACCTCTCGGCGGCCATCAGGGCGGGCCGGCCCGTCCGCGTCCCCAGGCGCGCCACGCTGGCCGACGGCCTCGCGACCCTCACCGTCGGCGCGAACGCGTTTGGCCTCGCCCGCGGGAGGATCGACCGGGTCGTGCGCGTCGACGAGAAGTCGATCGCGCTCGCGATCCTGCGGATGCTCGAGCTGGAGAAGACGGTTGTCGAGGGGGCGGCGGCCACGCCGCTCGCGGCGATGATGGGCGGCGGCATGAGGGGGCTCCGCGGGAGGAAGGTCGCGCTCGTTGTGGGCGGCGGGAACATCGACCCGGTCGTACTCGGCCGCGTGATCGATAAGGGCCTCGTGCACGACGGGCGCCTCACGCGGTTCACCGTCAGGATCAGCGACCGGCCCGGCGGCCTGGCGGAGCTGTGCCGGGTGATCGCCTCGTGCGGGGCGAGCATCAACCAGGTCGCGCACGACCGAGCGTTCAGCGGGCCCGACGTGAGCGCGACCCATGTCACATGCACCGTGGAGACCCGCGACCGGAGCCACATAGCGGCGCTGCACCGCGCGCTCAGGAGGGCCGGATTCCGCACGTGACGCCACGGACGACCGCCCGGCTGGCCGCCCTCGGCATGCTGGCCGTTTCGCGGGCGGCGTGCGCCGGCCCCGCCGAGCTCGACATTCCCGTCTTCGAGGGGGGCTACGGCACGGCCTTCTACGAGGAGACCGCCCGCCAGTTCGAGGCGCTGAGGCCGGGGGTGAGGGTCCACGTGTACGGCAACCCGCGGATCCAGGACCAGCTGAGGGTCCGCATCATCGCCGGAGACCTGCCCGACGCCGCGTCGGCGCCGTACATACTCTGGAGCACCCTCGTCCGGGAGGACAAGCTGGTCGACCTGCGCGGCTACCTCGACGGGATGAACTGGGAGGGCGACGCCCGCTGGGGCGACACGTTCCTGCCCGGATCGCTCGACTCCTGGCGAATCGGCCGCGGGGTCTACGGGCTCCCGTTCGTCTATTCGTGCTGGAGCATCTTCTACAACCGGGGGCTCTTCAGCGCGCACGGCTGGGCCGAGCCCCGGACATGGGACGAATTCCTCGGGCTTTGCGACCGGATCCGGGCGGCGGGCCTCGCTCCGTTGAGCCTGCCCGGCACCCGCTGGCTATATCCCGACGCGCTCTTCCGGGCCGCGTATCACAACCTCGCCGGGCCGGCGGGGTGGAGGGCCATCAGCGAGCTCGAGCCCGGCGCATGGACGAACCCGGCGGTCGTCCGCAGCGCCGAGCTCCTGCGCAGGGTGGCTCGGGACGACGTCCAGCCGGGCTGGGAGGGCGAGACCGCGCAGGGCGCCGAGCTTCTCTTCCTCGAGGGCAGGGCGGCCATGACGGTGTCCGGATCGTGGTTCTTCAGCGAGATGGCGGGGCGTATCCCGGAAGGATTCGACGTGGGGACCATGAACTTCCCGGTGTTTGCGGACGGGCTCGCCGACCCGTCCACGGTCCAGGCCGGAAGCGACCACTTCTTCGTGTTCAACAAGGGCGACCCGGAGCGCGAACGCCTGACGATAGACTTCCTGCGCTTCCTCACCTCGCGCGCCCGCGCGGCTGCGTTCGTCCGCATGGCGGACGCGCCGGTGGCGGTGCGCGGCGTCCCCGCTGCGGCGTACTCGGCGAGGATGCGCGACACTGCGGCGATGATAGCCCGGGCTACGGACTCGTTCAACATGCCCCAGACGATGATGCTCCCGCCGGTGATCCGGCAGGTGCGGGTCGACGAGACGCGCAGCCTCATGGCGGGCCGCGAGGGGGCCGCGGAGTTCGCGCGCAGGCTCGAGGCCGCCGCCGCCGCCGACCGCGCCCGGATGGAGGATCCGGGCCGGGTCGAGATCCGCCATCCCGTCGCCGGGACGGCGCTCATCCTGGGGATCGCCGCGCTCGGCGCCTGGCTCGCGCGCGGGCGCCTCGCAAGGCGCGCCGCCGGTGCGCGGGCCGGCCCGTCGTCCGCCCGCGGCGAGGACGCCTCGAGCCTGGGCCGGCTCCGCGCGCCCATGGCCGCCGGCTTCGTGGGGCCGGCGTTCGCCATCTATGCGGCCCTCATGCTGGCGCCGGCCCTCGTCGCTTTCATGTGGGCGTTCAGCCGGTGGGACGGTATAGGCCGGAGGACATGGGCGGGGCTCTACAACTTCAAGTCGCTCCTCTTCGAGAGCGACGTCCTCTGGACGGCGCTCGGCAACAACCTGTACCTGATGGTCGTCCCGGCGCTCTTCGTGGTGCCCCTGGCCCTGCTCTTCGCCGTGCTGATCCACCGCGGGGTCTGGGGGGCGGGCGCGTTCCGCGTGATCCTTCTCTTCCCCAACCTGCTCGGGGCAATCGCGGCCACGCTGATCTGGCTGACGGCGTATCAGCCACACGGCGGCCTGGTGAACGCGGGCCTGGTCGGGCTCGGCGGGGCGCTTGACTGGGGCTGGCTGAGGTCCTTCGCGGACTACCCCTGGCTCTCGGAGGACCACCTCTACGCCGCGCTCATCCCGATCTACATCTGGATGGGGTGCGGGTTCAACCTGATCCTCTACCTGGCGGCGATGGAGGGCATCGACCCCCACCTTTACGAGGCCGCCGAGATCGACGGGGCGTCGGCCCCGGTGCAGTTCTTCACGATCACGCTTCCACTGATCCGGGAGATCGTGGCCATATCCGCTGTCTTCCTCGTGATCGGGGGCCTCAACGCGTTCGAGATGGTCTGGCTGCTCACCTCGCAGGATCCGTCCGCGTCCATGCAGACGCTCGGCACTCTTCTCGTGACGACGATGTTCAAGGACTTTGACATCGGGCGCGCCGCGGCCCTGGCGGTAATCCTGTTCTCCCTGGTGCTTGCGGGGAGCGCGGCGGTCCTGCGCGGACTAAGGAGCGAACCCGTGGAGGGCTGACCCGCATGGCAGACGCCCACCGCAGCCGCTTCCAGATCCCAAGGGGGATCGCATTCCTGGCCATCGCGGGCTACTCGGCGCTCCTGGTGTTCCCGATGGTCTGGGTCGCGTATTCTTCGCTCAAGGGAGACGACGCCATCTTCAGGCACACGTTTGCGCTTCCGTCGGTGGGCGCGCTTGAAACGGGAAACTACGCGCGGGCCTGGCGCCAGGCCCGCTTTGGCGACTATTTCCTGAACTCGGCCGTCGTGACGGGAGCGTCGGTCGCCCTTATCCTGGCGATGGGAGCGACGGCCGCCTACGCCCTGGCCCGATTCACCCATCCCGCCGGCAGGCTTGTTTTCGGGCTCATAGTCGCCGGGCTGACGATCCCGGCGCAGCTCGCGATCGTGCCCCTCTTCTTTGAGCTCCGCTTCGCCGGGCTTCTCAACTCGAGGACCGGGCTGATCCTCGTCTACGCGGCGAACGGCCTCCCGTTCGCGGTCTTTGTCCTGGCGGGGTATTTCCGGACGCTGCCGCGGTCCCTGTACGAGGCCGCCGTCGTCGACGGATGCGGGGAATTCTCGGCGTTCTGGAGGGTGCTACTGCCCCTCGCGCGGCCGGGCCTCGTGACGGTGGCGATCTTCCAGTTCATCGGGATATGGAGGGAGTACTTCCTTGCGTTCATGCTCGTTAGCGGCGGCGCGTCCGGCTCGGCGCGGACGCTGCCCCTCGGGCTCGCGAACCTGTCGATCGCCGCCGAGTACCGCACCGAGTACGGGATGCTCTTTGCCGGGATCGTCCTCGTCATGCTTCCGATCCTGCTGGTCTACGTGGCGCTCCAGCGCCAGATCGTGCGCGGGATAGCGGCCGGGGCGCTCAAGGGCTGACTGCCGGTTGAAATGCGGGCCATTTTGTGGCTCCGTTCGCAGGACGATCCACCCATGACCCGAGCACGCGCGATCCTTGGAGCCTTGTCGGCTCTTCTGGTCCTTGTGCCCTGCCGCCGTGCGCGGGGGCAGGAGCTTGTCAGGCCCGGGCAGGGGGCACATATCCACCTGGGCGCCCAGGGGCCTCTCCCCAAGCCCTTCAAGACGATCAACATAATATACTCCCTGGGAATCGGCTCGGACTCGAAGGGCGACCTGTTTCTCGGCAGCCTCGGCGCCGGCCGCATCCTCCGGGTCGACGCCGCCACGAGAAACGTAGCGGTCCTCGCCGAGGGCAGAAGGGGCCTCCCGTTCGTCGGAACAACGCCCGCCTCCGCGCCCGCGATGAGATCGCCGATAGGCTTCGCATTCAACAGTGCCGGCGACCTCCTTGTGGCCGACGCTGATGACAACCGGATCCGCAGGATCGCCGCGGAAAACGGGGCGATCACGACCGTCGCCGGGACGGGCAAGGGCGGCTTCAGCGGGGACGGCGGGGCCGCGACGCTGGCCCAGCTTTGGTACCCCTCGAGCATCGCCGTGACGAAGGCCGGCGACATCTATGTCGCCGACAGCCTCAACCACCGGATACGGAGGATATCGGCGGCGACCGGGATCATCACCACGGTCGCCGGCAGCCCCGAGCGGGGGTTCAACCACACCGGCGTACCGGCGACCGAGGCCATGCTGCAGTTCCCGACAGGGGTCGCGCTGGACGGCGCCGAGAACCTCCTTTTCGCCGACGTCTACAACAACCGGATCTGGAAGCTCGACACGCGCACGGGCATGCTGACGACGGCGGTGGGCACCGGCCAGAACTGCACGGCCCTCACGGCGATCTCGGGCGAGGGCGAGGCGCCAGACAAGACGATGCTTTTCCACCCGAATTCCGTGTACGTGGACCCTGCCGGCAACATCTTTGTGGTCGAGCAGACGCAAAACGCGCGCGGGGTCTCCAGGCGGCTTCTTCGCGTCGATGCAGCCAGCAACACGGTCGACACCATCGAAGACTTCGGGGACGCCGAGTCCGAGAAGCCGCCGACTCGAAATCCCAACGACCTGATCGGTGATCCCTCGGGCACGCTCTACCTAATCGACGACACCCTCGGCCAGGACGGCGTGTCGGTGATCTCGCCGGCGGACGTCAAGGGCCGGATAGAATTCAACGAGGCCGAGATCAAGCGGAGGGGGCACACGATCCCCTACAAGTTCCCGGGGATACTCGTCGCCGGCGGAGCGTTCCCATGGCCGCTCCTGGGACTGAGCGGAGACGGCGGCCAGGCGACCGCCGCCCAGATCGCGGCGCAGGACATAGCGGTCGACCGGGAGGGAAACGTCTACTTCTCCGAGCCGGTGGACCACCGCATCCGCATGGTCCGCGCGGCCACCGGAGTCATCACGACAGTCGCCGGGACCGGGAAGGCCGGCGTCAGCGGGGACGGGGGGCCGGGCACGGCCGCGCAGATCAACGCGCCCCTGAGCCTCGCTCTCGACGACGCCGGAAACCTCTATTTTTCCGACAGCAACAGGATCCGCAGGTTGGACGCCCGGACCGGCGCCGTTTCAACCATCGCCGGCAACGGCGGGCTGACGGGGAACTATGTTGACGGAGCTCCGGCCGCCACCGCCGACGTCGGGTCGCAGCTGTCGATCGCGATCGATGGGGAGGGGGGGCTCTATTACAATGCGGGGTGGGCCGTCGAGCGGATCGACCTGAAGGCCGGGACGGTCTCCAGGTACGCGGGCACGCACGAGCAGGGTTTCGCTGGCGACGGGGGCCCGGCGGCCGCCGCGCAGCTGGTCGGGATGCTCGACTGGTACAGGTGCGACACCGAGGGGAACCTGTATATCTCCGAGGGGTGGAGCATCCGCAGGGTCGACGCGCGCAGCCACGTCATCACCACGCCGGCGGGGATAATTGACGGGAAGGGCGGCGTGGCGCCGGCCGACGGGGTTTCAGCCAAGTCGGTCCTGCTCGGGGGGCCCTTCGCCGTGGACCGCTCGGGAAACATCTATATCAACATAAACTCGGACCTGTGGAAGGTGGAATCGGCATCGGGGCGCATGCGGTTGCTGCTGCGCGATTTCGGGGGGACGGGCCTCGCGATTGACCCCCAGGGCGACCTCTTCTTCGGGCAGACGAGCCAGATCGAGGAAATCCCGGCCGGCGAATTGAGTCCGCGGCCCTGAGCGGCACGATTCGACCCCGTGCGGCGTCCGATCTCCCGGCGTCGGGGGCGGCGCCGCAGTTGCGTGTTGTTGGAAGCGGGCGCAGGGCCTAAAGATGGCGTCATGAGGCACCCGCACCTCCTCTTGGCCGCCGGAACAGCGGCGCTGCTGGCGGCCGCCGCGGGGCGGGCGCAGACGCCCTCGGAACTCCCGGCGCCGCAGGCCACCGTCCTCTTTGGCCAGAGGATCCAATACTACGACGTCGGCTCGGGGCCGACGGTGGTCCTGCTCCACGGGATGGGCAGCAGCGCGAGGGGCGACTGGGGAAAATGCATCATGGCGCTGGCGGCGCACCACCGCGTGCTGGCGCCCGACCAGCTCGGCTTCGGGGGCTCGGACAAGCCCATCATCGACTACGGCATCCAGACCTGGGTCGATTTCCTCGGCGAGTTCCTGAGGGAGAGGAGGCCCGGCGAGTTCTCGCTCGTCGGCGAATCCCTCGGCGGATGGATCGCGGCCCAGTACGCCATCCAGTCCCTGGGCTCCGCCGCCCCCGCCGGGCCGTCGTTCGCGCTCCCCAGGCCGTCGCGACTCGTCCTATCAGACGCTGCCGGGCACCGCAGGCTGGCCAAGACGATCTCGGGGGGCGGGAGCGTGAGCTCCCTGGCAAGCTCGAAGGCCCTGCTTGAGGGCGTCTTCCACGGAGCGGCCTGGCGCACGGACGACGCGCTCAGGGCCGAGTTCGCGCGGAGCATGGGCAAGGGCGACGCGTGGACCATCCGGTCGTTCAGCTCGAATCCGGCGATCCAGGCGGAGGCCGTCGACGACCAGCTCGGGGCCATCACCATCCCGACGCTGGTGGTGTGGGGCGCGGAGGACCGGCTGGTGCCCCTCGACGACGGCAGGGATTTCGCGGCGCGCATCGCCGGCGCCCGGCTGGTCGTCATCGCCGACTGCGGCCACGCCCCCTGCATCGAGAGCCCCCAGGCGTTCCTCGGGGCGGTGGAGCCGTTCCTGGGGGGCGCACCTCCGAAGGCGGCCAACCCGTGAGCCCACGGCCCTGAAGGTGGTTGCGCGCCGGAGCCCCGGCCGCCACGCTTCGGGGTTCGCGGCATGTCACTGAACTGTTACGGATCTTCCCTGTCCTAGGACTGCCGGCTCCCCTATCCGGATAGCATGCTAAAAGTCTCCAACCCGGGCGGTATTCACGCGGGCCTTTGCCTGCTGCTGGCCCTGTGCGGATACCCGGGCCGGGGCGCACCGGCGCCGGACCGGGCGCCCTTCTCGGGCAGCATAAGGGAGGTGCCGGCGTCAGCCGGCGCGGCGCGGGGCCCAAGGATATCGCGGACCGTGCTCAGCCCCGCGGAGACCACCGCGACCATGACCTTCGAGGTGGCCCTGAGAATGAGGAACTTCGACGAGCTCCAGGCCAGGCTGGCCCGCGGCGAAAAGATACCCGCTGCCGAGATGGCGCGGAGGTACTTTCCCCTGGCCGCCGACCACGACAGGCTGGTCGCCTGGCTCAAGGCCCAGGGCCTGGAGGTCACCCGGACCGACGATAACCGGATCGCCGTGTTCGGCCGGGGGTCGGTCGCCGCGGTTTCACGGGCGTTTCAGGCGACCTTCGCCCGCGTTGTCGCGGCCGACGGCACCGAATTCACGTCGGCGGTCACGGCCCCGAGCCTGCCGGCCGAGGTTTCCGGCCCGGTGCTCGGGATACATGGGCTCCAGCCCCACATCCGGCCCCGTCCGCTCTCGGCGCCGCGCACGCGACAGGAGGGCGCGCGCACCACCTACAGCTACCTGCCCGCCCAGATCGCGGCCGCCTACAACGCGACAAGCCTGGGCGTGGACGGCACGGGCCAGACCATTGCGATCTACGCCCTGGCCTTCCCGCAGAACAGCGACCTGACCTCGTTCTGGGCCCTGGCGGACGTGACGGATACGATTGCAAATATAACGATGGTATCCGTCGCCGGGGGGCCCTCGAGCTCGTCGGACTCGAGCACGATCGACGAGGTGACGCTGGACACGGAATGGGTGAGCGCGCTCGCCCCGAAGGCGGCGATCCGAATCTACGGAGCCAACGAGAACGATCCCGGCGAGAACGACGAGATCCTCCAGCAGGTCTACGCCGACCTTCCGACCTACCCGGCGATGCACCAGCTCTGCATCTGCATCGGCGGCAACGAGCTGGAGGTCGAGCGGGACTACCTGATCATTGAGGCGCAGTACATGGCGAACCTTGCCAGCGCCGGCGTTTCGGTGCTGAGCGCCTCCGGGGACGGCGGCTCCAATCCCGACGGCGTGCTCCAGGTCACGTATCCCACGTCCGACCCTGACGTGACCGGGGTCGGGGGGACCACCCTGTCGCTTCTCCCCAACGGCACCGTGGGCCTGGAGACGGCATGGTCGGAGAGCGGCGGCGGCGTCAGCGCGGTCTTCAGCCGGCCTCCGTGGCAGGCCGGGCCGGGGGTCCCCGCGGGGAACATGCGGTGCGTTCCGGACGTCGCCGCGGCAGCCGACCCGAACTTCGGGGCGACGATCATAGTCGGCGGCACGCAGGAAACCGTCGGCGGGACGAGCTGGGGCACCCCGGTCTGGACGGCGTTCTGCGCGCTGATCAACCAGAAGCTCGGCGCCGCCGGGCCGGTCGGCCTTCTGAACCCCTGGATCTACCCGTTGATAGGCACGCCGTCCTTCCGCGACATCACAGTGGGAACCAACGGCTCGTACGACGCGGGGCCGGGCTACGACCTCTGCACGGGCATCGGCGTCCCCGACATGGCAAACCTGATCGAGCAGCCCCTCAGCAAGACGACCGCCGCAAACATCCCCGCCGCGCTCGGCGACGCGGTCGTCACCGTCGGCCAGCCGGCCACGTTCTTCGTCGTGGGCGAGGGCGCGGCGCCGCTCGGCTACCAATGGCAGAGGCTCCCCAGCGGGTCCTCCAGCTGGGTCGCCCTGGGCGACGACGGGACCTACGGCGGCACGCTGACATCCACCCTGGTCGTCAGCGGCACGACCTTCGCCATGGGCGGCGACCAGTTCAGGTGCACCATCCAGAACGCGACCGGCAGCCAGACCAGCTCGCCGGCCACCTTGACCGTCAATGCGATCGGCGTGACGACGATGGCGGGATGGCCGGGATCCGCGGGAAGCGTCAACGGAACGGGATGGGCCGCCAGGTTCGGCTTCCCGGGCGGCGTGTGCGCGGACGCCAGCGCGAACATCTACGTCTCGGACGGCTACTACAACACCATCCGCATGGTCACGCCGTCGGGCGCGGTCACGACCTTGGCGGGCGTTGCGGGGGTGAGCGGCTACGAGGACGGGCCCGTTGCCAATGCGCTCTTCAACGGCCCGGCCGGCGTCGCGATCGACGCCTCGGGGGCCATCTACGTCGCCGACGACGGCAACTACCTGATCCGCAAGATCTCGGGCGGATCCGTGTCGACGCTGGCAGGCACTGCTGGAGTGCGAGGCGACACCGGCAACCAGTTCTATGATCCGCAGAACCTTGCCATCGACAGCGCGGGCAATGTCTATGTCGCGGATGGCATGGGCAACGTGATCCGGAAGGTGACGCCCGGCGGCAGCGTGAGCACGCTCGCCGGCTCGGCCACCGCGGGCTCCCTCGACGCCACGGGCGCCGCCGCCCAGTTCAACGACCCGACGGGGATCGCGGTGGACGCCTCGGGGAACGTCTACGTCGCGGACTTCGGCAACGACACGGTGAGGATGATCACGCCGGCCGGGGTGGTCACCACGATCGCCGGGATCGCGCAGGATCCCGGCAGCAGGGACGGTCCGTACGGCGACGGCCTCCTGAGCGGCCCATCGGGGGTCGCCGTCGACGGCGCCGGCAACGTCTATGTTTCCGATGCCAACAATGACACGATAAGGAGGCTGAGCCCAAGCGGCTACCTGGCGACTATCGCCGGCGCGGCCGGAATCCCCGAGAACATTGACGGGCTTCCGGGCGACGCCAGGTTCGACACGCCTGGGGACGTCGCCGTGGACGGCGCCGGCGTCGTCTACGTCGCCGACAGCACGAACTGCACCATCCGGCGCCTCATCCCGGCTTCGGTCGTGCCCCCGTCGATCACGGCGCAGCCCTCGAGCCAGACCGTGGACCTCGGGGGGGGCGCCCTGTTCTCGGTCGGGGCCGGCGGGACGGCGCCGTTCACCTACCAGTGGTTTTTCAACGGCGCGCCGATAGCAGGGGCCACGGGCGCGACGTACACCGTCTCGGACGCCCAGCAGGCGGACGCGGGATCCTACACCGTGTCCGTCTCGAACCCGGAGGGCTCCGCGACGAGTTCCGCGGCTGTGCTCACGGTCGTGCTCCCGGCGGGGTATCCCGACATCACGAGCCAGCCGCAGAGCACGACCGTGGCGTTCGACGGCAGCGCGCTCCTGGAGGTCGCCGTCACCGGGAGCGGGCCGTTCACCTACCAGTGGATGCTTGACGGCGGGTCCATCCCCGGGGCGACGGCCGCTACCTACACGGCGACCTCGCCGGGCAGCTACACCGTCTCCGTCACCAACTCGGTGGCGTCGACATTGAGCAGCCCCGCGGTCGTGAGCGCCGATTGCCGGCTGGTGAACATCTCGACCCGCGCGCTCGTCGGGACCGGCGGGGGGATCGCGATCGCGGGGTTCGTGATCGAGGGGCCGGCCGGCGCGACCAAGCAGGTGCTCGTCCGCGGCGTCGGGCCGGCCCTTTCGCAGTTCGGGGTGAGCGGCGTTCTGGCCCAGCCCTCGATCTCGGTCTTCAGCGGGGGCGCGGTGGTGGCGTCGAACACGGCCTGGGGCACGGGGGCGAACCCGGCGGAGGTCGCCTCGGTCTCGGCCCAGGTGGGGGCCTTCGCACTGGCGGAGGGCAGCGCCGACAGCGCGCTGCTCGCGAGCCTGGCGCCGGGCCCGTACTCCGTCCAGCTCTCCGGGGTCGGCTCGACGACGGGGGTGGGCCTGATCGAGGTCTACGAGGTGAACCCCTCGGATCCGGCGCTGCTGGCGAACATATCCACGCGCGCACAGGTCGGGACGGGCGGGGATATCCTGATCGCCGGTTTTGTCGTGCGCGGTACCCAGCCGGCCGCCGTGCTTGTCCGTGCCGTGGGTCCGACGCTGAGCACTTTCGGCGTAAGCGGATTCCTCGCCCAGCCCGTCCTGTCCGTCCTCGACTCGACCGGCGCCGTGGTGGGCACGAACACGGGCTGGGGGACGGCCCCGAGCCCCTCCCAGCTATCGTCGGTCGCGCAGGCCGTCGGGGCCTTCGCCCTGAACACGGGCAGCGCGGACAGCGCGCTGCTCCTTACGCTGCAGCCGGGGTCCTACTCCGCCGAGGTCACAGGCGTGAACGGGACGACCGGGATCGCCCTGGTGGAGGTCTACCAGGCGCCGCCCTACGTGACCCCGGTATCGCAATAGCGGCCGTGACCGAGATCACCTTCGAGGACATCCGCGGGGCGCAGGCCAGGATCGGCGGCAGGATCCACCGCACGCCGGTGCTGACGAGCGCCCGGCTCGACGAGCTGACGGGGGCCCGCCTCTTCTTCAAGTGCGAGAACTTCCAGAAGACCGGCTCCTTCAAGGCCAGGGGCGCGGCCAACGCGGTCTTCTCGCTCGCCGACGCCGAGGCCGTCCGCGGCGTCGCGACCCATTCGTCCGGGAACCACGGGGCGGCGCTTGCCTGGGCTGCGCGCCAGAGGGGGATCCCGGCGTTTGTCGCGATGCCGCGGACGGCCAGCCGGGTAAAGCTCGCCTCGGTCGAGCGGCTCGGGGGCACGGTCGTCCTCTGCGAGCCCACGCACAGGGCCAGGGAGGAGGCCGCGGACGGGATCCTGCGGGAAACCGGGGCCGCGCTCATCCACCCATTCAACGACCCCCGGGTGATCGCGGGCCAAGGCACGGCCGCGCTGGAGCTGATCGTCGACGTGCCGGACCTTGATGCCGTGGTCTGCCCGGTCGGCGGAGGCGGGCTCCTTGCCGGCACCGCGATCGCGGCCAGGGCCCTCAGGCCCGCGATCAGGGTGTTAGCCGGTGAGCCCGAGGGGGCGGCCGACACCAGCCAGTCGTTCTCGTCGGGCGTGCGCCGGCCCGTTGAGCACCCGTCCAGCATAGCGGACGGGCTGCTGGCCTTCGTCGGGGACCTGACCTTTCCCATCATCCGGAGCCACGCCGGCGCCATCGCCACCGTCTCGGACGGTGCGATCGCCGCGGCGATGCGCCAGATCTGGGAGGTCATGAAGATCGTGGTCGAGCCGTCGGGGGCGGTCGCTTTCGCCGCGATCGCCGCGGGCGGGCTGGAGGTCGCCGGCCTCCGGGTTGGCGTCATCCTTTCGGGGGGCAACGTGGAGTTCGGCCCGTCGCCGGGCGCGCCGTAGAGGGCGCCCTCGCGTCACATTGCCCGCGGATCCACGACGCGGCCGAGGAACAGCAGGCTGCCGGTCGAGGAGTCGCGGATGAGGAAGAGGAACGGGTGGTCCACGGGGAACCTTCGCGGCATCTCCACCGCGAGCTTGGCCGTGACGACGGCGCCGGTGGCCGCCGCCGCCTCGGTGCCCTCCTCATTCACCTCCACGTATGCCTTGTGCAGCACATTTGACACGAAGAGGTTGCGCCTGCCGTTGATTCCCGAGAAATCCGCCTCCGGACGGAAGGCGGCCTCCACGCCCAGCTGCGCCAGGGGACTAGCCAGGTCCGCCGCGTAGGTCATCTTGAAGAGCGGGAGCATGACGTCCAGTTCCTGCGCCCCCGCCGAGTCCAGCGATGCCAGCCATAGGGAGAGCTCCGCTGCGCCCAGGCTCGTCTCGAGGGCGGAGAGGCCGTCGCGGGCCCTTGGAAGGACGATCACCATCGACAGCTTCCCTCCCGCGTACGGCAGCTCGAGCAGCTCGCACGCATCGAGCCCCTTCGTCCTGAACTTCCCGGTCCGCTCCATCGTGGGCGCCATTATTCTCAGGCTGTGGGCGGCGAAGAACGCCATCGGCGCCGTCCGGCGTGGGTCGAAGGGCCGCTCCCAGCTGCCCTTGAAGTAGACAGCGTTCGCCAGCACGAGCTGGGTGCGCGGCGTCAGGGCGCCGTCCGGGATCAGGGCGCGTATCTTCCCGCCCGTCTTCGCCTCCACCCAGTAGTTGATCATGTGCTGGCACACGGGCAGGTCCTCGGCGAAGTCCGCGATGCGCACGTCGGCGCGGAAGTACTTGCGGGCGGCCGCGATGTATGCCGCCCGGGGTTCATGTCCCCGCTGGCACCAGAGGCTGTTGGCCACCGAGAGGACCGTGCCGCCCTGGGACGCGGCCTCGAGCTGCAGGTCCTGGTCGCCGAAAGCCGCGGGCACCTGGTCGGGCCCCTGGGTCCAGTGCAGGGCCTTGAGCAGCTCCTGGCGCGTCCTCCCGTCGGCGCCCGAGGAGAGGAGGGCCAGCGCCTCCGAGACGCTGTAGGGCGAGAAGAAGACGTTGCCATCCCCGGCCGCGAAGATCCTGTAGAGGTCGACGCCGAGCGCGGTTCCGGCCCCGGCCGCGCTCCTCGCCGGCGCGTCCTGCCCGGCCGCTCCACGCGGCTGCGCCAGGGCGGCGCCAAGGGCGAGGGCGAGCGCGCCGTTTCGGGCGGGTCCGGGCCATCGTTCGAGGTGCATGCCGGGAGCGTGGCGATTTTCGCCGTTTGTGCGAAATTTTTCCGGCGGCCAGGCCTGGGCCCGTGCGCGACCCTCCGCCCGCAGGGGGCCTGCCGGCGGGCTGCTGCCGCCTAGCCCGGTCCCGGGGCGGGGGCGGCTGCGGTCGGCTCCACCACATGGCGCAGCAGGTCCCCCGGCTGGCAGTCCAGCTCCCGGCACAGCGCCTCCAGGGTGCTGAAGCGGATCGCGCGCGCCTTGTTCGTCTTGAGGATGGACAGGTTGGCGAGCGTGAGGTCAACCCGCCCGGCGAGCTCGGTGAGGCTCACCTTCCTGTCCAACATGATCCGGTCCAGATCTACTCGAATGGGCATGGGAGTGTCCGTTGGTTCAGATTGTCAGCTGGCTGTCCTCTTTGAGCGTCAGGCCCTGGCGGAACACCTCCGCGAGGGCCACGATCAGGAGGCCGGTCATCATGGACACGTCGCCCTGGTACAAGGCCTCGAGCGCCCGGTTCCCGCCCGCCACGTGCTGCATCATGAATTCGGTCATCCGGCTCACGAGCCAGGATCCGGCGGCGAGCTTCAGCACGCCGGACGCGATGAGCAGGAACCCGATCGCCCGGACATTTCGGATGTTGGCGGCGGTGAAGACCTCCAGCCTGATCGCGCTCCGGAGCATCCTGCGGAGCAGTTCGAGTATAGCCAGGCCGACGCCGCCCGTGCACAGCATGCCGGCCACGAACGGCCACCTCGCGGCCGCTATCGCCTGGGCGGCCAGCTCGGGCCGCGTGAGCGTCATGGTTCCCTCGATCTGGTCGATTGCGACGGCCGCGTCGCTGCTCCCGCGGGTTTCAATGAGGCCTTCCCCCTTCTCAAGGTGGAGGCGCAGCGGCGAGAAGCTCACCCTGCCGTATGAGGGCCCCGTTTCGCCGTCGTTGCCGATCGACGAATCCGCGCCGTAGGGAAGGCGGATCCGGAAGTTCCAGTTGAGCGAGCCGTGACCGGCGTAAAGCCCGAAATTGGCCCGGCCGTCGCGGACCAGCGCCGCCGAGAACGGGGCCATCAGCAGGACGGCCGCGAGCCCGACGGCAGTCGAGATCTCGCAGACTATACAGAGGACGTGAAGGGCTTTGATAAGGTTGAGTCTTGGTTTCATGGGGAAGATATTTATTGTTCTTCAATAAATCCATATCGTTAATCGTCAATAGCAATTTATTGTTTTTCGATAAACACCGTTGCAAAAGGAACCTAGCAGATGTTTTTTTCAATCCGGCCCTATGGGCCGGTGGCCTCGCGCACCAGGGCCGCGATGGGCGCCGGCAGGTCGAGGCCGCGTGCAAGCTCCTGGGCGCGCGGGCTCATCTTTCGCCAGGTCTTGCGGAGGATCTCCACGAATTTCTCCCGCGGATAGTCCGTGTGCTGCGCGGCGAACGCCTCGATCTCGCTCTCGAGGAAGACAAGCACGGCGGCATCCTCCAGGGCCTGGGTGCCCGGGTTCGTCCGGAGCCCGGTCTTTGAGACCCAGGTCGCTGCGTCCGCAGCCTCGCCGGCCGGGACGCCTGCGGAGAGGAGAAGCTGCCGGGCGCGCTCGGCCTGCTTCGCGTAGAGGGATCGGCGCCAGGCGAGGTAGCCCGGCCTGTCCATCGGGAACGAACCCCGCGGGACCAGCCAGCGCTCGAGGTGCTGGCAGCGCGCCGCGAGCCTGAGCATCGGCTTCGCGTCGGGCTCCATCCGGGCCACCCATTTCTCCATCCGGTCGGCGTAGGCGAGCTCGGCCGGCCGCCCGTCCGCGGCCCGGCCCGGGTCGGCGAGGTGGGCGCCGTCGATCAGCTCCCTGGCCCGCAGGTAGGCGTCCACGCTACCCCTTCCTGGCCGCGAGGATCCTGCGCGCGGATTCCGCGTCCTCGTCGGCGACCTGCACCCGGATGCTGCTCACGATGCCCCGGTACGTCACCGCAAGCTCGTCGGGCAGGTAGACCGTGACGCCGCAGTCCTCCAGCAGCGAGCGCAGGACCTCGGCCTCCTCGGCGCTGGCGCATTCGGCTACGGTCGTCATCTGGGCCCCTACTTCCCCGGTGCCTCAGTAAACCCTCTCCTCCAGCAGCGCAAAAAGCTCGGCCTCGACGATCCGCCTCTGCTTCATCGAGTCGCGCTCGCGAAGCGTGAACGTTCCGTCCTTCTCGATCGTCTCGAAGTCGATGGTGACGCACCACGGCGTCCCGATCTCGTCCTGGCGGCGGTACCGGCGCCCGATCGCCCCCGACTCGTCGTAGAAGACCGCGTACCTGCGCTTGAGCCTGCCGTATAGCTCCCTGGCGCGCGCCACGAGCTCGGGCTTGTTCTTGAGGAGGGGGAACACGGCGACCTTGACGGGGGCGATCCGAGGGCTCAGCCGGAGCACGGTGCGCCTCTCTACGCCGCCCTTGTCGTCGGGGGCGTCCTCCTCCGCGTAGCCGGCGCACAGGACCGCGAGGAATATGCGGTCGACCCCCACGGCGGGCTCGATGACGTGGGGGACGATCTTCCTCTTGGTCGCCTCGTCGAAGATGGCCTGCGGGACGCCGCTGTGCTTCTCGTGCTGCTTCAGGTCGTAGTTTCCGCGCGCGGCGATACCCCAGAGCTCCTGCACGCCGAACGGGTAACGGAACATGATGTCGGTCGTGCCCCGCGAGTAGAACGCGAGCTTCTCCCTCGGGTGGTTGTACTCGGACAAAAGGCTCTCGGGCAGGCCGATCGAGAGCAGCCATCCCTTGCACCAGTCGATCCACTCGCGGTGGCACTTCTCCCAGTCCGCGTCCTCGTGGATGAAGTACTCCATCTCCATCTGCTCGAACTCCCGCACGCGAAAGAGGAAGTTGCGCGGCGTGATCTCGTTGCGGAACGACTTGCCGATCTGCGCGATCCCGAACGGCAGCTTGACGCGGCCCGTGTCGACGACCGCCCTGAAGTCGGCGAACATGCCCTGGGCGGTCTCGGGGCGAAGGTAAGCGACCGACGAGGCGTCGCTCATGGCGCCGACGTTGGTCTGGAACATCATGTTGAACGAACGCGGCGGGGTCAGGCTGCCGGGCTCGCCCGTCGCGGGCGAGGGGATGAGCGCGATTTCCTCGGGCCTGGCCTCGGTCATGTCGCGGGGCTCGACGGGCTGGAGCTTCCCCTGGATCGCCTTCTTGCGCTTGAAGGACTCCGCGGCCTCCTGCAGCTCCTCGGGCGTGCGCTCGCTCTCGAGCGCGCTCACGTATCCCTCGACCCTCCCGTCGACCACGACCTGCGCGAAGAACAGCTGGTCGGCGCGGTAGCGCTGCTTGGACGTCTTGCAGTCCACCAGCGGGTCGGTGAAGCCCGCGACGTGGCCCGAGGCCTCCCAGACCTTCGGGTGCATGATGATCGTCGACTCGATCCCCACGATGTCGTCGCGCCTGCGCACCATGTCGTCCCACCAGCAGTCGCGGATGTTCTTCTTCAGCTCGGCGCCAAGCGGGCCGAAGTCGAAGAACCCGTTGATGCCGCCGTAGATCTCCGAGGATGGGAAGATGAAGCCGCGGCGCTTGCACAGCGCCACGAGCGTTTCCATCGACACGGGGGGGGAAGCGGGTTCGGGCATGGCCGCTGAGGAATAACCGCCCTCCCCGGGGCCGGTCAATTCAAGGCTTGTCCGGTCGCGGGTGGCCGGCGCCGAGAAGGGCGAGGAGGCCCGAACGAAGGGTCAGCGGGACGACGTCGTAGTGGTCGCGCCCGGCGAACCGCTCCGAGACCACGCGAAGCCCCCCGAAGGGCCGGTCCCGCAGCTGCCTCTCGAGGAGCGCCATGTCCCCGAGCATCGACGGCGTGTCGTCCTCGCCGGCGCCGAGGTAAAGGGTGGCGTGGAGCGCGGCGCGGCGGCCGCGAAGGGCCGCGGCGAGGCGCAGGATGCTGCGGCCGTCCCACCAGATCGACGGCGCGCTTGCAAGGACCAGGTTGAAGAAGGGGCGGGCCTGGAAGAGGGCGTGGAGGGCCAGGAGGGAGCCGACTGAATGGCCGCCGATCCCGCGTGCGTCCCCGCTAAGGGGGTAGCGCCGGGCGAGCTCCGGCCAGAGCGAGCCGGCCAGGTAGTCGAGGAAGCGATCCGCGCCGCCGCTCGACGGCTCCTCGGCCCCGGCCGTCGGCGTGTAGTCGCGGCCGCGGCGGTTGCCGGGCTGCCCGAAACCCGCGCCGTATCCGACCCCGACGAGCGCGACGGGCCCGATCGCGCCGGATTCCCGGAGCGAGCGGCCGGCCGCGACGGCGGGATCGAACAGGAAATCCCCGTCCATGAGCAGGACCGCCGGCCACGGGCCCGGGGCGCCGGCCGGGTCGGGCGCGTCGACGTAGATCATGTAGTCGGTGCCCGTCTCCCCCGAATGGGAGACGAACGCCGGCCTCGCCTCAGTGGTCCTCGGCTTCATCTGGCGGCCACCGGGGGTCGACGGCCTCCCGCTGCAGCCGTCGGGCGCGTCGGCCCGCTCCCTCGATGTCAGGAAGGAACCACGTGAGCAGGCCGATCAGGGGCAGGTACCCGCACACGTTGAAGACGAACCCGATGCTCGTCAGGTCGGCGAGGCGGCCCAGGGCGGCGGACGCAATGCCGCCGATCCCGAAGGCGAGTCCGAAGAACAGCCCCGCTATCATGCCCACCCGCCCGGGAATGAGCTCCTGGGCGTAGACCAGGATGGCCGAGAATGCCGAGGCCAGGATGAGCCCGATGAACACGCTCAGGATCACGGTGGCCGCCAGGCCGACGTGGGGCAGCGCCAGGGAGAACGGGGCGACGCCCAGGATCGACACCCAGATGACGTACTTGCGCCCGAATCTGTCGCCGAGCGGCCCGCCGAGGATCGTCCCCGCGGCGACCGAGAAGAGGAAGACGAACAGGAGGAGCTGCGCGCCCTGGATCGACTGGTTGAACCGGTGGATGAGGTAGAACGTGTAGTAGTTGGTCAGGCTGACCAGGTAGAAGTACTTCGAGAAGACCAGGGCCAGCAGGACCAGGAGCGAGAGGACGACCTTCGGCCGCGGCAGGGCGTGCTTGGGGTGCGCCGCCGCGCGCCTGTGGAAATGGACGACGTTTCGGCCGTACCAGCGGCCGACCCGGGTGAGGAGGACGATCCCTGCGGACGCCAGGAGCGTGAACCACAGGATCGAACGCTGCCCGTTGGGGACGATGATGAGCGCGGCGAGCAGCGGGCCGAACGACGTCCCGAGGTTGCCCCCCACCTGGAAGAACGCCTGCGCAAACCCGTGGCGCACGCCCGCCGCCATGTGCGCCACCCGGGAGGCCTCGGGATGGAAGATGGACGAGCCCATGCCGATAAGGACCGAGGAGAGGAGGATGAAGCCGTAGCTGCGCGCGAGCGCCAGGAGGACCAGTCCGGTGAGCGTAAGGGCCATCCCGGCGGCCAGGGAATACGGTTTGGGCCTGCGGTCGGTGTACGAGCCCACGAACGGCTGCAGGAGCGAGGCGGTGAGCTGGTAGCTAAGCGTGATCAGCCCGATCTGCGTGAACGTCAGGCCGAACGACACCTTGAGCATCGGGTAGATGGCCGGCAGGAGCGCCTGGAGCGTGTCGTTGATCAGGTGCGACATGCTCAGGGCGATCAGGATCCCCAGCACCGTCTGCCGGTGGACCGGCCCTTCGGCGGCTGTCGGGGCTGGTTCGCTTTGCACCGGACCTTGCTATCCGGCGGCGGGCGGGCTGCAACCCAGACCCGTCAGTGCCCGGCGAAAAAATGGCGCCGGGCCGCCGGCCGCGTGAGGCCGCAGCGCCGGGCGAAGCGGGCGGACTCGGCGCGCGAGCGCAGGCCGAGCTTGCGCATGATGTTGAACCTGTGCTTCTCGATGGTCTCCGGCGAGAGGTCGAGCTGCAGGGCGATCTCGGCGTCGGACATGGGCTCGCCGATCAGGCTGAGGACGGTCTGCTCGCGGTCGGTAAGGATCTTGTCGAAGGCGAACGGGTCGCGGGTGTGCGCCTGCCTGGCCTCCGTGAACAGGCGCGGGAAGTAGGTCGAGCCGTCCTCGATCGCCCTGATGGCCATGGCCAGCTCGGCCACCGTGTTCGTCGACTTGTCTATGAATCCCTGGACCGCGGCCCGCTCGACGCGGCAAAGGGTGTATTCGTCAAAGTATGACGATACCAGGAGCGCCTTGAGGAGCGCGCGCCTGCGCCTGAGCTGCCGCAGGACGTCGAGCCCGTCCATGTCCGGAAGGTGGATGTCGAGGAGCATCAGGTCGGGGATGACCTCCGGGATCACCTCGAGGGCCTCGCGGCCGGTCCCCGCCTCGCCGACCACCTCGTGGCCGAGGTCCTTCGCGCAGGTCTTACGCAGGACGTCCCGGAAGAGGCGCTCATCCTCGACGATGGCAATCTTCATTGGTGTGGATTTTGCGCGGGCGCGTGGGCTGCAAAGCGCGGCCTTTACCGGAAAGCCGGTAACCGGCCGGCTAATAGGTGTAGAACATCTCCTGGAGCTCCGCCGGGTCCCGCGTCCGCGTGAGCCCGAGCATGAGGAGGATCCTGGCCTTCTGGGGATTGAGCTCGTCCGCGGCGATGAAGCCCAGCCGGTCGTCGTCCATCTCGACGTTGCGCTCGACGATGCCCCCTCCGGTGCGCGAGCTGCGGACGACGGCGAGGCCGGCCCTTGCGGCCGCCGCCGCCGCCGCGCGGGCCTGGGCGCCCAGGTTCCCGTTCCCCACGCCAGCTATGACCAGGCCGCGGGTGCCGGCCCGGACCGCGGCGTCGATGAGGTCCCGCCCCATCCCGGCGTGGGCGTAGACGATGTCCACTCGTGGCAGCGCCGAGCGGCGCGGGATGGCGAACGCGCTCTCGACCGTGTGGCGGCGCACCGGCGTGCCGTAGAAGTGTATCCTTGCCGAGCTCACGAGGCCGGCCAGGCCCCGGTGGGTGCTCTTGAATGTCCCGACCTGCGTCGTGTTGGTCTTCGCGACCTCGCGCGCGAAGTGGATCTCGTCGTTCGCGACGACGAGCACCCCCCGGCCCCCGGCGTCGGGATGCGCCGCCGTGGCGACGGCGTTGTAGAGGTTCATGGGGCCGTCCGCGCTCATCGCGGTGGCGGGGCGCATCGCCCCGACCAGGACGACGGGCTTGGACGTCCTCAGGACGAGGTTCAGGAAATACGCGGTCTCCTCCATCGTGTCGGTCCCGTGCGTGACGACGACGCCGGCGGTCCCCGGGTTGTCGAGGGCCGACTGCGCCCGGCGTGCGAGCGCGCGCCAGACGGCCTCTCCCATGTCCTGGCTGCCGATGCTGGCGACGTGGACCGCGTGGAGGCGCGCGAGCGAGCCGATGCCCGGCGCGGCGGCGATCAGCGAGCGGATGGAGAAGACCGCGGACCGGTACCCTGGCCTCCGGCGCGGCGCCTCGGCTCCGGCGATCGTCCCGCCCGTGGCGAGGACGGTGATCCGGGGCCGCGGGGCGGCGGGGTCGGCAGCTTTGGGGCGGGCCACGGGCCCAACACTGGCGCACAAAGCCCGCGCTGTCTAGCCGGGGCGAGCGCCGGTCCCGGGCGCCCCTCCCGTCCCCTCCGCGATTGGGCGGCTTGACGCCCGGGGCCGTTTGGGGCGTTTTGCAGCTGGATGGCCCCCACGCTTCTCGTCCTCGCCGCAGGATTGGGCTCCCGCTACGGCGGGCTCAAGCAGATCGACCCCGTCGGGCCGTCGGGCGAGACCACGCTCGACTATGCGGTCTTTGACGCGATACGCGCCGGGTTCGGGAGGGTCGTGTTCGTCGTCAGCAGGGAGCTCGAGGACGCGTTCAGGGCCTCGGCCGCATCCCGGTATGCGGGGCGGATCGCCTCGGACATCGTCCTCCAGGACGTCGGGGACGTCCCCTTGGGGTGCGCCGTCCCAGCCGGCAGGCGCAAGCCGTGGGGCACCGGCCATGCGGTGTGGTGCGCCCGCGAGGCGATCGCGGGCCCCTTCGCCGTGATCAATGCCGACGACTTCTACGGGGCCTCCTCGTACGAGCGCCTCGGCGGATTCCTCGGGACGGCGCACGGGGGGCGCTACGCGCTCGTCGGCTTCCGCCTCGCCAGCACGCTCTCCGAGAGCGGGCCTGTGTCGCGCGGGGTCTGCCGCGAGGAGGCGGGGATGCTCGTCTCGATCGCGGAGGAGCCGTCGATTGCCCCGGCCGACGTCGGGCCCGGCCGGCGTTTCTCGGGGACGGAGATCGTCTCGATGAACTTCTGGGGGTTCACGCCGTCCATTTTCGGGGGCCTCGGGGACGGCCTGCGCGCCTTCCTCGAGGGGAAGGGCTCCGACCCGACGGCCGAGTACTACCTCCCGGTCGCGGTGTCCGACCTGGTCCGCGCCGGCCGCGCCGAGGTGCGGGTGATCGCGAGCGAGGAGCCCTGGTTCGGGATCACCTACCGGGAGGACCGCGCCAGGGCCGCGGCCGCGGTCGACGGACTCGTCCGCCGGGGCGCCTACCCGCGGCGGCTATTCGGCTGAGCGCGCGAGCAGGAGCCTCACCCCCTCGATCGGGGGCTCGGTCACGGGCGAGAGGGGGAATGGAGCCTTGGAGCTCAGCGACCGGAAAGCAAAGGGATGGTTCAGGATGTGGCCGCTGACGCCGGCCCGGAACGAGTCCGGCAGGCTCCCCGGGAACAGCTGGCCGGAGACCGAGACGGCGAGCTCGAGGAGCCGCCACACGGACTGCGAGACGGCCTCCTGTGCCGCCGGGTCCCCTTCGCCCGCGAGGCGGAGCACGTCGGGCGCCAGGGCGGCGACGCCCGTGTTTGTGGCCGGGTCGTGGTAGAAGTGGCCGGCCACGCCCGCGGCCGTCGTCGAGCCCGTCCGCTCGCGCACCAGGCTGCCGAGCCCCGAGGGCTTCGCCCAGCCCTGCAGCTCGAGGAGCGCGCGCGCGATGGCGCGCCTTCCCAGGTCGTAGCCGCTGCCCTCGTCCCCGAACCTCCAGCCCACGCCGCCGGCGTAGTGTATGGCGCCGTCCGGCGTCCTCGCCGCGACGAACGACCCCGTTCCCGCGTGAAGCACGAGGCCGGGCCCCCCGCGCGTCGCCAGCTCGAGGACCGGCACGGAGTCATCGGCCGTCTCGATGCGTCCGCAGCCCCGGAGCCCGTCGCCCACCTCCCTCCAGAAGGCCCTGCTCCCCGCCATGCACAGGAGCGTGAAGGAGACCTGCGCCGCCGCGTGGCCAGCGCGGACGCCCCGGATCGCCTCCTCCGCGATCTGCCTCGCGCGGGCCTTCCCCACGAGGCTGGGGCTGCAGCCGGGGCCGGTGTAGCGGGCCGCTACCGCGCCGGACGGGTCGACGAGGAGGCACTCGGTCTTGGTCCCGCCCCCGTCGACGCCGATCTTCCAGGCCATGGGCTGCCGGTCCCCTCAGGCGAGCTGGCGGCTGAGCCGGCCGGCGTAGCGCGACGCAAGCTCGCGGTTGTGCTCGATGGAGCCCGGCAGATTCTGGCTGCGCAGGACGGGAAGCGGGTGCCCGTTCGACTTGAGCCACTGCGCGACGTCCAGCATGAGCCAGTTGAGTATGGAGCAGCCGACCAGGGTCGAGGTCGGCCCGGCGCTGACCCCGCCGCCGACCTCCACGAGGGCGTCCCCGGGGACGCCGCAGTTGTCGAGGACGTGGTCCGCCACCTCGAAGAGCCTCCTGCCGGAGGGGTGCTGCGAGGTGGCCGCCTTCGACATGGCGACGCAGGTCAGGGCCGCGACCGTGAGGCCCTTGGCCTTCGAGTAGAGGGCGACGTCGATCGGCGAGGCGTTCCTGCCGGAGTTGGAGACCACGATGACGGTCTCGCCCGGGTTCAGGTGGTACTGCCGGTCGTGGCGCGCCGCCAGCCTCTCGCCGTAGCCGGGAAGGTTCTCGATGAATCCGCCCGTGGGGTCGATGATCCCGGTCACGCAGACCAGGCCGCCGGCGCGGCCGATGATCTCGCGGGAGACCAGCTCGCTGTGCCCGCTCCCGAAGGTGTGCACGACGCCGCCGCGGGCGACCGACTGGCCGATGAGCGGCGCCAGCCGGGCGATGGCGGGGGCGTTGGTTTCGCGGGCGCGCGCGAGAAGGGCGTTCGCACGTTCGTAGTAAGTGTCGGCTAGCGAGGGCATGGGATTGCTTCAGGCCGGAGCGCCACGGGCGGACTCCCAGCGGCCGTATATCCCGCACGGGAGCACCTTGCCGTCGCGGTGGACCGGCAGGCCGACTTCGCCGGCCGCGATCGTCCCGGCCAGGCCGTCAAGGACCTGACCCAGCAGGTTGGCCACGACGGTGGGGGAGAGGCGGGCCGTGTAGGCGTTGACGAGGAAGAACAGGGGGTTGTCGCTCAGGAGCGCGCGGCACTCGAGGAGCAGCTCCCACAGGCTGTCCTCGAGGCGCCACAATTCGCCCGTGCTGCCGCGGCCGTACGTGGGAGGGTCCATGATGACGGCGTCATAGTGGCGCCCGCGCTTCACCTCGCGCCGCGCGAATTTGAGGCAGTCGTCCGCGATGTACCGGATGGGCGCGTCGGCGAGCTTCGAGAGAGCCGCGTTCTCCCTGCACCACTTCACCATGCCCTCGGCCGCGTCGACATGGCACACGGAGGCTCCGGCCGCCGCCGCGGCGCAGCTCGCGGCCCCCGTGTAGCCGAAGAGGTTGAGCACGCTCACGCCGCGCCCGGCCGCCCGTATGGTCGAGTCGATCCAGTCCCAGTTCACGGCCTGCTCCGGGAACAGCCCGGTGTGCTTGAAGGACGTGGGCCGGATCTTGAAGGCGAGTCCGAGGGCGTCATAGCGGATCTCCCAGTGCTCCGGCAAGGGCCTTCGGAACTCCCAGCGGCCGCCGCCGGCCTCGCTGCGGTGATAGAACCCGTCCCAGTGCTCCCAGCGCGCCCCGCGCTCCGTCCCCTGCCGCGGCCAGAGGACCTGCGGGTCGGGACGAACCAGCGTGTAGGGGCCCCAGCGCTCCTGCTTCATGCCGTCGCCGCAGTCGACGAGCTGGTAGTCGCGCCAGCGGTCGGCGACCAGAAGGGAAGGGCGTTGAACGGCGAGGGGCATCGGGTCGGGTTCGCCCCGAGGCAATCGCCGGGCGCCCCGCATGTAAAGACGCGAGCGAGCGCGGACCGCCGCCAAAAAAAACGAACTCGGCATTTGACTGGTTGTCGCACTCGCAATCAGATCGCCGCTCCTCGTCGGAAGCGGGAGAAGAAATCATAACGGACATGAAGCACAACAATACAACCGGCGGCCTCCTCCGGGCGGGCCTATGCCTCGCCGCGTTCTGCGCGGTGAGACTTGCCGCCGACGTCGTCGAAACCACGAACGGCGCCAGGATCGTGGGCAAGATCACGATGATCCACGGCGGAACCGTCACGGTCTCAACCGACTTCGCCGGGGACATCAAGATCAAGCAGAGCCTCGTCACGTCGATCACGACCGACCGCGCGGTCGCGGTCAGGGTCGCCGACGGCACCCGGTACGTCGGGATTGTCGCGCCCTCCCCGGGCGGGGGCCTGGCGATCACGAGCCCGAAGGGCTCGTTCGTCACGCCGATGGACAAGGTGGTCGAGTCCTGGGCCGCGGCCGACGAGGACCCCGATGTCGTGGCGCGGCGGCGCAAGTGGACCTACGAGGCCGGCGTGGACATCAACGGCAGGAGCGGCACGCAGAGCCAGATGGGGGAGGCGGCGAACTTTGGCGCGAAGCTAGCCGGCCCCGACGACACGCTCAAGGTCTACACCAACTACGTCCGGCAGGAGACCGACAGCCAGGTCTCTGCCGACCAGTTCAAGGCGGGCATTGACTACGCCGACAACTTCACGCCGGTCTCGTCTTGGTACGCGCGCGACGAGGGCGGCTTCGACCGGGTCAACGACATCTCGTTCTACGACGTCGCGGCCGCCGGCTACGGCTACGATTTCGTCAAGCAGAAGGACCAGACTTTTACCGGCCGGGCGGGACTCTCGTACCGCTACGAGGAGTACTCGGCCGCTGACTCCCCCGCCCTCAGCTCGACGGGCGCGGACTTCGAGCTGGAGTACACCAAGAACTTCAAGAAGGCGCACCTGCACGACAAGATCGCCTTCGTGCCGGCGTTCAAGGACCTCAGCAACTACCTCATCACGCACGACATCTCCTACGAGATCCCGATCACCAAGTCCCTGTGGAAGCTGGCCATCGGGATGTCGAACAACTTTGAAAGCAGGCCGGTCGACAACGTCGGCAGGCTCGAGACGCTCTATTACACCCGCCTGGTGCTGTCGTGGGGCCAGGTCCCCGCGCCCTGAGCCCCGTCACGTCCCGTAGAGGCGGTCACCGAAGTCGCCGAGCCCCGGCAGGATGTACTTGCGCGGGTTGAGCGCCCGGTCGACGACGCCCACGTGGATCGAGGCGTCGGGGTGGTTCCTCGAGACCTCGGCGATTCCCTCCGGGGCCGCGATGATGCACACAAGGCGCGGCGCCGCGCCGCCGTGGCGCTTCACGGCGTCGATCGCCTGGGTGGCCGAGCCCCCGGTCGCGAGCATGGGGTCGACTATGAAGATGCGCCGGCCGGCGAGCGGGGGCAGCTTGCAGTAGTACGCGCGGGCGACCGCGGTCACGTGGTCGCGCTCCAGCCCGACGTAGCCCACGCTCACGTCGGGAAAGACGTCCATGAACGGCTGCACCATCGATACGCCGGCCCGGAGGATCGCGACGACGGCGATGGGCTCGCGCGCGAGCACCCGGCCCGTGACGGGCTCGAGCGGCGTCTCGATCGCCTTCGGCTCCGTCGCCAGGTCGCGCGTGGCCTCGATCGCGAGCATCATCGTGAGCTGGTAGGCGAGGGTCCGGAACGTCACGGGCTTCGTCGTCCTGTCGCGAAGGTGGGTGATGATGTGGTCCGCCAGGGGGTGTTCGAGCACGCGCAGCATAGGGGCTACAGGAGGTTCCTCTGGACCTTCCGCTCGAGGTGCTTCTCGAACTCCCGGCGCAGGGCCTTCTCCTTGCCGCGGAGGCCGGGCATCATCGGGATCCAGTTGTAGACCTCCTCGCGCAGGTGCCTCGGCATCACGGGCTCGATCTCGCGCACGCGGTCGAGCGCCCGCACGACGGACGCCGCGACCTCGTCGCACATCCGCTGGGCGTCGGCCGAGCTGTGCTGGCCCGCGAGCCGCATCACCTCGTCTAGCCTGCGCTGGCGCTTGCGCAGGATCGCCTTGTAGGAGGCGAGCCCGTCCAGGGTGAGGATGATGGTGCGCGGGAAATAGTTGGCCATCGGGTTCCACTGCGGCGACCGGTCGGCCGCGCCCCGGCGGTCGCTTCGCAGGATGACGGACGGGATGTCGGCGAACTTCGCGAGCATGAACTCGGCCACGGTCCCGCTGTCCAGGTCGGGCCCGTCAAAGCTGAAAAGGGCCAGGTCGCTGCCCATGAGCGCGCGGATGTGGTGGTCGCGGATCGTGCGCGCCGCCGTCCCGCGGGGGTCGAAGTCCTGGGGAAGCGCGCACAGGTACCTGCCGTGCGACTTCTCGTAGATGGCCTCCGCGAGATAGGCGTTCCCTATGATGTGCTTCAGGTTGAAGAGTTCTCCGCCGAAGAAAACACTGAGACTGCGCTTGCTGTTCTTCATGGGCGCCCGGGCCCACATTAGACGCCCAGGCGCCGGTCCGGACAAACCAAATCATCCGCGCTCACGGGAGCAGCTCGAGCTCGTGTCGCGAGGGCCCCGGCAGGAAGGGGGTGGGGTCCCCGCGGACCCACGCCTCGTGGCCCTCCATGAAGTAGGGGGAGAGGGGGTTGGCGCTCTGGCCCCCCGGCATGTGGAATATCCCCTGCGCCTCGCGGCCCGGCGAGACGACGAACCGCTCGCTCGCGCCGTTCGACGGCTCCTGGACCCTCGGCATGTGCGAATCCCCCGGCAGGGGGTCGGCGGGCATCCGCAGCCAGGACGAGGCCCAGCGCGGCAGGCCGCGGGCGAACGGGTGCTCGATCTGCGCCGTGTTGCGGCTGCCCCAGGTGGCGCCGCGCGGGTCGACGCCCTCCTGAGCGAGCGACTCGGAGACGTCGTCCGCGGCGGCGGCCAGCAGGTCGTCCCACGTGGAGAACCTGGGGTCCAGGAGATGGGAGGGCCTGGCCCCGACTATCGCCTCAAGGGGCTCCTCGTAGTTGAGCCTCGACCAGTTGAAGTCCGCGTCCGCGTCCACGCACGGCGCGAAGACCGGGTCGAATACGCGGTGGGCGACCGCCAGCCGGAAGGCGCGCACGATGCGGTAGCTGACGGAGCCGATGTCCGCCCGGCCCTCCCATTTCTGGACGGACTCCAGGAGGCGCGCCCGCGACGCCCTCCCTGCCACCACGGCCGGCCGCAGCGTCTCGAGGAGCAGGGCGTGCCAGGGCCCCAGGAGGACCGCCCGGTCGTCCAGCTGGATGGAGAGCAGGTCGCGCGGCTCCACGGGCCTCCCGGCCCGGATCAGCGCGTCCAAGTCGTCGCGGATCTGGCTCGCCCGGGCCGCGATGTCGTAGCCCCCGTCGCCCAGCGCGGCGAGGGACCGCCCGCCGACGGCGCGGTTGTTCGCGGTCCAGATCCGGCCGCCCTCGGGCGAGATGATGGAGGGGACCTCGTCGCCGGCGAGGTATCCCGCCCAGCCCCGGTCCCCGTACATCCACGTGACCGGGAGCCTGCCGTTGTAGCCCACCCTCTTCGGGAGGAGGCCGGCGATCGTCCACGCGATCTGGCCGGCGGAGTCGCCGACGACGAAGTTCTGCGCGGGGATCCCCATGCGGTGGGCGACGGCCACGGCGGCGCGCGCGTCCGGCGCGTCCTCGAGGTCCATGATGTTGAAGTTCGTGGCCGCGGGATCGTCCTCCGTCCAGTGGTAGGCGAACAGTCGCCCGTCGGGCCCATCCCCGACAATAGGGCCCCAGACCGTCCACGGGAACTCTACGGAGACGGACTTCGACCCCCTGACGGCTATCGTCTCCTTGCGCCTTTCGAGCGCCAGGAGCCCGGCCCCCTTCGGTCCGTGGTACATGTCCGGGGAGATGGTGGTGTCGACGATCAGGACATCCCCGGTCCCGCAGGCGGCGTTCGTGTACCCCCAGGCTATCCGGCCCGTGCTGCCTGCGATCAGCGTCGGCGCCCCTGGAAGCGTGACGCCGGTCTCGGAGTGGCCCGGCCACCTGAGACGCATCCTGTACCAGATGTTCGGCACGCCGAGGTGCAGGTGCATGTCGTTGGCCACTGTCGAGGAGCCCCCTGCCGAGAGCGCGCCCGAGACAGCGAAGTTGTTCGAGCCGGGAGTCTCGGCGTCGGCCCACTCGGCGCCGCGGAGGGCCGCGGCGCGGGGCTGTCCCGCCCCGCCGGCCGGTTTGGCGCCGCGCAGGTCCACCTCCGACGGGGGAGGAATCGGGGCGGCGCGGGCCGAGCTCCCGTCAAGCGGCGCGTCGCCCGGGACAGACTGGGGGGCGAAGAAGGCGAGCGACGCGGGGCCGAGCTCGTTGCGGATCGCCCAGAGCGTGCGCACGTAGCGCCCCGTGCCGTCCTGCAGGTCTAGGGTCATCGCGTACGTGATGAGGGCGCAGTCCTCGGGCAGCCAGGGCCGGGGATCCGCGCGCAGGACGGCGTATTCCCAGGGCTTGGAGCCCAGGGCCGCCAGCCCTGCGTTAACGCCCTGGGAATACGCCTCGATGATGGCGCGCTGGGCGGGGCTCCCCTGGGCGTAGACCTCCCGAGCCAGCCTCCGGAAGCCGTGCATCCGCGCCGCCTTGTCGAGAGGCAGGGCCGCCTCGCCGAAAAGCTCGGCCAGCTCGCCCGCGCCCCGCCGCCTGAGCAGGTCCATCTGGAAGAACCTGTCCTGGGCGTGGAGCCAGCCGGTCGCGAGGGCGACATCCCTGCGGCTGGCGCCCACGACCGTCGGCACCCCGAGCGCGTCGCGCGAGACCCCGACCGGTGCGCCAAGGCCGTGGAGCTCCGCGTTCCCGTCGAGCCTGGGCAGGCTTGCCGCCATGCGGCCCCGCAGCCAGAACGCGGCGGCGGCGGCCCCGACGGCCAGCACGGCGCACAGCAGGCCGGCTGCGGCCAGGAGGCCCCTTCCTGCGGATCGGGCTGTCATCAGATGCCGAACACTCCCCGGACCCGGGAGATCAGCGCCGGCGGTGCCAGGGCGGCGTCGAGCGCGAGCGCGTCGATCGGATCCTCGAGCGCGGCGAACTGGGACTGGAGCAGGGACTCCTTCATGAAGTGGCCGCTGCGTCCGCCGAGCCGCAGCCTGATGAGCTCGAAGTCCCCGCGCAGGTGCACGTACCTCCGATGCGCGGGATCGGGCGCGAGCGCGGCGCGGAAGGCCTCCTTCAGCGCCGAGCAGGCAACCACGGTCTTCGCGCCCCTGGCCACCCGTGACCCGATCTCCGCCGCGATCGAGGCCAGCCAGGGAGCGCGGTCGGCGTCCTCGAGGGGGACGCCGGCCGACATCTTGGCGACGTTCGACGGCGGATGGAGCGTGTCGGAGTCGAGGAATTCCCAGCCCAGCGCCTCGGCGAGGCCCCGGCCCACGGTGGTCTTCCCGCATCCCGCGACGCCCATCACGATGACGACGAGGACCGGATGCGGCTCCCACGAGTTGGTCGCGCCGGCGGGACGGCCCTCGTCGAGGTCGATGAGCTCGCAGAAGGTCTCCGGCCGCTGGCCGGCGAAACCGTACTGCGCGGCGCGCTCGCGAAGCACGTCGCTCCTGTGGTCCCTCCATCCGCCGGTCACCACGAACCTGTTCCAGGCCGCGCACTCCTCGTCGCTGCGTTGAATACCGCCCGCGTGGGCCCACGAGAGGATCTCCTCGTCGCAGCCCCCCTGCAGCGCGCGCGCGCGCTGCAGGGCATAGTCCACTCCCAGGAATCGGCAGCATCGGGCGTCGAAGAATTGCGGCTTCGCGTCGCCGAGGTTGTCGCGGTACTCGGGCGGCAGCGCGCCCCGCGCGTGCAGCCGGATCTTGTCGAGCATCCGGCCGAAGAGGACGACTCGCCCGACTTTCGCGTGGGGGCTCCTCAGGCCTGGTACGCTTGGCATGGCGCTATGAGGGGTGTCGCCTCAGCTCCGAAGGAGGTAGACAAGGGTGCACAGGGCCGCGAAGACGAGTGTCGGTGCAATGACCCAGAGGGGGTTGACGGGAACATGGTACCGGGCGAAGAGCCACACGACGGCCACGCTCTTCAGCGCGATGACCACCCAGCAGGCCTCGATCACGCGCTCGACCCGGGGGTTTCTTGGGGGCCTCTCCCGCACGCTGACCTCCCTGACGAAGCCCCGCTCGTAATGCATCGGGGGCCTGCGGCTTATGAGTCGTATGAAGTCGGCAAGCATCTCGGGTGTCGCGGCGAATGTAAGCTCGATGCAAGCCAGATTCAAATACCGGCCCCGGGCCGGGGAGCCCTCCCGTAGAGCGCGCCCAGTTGCGCCAGGTACGCGGCGGTCGTGCCCGAGGCCAGGCGCTCGAGGGCCCCCTCGGCAAGCCTCCAGCGCCAGTTGCCGTCCGGTCTGCCGGGCGTGTTGAAGCGCGCGCCCGGGCCAAGGCTGAGGACATCCTGCATGGGGACCACGGCGATCCTGCAGACGGACGCATACGCCGCGCGGATGAAGTCCCAGCCGATTTCCGCGCCGTCGACCCGCAGGTAGCGGCGCGCGTGGTCGCGCGCCGCGTCGCCGGCCGAGGCGTACCAGCCGAGCGTCGTGTCGTTGTCGTGGGTCCCCGGGTAGACGACGCGGTTGGGATGCAGGTTGTGCGGAAGGTACGCGTTCGTCGCGTCGCCGCCGAACGCGAACTGGAGCACCGCCATCCCCGGCAGGCCGGTGTCGCTCAGCAGCCCCTCGACCGAGGGCGTCAGCAGGCCGAGGTCCTCGGCGATGATCCTCGCCGCGGGGAACGCCTCCCTAACGGCCCGGAAGAAATCCAGACCCGGACCCCGCCTCCACTCGCCCGAGCGCGCGTTGGCGGCGGGCAGGGGGATCCGCCAATACGCGTCGAAGCCGCGAAAGTGGTCGATCCTCACGGCGTCATACATGTCGAACGAGCTCCTGAGGCGCTCCTTCCACCACGCGTAGCCGGTCGCGGCGTGAGCCTCCCACCGGTAGAGGGGATTTCCCCAAAGCTGCCCGTCATTGGAGAAGTAATCGGGGGGAACGCCTGCGACGGCGATCGGCCGCCCGTCCTCGCCGAGCTCAAAGAGCTCGGGGCAGACCCATGCGTCCGCCGAGTCGGCCGCGACGAAGATCGGGATGTCGCCGATGACCCCGATGCCGCGCCGGGCGGCCTCGGCCCTGACGCGGCGCCATTGCGCGAAGAATGCGTACTGGTAGAACTGGTGCGCCTCCGCCTCCTCGCCGAGCTGCCTGCGGAGGGCCGCCGGCATCGAGGCATACGACCGGGCCCTCTCGGGCCAGTCCCACCAGGCGGCGCCGCCGAAGTGGTCCTTGAGCGCGCGGAACCATGCGTAAGCCGGGAGCCATGGGGCCTGGGCCGCCTTGAAGTCCGCGAATCCCTCTGCGCCGAGGGCCGGCGAGCCCGCGGACCGGTGGCGGCGGGCCGCAAGGCGCAGCAGCGGCTGCTTCAGCCGCGAGAGGGCGGAGAAGTCGACGGCGCCGGCGCCGTGCAGGGCCAGGGGCGCGATCTCGTCCTCGTTCAGCAGGCCGCCGGAGACAAGGCTGCGCAGGTCGATGAGGTGGGGGTTGCCGGCAAACGCCGAATAGCACTGGTAGGGGGAATCGCCGTAGCCGGTCGGCCCGAGCGGGCAGACCTGCCACCAGGACATCCCCGCGGACTGGAGGAATTCGACGAAGCGCAGGGCGTCGTCGCCGAGCGTGCCCACGCCCTGGGGGCCGGGGAGGCTCGTCGGGTGCAGGAGCACCCCGGCGGACCTTGAGGAGAGCCAGTCGAAAAGGGGGGCGTGCTCGGACTGCGGCGGTGCCATCGGATCCCATCTACCCGCGGAGCCCGCCGGGGCGAAGCCCAAAAGAACGGGCCCCTGCGCGCAGGGCGGCCCGCGGCCCGGCCGCGGGGACCCCGGGCCTTCCGCCGGGTTGGAAAAAGGCACCATTTTGGGCTATCGTGCGTCTATCCCCAACATGGAGGCGATTCTCACACAACCGGCTTCCGGCAAGGCACCATCAACTGGAGGTTAACCATGAAGACGCTCCGCTTGTACTCATCCATCCTCGGCTTGGCCGCCGCCGGCGTGCTCAACGCGGCCGACAACCCCGCCCCAAGAACGGTGGTGGTCTTCGACCACCCCGATAATTTCACCGACGTGAAGGACAGCTACATCCCGACCGAGAAGGGCCGGGACGCGATCCTGAAGACGCTTCGCGATTTCCTTGTCGACAGGACCGAGTCGCGGATCCCGAACGGATACCAGCTTACGATCACGTTCACAGAGATCAACTTGGCGGGGAAATTCGAGCCCTGGCACAACCCGCCGTACGACATACGCTACCTTAGGCCCGTTTATCCGCCGCACTTTAAGTTCACCTACTCGGTGACCGATCCGTCCGGCAAGGTGGTGAAGTCGGGCTCGGAGGACATTCTCGACGCGAATTACCAGATGAGGGTCGTGATCGACTACAGCGACCCCCTTCGATACGAAAAGGACATCCTGGCCGAGTGGGCGCGCGCGACGCTAAAGGGCCTGCCGAAGCCCTGAGGCGGCCCGGGAGCCTTCCCGCGATTTGGGCTTGCGCCCCCGCAGCTTGCGTGCACCTTTGGGTACCAATTGGTAGAGAAAGCGTTTTGGTGACAGCTTCTGGTGAGTCGTTGGCTGAGCGGTTTGCTCAAGTGATGATTTCGAAACCCGACGGTGGGAACGGACTGGCAGCGGACGGTGGCTCTACAAACATCACATCATGAGCAATTCCAAACTATACGTTGGAAACCTCTCGTTCAAGACAACCGAAGACGAACTGCGCACACATTTTGGCCAGTTTGGAACCGTTACCGACGTTTACGTCGCCATGGACAAGATGACGGGCCGCCCGCGCGGCTTCGCCTTCGTCACCATGGGAACGGCTGAAGAGGCCAAGGTCGCCGCCGAGAAGGTCAACGGCGTCGAGCTGGGCGGCCGTCAGCTTACCGTAAACGAGGCCCGTCCCAAGGAAGACCGCCCGGGTGGCGGCTTCGGCGGAGGCGGCGGCCGCGGCTTCGGCGGCGGCGGCGGCGGACGCGGTTTCGGCGGCGGCGGCGGTGGCGGCGGCGGACGCAGCGACCGCGGCGAGCGCCGCTACTAAAGCGGGGCGCCGAGCAGCTTTGCAAGGGACGGGGAGCCCCACGGGCCCCCGTCCTTTTTTTTGACATGCCCGCAACGGCCATCGAGAGACACCTGGCAAACCTGGGGAGGTGCGACCGCTGCCCGCGGATGCACAAGCCGGTCGTCGTCGGCCGGCCCGTCGAGAGCAGGATCATCCTCGTGGGCCAGGCCCCCGGCGACAAGGAGCCCCGGCTGGGGCGGCCTTTCGCGTGGACGGCCGGCAGGACGCTCTTCAAGTGGTTCTCGGGGACCCTGGACTGGAGCGAGGAACAGGTCCGCGACAGGATCTATTTCGCGGCCGTCTGCCGCTGCTTCCCGGGCAAGCGCCCGGGGGGCGGGGACCGAGTGCCCTCGCCCGACGAGATGGCCGCCTGCGCCCCCTGGCTGGCGCGCGAGTTCGAGCTGCTCCGCCCTGAGCTCGTGATTCCGGTCGGAAGGCTCGCGATTGAACGGCTGCTCGGGCCCGCGCCGCTGAAGGATCGTGTCGGGAGGATGTTTCGCGTGAGCGTCGCCGGGATCGAAGCGGACTGCGCGCCACTGCCCCATCCGTCGGGGGCCTCGCCCTGGCACCGGATGGAGCCCGGCAGGGCGCTGCTCGCCCGCGCCCTCCGCCTGATCGCGGCGCATCCCGCGGTCGCCTCTCGTTCCTTGACGCGCGCGCATCGCTTTGCACCTTAGTGCGCCATGCCCCCCCTCCGGATCGCCGCCGCAGTCATCGCGCTGGCCTCGTTTCCGGCGCTCCTCCACGCCCAGCGCGAGAAGCTGTCGATGGAGGACCTCGATTTCGTCGAGAAGACCTGGCCGCAGGCGAACATAACCAGCACGGGAATCCGCTATGTCATCCAGAAGAGCGGGAGCGGGGCCCCCCTCGCGCCCGGCGACATCGCCATGGTGGTCTACACGGGCAAGTTGCTACACGGAAAAATGTTCGACCATTTCCTGGACAGGAACAAACCCTTCACATTCCGGGTCGGCCGCGCAGAGGTGATCGACGGATGGGACCAGATCCTGCAGCTCATGCGCGTGGGCGACAAATGGACCGTGATCATCCCGTCCGAGCTTGCCTACGGCCGCAAGGGTTCGCCACCAAAGATCCCCGGCGATTCGACGCTCCTTTTCGAGATGGAGATCGTCGGCGTCAAGAGGGAGTCGTGATCACTTCACCTGCTTGGCGACGTCGGTATAGCTGAACTTGGACTTGAATTCGGCCACGGCCTGCGCCCGGGCGTCGGCGGGCGCCTTGCCCTGCGCGACGAGATCGCTCGAGCGCTTGTCGATCCAGCGGTGCATGAAGTCCTTTTCGACATCGATCGCCATCGTCGGGCTTTCCTTGGGAGCCACTGGGTTCCTCTTCTTCGAGAACAGGTGGCATGCGGAATTCGCGAGCAAGGCGGCGGCCAGTGTGAGCGTTACGAGGCGTTTCATTGTGCGGTTCGTGTTAGGGTGGGGTGAGCCTGCTGAGACCGCGAGTGAATCTTTTTGGTTTCGCCTCGATCGGTAAGGTGTTCTTCTACATCCGATGAGCGACGAGCCGCAGCCGCTGCGCATTAAGCCCCGGTCGCCACCGGCGGCGGGGGCGCCGCCCGCGCCTGACGCTCCCCCGGAACCCGCCCCCCCTTCGGCCGCGGGCGCCGACCAGGGCGACTCGCCCGGGCGGCTGCGCCTGAAGGCGAGGCTGAACCTCCCCGCAGAGACGCCGGAGCAGGCGATCCCCGACTCGACCCTCGTGCCGCCGCCCCCTCCGCCCACCGGGGCGCCGCTACCGGAGCAGGTCGCCGCCGCCGAGCCGGAGCCGAAGGAGGCTCCAAGGTTCAAGTTGAGGCCCAAGGCGCCCGCGCCCCAGCCGGCCCAGGCGCTCGCGCCGCCGCCCGCGCCGTTCCCGGCCCCCTCCGCCGAGGAGGCGCCCGTCCCGCCTCCCGAACCGCCGCGGCCGTCGCAGTCATTGCCTCCCATGTCCGTGCTGGCCGCACCGCCGCCTCCCCCTCCGGGATCGGTCGCCGAGGCGCCGGCCCCCCCGGGGTCGGCCCCGCGCCTTTCCCTTTCGACGGCTCAGGAAAGGGCGGCTGGAACCAAGGGGCTCCCCCTCTCGGGAAGCAAGGGACTCCCGGTCCCGGGGATGGATTCCCTTCCGAAGATAGGGGGCAAGACGGTGGTGGTGAAGCCGGCGAAAACAACGGCGGTCCTGCGAAAACGCCCGGCCCTCGGGCCCATAGCAAAGGTGGGGCTCACCGTCGTCGTCGTGGCCATCGCGGTGGGCGCCTTCTACAGCTACAGGATATTCTTCCCCTCCGAGGCGCCGGACCTGAAGCTCAAGCTGCCGCCCATCTCCAAGCCGTTGGTCCTTTCCGACATCAAGCAATCGGCGGCGGGCGCCCTGTCCAAGGCCGCCGGCGCCCCGGGGCAGCTGGTCGAGAAGGGCCAGGGCGCGATCGCGGCCCAGAGGGCCCAGCAGCAGGCCAGGGTTGACGCGATGGCTTCCGGCGGGGAGCAGACGCCGACCCCGGTCCCCACGGCGTCCCCCGTGGCCACCGAGGCCGTGATGGGCGAGTCCAGCATCAGCTCCGACGTGCGGGTGAACAACACGCCGATCGTGGCCGCGTCCGCCGCCAGCCCCGCGTTCCGGGCCTTTGTGTCGAACGCCACCATCGGGGGCGTCTTTCAGGGAGTGCCGTCCAGGGCGCTCATCAACGGAACGGTGGTGCGCGAGGGACAGCTCCTGGACAGCTCGCTAGGCATCGCCTTCGAGCGCGTCGACTCCGACAAGAAGGTCATCTATTTCAAGGACTACACCGGCGCCGAGGTCGCGAAGAACTACTGACGCGCCCCGGTGGCGCTCACCAGGTCTCGACGGGTCCGCGCGGCACCGGTATCGAGGCGCGGCTGAGAACCCCGGCCTCGTCATCGGCGTCGGCAAACGAAGGCGACATCGGCGCGGGCCGGTATTTCTGCAGAAGCTCTCCCGACGGGTCGCAGAACGCGGCACGCCACGCCACGAAGGCGGAGACCGCGGACTCGAATTCGGCCTTCGACCCCACGGCGAGGACGCGCTGCTTGAAGAGCTTCGCCGGGCCAAGGCGCTTCGCGTACCAGGGCGCGACCTTGCGGAAAAGCCTCGCCCCCCGGGCCTCGCCGTAGAATCCGCAATAGCGCTCGAAATGGAGCCTCATCACCCGGATGCGCTCTGCGAAGCCGGGTTCCGGCAGGAGTTCGCCGGTGCGCAGGAAATGGTCCGTCCTGCGGAATATCCAGGGATCGTAGAACGCCCCGCGCCCGATGCTCACGCCCGCGCATCCGGTCGCGGCGATCATCCGCCGGGCGGCCTCCGGCGTCGTGATGTCGCCGTTGCCGATGACGGGGATCGACCGGACCGAGCCAACGACTGCGCGGATGCCGGCGAGATTCACCGCGCCGGCGAACCCCTGCGCGCGCGTGCGCCCGTGGACAAAGATCGCCGCCACGCCCGCCTCCTCGAGGGCGCGGGCGAGGTCAGGGGCCGTTATGTTCTGCGAGTCCCAGCCGAGGCGCATCTTCGCCGTGATGGGAATCCGGACCGCGCCCACCATCCCGCTGACAAGGCCGGCGGTCCTGGCGAGCTCGGTCATCATCGCAGAGCCCCCGCCGACCTGCGTCACCTTTCTCACGGGGCATCCCATGTTGATGTCGACCGCCTGCGCCCCCATGTCCTCGCACATGGCGGCCGCGTCGCGCATCTCTGCTGCGACGCTCCCGAAGAGCTGGATCGACAGCGGGCTGTCGCCGGGGCACGACTCGACAAGCTTCAACGCGACCGGATTCCTCTCGATGAGCGAGCGCGCGTTGACGAGGTCGGTCGTGGCCCAGCCCAGCCCGCCGAGCTCGCGCAGGGTGAGGCGCATAGGCAGGTTGGTGTAACCCGCCAGCGGCGAGAGGAACAGGTTTGAAGCGAGCTCGACGTTGCCGATGCGCATGACGGGACTCGCAGGATGCCCGCCCCCCGGCCGGCCGCAACCGGCAATTGGCCGGGCGCCGGCGCCCCTCAGCCCGAGACGAGCTCGCGGGCCAGGCGGTTGTGGCGCTCGAGCACCGGCCCGAGGTCGATCGTCGCGAGCCGGCCCCGCTCGACCACCACGCGGCCGTTTATGACGACCCACGAGGCCCTCTCGGGGGCGCAGAGGACGAGCGCTGCGACCGGGTCGTGGAGGGCCCCCGCCATGTTGGCTCCGCGCAGGTCGAACGCGGCGAAGTCCGCGGCCATTCCCGGGGCGAGGGCGCCTATGTCGTCGCGCCCGAGGACGCGGGCCCCCCCGGCCGTGGCCAGCTCGAGGGCCTGGCGAGCGCTCATGGCGGACGGCCCAAGCCCCACGCGCTGCAGGAGCATGGCCTGGCGCGCCTCGCCCAGGAGGCCGCCCGCGTCGTTGGAGGCCGAGCCGTCGACGCCGATTCCCACGCTGACCCCCCTCTCGATCATGCGGGTGACCGGCGCTATCCCCGAGCCGAGGCGCATGTTCGAGCACGGGCAATGGGCCACCCCCGTGCCGGTCCGGGCGAAAAGGCCGATCCCGGCCTCGTCCAGCTTGACGCAGTGCGCGTGCCACACGTCCCGACCCGTCCAGCCGAGCTCCCCGGCGTACTGCGCCGGGGTCATTGAGAACCTCTCGAGGCTGTAGGCGACGTCCGTGTCGTTCTCGGCGAGGTGGGTGTGGAGGGAGACTCCGAGCGACCGGGCGAGGTCCGCCGACTCGCGCATGAGGTCCCGGCTCACCGAGAACGGGGAGCACGGGGCGACCGCGATCCGCAGCATCGAGAAGCGCCCGGGATCGTTGTGGGCCTCGATCACGCGCTGGGTGTCGGCCAGGATGTCCGGCTCCGCCTCGACCAGGCCGTCGGGCGGCAGTCCCCCGCGGCTGCGCCCGACGCTCATGCTGCCGCGGGCGGCGTGGAAGCGCATGCCGATCGCGGCCGCGGACTCCAGGCTGTCCTCAAGGCGGCACCCGTTGGGGTAGAGGTAGAGGTGGTCGCTCGAGGTGGTGCATCCCGAGAGGATGAGCTCCGCCATGGCCGTGAGCGTCGACACGCGGATCATCTCCGGGGTGATCCGCCCCCAGATCGGATAGAGGGCCTCGAGCCACCCGAACAGCCCCGCGTCCTGGGCCGAAGGAACGGCCCTCGTGAGGCTCTGGAACATGTGGTGGTGCGTGTTTACCAGCCCCGGGACGACGGCGTGCCCCGCAAGGTCGAGCACCCGGTCCGCGGTGGGCGGCAGGTCGGCCGCGACCCCGACTGCGGCGATGCGGCTGCCCTCGGCGAAGAGCCCGCCGCCGCGGATCTCCCGGCGGCTCCCGTCCATCGTGACGAGGACGTCCGCGTTGCGCGCGAGCAGTGTCTGGCTGCGGGCGCCGGGCGGTGTCATGGCGCCCCGGCGGCGGCCTTCATCCGGGAGAGCGCCTCGGCGAGCGTTGCCCGCGGGCACCCGAAGTTCATCCGGACGTGGCTGCCCGGCCGGGCCCCGAACGGCACGCCGTCGCTCAGGCCGACCCCGTGCGCCTCAAAATGCTTCACCGGGCTTGCGATCCCCAGCTCCCTGACGTTCAGCCAGGCGAGGTAGGTCGCCTCCACGGGCGCCTCGACGATGATCCCTGGTATCTCGCGCCGCAGGAACTCCGTGAGGTAATCCCGGTTTGCGCGCAGGTAGGAGACGAGGGCCTCCCGCCACGCCCCGCCGTCCCGGTAGGCGGCCTCGCAGGCGGCGTAGCCCAGCGCGTTGACCTCCGCCACGATGCCCGCGGACGCCCTGGCGAACCTGGCGCGCAGGCCGGGGTCCGGGATAACGGCGAACGACGTTCCCAGCCCCGGGGTGTTGTAGGTCTTGCTCGGTGACATGAGGGTCACCGTGCGCGCCGCCTCCGCCGGCGCCGCGACCGCGAAGGGCTCGTGCACCGCGCCCGGCTCGAGGAGGAGGTCGCAGTGGATCTCGTCGGAGACCAGCACGAGGTTGTGGCGGGCGCAGAAGTCGGCGGCCAGGGCGAGCTCCTCGCGGCTCCAGACGCGCGCCACGGGGTTGTGCGGGTGGCAGAAGAGCAGGACCCTCGTGCGCGGCGTCGCCGCGGCCTCGAGGGCCTTCCAGTCGATGTCCCAGAGGGGTTCGTACGCGTTGAGCGCGAGGGGAACGCTCCTGGACACCCGGCCCCCGTTCTTCGGGGCCGTTGTGAAGGGAGGATAGACCGGGGAAAGGCTCAGGATCTCGTCGCCGGCGTCCGCGAAGGCGAGGACCGAGACGTTGAGGCCGCACACCAGGCCCGGAAGCCACACGATCCAGGACGGGTCGACCTTCCAGCGGTGCCTCCTCTCGAGCTCCTCGACGACTGCGTCGACCGTCGACTTGACGGGCCGCGCGTAGCCGAAGATGCCGTGGGCCACTCGGCGCTGGAGGGCCTCGGTGATCGCCGGTGCGACCTCGAAGTCCATGTCCGCGACCCACATGGGCAGCACGTCCCGGCCCGCGTACCTCTGCCACTTCTGCGAGTCGGTGCCGCGCCGGTCGGGCGGACTGTCGAAGTTGAACTTCATCGGGGCGCCCAGCGAACCACATCGCATGCCCGATTCCGAACGTTTTCTGGACCGGGCGGGGCCCGGCTCAGGCGCGCGAGAAGAGGGGCACGATCCGCATCCCGGGGACGGTGACCAGCCCCTTGTCGGTGATGCGGATCTCGGGGATGACGGACAGCGGTATCAGGTTGAATCCCATGTAGGGGAGGGTGCACCCGGCGGCCCTCCATGCGCGCTTGAGGCGCGCGGTGGCGGCCGCGACCTCGCGGGCCCGCCTGTCGGAGATGAGCCCCGCGACGGGAAGGGCCACCCTGGCGACCACCCTTCCGCCTCGAACGACGCAGACGCCTCCCCGCATCCGCTTGATCTCGGCCAGCGCCTCGCGCATGTCGGCCTCGCTCCGTCCGGCGATGATGATGTTGTGGGCGTCGTGGCCCACGGAGCTGCCGACGGCCCCGTCCCCGAGGCCGAAGCCCTTGAGAAGGCCGTGGGCGACGGCTCCCGACCTTCCGTGGCGCTCGACCACCGCGACGAAGCACAGCCCGTGACGCGCGAGGAGCGCGTCCCACGCCTCGCCGGCGCGGGGCCTCAGCGTGATCCTTTCGTGGAAGAGGATGATCTTGCGGAGGGCCGTCCGGATGACGTTCGCAGTCACCGGGGCCCTGGGGAGAGCCGGCACCAGCGCCGGATCCGTCGGGATCCTCACCGTCTCGTATGCGGCCTTCGGATACCGATACCGGCGGGAGAGGGCCCTCTCAAGGGCCGGCGTGATCCGCCGGTCCCTGACGACGAGCTCGCCGCCGAGCCACGTGCACCGCGGCTCGAGCGAGTCGTTGAGGAGCACCATGTCGGCGCGCCGCGCTGGCGCGAGCCCGCCGATCTCGCCGTCCATGGCGAAGCGCGTCGCCGGGTGGAGGGAGCCCATGCTCCAGGCCGCCGCGGGCCTGATCCCCGCCTTCACCGCGCAGCGCGCGACCCAGTCCATCCCGAAGAGGAACAGGTCGTCGGCGTCGCGGTCATCGGTGCAGATGCAAACCCGCTTGGGGCTGGCGCCGAGCTCGGTCACCGCCCTTATCGCCTGGGGAAGGGAGTTCCAGGGGGTCGTGGGCGGGCCCCCGCGAAGGAAGACCCAGACGCCGCACTCAAGGAATTCGTCCGCGATGTCGCGGTCGATCGCCTCGTGCGTGTCCGTGATCCCCGAGGCCGCGCCCGCCGCCACGAACTCGCGCCCATAGATATGGCCCGAGACGGGAAGGCCGCGCCTGAGCGCCTGCGCGAGCACCGCGTGGCTCCTGCGGTCGCCCATCGCGACCTGCACGAAATCCATCTTCTCGCCGAGCCCCACGGCCTCGGGCCAGCGGTCGAATAGCCGGCCTATCTTGCGCGGCGTCAGGTCGCCGCCCGCGGTCTCGAATCTCGGTCCCGTCGCGGGGACCGTGCTCGGGACGGTGAGGAAGATCGAGAGCGGCGCCCGGCGGGCGTCCCGGAGCATCCACTCGATCCCCCTCGCGTCGCAGACGTTGCCGATCTCGTGGCTGTCGCAGAATATCGTCGTCGTGCCGTTGAGCAGCGCGGGCTCGGCGTACGCGCACGCCGTCATCATGGAGCTCTCGATGTGGATGTGGGGATCCACGAGGCCCGGGGCGACAATGCCGCCGCGGGCGTCGAAGAACCGGACGTTCGATCCCCTGGGAGGCTTGCAGGCGCCGGCGGGCTTGACGGCCGCGATTCTGCCCGACTTCACCCAGATCTCCCGCTCCCCGTGGATCCTCTCGGTGTAGGTGGAGAGGATCCGGGCCCCGGTGACGACCAGATCGGGGAGCTGGCGGCCCATCGCCACTGCGGCAAGCCCGCGAGTGACCTTGTGGAGCGGGGGCACGGTGAAGCGCGTGAGGCTCATCCGGCACCGTTATGGCCCCCAACCCCGACGAGGCGAGCCGTTACGGTTTGGTCGCCGCGCGGCCCCCGAAGCGCATCCGGGACCGGCGAACCCGCGATTGATGGCGCCTGCGCCCCGACGAAGCCCTGCGGTACAGGCCCGGCCCCGGACGGCGGCCGCGCCGTGAGTAAATCCTGCGCATCGGATGTCACACCCTGGGAAAAAACATCACACGCGGGAAAGCCTCTGCACCACGATTCTATTGGAAAGCAACGACTTACATAGAAGGGCACTCCGGCATCGCACATGCAAGGAGTAGGGCACTATGCGACTCATCAGCTACACCAATCCCAATGCGCTCACGGTTGCGCCGGCCACCGGTTTTGGCGGCCGCTTCCAACTGGGGGACATTGAAGACCATATCGACTGGCTGTTCGGCACAGGGCTAGCCGGCTTCGCCGGCGCGGGCCGTGGCGGACAATTCCCGGTCGATATCTTCGAGGACAAGGACAACACGTTCGTCCGGGCCGAGCTGCCCGGAGTGAACCGCGACGCCATCGGCGTCGAGATCGTCGAGGGATCTCTCTTCATCCAGGCCTCCCGCAAGGAGAAAACTGGCGACGGCGAGAGCTCCGTCTCGTTCAACCGCCTCGTCAGCATCCCGGACGAGGTCCAGGCCGACAAGGTCACTGCCGCCTATGAGAACGGCGTACTGACCGTCACGCTTCCCAAGAGGGAGGAGGCCAAGCCGAGGAAGATAGCCGTGTCGGTCAACTGAGCCCGCACCGCTCCGAGCAAAGGAAATAGAACCATGTCACTACTCAACACACTCATTCCAACCCGCCGCGGCTCCGCGTCCAGGGACGACGGCGAGACCCACCCGGCCTGCAGGCCGTTCTTCGAGCTCGACGAGACCGATTCCGCCTACGGCGTGACGGTCTACCTGCCCGGCGTTTCCAAGGAGGGCCTTGAGATCACCGACGAGGGCGGCGAGCTCCGCGTTACCGGCAGGCGCGCGTCAAGGCTGCCGGAGGGCCTTACCGCCCTCCACCGCGAATCGTCCGATGCCGCCTACGAGCTCGTGCTCGCGCATGACAACACGGTCGACACCGGGAAGATCGAGGCGGAACTGAAGGACGGCGTCCTTCGCCTGGCGCTCGCGAAAGCCGAGTCGGCCAAGCCGCGCAAGATCACCATCAGCTGACGTCCCCGCCCGGCGCCTCCGACGAGGCCCGGCGGAGCGGCCGAGGGCCGGGCACCCCGGGGGCGCCCGGCCTTTTGCGTTTGCGGATGCGCGGGCCCCGCCGAGGATTGGCCGCGCCCGGGGCCGATGGGGCAGAATTCGCCGGGACCCAGATGAATCCAGGCCAGAGTCAAGATCGCGCGGGGCCCGTCCTGCTCTATGACGGGGCGTGCGGGCTGTGCAACCGCGCCGTCCGGTTCCTGCTCAGGATAGACCGGCGGGGGGTGCTGCGCTTCTCCACGCTCCAGGGAGGGCCGGGCCAGGCGTGGCTGCGCGCGCACGGGCTGCCGGCCGGCGATTACGAGAGCATGGTCTTCGTCCGCGACTGGGGCGCCGGCGACGGCGGTTACGCCCTGAGGACCGACGCCCTGGTGGCCGCGCTCGAGGCGTGCGGGGGCGCCGGCCGCGTGCTCGGGCTGGTCAGGATAGTGCCTAGGCCGCTGCGCGACGCCGCCTACCGGCTCGTCGCGCGGCTCAGGTACCGCCTTTTTGGCGAGTGGAGGCCCCGGCCGCTGCCGAGGAGGGAATGGGAGGACCGGTTCATCGCGGCCCCCCGCCCCTGAAGAGGAGCGACGCCCCGATCGATAGCGCGAGAACGGCCGCGATGACGGCGGTCGAGGCCGCGTTGGGCACGTGGAGCCACGGACCGGCGAGCATCTTGACGCCGACAAACGCGAGGACGGCCGCGAGCCCGGCGTTCAGGAACCGCAGCGACTGCATCGCGGAGCTCACGACAAAGAATAGGGAGCGCAGGCCGAGGATCGCGAACAGGTTGGACGCCACAGCGATCGAGGCGTCGCGCGTCACCCCCAGGACCGCCGGAAGCGAGTCGAGCGCAAAGAGAAGGTCGGCCGTCTCGAGCGCCGCGAGGGCGACCAGGGCCGCCGGCATGCGCCCGTTCAGGAACCGGACGGCGGGATTGTTGGCGGGGTCAAACGGCCTGCGCCCCCCCCTGATCGCGATCCGGATGCCGGTCGCCAGGATGAGCGCCCCGAACAACGGGACCATCCAGGCGAAGCTCGCGATGGCGCGCAGCCCCGCGACGAGGAAAGCGGATCGAAGGACGATGGCGCCGGCGACGCCCCAGAGGAGCAGGCGGCGCCGGAGGACCGGATCCACGCCTAGCTGCCCGAAGACGAGCGCGAACACGAAGACGTTGTCCACGCTCAGGCTGAGCTCGATCAGGTAGCCCGCGAAGTACTGCTGCGCCGGGTCTGCCCCCCGGGCCACCCAGAGGCCGCAGCCGTACCCGAGGCCGAGGAGGACGCAGGCCAGTGCGACGACGGCGTCCCTCGTCCGGGTGGGCCCGGGTTGGGATTCAAGTCGTGCAGGGGTGGGCATCACGAGCGGCGCCTGTGTTCCGGCCCGACGTTGGGGGACGCGCCGGATTTGGCAACGGCCGCGGTCCGCTTAGGTTTTCGACTTGTGCGACGCGCCGAACGGCCCGGCGGCGGGGCCGGTTCCGGGGCGCGCCGGCTCCAAATCCGGGGGCCTTCGAAGGGCCCAAATAGGCCCATGTCCGGCGAATCGTAATATTTTGGTCAATAACCAGTTGGGAACTACGTAACCAAGCTGCTTTTTCTGGATATGCCGGTGGGGCAGTCCGATGCTCAGCATCGCAATGAAGCGCGCCCGCGCAGACACGTTCCACGGACTCCACCCGACGCCGGGGGCTGTCTTTGCCGGCGCCATTCGCCGGGCCTGGGCGCGGATCTCCGATTTCGGCCATGGCGGGCGCCATTCGCTTGAGAACGCCATGAATTACTCGGGCGACCTCGAGAGCCTCCTCGCCCGCCACGACATCCGCCGCGGCTTAGCTCAGGACGGGGCAAGCCGCGTCTTCAGGGCACCCAGCCTGGTCTTCGAGCCCACAATCGGCCTGCAGCCGGCGCGTGAAAGCCGGTCCTCGGCGGTTCCCCTGGAGGGGATGGCCGGGGCCGGACACTGCTCGCGGCTGTTCAAGCCCTTCCGATGATGCCAACGACATCCCCAGGGCGCGGACTCACATGCGTCGCGTCTGGGCGATGCAGGGAGGGCCGAAGCGGGGCGAGAGGCCTGCACGCCGGCGGCCGCGGGTTCTCGAAATGGCTCGGGATCGCGGTAGCGTGCCTGTCCGCCGCGGCCGCAGGGGCGCAGACCGTCGACAACTGGACAAGCGTGTCGTCCGGACTCTGGGGCACCTCAGGGAACTGGAGCGGCGGCGTGCCGACCGGCTCGAGTGCCGCGACGTTCAACAGCTCATCCGGGCTGCAGACGGCCCTCACGCTCCTGCCCTCGTCGTCGTCGGGCTCCCTCGTTTTCGCGGGCACGGGCGGCTCGAACGCGTACACGTTTGACACCCTGGGGACCGAGAACGCCGACACGCTGGCGCTCTCCGCCGGGATCACGAACTCGGACCCGGGCACCGTCACGTTCTACAACGCCACGACATTGGCGGGGGCGCAGGCGTGGACCAACAGCGGCGGGGCGATGACCTTCGACGGCAAGGTCAACCTCGGGTCCGGATCGACGGGATATGCGCTGACGGTGAACGGGGCGGGCGCGGTCAACCTTGCCGGCGTCGTCGCCGACGGGGGGTCCGCCGCTGGGAGCCTGATCTACTCCGGCACCGGCACCCTGACGCTTTCCGGGGCCAACACGTACTCGGGCGGAACGTCGGTGAACTCGGGCATCGTGAACATCCAGAACAACAGCGCGCTCGGCACCGGGGCGGCGAGCGTGGCCTCCGGCGCCACGCTGCAGCTGCAGGGCGGCCTGACGAACGTGGCGAATGCCGTGACCCTGAACGGCACGGGCTCAGGCTCGAGCAACGGCGCGCTGGAAGGCGTCTCGGGCGCCAACACGGTGTCCGGTGCCGTCACGCTCGGCTCGGCCGCCGAGATCAACTCGGACGCGGGCACACTCTCGATCACGACCGGCGGGATCACCGGAACGAACACCAACCTGACGGTGGGCGGCGCCGGAAACACGAGCATCTCGGGCGTCATAGGGACGGGCAGCGGAACCCTGACCAAGACCGGCGCGGGGACCCTGACCCTTTCCGGCGCCAACACGTTCACCGGAGCCACGTCGGTCAATTCCGGCATCCTCAGCATCCAGAGCAACGGCGCATTGGGCGCGGCGTCCAACACCGCGAACACCACGGTCGCCAGCGGCGCCGTGCTCCAGATGTCGAACAACATCACCACCACCAACATGGGCACCCTGATCCTCAACGGGTCGGGGACGGGCCAAGGGGCGCTTGTCAACGTCAGCGGAAACAACACCTGGAACAACAACGTGACGCTGGGCTCCAACACCACGATCTACTCCGGCACCGCGGGCAGCACGCTCACCATCGGCAGCGCCAGCTATGGGACGACCCTGTTCACCATGGGCGCCAACACCGTCACCATCGCCGGGCCCGGCGACACGTGGTTCAACTCCAACGTCGGCGTGGCCGGCGACACCGGCGGGCTCGTGATGAACAGCACCGGGACCCTGACGCTCTATGGGTATGACGACTACTACACGGGCGCCACCACGGTCAATTCCGGCACCGTGGACCTCGTCCTTGGCCCCCTCACGACGGGATACTACGGCGTCAACGGATCGCTGACGATCGGCACCGGGCCGGCCAATCCGGCCGCGGCGGGCACCGTTGTCGTCAACATCCAGACGGACAGCTACGCCGACCAGATCTCGCCCACGTCGGCGGTCACGATCAACTCTGACGGGATCCTCAACGTGGGGGCGGCCACGAGCACGGGGACGCTGACGCTCAACGGCGGGCAGGTGAGCATCACGAGCGGGATCACTTTGAATCCCACGGGCAACATCACCTCAAACGCGAACAGCGCGCACGAGACCTCGCTGATCTCGGGCGGATTCCTCGATCCCTCGACCGGCAACTTCATCGTGGCGAGGGACCCGACCCTGGCCAGCGACCTCACCGTCTCCAGCGTGATCAGCGGCAGCGAGAGCCTGACCAAGACCGGAAACGGGATCCTGACGCTTTCGGGCGCAAACACCTACACGGGGGCCACCAACATCAACGGCGGCACCATCGTCATCGGCGCGGACAACGGCCTCGGCGCGGCGCCGGGTTCGGCGACGGCGAACACGCTGACGTTCAATGGCGGCACGCTCGGCACGACGTCGACGTTCGCGCTCAACAGCAACCGCGGGGTGACCCTCAACGCGGGGGGCGGCACGTTCAGCCCGTCCTCGGGCACGACCCTGACCTACGGAGGCATCGTCGCGGGCGCGGGGCCCCTGACCGTGAACGGCGCGGGCACCCTCGTGCTTTCGGGCGCAAACACCTACACCGGCGCGACCAGCCTGAATGGCGGCACATTGAGCGTCGGTGCGGACAACAACCTCGGCACGGCGCCGGGCACGGCCACGTCGAGCATGCTCAACTTCAACGGCGGCACGCTGGCCACCACGGCCGGCTTTGCGCTGAATTCGAACCGCGGGATCATGGTGGGCTCAGCCGGCGGCACGCTCAGCGTGGCCTCCGGCACGACGCTGACCTACGGTGGCCTGATAGCGGGCACCGGAGGCCTGGCTTTGCCGGGCGCGGGCACCCTCGACCTGACCAGCAACAGCCTCAACTTCGGCGGGAGCGCGACGGTGACCTCGGGCGAGCTCGAGGTCACCGGCAAGCTGCCGACCATCGGCACCCTCACCCTGGGTTCGGGCAGCACGCTTTTCGTGAGCGGGTCGGACCTCTCCGTGGGAACCCTGGTGATCAGCGGCAACGCGATCATCGACTTCGGGGGCGCCTCCCCGATCCTGAACGCGGGCACCTTCACGGTCGACCCCGGCGCCACGCTCACCGTCGAGGGCTGGTCCAACGCGGTCGACTACTTCTTCGCGCAGAACTGGACCGGGGTCACCCTCGGATCAACGGGGACGGGGGCGGAGACCCAGGTGACCTTCAGCGGCTACAGCAGCGCCAGCACCGGCTGGCTCAGCTACGACCACGAGATCTCGCCCGCGCCGGAGCCGGCCGCCTACGGCGCCGTCCTCGCCGGAATATGCCTTTTGGGGGTTGTGGTACACCGCAGGAAGCATCCCGCGGCATAGGGAGGGATCGGGCAGGGGTGCCCGATCCCTCATGCCCGCCGCCGGCGCCCTGCGGGGGCAGGGAGGGCTCCGCACGTCACTTGACCGCCCGTGATGCGTCTTTCTAATGCACCCGGGGACCCATGGGCACCTTTCATCAAATTCGCGCCTCGTTTGCCATCGTGTCGGCCTCCGCAGCCCTGGGCTGGGGAGGCTCTCTGCGCGCGGACCTGGCGCAGTCCTCGCCCTTCCTCCCCCTGAGCTTGACCGCGGCCGGGGGCCCGGCGGGCCCGGCGGGACCCGTCGAGCTGCGCGGGATCATGTCGAACTCGGACGGCACCGCCTACTGCATCTACGACACGGCCAAGAAGACGAGCGCGTGGGTCAAGCTGAACGAGGCTGGAAACGACTTCGTTGTCCGGTCGGCGGATCCGGCCGGGGACAGCGTGACCGTCGACTTCCGGGGCCAGAGCCTGAAGCTCGTGCTGCGCACGGCCAAGGTCGCGTCGGCCGGCGCGGGCGGGGCCGGCGCGGCGCCCGCGCCCCCGAACACCGTCTCGTCCGCGGTCGTGCTCAATCCCAGCCCGGTCGACGAGCAGAGGCGCCTTGACGCGGTCGCGCAGGAGGTGCGACGGCGCAGGCTGGAGCGCGAGAGGGCGGCGCAGGCAGCGCAGCCCGGCGGGGGCCAGGCCCCGGGCGCCACCCCGCCAGCCGTGCCCAACCGCTAGCGGCCGCCGCCGGCGGATATTTCGTGCACCGGCCGGGTGTCCGGGTAGCTTGGGGTCCAAATGGGAACTCAGCAGAGCCGCGCCGACGGCGGGCACTCCAACTCGGAGCTGATCCGCCGCCTCTTCCGCCTCGCGTGGCGGTACCGGCTGCGGTGCGTGCTGGTGCTGGGCATCCAGCTCGTCCTGCTGACGATGGGCCTTTTCGGGCTGAGCTTCACCGGCATCGGGATCGACTACATACGGCGCATCGTCGGCCACCCCGCGCCGGGACCCGCGCCAGTCGCGGCAGTCCACTTCCTGCACGTGAGCCTCCCGGCGGGCATGCATCCCATGCACGTGCTCGCGCTCCTCGGGGGGATGATCCTCCTGCTTTCGGGCTGCAGGGCGGTCCTCAACTACGTCTACGCCGTGCAGGTCAACATCCTCGTCCAGCAGAACCTGGTCGTCGACGTGCGCTCGGAGATCTACGACAAGCTCCAGAGGCTCAGCTTCCGCTTCTTCGACGCCAACACGACCGGGTCGATCATCACCCGGGTGACGGGCGATGTGCAGTCCGTGCGGATGTTCGTAGACCAGGTGCTGATCCAGAGCGTCATCATGGTGATCTCGCTGACCGTCTACGCCATCTACATGGCCAGCCTCAGCCCGGGCCTGACTCTGGCGTGCCTCGCGACGACCCCGGTCCTCTGGGTGATGTCGGCGACGTTCTCGCGCAAGATCCTGCCGGAGTACGCGGTGAACCGGACGCTTGTCGAGAGGATGGTGCAGTACCTGGCGGAGAGCATCCAGGGGGTGGCCGTCGTGAAGGGGTTCGGCCGCGAGAGGGAGAACCGCCAGAAGTTCGACGAGCTCAACTCGGCCGTCCTCACCCAGCAGTACAACATCTTCTGGTGGGTGAGCCTCTTCTCGCCTACCGCGGGCTTCCTGACGCGGATCAACACGATCGTGCTCCTCTCCTACGGGGGCTGGCTCGTTGCGCATGGCCGGCTGCCCCTCGGCGCGGGCCTCGTCGTGTTCGCGGGGCTCCTGGACCAGTTCGCCGGGCAGGTGAACAACGTCGCGAACATCGTCAACTCGATCCAGCAGTCCCTCATCGGGGCCCGCCGGGTGTTCGAGATCCTCGACGCCCCGATCGAGATCCGCTCGGCGCCCGACGCGGTGCGCCGAGCCCGCCTCGAGGGGGCCGTCCGCTTCGAGGGGGTCTCCTTCGAATACGGGCGCCTCGACCCGGTCGTCAGGGACATCGACCTCGAGGTCAAGCCCGGCGAGTGCGTCGCGATCCTGGGGGCCACCGGCGCGGGCAAGAGCGTGCTGATGAGCCTGATCCCGAGGTTCTACGACGTGTCGAAGGGCAGGATCCTGATCGACGGGATCGACGTGCGCCGCCTGCACCTGGACGACCTGCGCCGCAACATCGGGACGGTCTTCCAGGAGAGCTTCCTGTTCTCCAACACCGTGGCCGCGAACATCGCGTTCGGCCATCCCGACGCGACGCAGGCGCAGATCGAGAGGGCGGCCCGCATCGCGTCGGCCCACGCCTTCATCATGGCCCTGCCGAAGGGCTACGAGACGGTCCTCGGCGAGAGCGGAAACAGCCTCTCCGGGGGCCAGCGCCAGCGCCTGGCGATCGCCCGAGCCGTGCTCCTGGAGCCCGCAATACTGCTCCTCGACGACCCGACGGCGGCGATCGACAGCGCGACCGAGCACGAGATCTTCGAGGCGCTCGACCGGGCGATCGCGGGCAGGACGACCTTCATCGTCGCCCACCGCCTGAGCACGCTGCGGCGCGCGGACCTCATCATCGTGCTAGAGGACGGCCGGATCGTCCAGCGGGGCACCCACCGGGACCTGATCCGGGTGCCCGGCCCGTACCTGCACGTGGCCAACCTCCAGCTTGTCGACAGCCGCGAGCTCCTGGAGTCCGCCGGGGGGGCCGGGCCATGAGCGCCGAGAGGAACCGCAGGGCCAACCTGATCCTCGTCCAGCGAATCCGCGACGAGGACGACGACGAGGAGCAGTTCAAGCCGCTCCAGTGGGGCCTCATCCGCCGCCTCCTGGGGTACACGCGCCCCGTCAGGCGCAAGATGACCCTCATGGTCGCCCTGACGGTCATCCGTTCGATCCAGCTGCCGGCGCTCGCCTGGATCACCGCCAGCGTGATCAAGGGGCCCATCGCGCACGGCGACCTCCGCGCGATTGCCCTCGGAGCGGCGGCGTTCGCCGCGCTGGCGGTCGTGACGGACGCGATGTTCCACTTCCGCCAGCGCTACGCCCTCGAGATCGGCGAGACCGTCGTCAACGGGCTCCGCGCCGAGATCTTCGAGAGGACGCAGCGCCAGCCGATGAGCTTCTTCCACAGGATGAAGCTGGGCCGGATCCTGAGCCGGGTCACGAGCGACGTCGAGGCGGTGAGGGTCGGCATCCAGGACGTCGGGTTCGTGAGCGCGATCCAGTTCGGGCAGATGGTCTTCGCCGCCATCGTGCTGACCTGCTACGACTGGAAGATGTTCCTCGTCGTGGTGTGCATGGCGCCGGTCCTGTGGGTCGTGAACCGCCACTTCAGGATGAAGCTCAGCCGCCTCACGCGGGCCTCCCAGGAGAGCTTCAGCCGGGTCACGGCGACGCTCGCGGAGTCGGTGAACGGGATCCGCGTGACCCAGGGCTTCGTGAGGCAGGACACGAACGCCGGCCTCTTCAGGAGCCTCCTTTCGGACCACTCGAAGTACAACGTCGCGCTCGCCCGGACCTCGGCGGTGCTGGCGCCGATCCTCGAGCTGAACAGCCAGTTCTTCGTGGCGACGCTCCTCATCGTCGGCGGCTGGCGCAGCTTCCACGGCTACATGCAGGCGGACGACTTGATCATGTTCTTCCTTCTCGCGAACATCTTCTTCTCGCCGATCACGGTCATCGGGAACCAGTACAACCAGGGCATGCTGGCCATGGCCGGCGCCGAGCGGATATTCCGCCTCATCGACACGCCCCCGGACTGGGAGGACGCCCCGGAGGCGACGGCCCTCGCGGACCCGAGGGGGGCTGGGGCGGCGGCGCCCGGCGCGAGGATAGAGTTCCGCGGGGTCTCGTTCGGCTACGATCCTTCAAGGCTCGTCCTGCACGACATCAGCTTTGCGGCCGAGCCGGGCCAGACGGTCGCCCTGGTGGGGCACACGGGCAGCGGGAAGACCTCGATCGTCAACCTGGCGTCGAAGTTCTACCTGCCCACAAGGGGCGAGATCCTCGTCGACGGCCGCGAGATCCGGACCATCACCGGCATGTCGCTCCACCGCCAGATGGGGATGGTCCTGCAGCAGAACTTCCTGTTCAGCGGCTCGGTGATGGAGAACATCCGCCTGAGCAAGCCCGGCGCGACGCGGGACGAGGTTCGCGACGCGGCGGGGAGGCTCGGCTGCCTCGAGGTCCTCGAGGAGATGCAGGACGGGCTCGAGACGCAGGTGGGCGAGCGCGGCGCCGGCCTGTCGGTCGGCCAGAGGCAGATCGTGTGCTTTATGCGCGCGCTGCTCGCCGAGCCGCGCATCGTGATCCTCGACGAGGCGACGAGCTCGATCGACGCGCTCACCGAGGCGCGCCTGCAGCGCGCCCTCGCGGTCCTGCTGCGCGAGCGCACGAGCTTCGTCGTGGCGCACCGGCTGAGCACCATACGGGGGGCGAACCTCGTGCTCATGCTCGACCAGGGAAGGATCATCGAGCGGGGGACGCACTCGGAGCTGCTGGCGAAGGGCGGCCCCTACGCCTCGCTTTACAGGCAGTTTGTGCAGGTCGACGACCGGCGCTGAGAAACCCGGGGCCCGGCCCGACGATTTTTCTCGGAAAATGGGCCGTTTTCCCTCTAGAAAGACGTTGCCTTCAGAGGAAGAACCCCTAAAACAACATCCATATGGCCAAAAAATCAGCTCGCAAACCAAACGCAGCGTTCATGAAGCCGGTTCAGCCCGACGCCCACCTTTCCGCGGTGGTCGGTTCAAAGCCGCTTCCTCGCACTGAGCTCACCAAGAAGCTCTGGGACTACATCAAGAAGAACGGGCTCCAGGACAAGAAGGACAAGAAGATGATCAACGCCGACGGCGCCCTCAAGGTCGTGTTCGGCGGGAAGCCCAAGGTCAGCATGTTCGAGATGACCAGGCTCGTCTCGAACCACGTTTCCTGAAGTCGGGAAACCGAAACGATATTTGCCGCCGCGGGCCCGTCCCGCGGCGGTTTTTTTTCAGGCCCGCGGCATGAGCGGCCCGCGTGCGTTTGCACGCGGGGTCATGGGCGGCGCGTCTTCACCGCCTTTCGGAAAATGGGGCCCACCGGTCCCGCAAGTGCCCTTTCCGCCAACGGGAAGCCAAGTGATTGGGCGAGGGCCCGGCGCCGCCGGGCGTTAAGGCTTGCTTATGGCGGGCATTCTTACGATCTATCGCCCGGCCGAAACGAAGGGATTCCCATGAAGCTCGCCGAATGGTCCATGCAGGGCGTCGAATTCGCGAACTGCAACTGCATCTGGGGCTGCCCCTGCCAGTTCAACGGCGCCCCGACACACGGAAACTGCCGCGCCCACACGTTCGTCCACATCGAGAAGGGGCGCTTCAAGGACGTGCCCCTCGACGGCCTGAACTGGGGCATACTCGCCGCCTGGCCCGGGCCGATCCACCTCGGGAACGGGACGTTCCAGTCGATCGTCGACGACAGGGCGGACGCCCCCCAACGGGCGGCCCTCGAGGCCGTGTCCCAGGGCCGCGAGACGGAGCCCGGGAAGCTCATTTGGCAGGTGTTCTCGACGACGGTCACGAGGCTCCTGCCGACGGTCTTCAAGCCCATAAGCCTGACGGTCGACCTGAAGGCCCGCACGGCGAAGCTCAGCGTGCCCGGCGTGATCGAGGCGAGCGCGGAGTCGATCCGCAACCCGATGACGAAGGCCGAGCACCAGATCCGCGTGATCCTTCCCACGGGCTTCGAGTTCACCGAGAGCGAGTTCGTCAGCGGCACCGCGAGGGCGCCGGGGCAGATTGAGCTCGAGTTCGACGGGACCCACGCCCACCTCTCGCGCATCCACTGGGGCACGCACGGCGTCGTCCGCTGACGCAGCCTTCGCGGTGGTGAGCGACCGCACGCCCCTGGAGTCCCTGCTCCGCCGCGACCGGTGGCTGATCGGCGGGTCGCTCGTCGTCGCCATCGCCCTCAGCTGGGCGTGGATCGTGCCGATGGCGTTCGACATGTACGGCTCCATGAAGGGCTCCGCGGCCTGGATGATGACCTCGACGTGGGACGCCAGCCATCTCGCGCTGCTCTTCGCGATGTGGGTGGTGATGATGGCGGGCATGATGCTCCCGTCCGCCGCGCCGGCGTTCCTCCTGTACGCCAGCGTCATCCGCAGGAGCCCCGAGGGGGCCCGCACCGCGGCGCACGTCTACGCCTTCGCCGGCGGCTACCTTCTCGTCTGGACGGTCTTCAGCCTCGCGGCGACCGTGCTGCAGCGCCTCCTCGCGAGCTGGCTGATGCTGTCGCCGATGATGGACGCGAGCGACAGCAGGTTCGGCGGCGCGCTGCTCGTCGCGGCAGGCCTGTTCCAGTTCACGCCGTTCAAGCAGGCCTGCCTCAAGTCATGCCGCTCGCCCGCCGAATTCATCACGGTGCACTGGAGGGCCGGCGTGGCCGGGGGCTTTCGCCTGGGTGTCGCCCACGGCCTCTTCTGCCTCGGCTGCTGCTGGGCGCTCATGCTGCTCCTGTTCGTCGGCGGCGTGATGAACCTGTGGTGGATCGCCGCCCTCACGGTCTTCGTGCTCCTGGAGAAGCTGGCGCCGCTCGGCGCGCAGGGAGGGCGCCTCTCGGGCCTGCCGATCTGCGCGGTGGGCGTCTGGTGCCTGCTGCGCGGCTTCGGCGTCGTCAGGTGAGGGCCGGGACTAGAGGCCGAGGGCGGCCTCGACCTGCTTGCACGAGATCTTGATGATCTCCAGCCGGGCGTGGCGCTTGTTGTTCGCCGCAACCAGGTGCCAGGGGGCGTGGCGGGAGCTCGTCAGCGAGAGCATGTCGCCGACGGCGATCTCGTAGGACTGCCACTTGCGCCGGTTGCGCCAGTCCTCGGCGTTTATCTTGTGGCGCTTGTACAGTGTCACCTCCCGGTCGCGGAAGCGGCGCAGCTGCTCGTCCTTGCTGATGTGCATCCAGAACTTGATGACGATCACCCCGTGCTCGACCAGCTCGAGCTCGAACTCGTTGATCTCGCGGTAGGCGCGCCTCCATTCCGGCTCCGCCGCAAAGCCCTCCAGGCGCTCGACGAGGATCCGGCCGTACCAGGAGCGGTCGTATATCGTCACCAGCCCCGCCCGCGGCACGTGCCTCCAGAACCGCCACAGGTAATGGTGGGCCTTCTCCTCGTCGGTGGGCTTGGCGACCTGGATGACCCGGAAGTCCCTGGCGTCAATGGCGTAGGTGAGCCTGCGGATGGCCCCTCCCTTGCCGGCGGCGTCCCATCCCTCGAACACCCACACCACCGAGCGCTTCTCCTGGCCGGCGGCGCGGACGACCCGGTTGAGGCGCCCCAGCCACTTGTCCCTCTTCTTCTCATAGGCCGACTGCGAGAGCCTGCTGTCGAGCGGCAGGGACAGGAGGCGCCGCAGGCCCGCGGGGCGAAGAGGGACGATCCTGCGCCGCTTGCGCCCGCGCGAGGAGGCGAGGCGGACGCGGGCGCGAAGGTGGATGCGGAAGCGCGAGAGCAGGATGTCGGCGACGGCGAGGTTGCGCGCGCGAGGGTCCTCGGAGTCCACCAGGTACCAGGGCGCCCCGGGCTGGTGGGTGGCGTTGCGCATCCGCTCCGCAAGGCGGGCCAGCCTGTCGTAGTCGCGGTGGCTCTTCCAGTCCTCGGCCGAGACCTGCCATGCCGTGCGCGGGTCCGACTCGAGGTGGAGGAGCCTGGACCTCTGGGCCGACTTCGAGAGGTTGAGCCACACCTTGATGATGAGGGCCCCGGAGGCCGCGAGCTGGCCCTCGAACCACGTGTACCGCCGGAGCATGGCGTCGAACTGCGCGAGCTCGCGGGCGCTGCGGGGGTCCTCGCGCAGGGCGTCGGCGTGCCAGCCGCCGACGTAGATCGCCATGCGCCCGTCCTCGGGCAGGGTCCGCCAGTAGCGCCACATGGCTGGCCTCTCCCTCTCCTCGTCGGTGGGCTCGTGGAACGCGAAGGTCTCGAAGCCGCGCGGGTCGAGCCACCCGTTCAGGATGTTGACGACATCGCCCTTCCCGGAGGCCTCCACGCCCGCGATCACGAGGATGACCGGGAACCGCGAGGCCCTGAGGTCGAACTGCATCCGAACGAGCGCCGCGCGGAGCTCCGGAAGGCGGGCCTCGTAGGCTTTCTTCGGCAGCCGACGGTCATCTCCCGATTTCGACATTTTGCTGGGGTTGCGTCGGAGATGACTGGCCGCTGCGGCGGTCGTTGTCGAGCCGTCTCGGGGCACGCGGCGCAGAAATCGGGTCGGTTCCCTCTTGGCGCGGCGGCGCCCGGATGGCACTTTCGGTCGCCGCCCGACGACTCGGCGGCGCGATGACCGAAGCACCCGACCCCCAGCGCAGGCAGGCCGTCATGATGCTCCTGCTGACGACGGTGTTCTGGGGCCTCAGCTTTCCCGTCATCAAGGCGCTCATGATGCTGAATCGGCAGCTGCTGCCGGGCGCGGGACCGTGGTTTCTCACCGCCCAGGCGCTCGCCCCCCGGTTCGTGCTGGCCTCGCTGCTGATGATGGCGCTGCGGGGGCGCGGGCTCGGCCGACCGACGCCGGGGGAGTTCAGGCAGGGGCTTGGCATCGGCCTCTTCGCGGCGGGGGGCATGCTCTTCCAGACCGACGGCCTCAGGCACACGTCCGCGTCGACGTCCGCGTTCATCACCCAGTTCTACGCGATACTCATACCCGTCTGGATCGCGATCCGCGAGCGGCGCAATCCGGGTGCGGCCGTCTGGGCGGGCTGCGCGCTCGTCGTCGCGGGCGTCGGGATCCTCGGGCGCTTTGATTTGCGCACGCTCAGCTTCGGGAGGGGGGAGTGGGAGACGCTCCTGAGCTCGGTGTTCTTCGCCGGGCAGATCCTCTGGATCCAGAGGAAGGAGTTCTCCGGGTGCCGCCCGGCCTCGACGACCCACGTCATGTTCCTGGTCCTGGCGGTCGTCTTCCTGGCGCTCGCGGCCGCGGCCGCGCCCGATGCCCGGTCGATCATTGCGCCATGGGCGTCCCCGTCCTGGGAGGGCCTCAGCCTGACGCTCGCCGTCGTCTGCACCGTAGGCGCGTTCTGGCTCATGAACATGTGGCAGCCGAGGATCCCCGCGACGCAGGCGGGGCTGATCTACTGCATCGAGCCGGTCATCGCGTCGGGTTTCGCATTGTTCCTGCCGGCGCTCCTCTCGGGCTGGGCCTCGATCGACTACCCGGACGAGCGAGCAAGCTGGACGCTTGTCGTTGGCGGCGGATTAATCGTGGCGGCCAATGTGCTGGTCCAGATTGGGCAAGGTTCACAGGAAGGCGCAATGGCAGGTTAACGACAGCATTCATTATCACATGAGCAATGTTTAGCTTGCTTAAATTTGTAATCAGCAATTTAAACATGGAGCCACGAGCAATTTCAGCGCCATCATTCTCGAGGATCTTGAGCGGAAGATCGAGCCGCTCAACGCGGCGCGTTGCGCCGCGGGCATGCCGGCGCGGGGATGGCTGCGGGCGGTCCGGGAGGCCGTTGGGCTCAAGCAGCGGGAGGTCGCCGAGAGGGCCGGCGTGAAACGCCAGTCGTACGCGCAGTTCGAGGCGGCCGAGGAGCGGGGCTCGATCAGCGTCTCCTCGCTGCGGCGGGTCGCCGGGGCGATGGACTGCGAGCTCGTGTATTTCATCGTGCCCCGCGAATCCGTGGCTCGCACGTACGCGGGGCTCGCCGAGGTCCACGACCCCGCGCACAGGCACCTCAGGGCGACCGAGCACTCGATGTCGCTGGAAGGGCCGGACCCCGGT
>Ga0181523_10000208_pt1 | contig 64502 bp, 66 predicted proteins | sample PEATcosm2014_Bin_43_FD_119752 | JGI IMG/M metagenome (GOLD analysis project Ga0181523, IMG submission 119752) | Peatland microbial communities from MTU Mesocosm Facility, Houghton, MI, USA - PEATcosm2014_Bin05_30_metaG | ecosystem: Environmental > Terrestrial > Soil > Wetlands > Peat | place... | reverse complement strand
GAAAGAGGATATTTCCGCGCTGACTCTAAAGGTGTTCATGAACTACAGTAAGAATCTCGTGGATTACGGCAGGTTTACGGGACTCAATAAAAGTAATATCATCGGCACGATCGTCTCTTTCGACGGAGAGGAAAACCTGGCTGCAGCACTTGCAATGGGAAAGGGGGTCATACTTCTTACGGCCCATCTTGGAAACTGGGAACTGGGAGGGATTTTCTTCGGCAGTTACGGTCTGAAGGTAAATGTGGTTACGGTCCAGGACAATAATGCCCGAATCGATGAAGTACGCAGGACTTATCGTGAGCAACACAATGTAAACACTATTACTATCGGCGATTCCCCTTTTTCGACGCTTGAGATACTCAAGGCGCTGAACAACGGGGAGGTTATCGCCATGCTCATTGACCGCTACCGGGAAGGCCTCGATTATCTCGAAACAGACTTCTTTAGTCGACCGGCGCGGTTCCCGAGAGGGCCGTTTACACTCAGCCGATTGACGGGCGCACCGATCATCGTTGCGTTTATCGTGAAAGAGGGAGATGAATACAGAGGTATCGTCGAAAAACCGCTTATTGTGAAACAGGAACAAGAAGAGGTCGATGTCCTCGAAAAGGCTGTTCAGTCCCTTGAACAGTATATTGTAAAGTACCCCGATCAATGGTATAATTTCACGCCTATCCAAATAGGGGGAAAATAATGTACCTGGGATTCCCGTCCGAAAAAGATACAGTCGATAGAGGATTGCTTTCCGAACCGGCATGTACGCTGACAGGAAGCGCCATCCCTCCGCTTGTCAAAGGCCTGCCAAAGAATACGCAATCGCTTTGCCCCGAATGCCTAGCAGTCATTCCTGCAAGGGAGTATGAACAGTACGGCAAAGTCCTCATGACCAAAAAGTGCCCTCAGCACGGTGTATTCAACGATATAATCTCTTCGGATGTGAGGATATTTAATGAACTCGAAAGATGGCACTTCAGGGACGGCAGCGGTTTTGAAAATCCGCAGGTGACGAACGCCTCCGAATGTCCCACCGAATGTGGCATTTGCAACATGCACTCGACACATACTTCCGTGGCTAACATCGATATAACTGGACGCTGCAATCTTAGCTGCAATATTTGCTTTGCCGATTCAAACAAGAGTCTATATGAGCCCTCCCTGGATGAGATCACCGTCATGCTAGAGAGGCTGAGGGATACCAAGCCGGCGCCATGCACGACGATACAGTATACCGGTGGTGAACCGACGGTCCATCCCCAATTCCTCGATATCGTGAGGAAGTCGAAAGAACTCGGATTCACCCATATACAGTGCGCGACGAACGGGCTTAAGCTTGCCGACCCGGACTTTGCGAAAAAGGCGCGCGAAGCAGGACTCCAGTATCTTTACCTGCAGATGGATGGAGTTACCGATGATGTATTTGAGAAGATCAGGGGACGCAGGTTGCTTGAAACCAAACTGAAGACTATAGAGAGTGCAAGAAAAGCCGGACTCAGGATCATCTTCGTTCCCACCATAATAAGGGGAGTCAACGACCACCAGATAGGAGATCTGATTCGCCTTGCCTTCGACAACCTGGACGTGATAACCGGGATATCAATACAGCCGATCGTATTCACAGGGAGGTATCCGGAGGATCATCGCATGAAAGAGCGGTACACGCTTGCGGATATGATACTGGATGCAAGCAGGCAGACCGGTTTTGTCGATCCATACAGCGACTGGTTTTCACTGAATTCCGGGACCCCTTTTGTGAAACTTGCGGAAGCACTTACGGGTACTTCGATCACCAACCATACCTGCCATCCTCACTGCGGGGCCATGTCCCTGCTTTTTGTAGATAATGACAAGAATGCTGTTCCCGTTACGAAGTTTCTCGATTTTTACAGTGCATTGAAGGACATTGAATCCCTGGCACCTACCACAAGGAAAAGGCACTTCAATGTCTTCTCGAAGCTCAAGACGTTGAACATACTCCATAATCGTTTCAGTGCTGAGAACGCTCCGAAGGGTCTTACATTTATGAAATTTCTGAAGACCCTGGACGGTTATGCCGATAAGAAGTACACATGGACAGAAGAGCATAAGGGCCACGCATACAAAACCTTCTTCATCTTCGGTATGCATTTCATGGACAATTACAATTATGACCTCCAGAGGATACGTCGCTGCGCGGTCCATTATACGGCGACCGATGGCAGGTTATATCCTTTCTGCACCTATAATTCGGGCCATACATTCAGGAATCGCGTCGAGAAACAGTATGTTGAAAGCAAGAAAAGTTAGCAGCCTCTTTCTGTTAGGTCTCTTGGGAACGCTCCTGCTACTTGGAACTTTCCTATCGTCCCGGCCATGCAACGCAAATAGTTCACTTCAAGAGGTGTCAGCTGTCGAGAGGCAAAAGATTCTTGAAAAGTTCAAGATGCTCCACAAGGACATGCACTCTATCTTTGCCTCTGTGAGCCAGGAAAAGCAGTTGACAGCCCTGAAGAAAAAGGTCGTTGTGGAAGGAACTGTGACCATGGCAAAGCCGAACATGCTTAAGTGGGATGTGATCAAGCCCGAAAGGTCTCTTACAGTAATAGATGGCGAAACGATGACGGTATATCATCCTGACATTAAAGAGGCGCAGGTATATACGCTTTCCGAGAATTTGATCGCTCGCAATGCCATGAGCTTTTTCTCAATAGCCATGAGCGGCGACCTGGCTGAAATGGAAGAACGATTCAGCGTGAGCATTTTCAAAAATGATGGCGAAGTTGTATTCAGGCTGGTGCCGACATCCAAAATCGTGGGCCGGTATTTGGCGGCGGTTGTCATCCATTACGATGAAGAGACCGCGCTGCCGAAAGGATTTGAAATGTCGACCCCCAAGGGTGACAAAACGATTACACGCCTTACCAATATTAAGGTTAATCCTGATCTCGGCCCCGCTGTCTTTCAGCTCAAGATGCCGCTGGATGTCTGGGTAACGAACAAAGTGGAGCCGAGAAGCAATTAATGGTCTCCGCTGTAAAAATCCTTGCAATCGTCGCTATTGTCCTTGCGTGCATCATCTCCTATCCGTACCTGACCCCGCAGAACATTAGTGCCTTTATCAGCCATAACAGTGTTTCGGCGCCACTGCTTTTCATAGCAGTATGCACAGTCCGACCGGTCCTTTTCTTTCTCCCCTCAATGGGGCTAACGATAGTGGCAGGGGTGCTGTTTGGTGCCGCATGGGGAACTGTCTATGTTTCTATAGGCGGCGCATTGTCAACGGTCGTCGGTTATCATTTTGCTAAATGGATCGGACGTCGCACAGTCCAAAAAATAGTGGAAAAGAATGACATGCTCTTGGAATGGGAAAAAAAGGCTCATGATCATGCCAGGAGTGCCATACTGTCGATGCGGCTATTCAATCTGCCGTGGGATATCGTAAGTTACTGGGCTGGCCTCCAGGGGATCAGGTTTAGGGACTTCTACATTGCAAGCATGATCCCGCTCATCCCCATCAGCTTTCTTTATACATATTTTGGCAGTACAGTCTTCAAACCTTACAGTGCGGGCTTTATCATCTCGCTAACGGTAATGTTTATCATGGGGGCAATCCCGTATATAAAGGCCAGGTGGAACCGGAAGATGCATGACTGATCACATCGGCTGCATAAAACTGCCTGTGAACAGGCTTCATATAGAGCTTACCAATATATGCAATTTCTCGTGTGAATTCTGCCCCGACTCTAAGATGAAGAGGCAGAGGGGCATGATGCCAGTTGAGACCGCAAGGGCAATCTTGGATGAAGTCAGCAGGGATAAAATTGTTAAAACGGTGTTGTTCCATGTGATGGGGGAACCGACCCTGCATCCTCATCTTGTCGATATAGCGGCGTATGCCAACAGCAAAGGCATCAAAACCTGCCTTACGACAAACGGCAGCCGTCTGGACGCGCCGCTGCTCAGGGAACTTGTCAGAGCCGGTGTAAGCCGCATAATCATTTCGCTTCAGACACCGGACGAAAAGACATTCGCTCTTCGCGGGGCAAGGGGGCTGACCTTTGATGACTATTCCGAAAGGATCTTCGTGATAGCGCGACAGTTCCTCGATGACAAGGGAGAAACGATGCTGACAATCAGCTTTCTGTCGTCTCCGCTTCGGCGTCTCATCATTCCGATCTATCCGGAGGTGAGCATTGCGGATACAACCTTCGACCTTAGAAAGCACCTCGGAGCCTGGGCTGACAGGCTTGTTGAGGGGACGGGTATTGAAAACAGACGCGCCGATATAGTAAAACAGATACAGAAAATACACTCTTTTCGCGAGAATATGATACGATTATCCGAAAGACTGAGTTTGCAGACACGTATCATGGGCGATTGGTCGATCCATTTCGACCGCAAGAATGTGAATGCCGTGTTCGGATACTGTCCGGGGCTGCAAGACAATTTCGGTATCTTGTGGAATGGCGATTACACCTTCTGCTGCACCGATTTCGATGCCGGGACATCGATCGGGAACTTCGGCAAGATGCCGATAAGGGCATATCTTGCAATAACTGAAGTTCAGCAGACGGTACAAGGCTTCAATCGCTTCAGGGTGCTGCATCCTTACTGCAAGCAATGCCTCGGGGACAGGAATATCCTGAACGCGCTTGTGAAGCAAATAGGATCGATTTGCTACTTCAAGTTCTTTAGGAACCTTAAATAAGGAGGGCGCCGTGAAGAGAGCTTTGATTATCTCAGTATGTTCGATTATCTCTTTTTTTATCGCAGGCGTCGTTTTTGCTAACAACACTTATTATGCCCGCTGCAATATCAAAGTCCTGAAAGGCAACCAGATAAGCCGAGTCAACTGTCAGGCTGCTCCGTACACAACATCCCTAGTCTCCAGGCTCAAAGTGACTAGGAGCGGTGAAACGGCAACATTTGTAAAGGAAGATAACGGCGAAAGTTACAAGATCGGTTTTGGGGCTGACGGCGATGCCTACATCGAAAAATTCGTAACCAGGAAGCCGATCAATATAAGCAAATTTACGAACGATGTACAATCAATATAAATAAAGGCATCGCAAAGGTCTGGATGACCAAGGAGCAGGTCTATATCGCCATGGGAGCGCCTTCCACTCTCTCATCCGACCGTACCGAAAGGATGACGCTTGAGGACATTATGAAGTCCGCCAACTGGAGATACTCCAGAAGACGCTTCGGAAAGAACATCGGTGTAGAGTCCGATGCGAAGACAGGAAAGGTGGCCAGGACCGAAGGGATATGGGGCAAGGATTAGCGAAGCTAATCACTGATCGGACGGCCTGGTGAGTGTTACTAATTTCCCACCAAACTTTTATGGGACCTGATATGCGAACAAGGATTCTTTTATTCTGTATGTTTAGTATCGCTATTGGCTGCATGTCTTGTGCAGGATCATCACATTATATGAAGTCCACCGAGACTATGCTAAGTCCGACAAAAGAAAAAGCTCTGCTTCGCTTTATGAGGCCTTCTGGCTTTGGTTTTGCGATCAACTTTAATGTGTGGGACGGAGAAAATGTCATCGGCAACAGCGTGGCGAAGTCCCAGTTTGATTATCTGGCTGATCCGGGAAAACACCTGTTTATAGCTGTCTCAGAAAACAAGGTATTCCTCGAAGCCGATTTAGAAGCAGGAAAGACATATTATGTAATCACGCGAATATATCCGGGCGGTTGGCGGGCCAGGGTTGCGTTTGTCGCGGTCAACAAAGGGTCAGAGCACTGGGATAAGGTGCTGGAATATGAAAAGGATTTGAATAGGCTTCAACCTGAAATGGCGCTGCTCAAAGAATGGGAAGTGGAGCAGAAACCCAAGATTAAGGAACTGGTGAGTCAATACGAGACTGTCCTCAAGGCGGAATATGATTGGCCGAAGCTTAAGTCTGAGGACGGGCGATAATAGCGAGATACAATGAAAAGACTTCTTCTTATCTCTCCCATAGCCAGTAAGAGCCTACTTGGCGGTGACTTTTATTTCCGCCTGCCCTATCTCGGCCTCCTGAAGGTCGCTTCTCTGACTCCTCCGGACTGGGATGTGAAGATCGTCGACGAAAAGGTCGAGGAGATAGATTTCAATCAGGATGCCGATGTTGTAGGCATTACGGCCATGACTCCTGCGGCGAAGAGAGGCTATGAGATAGCCGATAATTTCAGGCAGCGCGGAATAAAAGTAGTAATGGGTGGCATGCATATCTCGAAGATGCCCGAGGAGGCCCTGCAGCATTGCGACAGTGTGGTTGTCGGCGAGGCCGAAGACATTTGGGATAAGGTGATGTCTGATCTCGAAAGGGGTGAACTGATGCGGACCTATAGGCATGAAAACGGCTACCCATGCCTTGACAACCGTCCCCCCACGAATTGGGATCTCTACAGGGACAAGGGATACCTGCCGGTGCATTTTGTGGAGACAACGCGTGGCTGTCCGCACAACTGTGAGTTCTGTTCAGTCACCAGTTCGTTCGGCGGCAAGTTCAGAAACAGACCGGTCGACGAGGTGGAAAGGGAGATACAAAATCTCAAGCCGTTTGAAGGCAAGCTGACCCTGAAAAATGTGGTCTTCTTTGCCGACGACAACATTATCAGCAGCAGAAAGCATGCGAAGGAATTGCTGACCAGGATTGTGCCTTACAATCTGAAATGGCTCGGGCAGACATCCGTGAATATCGCAAAGGATGGAGAGATGATGACACTTTGCAGAAAGAGCGGCTGTATGGGGCTTCTCATCGGGTTCGAAACATTATCACCCGACAATCTCGCCAATGTCGGGAAGGCCTTCAACAAACCCCGGGACTATGTAGATGTGGTCAACAAGATGCACGATCACGGTCTGGGAGTAAACGGCTCGTTTGTGCTCGGCTTCGATCATGACGATGAGGGTGTCTTTGAGCGTACAATCGAATTCGTGATAAAGGCGAAGCTCGATGTCTGCTATTTCTCTATACTCACTCCGTATCCTGGAACCGTCTTTAATTCGCAGATGGAACAGGCAGGAAGAATCATAGACCGCGACTGGTCGAATTACAACACGAATAACGTTGTCTTCATGCCGAAGCTGATGAAACCGGAGAGGCTGCTGGAGGGTTATAACGAGGTGCTGAAGGAATGCTTCTCGTACTCCGCCATTTTCAAGCGGCTCTGGGGCAACGGGACGTATAAGAACTTTTTCTACCCCATGAATTTCGGTTTCAGGCAGACGATATTGAAGACGGTAAAACATAGACATGATCTTTCGTGTGACCATAAGGCAGATGCCTGATTACAGCGGCGATGAACGTACTTCTAGTTAATCCGAAAAGTAGCAATGTCTTTGAGGCCTTCGGCTTTGTATTTCCGCCTCTCGGCCTTCTCTATGTGGCCGCAGCTGCAGAGAAGGCGGGCCACAAGATTTCGATAGAAGATTTCTGTGTTTCGGGTAATAAGCCGACCGTATTTGATTTTAGCGCCTATGACATAATTGGGATTACGACCGACACCCGAAGATTCGACAGCGCGTTGCAACTAGCTGAAAAGGCCAAGTCGCAGGGCTGTACCGTGGTTATGGGTGGGCCGCATCCCGGATTTGCTGATGAGGAAATTCTCTGCGGCGGCTTTGTCGATTATATTGTCAGGGGCGAGGGGGAGGTGACATTTCCACAGCTTCTTCAATCATTGGATGCGAAGGGCGAAGCATCCACGGTACCCGGTATCAGTTATCTTGATAACGGGCGAATTGAAAGGACTGCATCTCCGGAGCTTATAGAGGATCTCGACTCGCTTCCCCTGCCTGCCCGACACCTTGTCGATATGGAACTGTACAAGAGGAAGGGACTCAAGTACGGCGGCAAGAGACCTGTGGCTGTCATCTCATCAAGCAGGGGATGTCCATATAATTGTAGCTTTTGTATAACTCCCCAAATGTACGGGAAGAGATGGCGGTCACGCAGCGCACAATCAGTCGTAGCAGAGATGGAAGAAGTATATAACAAGTACGGCTATCGGGCGTTTGCCTTTTGCGATGACAATTTTACAGTATCCCCACAGCGTGTTAAAGACATTTGTTCGCTGATCCTCGAAAAAAGCCTCGACATCTGGTGGTGGTGCCTGTCGAGCCCTGCCCTGCTTCTGAAAAATGAGGACATGGTCAGTCTCATGGCAAAGGCAGGAGCAAAGACGGTCTATATCGGCGTTGAGAGCTCAAATCCGGCCACTCTTCAGGAATTCAACAAGGGCATAACCAAAGACGTTCCATTCAGGGCAGTAGATCTTCTCAGACGGACCGGTATAGAAGCATTTGGCAGCTATATCCTCGGGGGGCTTAATGACAATCTGTCGACCACGCTTGCGACCATAAGGCATGCGAGGATGCTGGACACAGCTGTAGCTCAGTTCACAATTTTGACTCCCTATCCCGGAACCGCTCTTTTTAAGGAGATGGAGCCGGCCTTGCGCCACAAGAAATGGCGCCTTTATGATGGAGTGCACCTTGTATTCAGACATAAGAAGATACCTTTTGTACTCATGGAGCTGCTGCTCATCCTAGCCTATACGAGTTTTTATGCACGGGGGCTGAAGTCAATACGAAATTTTATAAAGGCGTTCACAAAAAATGCCCCCTTTCTGAAAAAGGTTTTCGGCAAGGCGCACTGAATGAGCCGCGAACAGCCCAGAATCCTTATTCTCGATGGCATGTGGAATAAGACTCTTGCCGCTGTTAGATCGTTGGGGGCAAGAGGGTTTAATGTAAGTGTCGGGGAGAAGACCCACCTGGCTACAGCCCTCTTTTCGAGATATTGTTCGAAGAGGTTGATCTATCCGTCTCCGTCTGAAAGGCCGCAGGCATTTCTCGACAAACTCAAATATGAGTTGGCACGAGGCGAGTACGACGCTCTCTTTCCAATGGAGTGGACGACACAGGCACTCATCACCGATCCTGTCAACAGGCAGCAGTTCGAAAGGTATACAAAAATCCCTTTTGCGAATGCGGATCTGGCGGAACTTGTCAACGACAAGGCACGGCTCATGCGCTATGCGAAGAGGCACGGAGTTGAAGTGCCCCTTACGATGTTCATGAATGGAAGTGAAGATCTAAGAGGGGTTGCAGATACGATTGATTATCCGGTCGTTATAAAACCGCGCATCAGCTCGGGTTCCCGTGGTCTGGCTTATGCCTGGGACAGGAGCGAGCTTCTGAGGAAATATCCAGCGGTCCACGAACGATATCCCTTTCCTATCATACAGGAATATATACCGGGCAGCGAAGTGTATGGCGTGGCGCTGCTGCTCAACTTCCAATCGCAGGTGAGGGCTTCATTTGTATATAAACGCTTGCGCTCGTATCCGGTAGCGGGGGGGCCCAGCACACTGCGTGTAAGTGCGAAGCGGGATGATCTGCAGGATATAGCCGGGCATCTCTTGCAGTCTCTCAAATGGATCGGCATCGCGCATGTCGAATTCAAAATAGATCCCAGGAATGGTCGGCCAAAGCTTCTTGAGGTCAATCCGAGGTTCTGGGGATCGCTGGCCCTTGCCATCGAAGCGGGCATCGACTTTCCATTCCTCCTTTATAAACTTGCGATGGAAGAAGATGTGGAACCAGTCAACGATTATGCTGGCGGGGTGATGTGCCGGTGGTTGATACCGGGAGACCTTCTGCATTTTATCCATAATCCACAGCGCTTCAAGCTACAGCCCGGGTTTTTCGATTTTCGCATGAAAGATGATATCATGTCCCTGCATGATCCCCTGCCGACGCTCGGCAGGGTTTTATCGGTGTTTACTCTACTCTCCGACAAAGAGATGAGGGGAATAATTAGGAGATGAAGGAGGAAGCATGAAGAGTGGATGGCTATTAGCTGTGATTGTCGCAGTCTGTCTTGCCTTTGCAGCCGGCGCTTTTGCCGCAGATCAAAATACTCGCGATACCGGTTATGAGGCCTATAAGACAAAACTCGACGAGAGGTATTGACACGCGATATCACTCAAAGAAAACGGTGATTATGATGCTGCACTCGCAATACTCCAGAAACTGACGGATGAGAATCAGGGTATGGTCAAGTATGAGATCTCGAGGCTGGACACTATCCTCGATCAAAGCCGTGACATGAAGGAAGCCAACAATACAGCCTGGAAGCTCAATGCAACGCAGGCGGGCCACAGGATAAAGACGATGCTGGAGGCAAACGCCGGTAATGGCGATTATTGGGTAATATATGCTAAATATTCATGGCTTATCGAGGCCAATAGGGAAACCCATAGTACAAAGGCCCTCCAAGAGGCATTTTATTATAAGCCGAACAATCCCGAAGTGCATATCGTGCAGGCCGATTACCATTTCGACAAGGCACGGGAAGCACGTGGTGACGACAGACAGCACCCAATGATGCAGGGAGTGGAAACAAATACTGAGACCGATAAATTCGACCAGGGAAAAATCTCACAGTCCTCTTATGAAGCAGCCCTTCTGGACAACCTGAGTGATGTACGGAAAGCTTATATTTATTTTAAGCTAGGTAATTTGGAAGAGCAGATTTTTCAGCAGAAGACCAATGCTAAGAAGGCTTGGGAAGCGGCTGTTAAACTCGCTCCGGACAGTAAGACAGGAAAATTGGCGAAACAGTGTTTGCAGATTTGAGCCGCAGTACCATGTTCAATGCCCTAAGCGTCGATCTCGAGGACTGGTATCACATATGCGGGGTGGAAAGATATGCGGACCAGGCGAAATGGGACAGCTACGAAAATAGAATAACTAGGAGCACCGAAAAGATATTGGCCCTTCTCGACAGATACAATGCCAGGGCGACCTTCTTTGTCCTTGGCTACATAGCAATAAGGAACCCGGGTCTCATCAGGGCCATCAGGGATAGAGGTCATGAGATTTCTACTCACGGTTTCTGTCATAGGCGGGTCTTCGAGATGACTGCCGAGGAATTCGAGGCTGATGTGAAGGCTTCACTTGAAGTGCTATCTTCGATCACGAAAGAAACGGTGTTGGGTTTCAGGGCGCCGGAGTGGTCCATACGAAATGAGACGCCATGGGCCTTCGATGTCCTGAGAAGGCTCGGGATACTTTATGATTCGAGCATGGTGCCTCTGACAAGGATGGGGAGTCCGGACTTCCCTCTTTATCCAAAAGAATTTGAGACCGGCAGCGGTAAAATCTGGGAGTTTCCTCTGTCGACAATACGATTATTCGGTGAAAACATACCGTTCAGCGGCGGACTGCCGCTGAGACTGGTACCCTATTTTTATATCGTTTCAGCTATTCAAAGGATGAATAGAAAGGGATTCCCAGCCATAGTCTATATTCATCCCTGGGAATTTGACAATGAACAGCCACGTCTCGAGCTGCCCTTCAGTCGGCGATTCATGCACTATTTCAATATCAGGGCGACACCAGTAAAGATCGAGGGTCTGCTCCGTCATTTCAGGTTCGCCCCGGTTCGAGAGGTGCTTGGGTTAGTTTAATGATTGACGGTCTTTATCTGAAGTCGCTTTTTGCGACGCTCATCGCATATCTGGTATTTGTCGTGTTGTTAGTCACATTTGTAGCCATTTCGGGAATATACGGAGTTTTCCTGATCTTCCTAGTTATTGTATTATTGATGTGTTACTTTTACGGCTGTTTCAGACGTATCTATTTCAGAAAAAAAGGTCGCAGGCCTTGAAGAGAAAAATCGTTATTACGGGAACAGGTATTATTACTGCGCTTGGAACAGGACAGAAAGCAAACCGGACCAAGATCTTCGCAGGGACATCAGCTGTAAGAGAGATAACAGCTTTCAATGCAAAAGAGTATCGGGGAAAGCTGGGTGGCGAGGCCCGGGAGTTCGTATCAGCCGAACTCAATAATATTAGCAGCAGGCGGCTCGACAGGGCGTCTCATCTTCTTATCCAGGCTGCGCGTGAAGCGCTCGCGGAAGCTGATATCATCGACACTATCAAGGACAGGCCGATCCTTCTTTCACTTGGAACAACTCTAGGTGGCATGCTCTCGGGGGGGATGTTTCATAAGGAAGTCCTTGCGAAGGGGTTGGAAAGGGCGCGGCTTTCACTGTTGACCGACTACATGGCCCATTGCCAGGCGATCAATCTTCTCCGGGAATTCAAGCTGCACGGAGATTTTCGCATGTTTTCGAATGCGTGTGCTTCCGGCACAAACGCCGTCGGACATGCTTTTAGGTCCCTGCGGTCGGGCGAATACGATGTCGCGCTATGCGGCGGATACGACACCATGAGCGAATTTACTTTCGCGGGATTCAACTCTCTCATGGCTGTGACACCCAATCTCTGCAGGCCCTTCGATAAAAACAGGGATGGTCTTGTCCTCGGGGAGGGTGCCGGCATACTTGTTCTTGAGGAACTGGAGCATGCCGAAAATCGAGGTGCATTAATAATCGGCGAGATAAAGGGATATGGAGAGTCATCCGACGGATACCACATGACGAGCCCCGATCCGGACGGAAGGGGTGCTGCCGCCGCCATTACCAGGGCATTGGAGGATGCCGGTCAGCAGTCAGTCGATTATATTAATGCCCACGGCACAGGGACGCCTCTCAATGATGCTATGGAGAGCAGGGCAATAGCCCTTGCGTTCGGACAAGAGGCAGCCGCGATACCTGTCAGCTCCATCAAGCCTCTGATCGGTCATCTCCTTGGAGCCGCGGGTGCTGTCGAGGCCGTCGTCTCGCTATTTGCGATAAAAGATCAAATGCTGCCGCCCAATATCAACTTTGAGACACCTGACGCCGATTGCGAGCTGAACATTGTAACGGGTTCTCACATAAAATGCGATGTCGGTACGGTGCTTTCAAATTCCTTCGGATTCGGAGGGGCGAACGCATCCATAATATTGGGTAAATACCGATGAGAAAGTTTATCATAACAGGGGCGGCAATAGTCAGCCCTATCGGGACAGGCACGGAAGATATCTGGAATGCCATTCAAAGGGGTGTCTGCGGCATTAGGAGGCCCACCAAGGTCGCGTTCAAAGCAGATCTCCTTTGCGGCGAAATCAGGGATTTCGATTTGGGCGATTATATATCGGACAAGCGGTTCCGGCGTGCGGCGCCGATCTCGAAGTTTGCACTTTCTTCAGTCGCTCTCGCTCTAGGCGAAGCCGCCGGGTCAGACGACAATGAAAATGCAGCGCTGGTTATGGCGATAACTCACGGGGTTTTAGGTTATACACAAGTTTTTCATAAGGAGTTGCTTGAAGATGGGCCCGACGCGGTAAGCCCGATCTATTTTTCCGACTCGGTCCTGAATGCTCCGGCTGGCAATACGTCGATCTGTTTTGGTATAAGAGGTCCTGTGCTTACGATCCTTGGAGGGCCGGAAGCGGCTGTCAAATCCATGATGACCGCCTGCCGGATTATTGCAGACGGTTCAATCGAGAAGGCTATCGTCGTCTCGGCAGAAGAACTCAACGAGCTTTCACTATCCTGCTATAGACGTCAAGGATTTTCCCAGTTATCGGAAGGGGCAGGGGCAATCGTTATCGAAAGGCAGGGGGCCGTAGCGCAATCGACGCCCTATTGCTATATCGCAGGTATGGCATCAGAGTGTAATCCGTTCGACCCGGACGCGGCACTGGAGAATTCGCTGAACCTCTGCCTGTACAGGGCGGGGTTGAGGGTCTCGGACATTGACCTTGTAATGGCCGACCCGAAGGCTTCAAGCGATCAGTTATTGAAGGGGGTCCCCACAGCCACTATAAGGCATCTCACGGGCAATGCTTTCGCAGTAAGCGTTCTTTGGGAAGTAGTGCTTTCTGCTATGGCGATAAAGAAGGGCACAGTCCCGCAAAACGTTATCCGGAGCGGCGGTGTGCCTTCCGAGCGTGTGAACAATGTGCTGCTTTGTACTTCTGACAGGCTGGGCAGTGCAGCGGCGCTAATACTTTCGAAACATGAGTGAACCGTATTTTTTATTCGATAAAATGACTTGTGGCTATTAATTATCCCGACATGAAAGCATTGTTAAGCCTCTCACTGGTACACAGGTACCTGACCGGCAGACTTTTGCGCTTTGTCGATGAGCAAGGTATTTCAGGGCTTTTAGCATCTATGGGCAGTTTTACCCTCAAGGATGCTGCATCAGTCCTGCAGCGTGAATTAGGCTACGTCCTGAATGATAAAGTGAGGGCCAGGATGGTGAAGGTCCTCATCGATTTTATGTACGAGTGCGGGCATGCAGCGAAAGAAGACGGTCGCTATTGCTGGAATGGAGGAAATGGTGCGGTGGACAGTTTGTCAACGGACGAAAACGCCATTGCAATAGAGGTTTTTAAAGGGCAGGTAGGTTTTTTTGAAAGGTGTTTGCTCCATGCTGATGCATTTCTGCGAGGTGGCTCGCCGCTCTACAGCTTCGACAGTGAAGCCACTCATATATGGGAAGAGTTCCTCGGCAACGCCGAATTCAATTTTGCACGCTCCCTGCTGGCTCAAGTGATGCTTTCGGGAAAGGGCGAAAATGCTCACGTGCTCGACCTCTGTTACGGGCCGGGCTTTGACATCCTCCAGATACAGGAACACTTTGCGGCGGTCGAGTTGACCGCACTCGATTTCAAAGACATCTTTCGGGATCGGGCTTTGAGCAGGATACCCAATCCCGAAGCGGTACACTGGGTCGACTCAGATAAATGGGGCGGATTCGGAACCAGTCTGCCCTTCCCAGCGGATGTCTTCGATGTGGTCTTCTTTGCATGCGCCGACCCCTATATTGCAGAGGAATTGCGTGAGTTCGTATACAGGGACATATTCCGCGTAATTCGGCCGGGAGGGTCTCTCAATATTTTGAGCCATAGCTATCCAGATCCTGAAATGAGATTCGTTGAGGATATATGGGTTAGGAGAGGAACCCTTTGCCACGATTTTGCCGAGAGCGTATGTGAAGGATGGCACGGGTTCTACGGAGCCGAAGAATCGTTCAGTCTCTTCGAATCAATAGGTTACAAGGCCGCCACGGTCATGATGAATTCGTCTATTTGGAGCCTCGACAAGCCATGGGGAAAACCGTAGTCGTAACCGGCATAGGTCTTGTCACTCCCTTGAGTCCATTTGGTACGATCGGGGATTTTTGGATCGCCCTTTGTTCCGGAACTGATGCTGTCAGGAGGATGCCGTCGCCGCTGCTCGACACAGGCAGGGAGTGGCTTATGGCTGAAATTGACGTCCCTGATTACGTGCGGCCTGAAGAGAAATATTTTTACCTTGCCGACCACGCAATGCGCATGACTGTTTCGGATGCGAAGCTTGAGAATCGGCATGCAGGGCTTTCAGTGGGAACGGTTCTGGGCAATATACTATCCAAACAGAGGCGATTGATGAATGCTGGAAACGGGCCGAAGAGAGAGCTGGAATCCCTCTCATATTTGGTTCCATATCTTGCAGCAAAGCATGAGTTTGGCGGTCCACAGCTTACAATCTCGACCGCATGCGCATCAGGCACTGATGCTATCGGCGTTGCTGCACGGAAGGTAATGTCGGGTAAAACCGATGTCATGATAGCGGGTGGCGTCGATGTTCTTAGTGATTTTGCACTTACAGGGTTTCACTCGCTCCAGGCCCTTACGGAAACAAAGGTGCGGCCTTTTGATAAAAACCGATCGGGCCTCGCTCTCGGCGAAGGAGCGGCATTTATCGTACTCGAATCGGAAGAGCATGCGATGCAGCGAGGGGCGAATGTATATGGTAAGGTGCTGGGATATTCGTCTAGATTGGATGCGCATCATCTTACCGCTCCCCACCGCGAAGGCAGAGGTCTGGCCGCAGCTATCAAACAGGCGCTTTTGCAGGCGGGCCTGGGTCCGGCTGGGATTGGTTACATCAATGCCCACGGCACCGGTACGGTATATAACGATCTGATGGAAACAGTTGTCATTAAAAAGGTTTTCGGAGATTATGCCTACGGGATCCCAGTAAGCTCGACCAAATCCATGGTCGGTCATTCCTTTGGGGCAGCCGGAGCCGTCGAGACTATATGCTGCCTGCTTTCTATAAAAAATAAGATGATCCCACCGACCATCAATTACGAAGAAAGAGACCCCGAATGCGATCTCGATTATGTCCCGAATAAATCAAGGCAGCGAGATGTCCGTGTCGCCATGTCGCTTTCCGCAGGTTTTGGCGGGCAGAACTCCGCAATAATTGTCGGCGAGGCATGCTGATGGTAATAACAGGCAGATGCAGACTCGAAAGCTCGCGCATCGAAGAAGCCATGAACAAACTTGAAGGCCTCATAAAGCCGATGAGGCTTGTCCATGACTTGGAGCGCCTGGCTGTTGCAGCGGTCGGAGGCGCCCTCCGCGATGCCGGATTGAGTTTCCCGATCGGCGATTCGACCGTCGGCATGTATATCGGCATCGACGATGCCGTAGAAGACATAAAAGACAAATATTTCAGCGGTGTATTGGCAGACGGCATCCTGGGTGCGAGTCCGCTCCTTTTCCCTTTTACGTCGCCGAATGCGCTTGCTGCTCAGGTTTCCATTGCCTTCGATTTGCGCGGCGAGGGCATCGTGATGCCTATTAACGGTTCATGCCCGGATGTGATAGAATATGCAACCGACTGTATTGCCGGTGAGCACGCAAAAAAGGCAATAGCTGGTGCAATTACGATCAAAGACCGCAGGCTGTCCATTGAGGAAGCTCGATATTACGCAGAGTTTTTTGTTGTCGAAAGTGAGGGCGACGCCGTGAAACGCGGAGCAAGGACGTATAATTTAAATTCATCAGGGGCAGGCAATCGTGAATGTATTTGACCCGATTGATACATTGCCTGCTGGAAGTATCTCCGAAGTCCAAGACCGCTTGCTGATCGAGACAGTGCGGTATGCCTTTGACCAGTCGCCATTCTATAAGAGAAAATTCAACGACCTCGGGCTGTCGCCGTCGACCCTGAATAATGTGAGTGATTTGGGACTTCTGCCGCTTACCGACAGAAATGATTTCCAGGAAAACAACTGGGAATTTCTCGCGATCCCCCGGGACGATATTGCAGAAATAGTCTCGACTACCGGTACGAGTGGCGAGCCGGCCTTCGTAGCCATGACCTCCAATGATCTGTTGAGGCTCGCATGCAACGAAGAGAGAAGCTTCCGGTCTGCGGGCGCGGTCAAGGGCGATCTCTTCCATCTTGCAGTAACCTGTGATAATCTCTTTATCGCAGGGATAGCGTATTACGGCGGACTATCGAGGCTAGGGGCTTCTGTGGTCAGGATAGGGCCTCAGAATATTATCAGGCATCTCGATCTAGCAAAGAGATTGAAACCCACTGGGATGGTAGCCGTTCCTTCATTTGTGGTACATATGGCGCGTCGCATGAGCGAAAACGGAATCACGGCTGAAGATATGGGATTGAAAAAGATTGTCCTGATCGGCGACAGCATCAGGGATGCCAATTTCAGGACCAATGCCCTTGGCAAGATGATAGAGACGGCTTTCGGAGAGATCTGCTATTCAACCTACGGCATAACCGAGGCCCAGCTTTCGTTCTTCGAGTGCGGGATGCATCATGGGCTTCACAGCCACCCCGACTTCATTCTGGCCGAGATAGTAGACGATAACGGAAAGGTGCTTCCTGAAGGAGAGGTCGGCGAACTCGTACTTACGACATTGCAGGTCGAGGGTATGCCGATGATCCGCTATCGTACGGGGGACATCACATTTAAGTTGGCAGGACTCTGCTCATGCGGCAGGAACTCGGTCCGCATCGGTCCAATCCTCGGCCGGAAGTGTCAAAGGCTGAAGTACAAGGGAGTCACTCTTTACCCCATGACCATTGAAAACGCGCTTATCGGCATTAATGGTGTAGTCAATTACCAGATCGAGGCATGCACCGGCGATGATCAGACAGATATGATTATTCTCAGGGTCGGTACCCATTCGAAGGGAAACGGCTTGAAGACGCAATTGCACGAAACCCTGCTGGCAAAGGCGCGCGTGACGCCGCGCATCGAGATCGAGCGTCCGGAAGAGGTAGAAAAAAGGCTCTTCGAAGGAGGCAGCCGCAAGGCGATCACCTTCATGGACAGAAGGGTCAAGGCATATGGGTAACACTGTCGACATGGTGCATGCCCTCGGATTCGACAAAGATGAGGTGACGGCCTGCCTGGAAAGACGTGGTCTGCTTTCACTCGAGCTTGAATTCACCAGGAAGTGCAATCTACGATGTATCTATTGCTATTCGGCGGCAGGCGAGCCAGAAGAAGATGAATTGGATCTTGACGAGATAAAGTCAGTCGTAGCGCAGGCCTGTGACCTGGGAGCGAAAAAGATAATGCTACTCGGCGGCGGAGAGCCGCTCGTATATGAGGGCCTGGATGAGATCGTCGAATACATTTCAGGCCTAGGTTTGCAGCAGGTGCTCTTCACGAACGGCACACTCCTGAACGAAAGAGCCGCCCATTTTCTCAAGCGTAATCATGTGTCCGTGGTCATCAAGAACAACAGCATGAAGCCCAAGGTGCAGGATGAACTGGCCGGTGTAAAAGGTTCCTTCAACAGGATAAGAAAGGGGCTTGCTCAGCTCGTGAATGCCGGATATCCGGATGCTGAAGTAATGCTCGGGGTCCAGACTGTAATCTGCAGGCAGAACCTTTCCGAGCTTCCCGAAATGTGGGAGTGGGCGCGCAGGCAGAGCTTTATCCCTTATTTCGAAATTATGACGAACCAGGGCAGGGCCAAACATCATCCGCACCTTGCCGTTTCGCTGCCTGAGATCAAGGCGGTTTTCCAAAGGCTGGAGGCAATCGACAAGACGAATTTCGGTGTCGCCTGGCATTCGCATCCTACGATTGCGGCCTTTTCCTGCAAGCGCCATCTATACAGCTGCCTTGTTAACTCGCGAGGCTTCGTCCAGCCCTGCACAGGCGTAGATATGCCAATAGGTAACATACGCGAAAAATCCCTAGCCGAAATCCTCTCGGGGAGTCCGGTCATAGATGACCTCAGGAATATTTATGAGAGGATCGAGGGAGAGTGCAGGCAATGCGACCACCGGCACGAATGCTACGGCTGCAGGGGTAATGCCTATCAGACCACGGGCAATTATCTCGCATCCGATCCCGCATGCTGGCGCTGTTCAGAATGTGAATGAAGATCCTTATCATATCGGCCAACAAGGAGCGTCAGCCATACCCGGTCGCACCCATCGGCGCATCATATGTGGCCGGCGCATTAAAAAGAGAGGGACACTATGCGCGCATACTCGATCTCTGCTTCGAAGAAAACCCAGAAGCCGCAATAAGAAATGTCGTTTCGGAATTCCACCCTGATACCATCGGTCTCTCGATACGCAACATCGACAATCTTACGTATGGTAAAAGCGTTAATTACATGCCTGCCATCAAAGGTGTCGTCGAGACGGTCAAACAGACGACCAGCGCGGTTATCGTTGCGGGCGGTTCGGGCTTCTCGATCTTCCCCGAAGAGACGCTGCGATATCTCGGTCTCGATACAGGGATTGTCGGCGAAGGCGAACAGGCCTTTGTAAGGTATGTCGAAGCCTGCCAAAACGGCGGTAGCCTCGATTCCATTTCAAATCTTTGCAGGGTCCGTAATGGTCATTTTACCATCAACCAAATCCATTCCAGCAGCATTTTTTCTATGCCCGACCGCTCCTTCTTGGATAACACGAAATATATGGAACTGGGCGGCATGGGGAACATCCAGACCAAGCGGGGGTGCCCTTTCTCATGCACTTACTGCACATATCCGGCAATCGAGGGATGCGAACTGAGGGTGCGCGATGCGGCGGAAGTGGCGGATGAGCTTAAAGATGCATACAAATGGGACGGCATCGATTATTTCTTTTTTGTGGACGATATCTTCAACTTCCCGGAAGAGCATGCCATGGCAGTATGCGAAGAGATGATCCGGTGTGATATCAAAGTGGCCTGGACCTGTTTTGCAACACCCTTCGGGATGTCTCGTGAGATGGCAGCGCTGATGAAGATGGCAGGTTGCAAGGGGGTCGAATTCGGCACGGACGCTGGCTCGGGAAAGACACTGGCAGCCCTCGGAAAGCGCTTTACGCCCGACGATATCGCCTATGCCTCGGAGTGCTGCCGGAGTGTTGACTTGCCTCACGCTCACTATATTATAATGGGTGGCCCTGGAGAGGATACGACCACGATGGAGGAGACCTTTTCTCTCTTCGAGCGCGTCAAGCCAACGGCGGTAATAGCCCTTATCGGCGTCAGGATCTATCCGAACACGCCCCTCAGGCAACTCGCTGTGGAAGACGGCATCATTCAGGGAAAGGACTCTCTCTTAAATCCTGCATTCTACCTGACGCGGGCAATGGATAGCGGTACACTCGTCGAGACGGTAGCCAGATATGCGGCGGCCAGATTTAACTGGATCGTACCGGCTCTCGATATACATTGCGACGCAGATATGCTGGCACTCTTGAGAAAAAGTGGTAAAAGAGGACCTTTGTGGGATTTGTTATCGTGAACTAAAGATTCGGAGGCTGATATGAAAAGATTCGTATTCGGGATTGTTTTGATCGTGATGCTGCTGGCTGCGAATTCGGTCTTTGCTATTGATGTAATGGTGGGCAAGGATTATTTCCTCAGGACACCGCTCTATGCGGCGGAGGATAAGGACAACCTGATCGACTGGATCAACTATTCGGATGTCTCGGAAAAATTGAAAGCAGGAGAAACGATTACCATAATCGAAATCAAGGGACATATGATAAAATTTCTTCTGAATAAGAAAGTGTTCAACTTTGCATTCACCAAAAAAGGTCTTGTCGGGACCTCTGGAATCTATGATAAATATTTTACGGCCGGAGATATCAAGAAAGAGGTGGCGAAATACAGCGATCAAATCAGAAACAATATCGCTATCGGCAGGGTCGAGCTGGGGATGACAAAGGGGCAGGTGCTTCTGGCAGCAGGATGCCCGGCTATCGCAGGTGAGCGGAAGACTTACAATCTTTCACTCGATGATATTATGCAAAGCGATAGCTGGATATATTACCGCAGTAGGTTAAAAAAAATATTTGTCAAATTCGCCGACGGAAGAGTAGCATCTGTAGAGGAATAATGCTGGATAGTGCCCGTAAAGTAGTGCTCGTTACCGGCGGGAGCCGGGGCATCGGAAAGGCGATAGTCGGAGCCTTTGCAGATGCCGGATATGCGGTGGTGATCAATTATAGCAAATCCCACGAAGAAGCGGAGGCATTACAGACAAGCCTGTCTGCCAAGTCCGAATACATATTTATCGAACGTGCCGATGTCTCGGACTTTGCCCAGGCAAAGCAGATGATGGATAATGTTGTTTCAAAGTTAGGGAAAATAGATGTGCTCGTCAATAATGCCGGCATCACGAGGGACGGTTTCCTGATGCTGATGTCCAATGAGGATTGGCATGATGTCATCTCCACCAACCTCACCGGCGTGTTCAACTGTTCAAAGGCGGCGACAGTGCATATGATAGCTCGGAGGAGCGGGGCCATTATCAATGTCTCGTCCCTGAGCGGGATAACAGGCCTGCCTGGTCAGACGAATTATTCGGCGGCTAAAGGAGGAGTCATCTCCTTTACAAAGGCCCTCTCAAAGGAGCTGGCCTCGTTCGGGATAAGGGTCAATGCCGTTGCGCCGGGAGTTATAGAAACCGTGTTGATGGAATCTATAAGTGAGAAGACAAAGGAGGGCTATCGGTCGGAGATTCCGCTCAAGAGATTCGGCAGTCCCCATGAAGTGGCTACTGTTGTCAGATTTCTCGCATCGGAGGATGCTTCATATATAACCGGAGAAACAATTGGTGTTACGGGAGGTTTGCATTGATGTCCGACACACTCCAGAGGCTCAAAGAGCTGTTGATAAAGAGATTGAAACTTAAGGTTACACTTGAACAGATAAACGAAGATACGCAACTCTTCGGTCCCGACGGACTGGGTCTCGACTCAATTGATGTTCTTGAATTGGTCGTCGGCATTAAAAAGGAATTCGGCGTTGAGATCGTCGACCGCCAGACTGCGGAGAAGATCTTCACCTCAGTCGGGGCCGTCGCCGAGTTCATCGAAGAAAAAAAGTGAGCAGCGATTATCCGGTGCCTGCCCGCCTTTTGCCGCACTCCTATCCGTTTGTCCTCATCGACAAGATCATCGAACGCAAAGAAGGCAAAAGCATCATCTGCTTGAAGAACGTGACGTTCAACGAGGCGTTTTTCCAAGGGCACTTCAGGGACAACCCGGTTATGCCGGGTGTCCTGATCATCGAGGCGATGGCGCAGGCATCCGGTCTAATAATCTCTGCGGAACAACAGTCGTCGGCTTTTCTCGGCAGGGTCAGCGAAGCAAGGTTCAAAAGGGCGGTGGTACCTGGCGATCAGCTTGTCATAAAGGCTTCACTGATCGAAGAATTCGGACCGCTATATGTCTTTGAGGCGTCGGCCCACGTTCAGGAAGTTATTGTCGCAGAGGCCGAAATAACTCTCACAATCTCTTAGATATGCTCGGCATCGGCACTGATATAGTTGAGACGTCGAGAGTGGAGCATTGGGCCGATGATGCCGACATTCTCTCGCTTGTATTCACGATCACCGAAAGGGCCGCGGCAATTAATAGAAAATATCCCCAAAGATATTTAGCGGTCGCCTTCGCAGTCAAGGAATCCTTCATGAAAGCCGTCGGCACAGGCTGGGGTGATGGTGTTCAGTGGAGGGATATCGAGGTGTCGGATGGAAAGAAGGGTTGTGTGGTGCGACTTTACAACAGGGCGAAGGAGCTTTGCGAGGGCAGAAATGTATTCGTGAGCACAAGTTGTTCACGCGACCTGGCAGTGGCCCTGGTGGCTATAGAAGAAATTGTAGGGGCGGTTCACGAACAGCCCCCACCGATAAAGAGAATGTCAATACATGATTAATATGCAAAACATAAATTGCAACCTTTGCGAAGCGGACGAAGCCGACTTGGTGGCTCTACAGAACGACTACCGGATGGTGGAATGCAGACGGTGCGGGCTTGTTTATGCTGATCCGAGACCTACACCGGAATTCCTGATCGAACTTTACAACAGCTATCACCAAAGGGGCAGCAAGGATGAGCATACTTGGGAGCGACTTATGGCGCCGAACTTTTCGGAGGTTTCGGCCCTGCTCGACGATATGCTTCCCGGCAAAGGAAGGTTGCTCGATATAGGCTGTGGATACGGTCATTTCATCGAGATGATGCAGGGCAGAGGATGGGGAGCGTTAGGCATTGAACCGTCAGAGAGGACATCGGCTTATGCCTTGTCTAAGGGGCTGGAGGTAAACAGAACTGTGATCGAGGATGCTTCATTTCCTGAAAATTCGTTCGATGCGATAACCGCTTTCTATGTCCTGGAGCATCTCTTCGACCCGCTAGCCGCGCTATACAAAATCCGGAAATTGCTTAAGCCCGGCGGAGTGCTTGTGCTCAGGGTTCCGCATACAACACCTATCGCGAAATTGTTGAGATTCGCTGGGATCAGTAATAATCTCTATGATCTGCCGTTTCATCTGTATGACTTTTCTCCGGATACGATCACGCGTCTGCTCGAAAGAGCCGGGTTTGTCAGCATTCGAGTGACACCTGGCTGTCCGACAATCCCGCCTAGTCGAGCCGAACGTTGTGTATCGATAGTTTCGGGAATGGTAGCGCGGTTTTTCTATGTCGCAAGCGGAGACAGACTGCTGATGCCGGGGACCAGCAAAACGGTTATCGCCACGAAATCTCATGCGGCGCGTGTTGATGCCCATGCTTGAACGGATGCTGAAGAAAGCATCAGCAGTCGTTCTTGCCCGCTACCGGCTCATCGCAATCCTGTTTGCACTATTGACGGCGGTATCTATTTATGCGATCTATCATATGGAGATCAAGACTGATCTCATCGATGTTCTGCCGAGTGGCAATCCGGCCGTCGCTCAATTCAGGGACTTCATGCAGAAATACAATATCCTGGAATCGGTCACGATTATCGTTTCGTCGCAGACGAATTCAGTCGATGAGAATGCCGACCTGATAGAGACCCTTGCCGCAAAGCTCAAACAATCGCCGCTCGTTGAACGTGTGGACTATACGGCATTCGGCGGGAATAGCGAGTTTTTTTTGCAGAACTTCCCTCTTTTCCTGGACGACGCCGGTCTCAGACAGCTTTCCCAAAGGCTTTCGCCAAAAGGGATTGAACGACAGGTCAGGCTGAACTACCAGAAGTTGGTCTCTCCAGTGGCGTCTCCCGCCGACTCCGAACTTATCGAGCGCGACCCTTTGAACCTTCACGAGATAGTTGCCGCGAGCATGAAACGGAGCGGTCCCGACAACCCTTTTGATCTTTCGCTCGGCTATTACATTACGAAGGACCATTCCACCGCGCTCATATTCGTCAAGCCCTCCGGCCGGAGCAAGGACATGGAGTTTGTAAAAAAGCTGAGACCCGAACTCGATGCGATTGTCCTGTCCGCGCTTGCCGAAAACGGCAGCCCACGGGGGATTTCGGTGCAGCTCACCGGCGGGCATATATTTTCTGACGATGTACGCCGTGTAATGCGGCACGATATTTTAAGTTCAACACTCCTGTCGATTGTGCTTATAGCCCTGATCATATGGCTTGCGTACCGGGTGCGTCCGGTTGTTCTGTTGATCGTGTCATGCACAACTCTGGCATCCCTTTCGATGACACTGGCAGTCGCCTATCTCATCTTCGGCAGCCTGAACATCGTCACCAGCATCGTCTGCGGCCTGCTGATCGGGATGTATGTCGACTACTGCATTCTCACTCTTAAACGTTACGGCGACGAAATGCTTCTTAGAAAAGATCGGCGCACTGCACTCGAACTCACCATGACAAAGGCTGGAGCCGCCATGTTCGTGTCGGCGATTACAACGGCTATTTCATTCTTCAGTATTGTCATCACCCGGTTCGACGGCTTGTATGAGCTGGGGATTGTTTCGGGTATCGGCGTGCTCATATGTTTCTTTACGACCCTTTTCCTGATGAACTCGCTGCTGGTATGGGCGAGTGCCGGAGGCGGGGCCCGCATTTTATCGGTGACGAAGTCGGTTTCAGGGGTTGTTGGGCTTTCAAAGCTTATCGAAAAAAGTCCCCGCCGGATCGTGTGTGTAGCCATCCTGCTCGTCATAATCCTGGCCTTTGGAATGACACGCTTGAGGTTCGACAATGACCCCGAACATATCGGCATCAAGAACAGTCCGGCGGTGACGGCGATGAAATCTCTGAATCAGAAGCTCAGGAGCTCGGGCGAGCCGCTTCAGGTAATGATTAAGGCAAATAACATGGCGGAACTAAGTGCAGCATACGACAGGCTTGAGCAGCGCATCTCACAATGGAAGACAAGCGGCTTGATCAGCGGCGCCGATTCATTGAGCAGCTTCCTGCCTCCGCCTCAGGTTCAAATACATTCTATCGAAACCATTCGGCTGCTATTCAGATCTCATCCTGTTTCAGTCGGTGAGCTCGAACCCATGGTCACTCAGCAATTCGACAGATTCGGCATCGCGAATGACAGTGGGCAACTGAAGACTTATCTCTCCACAATTGCAACGGCTGTGAATCGTTCCGGCGTCATCGGACTCAATGAAATACAATCCATTGCCGATTCCCGTATAGGCCGGTTTTATAACCGGAAGGACGTCTCCATGGTCGCTTATCTCTATTCAGGGTCCGGTGCATGGGACAAGGACACTGTGGAAACAATCAGGAAAGAAGTCTCCAAAGAAGGGAGGGGCTGGGCGCTGCTCGGCAGCCCTGTTTTGTATGGCGAGATCAAGACCTCAATCCTGTGGGGCAGTTCGCTGGCTGCAATCATTACGCTCGGACTGAATGTATTGTTCGTATCCCTTTTCCTCAGAAGAGATAAACGCTATATTATCTTGGCAATGCTGCCGGTCTGCCTGGGCTTCCTGATGACCACTGCCATCATGGGATGGCTGGGGGCACCGTTCAATTTTATAAACATCGGCACCATGGCGCTTATCTTCGGGTTTGGTGTGGATTATGGGCTCTATGTCATGCAGGCATATTTGCGGGAGGACACTCGGGATATCAATAATGCCCTTCAACTGTCCGGTAAAAATGTAATAATGTGTGCAGCCACGACCATCGCCGGCTGCGGAAGCCTGATTACGGCCGAGTTCGCGGGCATAGCTTCTATCGGTCTTGTGCTGACTATCGGCGCAGTATGCTGCTCCGCGATTACACTTATACTCATGCCCTCGCTGCTCTGGCTGAAAAAAAGAAAGGATTCTCCATCCATTGAGAACGTATGATGTAATTGTCATAGGAAGTGGGATTGGTGGGCTCGTCAGCGCGGGCATACTTGCATCCAGGGGGTTGAAACTTCTTGCTATAGAGAAGCAATCTGCGCCCGGAGGATATCTTTCCTCTTTTAAGCGTAACGGATTCATCTTCGACTCGGCGGTTGATTGCATATCCGGTGTTGCGCCCGGCGGTTTGATCTATCGGGTGTTGGAGATGCTTGGGGTAGTGAATGACCTGAAGTTTGTCCGGGTCGATCCTATAAGGGTGAGCCGGTTCCCGGACTTCGATATCTCCGTAGATGCCGATGTTAATGCTTATAGGGAAAGGCTGTGCCGGTATTTCCCTTCGGAGGCGTCCTGTATTGGACCGTTCTTTGACAGGATCGGCGGGACTTATTCGCAGCTGGACTCAGCGCTCCAGGCCATTATTTCAGGAAGCTTCGAATTAAATATGCTCGCTCCGAATGTGTTGCGGCTTATGGATGGTTCATACGGCGAATTGCTAGATGAATATTTCACGGATGACCGCCTAAAGGCTGCGCTGTCAGACAGATGTCCGTTTATAGGGCTTCCGCCTCATGGAGTGTCGGCTGTGACCATGATCAACCTGATGATGAGCTATTTTGATCTCGGCGCATTCAGACCCGAGGGGGGGTTTCAGCGACTTGCCGATGTTTTTGTGGAAGGATTAAGAAAGCATGATGGAGAGGCCATATTCGACAGTGGAGTGGAACAGATACTTCTTGATGATAGGAACTGTTGCCGTGGGGTCAGGTGCGACAACGGTGAGGAGTATGCTGCACGCCACGTAATATCGAACGCAGATTTCGAGCTCACCTTCGGCACTCTTCTCGGGGGGAAATATAAGCAGATCGCTGACGAGATGTCCCGCAAGCCCGGCGTTTCGACCTCTTTTTTCATACTGTATGCAGGAATCAAAGGGGAATTAGATGCCCACTCCAGCATGGGCTATTATCCTTCATATGACATGCGAAAATATTTCGATCCCGGTATGGAGTTCCGGGAGGACTCGACGATAGGCGTAACCATTGCCACCAGGGAAGACAAATCTCGCTCGCCGCTGGGTTGCGAGACCGCCGTCTTCCATGAGATGCTAGAGGCTTCCGGCAAGCGGCTTGACAAAGTGGCCTGCACGGACAAGATTCTGAGGAAGGCGGAGAGAATATTTCCGGGGATACAGGATAGAATTATGGTGCTGGAAGCCGCGACCCCTTCGACGCTTCAGAGATATACAGGTAACTGTAATGGTGCAGCCTTCGGCTGGAAACAAATCCCCGGATTCAGGGGGCCGAAGCGCCACGGGATAGGAAACCTGCATATCGCCGGTCATTGGGGCGGCCTAGGAGGAGGAGTCCTTGCTGCCGCGTACTCCGGCGCAAAAGCCGCCGGAGAGATACTTTCAGGGGAAGGAATCAAGGATGTCATCTGATATCTGTGTTGTAATTCCTGCATTCAATGCAGCCAAGACAGTGGGCGATGTTGTGCGCAGCGCATTGAAATACATTCCTAGAGTAATAGTTGCCGACGACGGCTCTACTGACAGGACTGCTGATTTCGCTTCCGAAGCGGGAGCGGAGGTTATTGCCATCGCTCCGAATAAGGGTAAAGGCAATGCCCTCAAGGTGCTCTTTCAGAGGGCGGCCGCTGAGGGATATGCCGCGGTAATCAGCATGGATGCTGACGGCCAGCACGACTCGGAAGAGATTCCTAAATTCGTTGCCGCTCACGGGCAATGCCCGGATTGCATTATTGTCGGGACGCGCATGCACGAAAAGGAGAAGATCCCGAGGGCGCGGTACAATTCCATGCATATCGCCAGGTTTTATGTCTCTCTCGTCGCAAACCAATTCGTCGAGGATACGCAATGTGGCTACAGGCTTTATCCGCTGGAGATCATAAAGGGATTGAGATTGGTCACCGAAAAATATGTCACGGAGACCGAATTACTGATGAAGGCCGGAGATATGGGCAAGCAGATAATATTTGTGAAGATAAGGACCATATACGGAGAAAACGGGAGCCATTTTAGACCGATTACCGATGTGACTCTCATAACCGCATACGTGGTCTCTTATGTCCATGTTAAGTGGCTTATTGAAGGCGTCACGTCGAACAACCCGAATACCTACACACCGAAAAGCCATCTTCGGGACATGATAAGCAGGTACAAGATCATCGATAACCTCTTCATGACCTTGACCGCAATCAGCGCGCTTCCTGCAAGCATCTTTTACCTGCTCGAATATATTTTACTTCCACGGCTTGTTCCTAATAATTTCGCATCTGTCAGGAAATTAGGGTGCGGGTTCGCGAAAATTACTCTTGCAACACAGATGCTGCCGGTCACACTTATTGTCGCGATAGCAGAAAAGTTGCTGGTCAAAGCGGGATTCAAGATGAATCTGGTCGATGGCTTCATACTGAAATTTTATCCGCATCTCTGGTAAGGTTTGAAATGCCGGGAACTGGTACGCTAGTTGTTCTGATGCAGCAACAAAAGATCGGACGCCAGTTCTGTATAAATCCCTGGGCTGGTGATGACATCATATATCTTGCTCGGATATTGCAGTTCCAGATCGTGTATGCCGTCATTGAATGAAATGACTTCGGCATTGAGTGCTATACTCCTGATAATATCGGCATTTGTTCTGCCGACGCTGCGGTATCTGGATTGCTCACCGTATAGATACTTTATCGGCACAGATGAATATCTCAATTCTTCAGTAAAGTCTACGGGGCTGGTGATAGAACGATAGATCCGATACCATGCAGTGCGCGATGCGGTCTTCAGGTTTGCTGTGATGATTTTCAATACCTCTTCTTTCTGCGATGAATCAAGGTGGTCCCATGCCTCGCCCATAACTCCTTTGGCGGCGATTCTATCGAAGAGGCCCGTCTTCAGTGCTCCGAGAAAGAAATCTCCGATAATGGGGATTCCCAGTAACGCTGTTGACTTGTTGTGGTTAAGCTGTTCGGGCATGATAAAAGCCCCACCCTCGATGCAAATAACATTTTCGACCAGATCCGGATACCTTCCTGCAATGTCTAAGGCTATCCCGCTACCGTAAGAAACCCCGGCAAGACGCACTTTTCCAAGATTTAGCTTGCGGATGACCTCTGCAATAATATTAGCTTGCGACCTGACCGAATAATCGAAGCTATCCCCCGGTTTGTCGGAGTCTCCCACTCCTACATAATCGATTGCAATGACACGAAATTGCCGCGAAAGCTTCGGGATCAGAAGGTTCCATACCCGATATGTGCTGAAGGCGCCGGGGATGAGGACAACAGGCCTTCCCGCCCCTGCTTCTATATAATGAATATTATATCCGCCGGCCTCAACAAACCGGTCTGCACCGACTACCGACTTTTCATATAACGTGTGAGAATAATTCTTGGGCAATGAGGCGCAGCCTGCAGTCAAGAAAGCGAAAAGCAGGCATAGGATAATGCGGGTTCGCGTATAAGCGATATGAGAGCTAAAAAATCTTTGCAGCATCTGAAATTTTACCATGATGCAAGTAGAAAGCATCAAGTCCTGCTTTGCCAGCTGCTTCGCATCGGGGGACAAATTATTTGCAGGAGCCCTTGGAGACACCGAATGATAAAAATTTCGGAAGGACACGCATGGAGTACGTGGAAGGTATGCGCCCTTACTTTGATCCTGTTTTGCCCCCACGCTCTATCGTGAACTTCCCAAACGATATCCCGAGATCAAAGCCCCTTCCCTTTGCTACTAGGGCAAGAGAAACATTCCCTTTGATGAGTACTTGCGAATCTGCAGACCTGACTACACCCGCGTGAGCTTCAGCCTTGGCATAGGCTCCGAAAAGTTCCTTTATGTCCGCCACTTCAGAAAAAGTACCATGCCCCGACAGCCTGCTTTTACCGGCGGTAAGCCCGCCGCCCTTCACTCTAATCCTGACCCGCGCCGCCTGACCGTTGGTACACGTTATAGAGCCCGAGCCCGAGGCCGTTTCATAAAAAGCCGACCAGCCTTGAACACTGAATTTCATCCTGCACTTTGTGAGATCAGCTTTCTCCATGCCTTCACTCGTTGCGACGGAACAAATCAAAACAAATGCCAACATTAAAGCCGGAACAAAAATCCTTTCACGCAGTTTCCTATTAGTCATGTTTTACTTTATCCCTCCATTATTTAGAGACTCTCAGAGTGCAACGTTCACTAAATTATACAGTGTCAGAAGCATCGCGCCAAATCTGCGCCAATTGCAAACAATAGTGATTAAAACGCCCCTCTGTTGCTGAGTTCAATAAGCACACCATCCACAAAGGACAGACTTTCAACACCCCAGTGAATCTCATTGTAACTGACAATGTATTCCCATTGCTGGTTCTGGCTAGTTGTGGATGGGAGTCGCTTGGCGGCATCTTGGAGTCACCGCCTCATGTTGTCGCTTGGGCACCTAATCGGTTCGACAATATTTGTAGTGGGCACAGATAATGCGTTATGGCACCGTTGGTTGGACGGTTCAACATAGGGCGGCTGAAAGTCCCTCGGTTTTTATTGCGGAATAACCGCACGACGGTACGAGATTTTCTTTGTCAGCGCTGGATGCAGTTGCCTGGGCGGACAATCGTCTGGATATCTTTGCAGTGGGTACGGACAGCAGCTCCTTGCCAAATCTGAGAAACTGGGAATCGCCGGATGAGCAACAGGGTATACAGAATCCCCCAAAAAAACTACTAATCTACTCTTGCATTAAAAACTAGTGCATTTTTGGCGCAAATTGGGCCAAGGTGGGTGCATTTTGCACCCAATTTTGACATTAGTGACACTTTATGATACTATAAGGAAGTTCCAAAGCCATTGATTAGCAAGGGAACCTAGAGTAGCCGGTGTGGTGGAACTGGCAGACGCGCCGGACTCAAAATCCGGTGTCCGCAAGGACGTGGGAGTTCGACCCTCCCCACCGGCACCATTTTACTAAAGGCAGGTCTCACCCCGAACAGCTACTGTCAGCGGACAATGCCGAGGCGCTGATGCGTGCTTCTCCGCCAGATGTTCTAGTTATAAAGACATGTTAAGCGGCAACTCTCAGGCCTACCCTGCTGTCCCTGATCCAGATTACTTTGGCCTTTGCCGTGGGGCTCTCGACATCCACTATATCGCCCTTTCTGAGTTTGGCGCTCGTAACTATGCCAAAACCCCGTTCACTCATATCTACTATCTTACAATCCCATCTATCCCCCCAAGGGACAGATATTTCGGTAGCGACGTCGCATTTTAGTCTTGACCGTGATCTTGCTTCGACTTCTGCGTTAAACTTTAATTGACTTTCTACAGTAGCCATGATCTCCACACTCCTTTTCGTTAGATGCCAGTACCACCTCTCCGTCTCCCTACTTAGATTCTATACAATATCGGGGGCAAAGTAAATCACCTCAGAAGAAGTACAAAAGCGTGCGGTTCCGGCGGCATCGTTCTCTGGGACTCAAACATGCCTGCCGAAAAAGTCGAGGATGCAGATAAAGATTCTGTGACCAACATCACCGACTTAAAGCTCCTCCTGTGGCACAATGAAGTATGAAAACAGTCGCAGCCGTAATATTATCCATTTTCCTTCTCACGTCTCCTACGTTTGCCTTCGATACCGTCGCAAGTCTGGACGATTCCTCCCACTTCGTTAAACAACTTCTCAGCTACATCAATCATTACAGGGAGACCAAACGGCTTAAGCCGCTTTCTTTCGACGGAGGATTAACATTGCTTGCACAGAATCACACTGCCGACATGCAGCGAAAGGGCATTCTCAGCCATGACCGCTTCGAAGAGAGGTTCAAAAAGTCGGGTCACAACAGCTGCGTTGAAAATGTCGGCTGGAACTATCGGTCCCCGAAGGAATTGTTTGAAGCCTGGCAGAATTCGAGGGGGCATGATCAGAATATGATTGCCGATGACATCCGAAGGGCAGGAATCTCACGCATTGGTACTTACGTAACTTTCTTTGCGTGTAATTAGGTCAAGTCTTATTCTTTCAGGATGGAATTTAGGGCCCGGTAGGCTGTACGATTAAGCTTGTGCTTATCTTCTGCATCGTCCCGCAATATCTGCAATGTTCTTTCCTGGGACATACTCTTCCTCTTGGGAGTTCCGGTCATTAAAGCCTCATAGGAATCGGCAATTGTCACTATCTGGCTGAATATGTCGATATCTTTGGCCATGAGTTTCTGCATATAGCCGCTGCCGTCGAGGCGTTCATGATGCTGAAGGATGATTTCGTAGACATGCTTCGGTACATCTTTTAATTTTTCGATGAAATTTGCGCCTTCGACAACATGGCTGCAGTAGTGTTTGTATTCGTCGATGGAAAGATCTCCTTGTTTGTTGATAACCTCGTATGATATCAGGACCTTGCCAACATCGTGGAGCAGAGAGCCCGCTCCGAGGTGGAACAGCGATTTTTCATCCATCCCGAGCCTGACCCCTAGTGCGATGGAGAAGATGCATACATTCACCGAATGCACACTGACGTAGGAATCGACATTGCGAATCTGGAAGAGGTCCTTCAGATCAAAAATCGGATGTTCGGAAAAGTGCTGTATCATGTGCACCATGTTGAGCGTCTCCTGCATCAGGCATTTGAAAAGGGCACCATCGTCGAGATTATGGAGGAATTTGCTGAAGAGGCAGCGAAGCAGTTCCTGTTTTATTTGGATCGACCGCAGTTCAGTGCCCGATTCCTTCTCGGCATGCATCAGTTCATGCAGGTAACTTTCGTACTTGGGTGAATCTTCTCCCTTTATGACCAAATCAGCTCCCAGTTTCAGCAAGGCATCGACTGCCTCTACCGATAGAGGATTGCCGATAATCGGTATTCCGCCGTAAACGGGATACCTCATGCCTCCCAGCTCGAAATTGAGGGGTATGAGCGGTGAAATCAGGGTTTTATCGATATATCCGTGCTTTCTTTTGTATTCGGAATAGTCGCTGAATAGGACATTATCATCTTTCACAATACGGCTCAATTTCTCAGCATGCTTCAGGTATTGGTTGAAATTAAGATTGTTCGCCGATTTGATATAGAATCGTGTGAGCCCCTGACGATATATCATCTCTTTCGCGAAGACATTATAGAGAAAGCCTCGGTCGAAGAGAGATTTCTTGAGTTCTCCGTCATCCGCAAAGACTTCAAAAGGCACTGCATGCCCTTCTACCAGCTTATCGAGAGTTATAGCAATGAGTTCGTCTTTTTCTTCGATGACGTAAGTCTTCACGCTTCCCTCCCGGAGAAATAATGTTACTCTACTATGGAAATGGCGTCGACCGGACAGTTTTCTTCAGCGGCTTCACAGCAGCCTACAAACTCGCAGGCTTCGGGGTCTATAACTTCCGATTTTCCGGTCACCTCATTAAGATAAAAGACAGCAGGGCATATCTCCATACATCTTCCGCAGCCAATGCAGGTCTCTTCGTTCACTATTACGTTCATTGCAATCCCTCAATTATCATCGCAGCTAGAAGCGGGAACATGATCTCATGATGACCCGTCAAGGCATAACATCTACCTTTCATCATAGTCGGCCGTTTAAGCACATTTTCCGTGGGTCGGTAATGCTGAATAAAATCCATATTTACAGTCGTGAAATTTTCCACCTTGCTGCCGAGGTTTCTTGCTACGGTTAGTGCCTTGAGGAATACCTCCGGAAGGATGACCGCGGAGCCCAGGTTGATGAAGACACCTCCATCGAGGTCTGCAACGACTGCTGAAAGGAGCCTGAAGTCCCTGAGGCTCCCTTCCCCGATTGCTGCGCCATCCGCTTCGGGATGCATGTGGATTATGTCGGAACCGACGGCAACATGGACCGTGGCAGGGATATCGAGCCCGAAGGCTTCCCTGAATATGCTCCTATCCTTGTTTGGAAAGTCCGAAGAATTGATAAACTGTCCCATGGACCGGCCTATTCCTAAGCCTTTTCCAACACCCTCTTTAATGGCGCGGTTGACCATTTGGGCAGTCTCTTGTCCCATACCGAATGTTCCCAAGCATAATTCGCGGGCGACGTCTTCGGAAGTTTGGCCCATGAAGGACATTTCGAAATCGTGAATTATGGAGGCGCCGTTTGAAGCAAAGGCGGTGATGACGCTCTTCTGCATAAGGGCGATGATAAGGGATGAGAGCCCCACCTTTATCGGATGAGCTCCCATACCGAGGATTACCGGCCTCTGGTTCTTGCGGGCCGCGACAACCGCAGCTGCAACCGCCTTCAGGTCGTCTGCTGCGAGAAAGCCGGGCAGGGCCTTTATGAATTCCGAAAAACTCCTGCCTTTGATGTGAGGCGTTGCCGAAGCATCGACAGAGACCTTGCTCAGCCTGTCTTTTATGGAATAGGTCTTGATTTTCGTGACATCGAGTTGCCTGTATTTCACTTAACAACCCCCCGGAATCCCATCAATATTCATCTGAAAAGTCCTTAAATTGTAGCACAAATATTGATTTAATGGCACCATATATGCTACTTTTATCCTTCAGCACAATTCGTTAGATTACAGGAGGAACAAACCATTGGCAGGAAAAGCGGCACCTAAGAAGAATCCTTCAGCTCTGAAGAGAGTCAGGCAGTCTGAGAAGTTGAGCCTGCGCAACCAGTCCAAAAAGGCCGAGTTGAAAACACTCGAAAAGAAGCTTGAATCTGTATTGCCTTCGACCCCAAAGGAAGATGTCACCAAACAGATGAGGGCCGCCGTTAAGACAATAGCGAGCGCGGCATCCAAGGGAGTGATACATAAGAACACAGCTGCGAGAAGGATTTCGAAGATCGCTAAGCTGGCTAACACCATCGGCAAAAAAACTTAAATCGGTTATATCTTAAGGAGCTTTACAAGTAGATCTTCCATGACGTGGCTGTGGGATGTTTTCACAGCCATATCTGCTTCATGGAGGAGAGTGAATATCCTGCCGAGCTTGCCCTTGTCCATCCCCTGCATCTTCGCCCTCGCATAGCTGCTTGAATATTGCCAGTTGAGTGCACCTAGGAGCATCTGCGGCTCCATGGTTCGGCTGATGTTCTCATAAATTCTGAAGACCGCCCGAGAATCCTTTCGTGAAAGGGCGTTCGCGAGATCGAAGGCGCCGTACTCCGCACCCGCATATACAACACCCCTCACTTCAGCAATGTCGATAATCCGAGACGACTCGCTCGAAGAGAATTTGTCGATCTCGGAATGTAACATCCCAAGGTCTGTCCCGGCAACGCTGATTAAGTATTCAATCGCGGCAGACGTGAAGGAAATCCCCTTCTTCCCGGCCCTCTCCTTTATCCAGACCGGGATCTCCTTTTCAACGACACTCAGAGCAATCGCTCTGACCGCCTTCATAAGAGCAGGCTCGAAGATGTCGGGAGAGGTCCCTTCAAAAAGCATGACGAGAAGGGATGAAGGAGATGGACTTTTCAGGTATTCCCCGAATTTTTGCGTCTCTTTTTTGGTCCATTTCTGGACATTCCTCAGGACGACTGTCTTTCTATCGGCAAGAAACGGAAGGGTATTCAGTATGTCAATAATTTTTTCAGCGGGAAGCTTCTCATCGGCAGCTGAAATGTCGATAGTTTCGAAATTGAATGTGGCCGGGTCGCGGAAAAGGTCATTAAGGACCGTTACCGCTTCATAAAGAAGAAAGCTCTCTGCTGAATGAAGCAGATAGACAGGCGAATGGAAGCCCTTCTCACTTTCCTGCTGGAATTGTTTGAGGCTCAATTTTCTGTTCGCCTTTCTTTAAATCTGTTATGGTAGCCTTTGTCGGCTGTCTGTAGATCATGCGCCGCACTAGTTCCTGGCTAAGGTCCTTGAGCGCGCTTTCGGTGGCTGCCTCCTTCTGGGCCAGCACACTGACGAGGGTGCCTGACGATCTGAAATAAGTAACGAACGGAGACGAGATACCTAACAATGGCTGAGCCTTCTGGGTCTTTACATCGACAAGCCTGAAGTCTCCCACAACGGAGATCTGATATTCTATTGCGGTAAGTGACTTTTCAGATACCGGCACGATGTCGAAGCGCGAGATCGAGCCCTCTATCCTGTTTGCTGCCGACGGCCTCACATCGACGCCGAATTCCATAAGAGTCTCTGCAAGCAGCCTGCTCATCCGGTCCTGGAGCTTAGGCTCGACGGTCAAATTATCAATAGCACCTAGAGATATGTTGTCAAAAGGGAGATCGGACCTTCCTTGAAGCGTATATCCGCACCCCGAAATAAGAGCAGCCGTCAACAACGATATACTCAACATGATTCTCATGGGGCTAATCCTCCGCGTCATTATTTGATCACTATATTGACAAGCTTGCCCTTGACCACTACAACCTTCACCAATTCTTTGCCATGGAGGAGTTCCGCGATCTTGAAATCGCCGAGTGCGAGTTCCTTTGCCTTGTCATCATTCAAGTCGGCAAGGACCGATATCTTGGCCCGCAGCTTGCCGTTGACCTGCACTACAAGTTCGACTGTCTCATCTTTTGCCAGGGTTCCATTCCAATCGGGCCAAGGATGCGCGAAGATGCTGGGCTTGCCGCCGATGGTTTCCCATAGTTCCTCACACACATGGGGAGCGAAGGGGGCGAGCATGAGCAGCATATTTCTTATCGCCGTCGCCAGTGCAGCCCGTTCCTCGTCGGAATCAGGACTGAATGAAGATATTTCGTTGATCAATTCCATGAGCGCTGCTATGGCGGTATTGAAGTGGTAATCTTTTTCGATGTCATCGGTGACCTTCTTGATCGTCTGGTGCGTCTTTCTGAGGAGCGCCGCGGCCTTAGTGCTTCCGGTCGATGAGGCAGCAACTTCAGCATTCGCACCATGTTTGTATACAATGCCCCAGATTTTGTTCAGGAACCTATACGCTCCTTCGACACCCTTGTCGGACCATTCCAGGTCGCGCTCCGGCGGGGCTGCGAACAGAGAAAATAGTCTCATGGTATCGGCTCCGTAACGGTTGATCAGCGCATCCGGATCGACGACATTCTTTTTGGATTTCGACATCTTCTCGACCCTGCCGACCTCAACAGGATTCTCGCAAAGAGAGCATTTATTGTCCTTCACGTCTTCGGTGAAGAGCCATCCGTGCTCAGGGCATTTCAGCGTTTCTTTGCAGACCATCCCCTGGGTGAGCAGATTGGCAAAGGGTTCGCTGACGCCGACGATGCCGATGTCCCTCATGCAGCGCGTGAAGAAGCGCGAATATAGAAGGTGAAGCACCGCATGCTCGATACCGCCGATATACTGGTCCACTGGCATCCAGTGTCCGATATTCGTTTTATCCAGCGGATCCTCATCTTTGCGCGAGCAGTACCTGACAAAGTACCACGAGGAATCAACAAACGTATCCATCGTGTCGGTCTCCCGCCGGGCAGGGCTGCCGCATGCCGGACAGGCTGCTTTGATGAAGGATTCCGCCTCTGCAAGGGGCGAGCCCCCTGTGCCGGTGAGTTTGATGTCTTCAGGCAGAATTACAGGCAGGTCCCTTTCAGGTACCGGCACTATCCCGCATTTTTCACAATAGATCATCGGGATCGGCGTTCCCCAGTAACGCTGGCGGGAAATTCCCCAATCGCGGATCCTATAGTTGATTGTGCCCTTGCCGATCCCTTTCGATTCGAGGTGCTTGTTGATCTTTCTCTTTGCCTCTCCGCTTTGCAAGCCGCTGAATTGCCCGGATGCAACCAGGATTCCTTCGTCGGCATAAGCTGCCGGTAATTCCTCGTCTTCCGCACTTCCGCGCTTCCGAGCCTCCGCTATTTCTTCAGGGACAATCACAACCCGGATAGGTAGGTCATATTTTTTCGCAAACTCGAAGTCCCTCTGGTCATGGGCCGGCACAGACATAATTGCACCGGTGCCATATTCCATAAGCACGAAATTGGCGAGATAAATCGGGATCTTTTCCTCGGTAAGCGGATTTATCGCATATTTGCCAGTAGAAAGCCCAAGTTTTTCTTCATAATCGCCGTATGTCGCCATAAGCGGTGCGATCTTGTCGGAATCAGGAACAAGCTCTTTTGCGAGCGGATGATTGGGTGCAAGACAGACGAACGTGGCGCCGAAAAGAGTGTCCGGCCGTGTTGTGAAAATCCTTATCTTTTCGTTGCGACCATATATTGGGAAATCAACTTCAGCGCCTTCGCTCTTGCCGATCCAGTTTCTCTGCATCGTGACAACCCTTTCGGGCCATCCCTTAAGCGCGTCGCATCCCTGTAACAATTCTTCGGCATAGGCTGTGATCCTGAAAAACCACTGCTCCAACTCCTTCTGGACTACTTCACTCTCGCAGCGCCAGCAATTGTCATCGATAACCTGTTCGTTTGCGAGGACTGTGGCGCAGGAGGGACACCAATTTACGTATGATGATTTCTTGTACGCCAATCCCTTCTCGTATAGCTTAAGGAAGAGCCACTGGTTCCACTTGTAATATTCAGGGCTGCAGGTCGTGACCTCGCGGTCCCAGTCGTAGCTGAGTCCCATGCGGTTGAGCTGCTTCTTCATGAAGTCAATATTGTCATAGGTCCATTTTGCGGGGTGAACCTTATTCTTGATCGCCGCGTTTTCAGCTGGAAGGCCAAAGGCGTCCCATCCCATCGGGTGAAGAACATTGACTCCGCGCATATGTTTGTAACGGGCGATTACGTCGCCAATGGCGTAATTGCGAACGTGACCCATATGGATTTTACCGGATGGATAGGGGAACATTTCGAGACAGTAAAATTTCTTTTTGTATGGATCGGTCTCGCTCTTGTGGAGCTTATTCTCGGCCCAGTAGTGTTGCCACTTCAATTCGATTTCGTTGAATTCGTAGCGCTCTTTCATAACCTGCTATTATATCCTGAAACGGGGTCTCTTTGCTTACATTTTGATGTCGAGATTTGGGAAGAAGCCGGCGAGCCATCCAAGGTTGTTTGTCAGCAGGATAATGCCGAAAGCTATAAGTACTAGGCCGCTCATGATCGACACGCCTCGCATGAATTTCTGGAGTTTGCGGGTATACGAAAAGAAGATGTTTATGGTCAAGGTCGAAAGAATGAACGGGACGGCGAGACCGAGAGAATAAACGGCAAGGAGTTTTATCCCATGCGATGCCGACGCCTGTGACCCCGCATAAATCAATATGGTCCCCAGTATCGGGCCGATGCAAGGGGTCCAGCCCGCGGCAAAGGCCATCCCGATAAGAAAGGCGCCTGCAAAACCTGCCGGATGTTTTTCGAGATGAAATCTTTTTTCCCTCATCAGGAAGTCAAGTTTGATGAAGCCTGCTGTAAATATGCCGAATAAGATGACCAGTATGCCGCCGCCTACACGTATATAATCCTGGTATTTGATGAATAATGCGCCGAGCAGTGAGGATGATGCGCCAAGTGCCATAAAGATGGAAGAGAATCCCAGGACAAAGGCTATAGTACTCCTAAGGCCCTTGGTGAACCGGTGCGTATGTCTCAGCTCGTCAAGAGAAAGTCCGCTGATGAAGGAGACATATGCCGGAACGAGAGGCAGCACACATGGTGAGAGAAAGGACAGCAGGCCCGCAAGAAATGCAAGAGTGTAGGAAACCTCATTCATTTGTGAAACCTCTCATCGTGAGCATTCTCCCTGATCTCCCTTGATCTTATCGATTGCGTGTTGCAATGCATCGATGATGACGGCAAGATTTTCGCGGACTGCCTTAGGGCTTCCAGGAAGATTAATAATAAGGGTTTGTCCCCTTACCCCTGCAACCGCGCGTGAAAGCATGGCATTCCTCGTCTTCTTCAAACCTTCTGCCCTCATCGCCTCTACTATGCCCGGAATCTTTCTTTCTATAACATCCAGCGTAGCCTCGGGGGTAACGTCGCGCGGAGAGAGGCCAGTGCCCCCGGTCGTCAGGATAAGATCGACCTTGCCGGCATAAAATAGAAGGCGCTCTTTGATCAAATCCCGCTCGTCGGGAAGGATGTCATAAAATCTGACCTCACCGATTCCTCTGAGGGCTTCCGAGATTGCGGGACCGCTTTCGTCTGTTCTCTCGCCCCGCGATCCCTTGTCGCTCAGGGTGAGAACTGCGGCGGTGATCATTACAGCCTTTGTTCTACAGTGTCGAGGTTCTCGCGGAAGGCGACATCTATCTCATCCCCAACCTTTGTCGCGCCACTCTTGAGTACGCGGATAAATATTCCTTCCTTGGGCATGACACAATCACCGGCCTGCTCATAGATCGCACATCTCGTATGGCAGACCTTGCCGATCTGGCTCACTTCGCCGATAACATCCTTGCCGATCTTTAGTCTCGTACCGATTGGAAGTGCCAGGAGATCCAGTCCCTCGGTGGTAATATTTTCCGCGAAATCTCCCGGTTTAACATCGAGGCCCATCTCTTGCATTTTGCGGACGCTCTCAATGGCCAGCAGGCTCACCTGGCGGTGCCATTCCGATGAAGCATGAGCGTCGCCTTCGATACCAAAATCTTCCTTAATTACAGCCTCCAGTACGGGGGTTTTTCGTTCGCCCTTTTTCTCGCTGATGTTGATGGATACGACTTTACCTTTCATCTCACGCAACCTTTCCTCAGCATTATTTTATATCTAATCTACCACAGAGCCACTCCTTAAATCAGTGCCGGCCCACAGGCAACTCGAAACCCCGTTCTTCAGAAAGAACGTGACAGCATGCAAATCGGGTATGCCGGCCCTTCCGCCGATCAGTCGGCACTTCATCTCGTCCATTGCGGAGGGCGACCCCACTACCGTCCAAATGTCCCATCCCTTCGGAATATAGTCAATTATACAAATTGCTTCACATTGTTTTAGGAATGTTGCGGTGACGGTGTTATACTGGCATTTAATTGTGAAAGACCTCCATGCATTGATAAAGTGCACCAAGTCCGATTTAATAAACCTGTAATGAATTATGGAATCGAAATGTGTTAAATTTGAAAATAACAGTTTGCAAAGGAGATTACAGATGAAGAAATATGTTGTACTGTTGCTTTCCCTCGCGTTGCTTGCTTCATGCTCCAAGGGTGTCGACAGCAAGAAGCAGGGAGACGTAGTCGCGAAGATCGACAGTGAAGTCATTACGACCAAGGATGTCGAACAGGAGATCACTGCACTGCCGGAATTTGCCAGGGAATTTTTCAAAGGGCAGGAGGGCATGACCAAGCTCGTCGACGAAATAGTTAAGAAGGAACTTCTCTATGTGGAAGCCAAGAAGAGAGGCCTCGACAAGGACGAAGACTTCCAGAAGAAGTTCGAGGAGATCAAGAAGAATGCCCTGATTACACTCCTTCTAGAGAAAGAGATGAAGACACTCCCCCAGGTTACCGACAAGGAAATCAAAGACTACTATGATGCTCACAAGGATGAATTCGTCCAGCCTACCTCTGTAAGGTTGAGCCAGATTGTCGTCAAGACCGAGGATGACGCAAAAAAAGTTTACGAAAGGCTGCAGAAGGGAGAGCCTTTCAATAAGCTTGCAGCCGAAGTTTCTATCGACAAGACGTCGGCCAAGGCGAGTGGCGACCTCGGCATGTTCAAGAGAGGTGAGATGAACCCGGACCTTGAGAAGGTCGCATTCAGGCTCAAGAAGAACCAGATTAGCATGCCTGTTCCCCTAAAAGACGGTATCCATATACTCGTGGCAACCGATATCAAGGGAACAGCACTCGATTTCGACAAGGTGAAAGGCGGCCTAAGCCAGCAGCTCATGGCGAAGAAGCAACAGGACGGCCTCGAACAGTTCATCGAAGGACTGAAAAAGAATTACAAGGTCGAGATAAACAAGGACAACTTCGCCAAGATCAAACTCGGCGGAGCAGAACCGGCGGTGCCTGCAAAGCCTGCCGCCTCTGAGCAAGCGCCGGACAAGGCACCTGTAAAGGCGCCTGAACCTGAAAATAAATAACTCGCAAGGGAGTGCGGATAAGCTATCCGCACTCCCCTAAACTCTATTTCCCGGGTTAGCAACCTGAGTAGCAGTATTAAGGAGGGTTTGACGACTATGGCGTTTGAAGGAACGGTGAAGTGGTTCAACGAATCCAAGGGATATGGGTTTATCCAGCAGGACAATGGACCGGACGTTTTCGTTCACTATTCTTCGATTTCCGGAGAAGGTTTCAAGACGTTGACGAAGGGCCAGAGGGTACAATTCGAAATAACCACCGATGACAAGGGGCCTAAGGCGGCTAATGTAGCCAAAATATGATTGCGGGCCCTTTCTAAGGCCCGTCCTAATTGTTGTCCGCAACTATATCTATGGAACTTCTCATAGTTTGATTTTTGAAAGCCTTTCCATTTTTTTGTTATTGTAGCCCTATGCGTTTACCCTATTGGATAAAATCTGAGACTGATCAGAGGAAACTGCCTTCGGGTCGTCTTCCAGGTAATGGAATACATGCTACGAAGCGCCTGCTGAGAAAACATGGACTCTCATCGGTGTGCGAAGAAGCGAGATGTCCAAACCAGGAATACTGTTTTGCAAAGCCGACTGCAACGTTCATGATACTCGGGAGCGTATGTACAAGAAACTGTGCATTTTGCGCGGTCACTTCGGGCACGCCTGTCGACGTAGATGCAACGGTGTCTGAGCAGATTGTCGACGCAGTCCGGGAGATGTGTCTTCGATATGTTGTTATCACGTCGGTGACACGCGACGACCTTCACGATGGGGGGGCGTCGCACTTCGCTGACGTCATCAGGGCATTAAAAATTGGTTTTCCAAATGTCGGAGTTGAGGTGCTTACCCCCGATTTTAAGGGTGACCGCGAAGCCCTGAAAATTGTCATCGATGCCGGACCGGATCTCTTTAACCACAATATGGAAACGGTGCGGCGGCTGTATCAGACAATCAGGCCACAGGCCAACTATGGGCGTTCACTTGAAGTGCTTCGGGCCGCAAAAGAAATAAATCCTAAGATCAGGACAAAATCGGGTTTAATGCTGGGCCTCGGTGAAACGCCCTGCGAGGTCGAGAGTTTGCTTGACGATCTGATAAGCGTTGGTTGTGATGCGCTCACCATAGGACAATATCTGAGACCTTCAAAAAAGAATCATCCTGTTGTAGAATACATAATTCCCCGGGTATTCGATGAGCTCAAGGATAAGGCCGTGCAGCTTGGTTTTACCAGTGTGGCTTCCGGTCCCCTGGTCAGGAGTTCCATGAATGCCGAGGAAACGTATAGAGGAGGATAAATGTACGAGTTTAACAGGATCAAGAGACTGCCCCCGTACGTATTCGCTATCGTCAATCACCTGAAGATGGAATCACGTCGGCAAGGTGAAGATATAATCGATCTTGGCATGGGGAACCCTGATCTGCCCACGCCGAAACATATAGTCGACAAGCTTTGCGAGGCAGCGAGGAACCCCAAGAACCATAGGTATTCCGCGTCGAAAGGAATTACACAGCTCAGAGTGGCAATAACGGAGTGGTACAAACGCCGCTTCGATGTAGATATAGACCCCGAGACAGAGGCTGTTGTAACAATAGGATCCAAGGAGGGGCTTTCGCATCTCGCCCTCGCCATGGTCCAGCCTGGTGACGTTATCATGTCTCCGACGCCCGCATATCCTATACATCCATATGCGGTAATAATCGCCGGCGGCGAGGTCTCGAGCATCCCGATCGGACCAGGGATCGACTTTTTCGCCGAAATGGAAAAGACTTTCAAGAAGACATGGCCTAGGCCGAAGATCCTTATCATCAACTTCCCTCATAACCCTACGACCGCGGTGTTGGACGGGCACGAATTTTTCAGAAAGGTTGTCGATTTCGCAAAGGAAAATAACATCATCGTTATCCATGATTTTGCTTATGCAGATCTACTCTTCGACGGATATAAGGCACCCAGCTTTCTGCAGGTGCCGGGAGCAAAGGACGTCGGCGTTGAGTTTTTCTCGCTTACCAAGAGTTACTCTATGGCAGGATGGAGGGTCGGCTTCTGCTGCGGAAACAGGGAAATAGTCGGCGCCCTCACCAAGATAAAAAGCTATCTCGACTACGGTATGTTTCAGCCGATCCAGATCGCCAGCATCGTAGCTTTGAGGGGGCCCCAGGCTTGCGTCGAGGATATGCGGCAAATTTACCAGTCTAGAAGGAACACTCTCATCAAAGGACTGGGCCAGTCCGGCTGGAATGTAGAACCGCCGAAGGCCACTATGTTCGTCTGGGCCGAAATACCTGAGCCGTTTAAAGATATGGGATCGCTCGAATTTGCGAAATTCCTCATTAAAGAGGCAAAGGTCGCGGTATCCCCCGGCATCGGCTTCGGGGAGGGAGGAGACAACTTCGTGAGGTTCGCGCTTGTTGAAAACGAACACAGGATAAAGCAGGCGGCAAAGGGGATAAAGAAGGCGCTTAACAGGGGCGCATAAGGAGCGATATATCATGAGAAAACGCGAAATATCTATCGGTATAATAGGTTTTGGGACGGTCGGTTCGGGTACGGCCAGAATCCTTCTCGAAAACAGCGGCATTATAAAAAGCAGGACCGGCTTTAATGTAAAACTTAAACGCATAGCCGATAAAGACATGACAACCGACCGCGGCCTCAAGGTGCCGGCTGGCATGCTTACTACTGATGCGAGTGTGGTCCTGAACGATCCAGAAATTGATATCGTAGTGGAGCTTATCGGAGGCATTCACCCTGCAAAGGACTTCATGCTCCAGGCGATAAAGAACAGGAAGCATGTCGTTACCGCCAATAAGGCGCTTCTTGCCACGGAGGGTAATGATATCTTTGCTGCAGCCCTCGAAAATGGCGTTGAAGTGGGGTTAGAAGCATCTGTTGCAGGTGGAATCCCAATCATCAAGGTCATCCGCGAAGGGCTCGTAGCTAACAATCTGGTCGCAATTTACGGCATCATAAACGGTACGTCGAATTACATACTTACCAAGATGACGGATGAAAAAGTCGACTTTTCAAACGCGCTCAAGGAGGCGCAGAGGCTCGGCTATGCCGAGGCCGACCCTACATTCGACATCGAAGGGATCGATACCGCCCACAAACTTACGATCATCTCTTCGCTAGCTTATGGGATACCTCTTTCATACAACGAGGTTTATAAGGAAGGCATTACGAAGATTACGGCTAGCGATATCGACTTTGCGGCTGAACTTGGGTACAAGATAAAGCTGTTAGCCATAGCGAAATCCGATAGCGGTGAAATAGAGATGAGGGTACATCCCACGATGGTCCCTAACGAATACCTTATCTCTAAGATCGACGGGGTCTTCAATGCGGTTTATGTCGAGGGTGATGCAGTCGGTTCAACCCTTTATTACGGCCGCGGCGCAGGCGACATGCCGACCGGCAGTGCGGTCGTATCCGATATCGTCGACATTGGAAAGAACATCGTATCAGGCGGCTCTGCCCGGTTGTCCGGCATCTGCTCAGGTGGTGAAAAATCCTGTGTCATTAAGCGGATAAAGAAGATGGAAGATATCGATAGTATGTATTACTTCAGGTTCTCGGCCCTCGACAAACCCGGAGTGCTTTCGAAGATTTCGGGCATCCTAGGCAACTACAACATCAGCATCGCCTCGGTAATCCAGAAGGGCAGGAGTGTTGTAGGCTCAGTGCCGCTCGTAGTGCTCACTCACATGGCGCGCGAAAGGGATGTCATGAAAGCTGTTGCCGAGATAGACGCCATGCCTGCAGTTTCCGAAAAGACGCTCTACATTAGAGTCGAGGGGAAAGAATAGGAGCTCAATGCTCTTTTCCGAGGATCAACTCCAGAGATATAGCCGGCATATGATCCTCCCCGGGGTGGGCGCTGAGGGACAGGAAAAACTGCTTAAGGCGAAGGTGCTTGTCGTCGGAGTCGGTGGTCTCGGTTCTCCCGCAGGCTACTATCTCGCGGCGGCCGGCATTGGCGATCTTGTGATAGTCGATAATGATGTGGTTGAACTGAGTAACCTCCAGAGACAGATCGCTCACAGTACAACAAAGATCGGCCTGCCAAAGGTAGTTTCTGCAAAGGATACATTCGAAGCACTGAACCCCGACACGAAAGTCACTGCAATTAGAGAGCGGATCACCAGGAGCAACATCTCGGGACTGATTAGGAATTACGACATCGTGGTCGACTGCAGCGATAATTTCGCGACGCGTTTTCTCATCAACGATGCCTGTGTGTTGTCGAAAAAGCGCCTCGTGAGCGGGGCGATTCTCAGGTTCGAGGGCCAGCTTACAACTATACTGCCCGGTGAAGGGCATTGTTACCGCTGTCTGTTCGAGGAGATGCCGCCGGCCGACATCGTCAATTCTCTCCAGACAGCCGGCCTCGTTGGCGCTGTCCCCGGCGTGATCGGATCGCTTCAGGCCCTTGAAGTGATCAAGCTCATCGTGGGCATAGGGAACGTGCTGAAAGAGAGGCTCCTCATCTTCGACGGACTGGAAACAAAGTTCCGGCGCATCAAGGTCCAAAGGAATCCGGAATGCCCGGTCTGCGGAGACGATCCGACAATCACAACTCTCAATGACAGGGATTATGGAGCATCCCGATTCTGACGCGACTACATTATCTCCATCCCCGTGAGACGATCTCTTGCGACTTCCTGTAGGGGAATTTTTTCACGAGATCAGCTACCGGCATTTTCTCATCTCCTTCCCTCATCGAGTGTACGAGTACGATAGACACCCCATAATCGTTCTCGTAGGAGGTCCCCGACAATTGGATCGGGACGCCTTTCCCGTTGACGGTATGGCATGCCGCGCAGGTTATCGGACCTGCGTATTTGCCGTCGAGGCTGAATTGCAGGGCCTGCTCATGCGACGTGAAATCGACTGTCTTATTCGATCCTTCATAGCGAACGGGATACAAACCGTGCATGGATTCGTGGCATGATTTGACAGGCCACAACTCCATGCGCTTTCGAATATCGATATAGTGAATATTTGGCAGGCTGATCGATCGGACAATATTTTTCGCCTTCGCTCTCGACAAATGGCGTTGCATGGCAATCTGCGCAATGCGACTCTCCGGGCGACAGCCACCAGTCTTTGCCCCCTGAAGCGGCGGTATACGTGAGTGCCTCTCCTTTGTCAGCATTCCATGGCAGCGGTGATATCCTTGTCTTTAACGGACCGTAACAGAACCGCCGATATATGGTTCGCATAGTATGAATTCAGCGGACCTCCCGCAGCACCGACTATGGGATCAACGAAGAAATCCCTGAACCTTTTGAGGTCTCCTCCGGCCATTGCGGCTACTACTTTGCCGATTGATTTGTTTCGTAATATCTTACCTTCCTGCGATGTGGCATCGCTCAGATCGTCATGCAGGTAAAGTTCGTTAGACAAATGATTGCGGCAATTTGTGCAATATAATCCCCTCATCCCTGAGATCTGATGCCCCTGTTCGTCCTTCATGCTTGCTTCTTTCAGATACCAGTTGCCGATGGCGTTGAGGAAAAAGGGAGGTTTGACGCCGGGGTTCGTATTCCCTCCTTAAATAGCATCCACCTCCCGCAATCCTGAGGTCCGTGTCCGAGAAGCGGGGATTGCCTTCCGCATCTATTATCTGGTACGGATTCTTGTCGGGATTGTTCATGCTACTATTCTGCCAATGCGTAGGATGGCAAGTCTGGCAGTTCCGGGTCCTTCCCGTCTTGTCGGGCATGGGGATATAACCCATATGCACTGTGTGTACCGCTTCCGTAAGAGGCTTTGCCACGAGCGCAACATAGCCGGTTGCGCCCGGCCGCGGGGACTGAAGGTTGCCCGATATATTGTCCCCGTGGCAGTCTACACAATTGACCGATCCAGCACCGCCGATTCTGTTCGATACGGCATTTTGGTCCTAACTCTTCAGGAAGGCGGTTTTGTGACGTTTGTCGTGGAGTTCGAGGATATTGATCGAGATTGCCGAGAGACGCGCCATATATTCCGTAATGTCGGGATAGTTATTCTTCCAGTAGGCATACTCCTTGTCGAAAAGCGACAGACCAGCCGCCCTCGATAGTTTCGCGGCTTTGCCTTGTCCTGAGTGGCAGACCGAACAATCAGTAATGTCGACCGGTTCGGTACCGAAAAACTCGACGGGCATGCCCTTCGCAATAACGGGCTAGCCTTCATTAATCACGCAGCCGCACAATCGCATATTGATAAGGCTGGAAGTCGCGTTCCTTAAATGTCCTTATTGTGCCTTTCCTGGTGCTGTCTTTGAATGCGGTCAAAGGAAGGCCCAGCGCGTCCCACAGGCATAACGATGTATGCCTGAGTGGAACATTTCCGATCTCCGGCATTATCGAATCTGTAAAGACGATATTGCCTCCATTTCTCTTTTGCATAGTCCAGATATCCGTCCGCGATGTTTTTCCCTGGCGGTCCCGAGTCTATATTTACTGAGATCTCCTTGCCTATATGCAGACGTTTAGCCCATTCCAGATTATCCGTCAATGTTCCCTCCAGGTCTTTGTAAATGAACAGGTGCTTCCATGCGTAGTTCGCCATGTTATCGCCTGGGTGACTCATAGTCCCATCCCCGCTGACGTCTTTCGGCACCTGCCAGTATTTCATCTTGTTGCCTTCACTGTAACTTTTGTCCTTTATCGAATAATGTAGCTTAACCTTGTCATTAGGCGATAAAAGGCGAGGCAGTTCACCGTTAAGACCGGATTGTACAGCCTGAGCCTGCACGCTGTTGTACGGTGGAATGACGTAGCAATAGGAAACATCGAAGCCGACGCAGTGCATGCCTAGTTCATAGTTGATGAGGATATTGTACGGATTACGCGGGTTATAAACCGTAATCCCTTTCCCGGCGAAGGCTTCTATCTTTGCGGGCTTTACGGGTTCTAGCAGGCTTAAGGTAAAGGGAGGGCTTCCATCGTCTCTCTCCTCATCGGATATAACATTGGTCGCGAACATAACTAATCAAGACACCGCCAGCGAAAAAAGCAGCAATAACCCTGTAAATCCTTTCATGGAACCGACCTCCTATAACTTATTATGAGAACCCGGCAACCTTAATTCAATTCTAACCATTTTCCGCTCAGAAGCTCAGAATGCATTCGTCGTAAGCTTAGGGTGCGAAGTCGTTGCCACGGGTCCCGTTTGCGTATCTTTTAAAGAAAGGTATAAAATAAACTATTAATTCGAAAGGTTTTTCAAAAGCTGGGGCTCCAAGGTCTGAAATGATGTATGTTTGACGAAAAATTTTCAAGATTGATCAAGCAAGGCTTCCTGTCTGAAAAAGAATTGCTTGACATAATAGTCGCATCTACCGCCTCCGGCAAATACCCCGAAGATCTCTTGTTGTCAAAAGGCATTCCAAAGCATGAAATTCTGTTCTGCCTTACCGAATATTACGGCCATCCTTTCGTGGAATACGATGAAGATATTATTGTCTCTTCAAAAATTGTGAGGATGATGGACCTCGAAAAGATGAAACAGGTCCTCTGGATCCCCCTCTATTTCGAAGGCGATCAGGCTGAGGTCATTGCTTACAATCCCGACGCTTCCTGTGCTGAGGAAATAAAAAGGACCCTGAATGTTAAGAAAGTCAGCTTCCTTGTGGCTCTCCCCGCAGACGTTATCAGGATTATTGAGAACAACCTTGATCTGAATCCAAATTTCGGGGTTTCAGGTGGCAGGACATCTCTCGCAATGGTACGGATATTCCTTGCAGAAAAACGATCTGCGCTCGCCAGTTACAGGACGTCCCTGGCAAAAGGGCGAACCGGACTAGCCTTCATAAGGACAGGGATTTCCTTCATTATTATTTCGATCGTACTATTCAGATTGTTGGGTATTGGATACTCAAACATCTTCGAAGCGGCACTCTTTTTGGCAGGCATATTGATAACCGTAGACGGGGTTAATTGGTATTTGCCAGCACGGAAGACAGGCAAGAAAATGTTAGACTGTGCATCGACGTGTCCGACGGGAGGCGGAACGGTCCTCGAAATGTCTAATCCCGGGAATAGTCCTTGCTTTACACGCAGCGGGCCGGTGGAAGGGGCCAGTGAAATGCGCGCTAAATGGTGCAGCCTATCGCCGGTGATGCGGCGGCGGTTTCTGGCAAACGACAGAACCGACCTGTCGGAGGAGAGGACGACACTTGCATGTCACAGGACACTTATGGCCAGGGGACGGAACGGACTCGCGTTTACGCGAACCGGCATTGCATGCATTGGACTCGGTATTGTAATGCTGAAGCAATTCCCGGCAAGCGACTGGACTCTGTTCGACATAGTTCTTATTTCGATCGGCATGCTGATGGCATTGGAGGGTTTCTATTGGTATTTACCGGGACGACGGTCCGGAATCACATGCATTAAATCCCTGACGAAAGCACAAGAGAATAAAAATATTTGGGACATATTTTTCCCGCCTTCACACAAACGAAAGGGTTTTGAAACCATTCGTGCTCATGTGCCTCCTGTTAGAAGGTCCTTTGCCCGTGGAATCTGGGCCACTACAGGACTTGCCCTTGAAAGGACGATGCTGGCCGACAGGCGCAATGTTATGGCAAGACTGAGGACTGTCATGGCAAGGGCGCGAACGGGCTTGGCATTCATCAATACAGGAGCCAGCATCGCGGCGGTCGGTATTGGGTTGCTGTCTTATTATGGTCCGGAGGCGGTTTCTTGGACTCTTTTCGACGGGATTCTTATTGCAACGGGACTCCTGCTAATTGCCGACGGACTATATTGGTATATACCAGCCGAGAAAACACGCAGACAATTCCCGTATTGCTTTAGAGGAATGGAGATCATTATCCCGGATTACGGCAGACCTGCCGGTGACTGGAAAAGGGTGACGATTGAAGATGAAAACCTCTGATAAGACGGAGGATAAATTTCTCATACTCTTGGATTATTCGGTCCTGACACCGAGCAGGCTCACTGAAGCTATAAACTCTGCCGAGGCAAGGGCCGTCGACATCGAAACCGTCCTTATCAGAGAATACGGGGTTTCCCGCCATGCGCTTATACACGCCTTTGCCGACTATTATCAATGTCCATATGTTGAATTCGATGAAAGAATGCCCATCCCACCTGCACTACTCAAGGGACTGGATGGCGACAGACTTTCCATAAGTCATTGGTTCCCTATAGCTCAAGAAGGCAACAGGATAATTATTGCGGCGAACGACCCTGAAAATCCTCTGGTCCTGAGTGAAGCGAGAAAATATTTCAACTCGGAAGAATACGAGGTCTGGTTTGCACTTCGGGAGGACATTCGATGGTTCATAAAAGACTTTCTGCATGCCAACCCAGGACGTCTCGCAGGGACAGAGCGGACCGGCCTTGCTATGTGGCGAAATACAATGGCTCATTGGAGAACGAAGCTTGCATGTTACAGGACCGATCTGGCAAAAGGCAGGACAAGCCTGACTGTTCTCAGATGGGGCCTTGCCGTGATTGCCCTGTCGGATGTGCTCATACATTTTCGTAAGCCTGGAACGTTCTTATCCGTCTATTGGTTCACTGTGGGTATCGGCCTTGTCATGGCAGTGTTCGGATTAGTGGGTTATTTGAAGGTCAGGAAAATGAGGATGAAACCGCCGGGGAATCAGACACTGGTGCAGGAAACAGCCGCAACCCTCTATTTCCTTGAAAATTATCACTTCATAGAAGATACCGGGGTGAATACCGCTACGAAAGGGACAATGCTGGCGCGTTTGGGAGATTTTCTTGCGAATCATTGCACAATACTTTATCCGAAACCGGCAAGCAAGGTGCGCACCCAGCTTACACGCGAAAAGAGTGTCCTGGCAGCGCAGCGGACGGTTGCTGCCTGTTACAGGACAATATATGCCAGGGCAAGAACCGGCCTCGCCTTCATCCGGACGGGAGTGTCTTTTTCGAGCCTAGGACTTGTTCTTATGAAATATTTCTCATTCAGCGCATTGGCCGTAATCGATATAATGCTTATAGCGGCCGGGGTCCTGATGATAGTGGACGGCGCATTGTGGTACTTGCCGGTAAGAAAGGAGCAATCCGAGATGCCGAGATGCCCCGTTCCGGAATGAGAGCGCTGAATGAAGATTGAACATAAAATAAAGTATTCATATTTTTTTAATGTAGCTTTTATCGTGCTTATAGGTCTGTTCGCCTTGCATAATATGGATAAGGTCCTTGCAAAGCTGAGGTTTGTGGAGATATCCGATGACCTGAATGCGTCTTTTCTCGAAATGCGCATTTCGGAAAAAAACTTTCTCCTCTACAGGGAAGAGAAGTGGATCGTGAATATCCATGAGAACATAGACGATTCCAAAAAGGCCATTGAAGCGACCAAGGACGACATAAGCCGCGTCATCGGCGAGAACAATCTCCAGTTGCTCAAGTCATATCTTGATGAATATTCCAAAGTCATAGACGGGATCGACAAGACCGGAGGCAAGGACCCGCACCTGGAAACGGAGCTGAGGACCGTCGGCGGCAAATTGAGGGATTTCTTCAAGAACAAGACTCAGCTTGAGAGGCAGAGCGTCAACAACATTATTTCTAATGCAAAGAGTCTTCTTTTCATCTCATTCCTCTGTATCTTATTCCTGGCCGTAGTCCTTGGAAGGTTCGTTTCGAAAAAAATAATGGTTTCACTGCGGGCGATCGAAGGGCTTGCGCTGTCCATAGCTGAAGGCAACTTCAGCAAGATAGACGATGTGAAGTCCAAGGACGAATTCGGGTCCGTAATACTTGCGATAAACCGCATGTCTCAGGAACTCGAGGACAGAGGTGAAGAGATCATCCAGTCAAAAAAACTAGCCTCCCTCGGGGTCCTGACTGCTGGAGTGGCGCACGAACTGATCAATCCGCTGAATAATATTTCGATGATCGCCCAGAATTCGCTTGAATTATACGATTACCTGAGTAAAGAAGACAGGCTGGCACTATTGAACAGGGTCGCAGAAGAGACCAAAAGAATGGAAGCTGTCGTAAGGAACCTGCTGGATTTCTCCAAATCTAGGGAGGCAAAATTAAAGGAAGCGAACATCAACGATATAGTGCGGAAATCGGTACAGCTTATGCAGAATACATTGGATTTGTCGAATATAGAGCCAAGGTTGAACCTCGAACGCAACCTTCCGCGCGTTCGCGTTGACGAGCACCAGATAGAACAGGTAATTGTGAACTTGATAGTAAACGGAGTACAGGCGATGCCGCCGGGCGGCCAACTCACCATTGAGACGAAAAAAAGCGATGAAGATAAGATATATATTTATGTTAAAGACACAGGCCAGGGAATTCCACCTGAATATATACCCAACATTTTCGACCCATTCTTCAGCACAAAAAGCAGCGGCACAGGGCTCGGACTATCGGTAAGTTACGGGATCATAAAAAACCATAAAGGGAATATCAGGGTCGAAAGCGCTGTCGGAGTCGGCACAACCTTTATCATAGAGCTGCCCGCATATGGACGAACAAAGGAGGCTAAAGATGAGCAGTAAGATCATGGTTATCGATGACGAAAAGATTGTGGTCGATATGGCAAAAATGGCACTGGAACATGACGGGTATGTAGTGGAGACTTTCCTGGACGGAGAGGCAGCACTAGCACGGCTTAAAGAAGAGACATTCGATGTCGTCGTCACTGACTTCAAGATGAAAGGCATTGACGGCATGGAAGTCCTCAGGACGGTGAAGGACATGTACCCGAAGACCAAGGTCATCATGATCACGGCCTTTGCCAATCTTGATACCGCCATAGAAGCACTAAGGGGAGATGTATTCGATTTTTTTCCTAAGCCGGTCAAGATAAAGGAACTTAAAGCGTCTATAGAGCGGGCGTTGGAGAAATAGCAGGAATGGGTAAGAGCCTAGAAGGAGTTTTACGCGCCTTCCAAAAGAAAATGAAGAGGGCGGTCGAACCTCTTCCGCCTTTCGGAGAGCTTTTCAATAAATTCAGGGAAGTCCTCGCTAGCCACAACAAGGCAGTCGAAATGATTGCGGACATGGGAGAGAAACTCGGCGGTGAATACCTGTTCGACACCAACTATATCGAGAGAGCATACGCCGAGCTGTCTACCGCAGTCTGGGGTTCGATAAAAAGCTTCGACGCCTTCACTCGCGGCAGGTATCCGAATCTCATGGATGCATTCATCAGGATCGACAACAGGATCAGCGATATGATGTCCAATACGGCCTCCACTTCAGGCGAAATGATCGTCTTCCGCGAAGACACGTTATGGGATATGTACTATGAGGTCGGAGGCAAGAATGCAGGACTCGCCGAAGTCGGCAACATGCTAAAGCTCGATGTCCCGGAGGCTTTCTTCGTTACCACTCATGCATTCGATGGATTTATCACTTTCAATGGACTCAGCGAGAGGGTGGAGGCACTGAGCAAGACCGGCAGCGTTTCGGAGAACGATTTTGCTGCACTTCGCGATGCGGTCATCGGCAGTGAGATTCCTGTCACCCTGAATGATGCGTTTGACAACGCCATCCGGAAGATGAGGGCTAAATGCGGGGTGGGCTGCTCAGTCGCTGTCAGGAGCAGCGCCGAAGAGGAAGACGGGAAACTTTCATTCGCCGGGCAGTTCGATACAGTGCTCAACGTGCCGCTGGAAAGCACAGCGATCAAAGAAGCCTATAAAAAGGTTGTGGCCAGCCTCTTTTCGCTGCATTCAATCGCATACCAAAGACGGTTCGGATACGATGCCAGGAAGATGAAGATGGCAGTCGGGTGCGTGGCCATGGTCGATGCAGTTTCAAGTGGGGTCGTCTATTCGATAGATCCAAGCGGAAAGAAAGAGAATGTACTGATCAGTGCGAACTGGGGCCTCGGCAAGACCATTGTGGAGGGACTTGTGGAAGCTGACATCTACAGGGTCAAAAAGGGCCGAGAACCGCAGATCCTCGGTACCCGTTGTGGCAAGAAAGAGTCTATGACGGTATTACTCCCCGGCGGGGGAATTGATACCATCGTTACCCCTGAGGATATGAGAGGCAGACCGGTACTCGATTCGGAGGTCATAACCGATCTGGCCGTTCGGGCCCAGTCACTCGAAAAGCATTTCAGGAGACCTCAGGACATCGAATGGGCCATCGACAGGGATGGGCGTGTGTTCATACTGCAGTCCAGGGAGTTGAGATTAGGAGACGGCGAAGGCGAGCGGTGCGATTCGGTCGTAAAATCCCTTGCATTGAAACCGACGTTGATGAGGAATAAAGGCATCGCTGTGCAGAAGGGCATAGGAAGTGGCACGGTGTTCGTTGTAAAGACGCCGGACGATGTAAGGGCGATGCCGAAAGGGGCAATTCTGGTTTCAAAACGCGACTTCTCTGTCTTTGTTCGCATTATGAATGATGTGTCCGCCATTATCACGGATATCGGGACGCCCACCAGCCATATGGCTGCGCTTTCAAGGGAATTCAGGATTCCCACGATCGTAAATACAGACGACGCAACCCAAGTCCTTAGTAATGGGATGGAAATCACAGTGAGCATTGATGACGAAGGCAGTGCGGTGTACGAGGGGCTTATCGGGGAAGAGCAGGGGTGCAACGACGCCAAAGCCCCGAGTGTAACAGAGGGGCACGAATACCTGAGAAAAAGGTATGTGCTTAGACACATTTCTCCGCTCAACCTGATCGAACCGCTGCATGATAAGTTTAAGCCCGAAGAGTGCAAGACCATGCACGACATACTCAGATTCATACACGAGAAGTCCATCATGGAGCTCGTGGACTGCGCGAGACATAAGAAGGCGAGTCTCAGAGGCTATACCGCCGTGGCACTGGATCTGGAGATTCCCGCAAGCATCGTGCTTATTGACATGGGCGGCGGACTTGTTAAGAGGGGAACCAACGCCAATAATGTTGCAAGGAAGAGCGCAACGGCCGCCGAGATCGCATCTATACCGCTCAAGGCGATAATCGGGGGAATGGGGTACCCTGGTGCGTGGCATAACGAAGCGGTCCCATTAAGGATGAAAGATTTTTTCATGAGCATGACGAGAATGCCAGACATACACTCGACGAGCATGAGTTCCCCCATTCAGAATGTTGCGGTTGCTTCTAGGGATTACGTCAACCTCAGTCTCAAGTTCGGGTATCACTTCAATATAGTGGATTGTTACTGCAGCGAGAACCCCAGGAACAATCATGTCTACTTCCGTTTTTCCGGTGGTGCTACCGATCTGGTGCAGCGCTCCAGACGGGTGCAATTCATAGCATCAATATTGAAGGAGCATGGGTTCACTATCTGGACGACCGGCGACCTCCTCATAGCTCGGCTCGCCAATATCGGCAGGGTTCGGATGGAAGAGGTCCTAGACCAGCTGGGTAGACTCATCGCTTTCGTGAGAAAGCTCGATGCCCTGCTGCGTGACGATGCGGCCATTGAATATTATGCACAGAGGTTCAAAGATGGTAACTACGAGTTGATGGAAGGCGGCGGAAAGGGATAGGGGCGAATTTGCTCAATTATTTCATCCTCGTTGTTTTTCATTGCCGGTAATATTAAATGTTGCGGGTCAGCTTCAAAAACATCACAAATATAATCACTTATATCCAGTTGCAGGCTTTGATTTTATGTAGGCTTTGGGTTAGAATACAATTTACTTTTTTTCGCTGGAGATCTTATTACGAGGACATCGAACAGTTCTTCCGTATTGGAGACGATATGGCACTAAGAGTATGAATGGTTCACGGTCTGTAAAAAGGAGGGACTATGAAAAAAAGAGTTAAACTGATCTTCCCCCAGCATCTTGTCAGAGAACCGATCATCTTCACAATGGCGAAGAATTATAACGTTATGCCCAATATCAGAAGGGCGCGAGTTACCGATACGGTAGGCGAGATGGTTCTTGAACTCGAAGGTGAGCAGGAGGACCTGGAGAAAGGCCTGAAAGCGCTGAGAAGCCAAGGTGTCGAAGTTGAGTTTATCGAAACGGACTCAGTAGAGTAGCAGAATTGCGGCGTTGCTAAATCCGAATTTGACGATAGTCGAAAGGTGCCGGAAAGGTAATGGAAAAGATCATATGAAATATGTTGTCATCATCGGCGACGGTATGGCCGACAGGCCTATCGATGAAATAGGCGGTTTAACGGTCCTCCAGAAGGCGGTGACTCCTAACATGGACTGGCTTGCGGTCAAAGGCACTGTGGGTATGGTCAGGACTATCCCGGCAGGAATGACACCCGGCTCGGACGTGGCAAACCTGAGCATAATGGGTTACGATCCGGCCGCATATTATACGGGACGAGCCCCGCTCGAGGCTGCGAGCATGGGGATAGAACTCCGCAAAGACGATGTGGCCTTTCGCTGCAATCTTGTTACACTCGAGAGCGAGGGCGCTGGTTCGATAATGAAAGACCACAGCAGCGGCCATATTACGAGCGCGGAAGGTCGCGAGCTGCTCTCGGCGATAAGCGCCGAATTGAAGAGTGATCAGGTGACGTTTTATCCGGGGGTGAGCTACCGGCATCTCATGGTATGGAACAACGGCAGTGTGAAGGCCCATTGCACGCCTCCCCATGATATACTCGACAGGCCAGTTGCGGATTATCTTCCTTCGGGAGACGGAAGCAAGTTATTGAATGAACTCATGGAGCGGTCAGTAAAGATTCTAGCTAGTCATCCCGTCAATGAAAAAAGGCGGTCCGTCGGAAAGAGACCTGCCAGCAGCATATGGCTTTGGGGCCAGGGGAAGAAGCCTTCAATCCCGACATATCGCGATAAATACGGAATCACCGGCTCACTGATATCCGCCGTTGACCTTACAAAGGGACTGGGTGTTTGTGCGGGCCTCAGGATAATTAACGTGCCCGGCGCTACAGGATGGATTGACACGAATTATGCGGGTAAGGCTGATTATGCGGTTAATGCTCTTAACGACGCAGATTTCGTATATATTCATCTGGAGGCCCCGGACGAGGCGGGGCACGCAGGAAACCTTGAATACAAGATCAAGGCTGTAGAAGATCTCGATGCTCTCGTAATAGGCCCTGTTCTTGAGAAGGTTAAGGAGCGGTTCGGCGAAGTCAGGCTGCTGGTAATGCCCGACCATGCCACGCCGGTAAAAGAGAGGACGCATACGAGCGAGCCTGTGCCCTTCATAATCTATGACAGCCGTGTAGAATACGCTAATGCAGGAGCGACGTACGACGAATCCATTGCAACCCGCAATGGCATCATGATCGTGGATAAAGGACATACTCTTATGGATTACTTCATCAAGGAGGCAGTTGAATAAATGCTTATCGTACAAAAATACGGAGGCACATCGGTAGGCAACCCAGACCGTATCAAGGCCGTTGCAACGAGGGTGGTCGCTACTGTGCGTCAAGGCCATAAGGTTGTGGTCATAGTTTCTGCCATGTCGGGCGAGACTGATAAACTTATCGGGTACGCCGACCAGGTCTCTTCTAATCCGACTGAGAGGGAGATGGATCTTCTCCTGTCGTCAGGAGAGAGAATTACGACCGCCCTTACTTCCATGGCGATTTCGGAGTTGGGGCAGAAGGCCATTGCCCTCACAGGCCGGCAGGCCGGTATTATTACAGACGCTGTCTATACCAAGGCAAAGATCGAGAGAATCAAGGCGGATAAAGTTAATAAGGCACTTGATAACGGATACGCGGTAGTCATAGCGGGGTTCCAGGGTGTAACTGAAGACGATGAAATAACGACACTCGGCAGGGGAGGCTCCGATCTTTCGGCTGTTGCTGTTGCTGCGGCACTGAACGCAGATCTATGTGAAATATACACCGACGTGGACGGCGTGTATACGACCGACCCAAACATTGTGCCGGAGGCCAGGAAGCTAGAAAAAATTTCGTACGAAGAGATGCTCGAACTGGCAAGCCTGGGAGCAAAGGTCCTTCAGACCCGGTCCGTGGAGTTTGCAATGAACTATAACGTCCCCGTGGTAGTCCGTTCCAGTTTCAATAATAATCCGGGTACGCTTGTTACCAAGGAGGATCAGGATATGGAAAAGGTTGTGGTAGCTGGAGTTGCTTACGATAAAAACCAGGCGAAGCTTACCGTCATGCATGTTCCGGACAAGCCGGGTATAGCAGCCAGGCTTTTCAATACGATCGCCGATGCTAATATTGTAGTTGACGTTATAGTCCAGAATGTTAGCGCAGACGGGCTTTCGGCAGACATATCGTTTACGGTTCCCAAAACCGACAGCAGGAGGGCATTAGAACTTGCACAGAGGCTTGCCGACGATCTCGGAGCGAAAGGTGTTGACGTCAGGGACGACCTTGCTAAGATCTCTATAGTGGGCGTAGGCATGAGGACGCATTCGGGCGTGGCGGCGCAGATGTTCGGCACCCTCTCGAAACATGGGGTAAATATTATGGCGATTAGCACTTCTGAGATAAAGGTTTCGTGTCTTATAGAAGCTAAGTATACGGAACTCGCGGTACGGGTCCTGCACGAAGAGTTCGGGCTCAATAAACATGATTGAGGCTTAATGCGCAGGATAGAGATATATGATACGACACTGAGGGACGGCGCCCAAGCCGAAGATATATCGTTTTCGGTTGAGGACAAGCTCAGAATAACCGAGAAGCTGGACGACTTCGGGGTGCATTATATCGAAGGCGGGATGCCGGGCTCCAACCCCAGGGATGTCGAATATTTCAGGAAGGTCAGGAAGCTGCCACTTTCCAACGCGTTATTGGTGGCATTCGGCAGCACGCATAGCCCGAAACATAAAGCTAAAGACGATCCCGGTCTGAAGTCCCTGATAGAGTCGAAGGCTAAGGTTCTGACAATCTTCGGCAAGACCTGGGATTTTCATGTGAAGGAGGCCCTCAAGATTTCGCTCGACGCTAACCTCGGGATCGTCCACGACTCGATCGCCTATTTGAAAAAGAATGCCGAAAAGGTTTTCTTTGATGCAGAACATTTTTTCGACGGTTACAAAGATAACCCCGGATATGCGATCAAATGTCTGCTGGCAGCAGAGAAGGGCGGTGCCGACTGTATCGTTCTTTGCGATACCAACGGCGGGTCTTTGCCCCATGAGGTGGTTGAGATAGCGAGGGAAGTCGCACGTAAACTCAAAAAGCCGTTTGGCATCCATACACACAACGATGCCGACTGCGCTGTCGCTAATTCTATAGCTGCCGTCGAAAACGGCGCGGTCCAAGTGCAGGGCACTATCAACGGTCTCGGCGAGCGCTGTGGCAACGCCAACCTGATCTCGGTCATCCCGAACCTGCAGCTCAAACTCGGCTACCATTGCCTCTCGGATGATCAGCTCGTGCGCCTGCGTGAGGTCTCCCGGTATGTGGATGAAATTTCCAATATTAGGCATTTCAAGAGACAGCCCTTTGCCGGAGATAGCGCGTTTGCGCACAAGGGCGGCATACATGTAAGCGCAATCAGGCGCAGGCCTGAGACCTATGAACACATGAGACCCGAGCTTGTTGGAAATTCCCAAAGGGTGCTCATCTCCGATCTTGCAGGCAGAAGCAACGTGCTGAGGAAGGCCGAAGAGTTCAAGATCCACCTGACTTCTGATTCTCCCGAATTGCAAGCTATTATCGATGAACTAAAGGTGCTTGAGCATCAGGGATTTCAATTCGAAGGCGCGGAGGCCTCTTTCGAGCTTCTCCTCAAGAAGGCGCTCGGTCTTCACCGGAGATTTTTCGACCTGATCGGCTTCAGGGTCATCATCGAGAAGCGGAAGGAAAACGAAGATCCCATGAGCGAGGCAACTATCATGGTGAAGGTCGGGAAGCACGTGGAGCATACAGCTGCCACCGGACAAGGCCCGGTTAATGCGCTCGACAATGCACTGCGCAAGGCCCTCGAAAAGTTCTATCCAGAACTGAGGAGCGTGAAGCTTCAGGACTATAAGGTGAGGGTGCTTACTGCGGGCAAAGGTACATCTGCCAAGGTCCGCGTTCTCGTAGAGAGCGGAGACGAGGAAGCCAGATGGGGAACGGTCGGCGTTTCGGAGAATATAATAGAGGCGTCATGGCAGGCACTTGTGGACAGCATCGAGTACAAACTTCTTAAGGAAAAAGGCTGAAGGGGATGGAAGAAACCGGAGTTGTAAAGAGAGTCGATGGTCCGAAAGCTTTTGTCGCAGTAAAGAGACAGAGCGCTTGTGACGCCTGCGCTTCGGGTTCTGCCTGTAAAGTCTCGGAGAGCGGAGCTGAAATAGAAGCCTTCAACGCTGTACACGCTGAGGTTGGCGACACGGTGAAGATAGCATTCAAAGCCTTCACTTATTTGAAGGGTACGCTCCTGATCTACGGAATCCCCGCGTTTGCCCTGGTTGTCGGCACCGTCATCGGCAAGGAATCCCTGAGCGTTTTTTTCCCTTCGAGTGATCCTGATATTTTGTCAGCGCTTTCCGGGTTCGGTTTCATGATCGCATCATTCTTAGGTGTTAAGCTTCTTATCAGTAAGTTCGAGAAGAAGAAAGAATTGGTCCCGGTCATCGAAGAGATTATCAGCAAGAGGTAGGGGCTGCGGCATGCCGTTTCCCTGCTTAAATATATCGAGGGGGTAGTCTATGACCAAGCTTGATGCAGGACACATCAGAAACGTAGCGATCATTGCACACAGTGGAGCCGGGAAAACGTCGTTGTCTGAAGCCATTCTGTTCAACGCGGGCGCCATTGACAGAGCCGGTACTGTGGAAGGCGGCAATACCACCATGGATTTCGAGCCGGAGGAAACCGATCGCAAGATAAGCGTCACGTCCGCTGTTGCTTACTGCGATTGGAACGATACACGCCTAAATCTTATCGACACCCCTGGATTCATCAATTTTATAGAGGATACAAGGGGATGTCTGCGCGTTGCCGACGGGGCGGTCGTAATTGTCAGTGCAATATCCGGTGTCAAGGCAGAGACCGAAAAGATCTGGAGGTATGCCTGCGAGTTCGAGGTGCCGAGGATCGTCTTTGTGAACAAGCTCGACAAAGAGGCGGCTGATTTTTCGAATGCCATCAGCGAGCTCGAAAAGTCGTTCGACCAGGAAGCAATCCCCCTGTTTATACCAATCGGCGCTGGTGAGAGCTTTAGGGGCATAGTCGACCTCGTCGCGATGAAGGCATATGTGTACAAAGACGGTAAGGCGTCGGAAACCGACATCCCGGATGATCTCAAAACCGTAGCTGAAGATTATAGGAAGAAGCTTGTAGAAAAGATTGCCGAAGCCGATGATTCTCTCCTCGAAAAGTATCTCGAAGGTGGCGAAATTACGAACGAAGAGGTTATGAAGGGCATCAAGGAGGCCTCTCTCACAAGACGTTTTATACCAATGGCATGCGGTTCTGCAACGATGAACATAGGAGTGACACAGCTGATGGATCTCATGCTTATGTGTTTGCCGACACCGGAGGAAATGAGCAGGATTTCGCCGATCAGGGGTACGAATCCGAAGGACGGTAAGGAGGTCGACCGCAAGCCGGTCACTACGGACCCACTTACTGCTTATGTATTTAAAACCGTCGCCGATCCGTTTGCCGGAAAACTCTCCATATTCAGGGTTTACTCGGGCGTTCTTAAGGCCGACTCGACTGTCCTAAACGCAACATCAGGCGCCAAGGAGAGGGTCGGACAGATCTTCTATCTCGTTGGAAAGAAGCATGTTCCAGTGGCGTCGGTCAATGCCGGCGAGATAGCAGCCGTCGTTAAGCTTAAAGAGACGAATGTTGGGGACACGCTATGTGAAGAACATCATCCGCTTGTGTTGCCGAAAGTGAAGTTTGCCGAACCGATTATTTCATATGCCATAGCACCTAAGACCAAGGGCGACGAAGATAAGGTTAGCATTGGTCTCCACAGGATACTCGAGGAGGACCCGACTATCCGCTTTACGAGGGATGAGGAGTCGAAGGAGATGATCCTGTCGGGCATGGGTCAGGTGCACTTGGAGGTTGCCCTCGACAAGCTCAGGAGAAAATTTGGTGTGGAGGTTGCTATGAAAGCGCCGAAGATCGCCTACAGGGAGACGATCAAGGCCCGCACCAGGGCGCAGGGACGTTACAAGAAACAGTCCGGCGGCCGCGGACAGTTTGGGGATTGCTGGATCGAGTTCGAGCCGCTTCCGAGGGGAGGGGGCTTCGAGTTTGTCGACAAGATTGTCGGCGGAGTCATTCCCCAGCAGTATCGGCCGGCCGTAGAGAAGGGAATCATCGAGAAGTTGAAGGAAGGCCTTATTGCGGGGTATCCGATGGTTGATGTGAAGGTTACGCTTACAGATGGGTCCTATCATTCGGTTGATTCATCTGAAATGGCGTTCAAGATTGCCGGATCCATGGCGCTTCAAAAGGCCGTGCTGGACGCAAAGCCAATTGTGCTTGAACCAATAATGAAAATAGAGGTTGTAGTCCCGGACGACACCTTGGGTGCGGTCATCGGAGACCTGAACTCAAAGAGGGGTAAGGTGCAGGGCGTAGAGCCTCAAGCCGGCGGAAATCAGAAGATCCTGGCCCTTGTGCCGATGGCGGAGATGCTCGTTTATGCCAACCAGCTCCAGAGCATGACTTCAGGCAGAGGTCTCTATTCGATGGAGTTTTCACACTACGAAGAACTCCCGGCGCATGTGACGCAGAAACTGATAGCTGAGCGCGAAAAGCATAAGGAAGAGGAGCATTGATGGCGAAAAAGCCCTGGGCCGGCAGATTTACTGAAGCGACATCGAAGAGCGTCGAAAGATATACCGAGTCTATTTCATATGACAAGAGACTATGGCGGTACGACATCGAAGGCTCGATTGCTCACGCGCGCATGCTGGCCAAACAAGGGATAATAGCAAAAAAAGAGTGTGGTCGTATCGTCAAAGGCTTGAAGGAAGTCTATCGGGAGATCGACGAGGGCAGGTTTGTTTTCAGCGGGGAACTTGAAGACATCCATATGAATATCGAATCTGCCCTTATAGAAATGATCGGCGATGTAGGCGGCAAGCTGCACACTGCCAGGTCTCGGAACGATCAGGTTGCGCTCGATACCAGGCTCTATCTCAGGGCCGAGACAGATGAGATACGCGGACTCCTGCTCGGCCTTGAGAAAAAACTGGTCGATACGGCTGAGGATCATCTTGGAATTATCGTGCCGGGCTACACGCATACCCAAAGAGCGCAGCCAGTGCTTCTGTCTCATCACCTGATGGCTTACGCTCAGATGTTCGAGCGGGACCGCGAGAGATTCACCGATTCATTGAAACGTATCAACATCCTGCCTCTGGGCGCGTGCGCTCTTGCGGGAACATCACTGCCGATCGACCGGGCTTATGTGGCCGAGTTGCTTGAATTCGACGGGGTGTCGGAGAACAGTATCGATTCGGTTTCTGATCGGGATGCGGTAATTGAGTTCCTCTCATGTTCGTCTATTGT